>Ga0255220_1000242_pt1 | contig 24310 bp, 27 predicted proteins | sample Miss_Colum_RepB__FD_188423 | JGI IMG/M metagenome (GOLD analysis project Ga0255220, IMG submission 188423) | Freshwater microbial communities from Mississippi River, Louisiana, United States - Miss_Colum_RepB_8d | ecosystem: Environmental > Aquatic > Freshwater > River | place: USA: Louisiana...
CGTCCGCCTGCGCCAACGCGGCAAGCTCTGCAGGATGCCCGGGCCGGCATGACCCGGGCAGCAGGTTTACTTGAATCGCGAGGGGAAAAAACGCACCGACGCACGTGCCGATTCGGGGTCGCAGCCAAAGGCTGCTATCTGATACCCCGGCGCGGCGGGAACCCAGCGTGTGCTGTAAGACGCCGGTTCGCGCAGAAACATCGGGTCTTCCACTGTCAAGGTGATATGCAGGTCCTCGCCCTCTTTCCAGTAGCGCTCGGTCACTACTTTCTGTGCTGACGATGGAATACCGTTGTAGTCGTCAAAGCCCGTGATGTCGAACAGGAAGTGGGTTGTGATCACGATCAGCGCACCATCTTCGTAACGACCCACCGAAAACCCCTGGTTGCTGAAGTCCACTGCCGTGGGCATGCGGCCATCCAGCCACACGGTGCGCAACTGATCGTCCTTTTCATAACGGAACATCACGCGGTCGGGCCACTGAGTGACCTGCATATGATAGGGATCATACTGAATGGCCGGTGACGAGGCAGGCTGGCAATCGTATTTCGGCGCAATGATCTCTTCGAACACTTCCTGATAAGCCAGAGCCCGTTCATTGAGCACGGGGAAATTCTCGCTGGTCCACGGCACTGTCTCGCTGTTTACTGGACGTGCGCGGCCGCCGCCGTCCCAGACTCCGGACAAGTCGGGAATCCCGGCTTCGTCAGATTGAGCCCAGAGCGTGCCGGCCGGAAGGCACAGCAGCCCCAGCAGGGCCAGGCCGGGCAGTGTGGCGCGCTCAAGCGCGGATTTCGTGTCTGTCTGGTGCATATACATTCCTTCCCGATAGTGGTGATTGTTGGGGGTCATGGGCGCCGGCCGGGCCGCTTAACGCGGCGGCTGCACCGCTTCTTCCACACGGCCGCCCGAGAGCACGGGGCTGCCATCCTGGCGTGTCATGCGCACGCAGCACAGACCAGTGGACCCTTCGGCGCGCGAGGGCTGTCCGGACACCTTCACCACCATGCCCAGCGGCAGCGAGTCGGGCGTCCAGCCCGTGCGCTGCAGGCTCACGGGCGCGCCGAGTTCGATCTGCCATTCCGTCATCGCCCCATTGGCATCCGCGACATCGACGAACAGGAACGCGTGCGGGTTGCGGAACACGAAGCGCTTGACCGTGCCTTCGATCTCGACGCGGCGATCAGGGTCATAGAACGGGCCGCTGGCGTGGTGGGCGATGACGGGGGTCATCATGAAGGCCACTCCCACAGAGGCGGCCAGGGTGGCTGCAGCAAAAAGACGTCTTGTTTTCATGGTGTTCTCCAGTACGCGTGATTGTGATCGTTGCGGTCAATTACCGGCGCCGAGATACTCGCCGATGTAAGGTATCAGCCTGCCGCAGAGCATGACAGCGCTCCACAGAGCCAGTGAGACATACGCCACCAGTTTCGCCGTGAGTGGCGGCACTGTGTCGGCCGTCCAGGTGAGCACCCGGGCGTGCAGTGTCCAGTAGTAGAACGCGGCGTTCAGTCCGGCCAGCAGGATCAGCAGCATCTTGAGCTGGAACACCGCATTGCCCGCATAGGTCACCGGATCACCATAGAAGAAGAGTATGCCGCTGACGAGATTGAGCGCGAAGCCAGCCAGCACGACGGGGATGAGGGCATGCGTTGCCGCCGGGTCGAGGCGTCGGCAATGGCCGGCCAGACGCAGATCGATCACCAGCAGCCCCCCCAGCAGCAGGCAGAGTCCGAAGAAGTGCAGGATCTCGAACACGGGCCAGATCCACCACGCCGCCACGATCCACTGATTGAGCGCGCTGCCGACGACGAACGAGACCAGAGACTCCAGCATGCGGCGCTCCCTCAGACGATGTAGGCGACGAGACGGCCGGCGATGATCGCGCCCGTCCAGGTCAGCAGGGAGCACAGGGCCACGGTGCGTGTGAAGCGCTCATCATGCCAGGCGCTGCCCTGCTGCAGCGCCGCGCGCAGTCGCGCCTCGATGACGCACGCCAGGATCATGCCGAGAAGGATGAACGCGATCTTGATGAGGAATGCCGCGTTGCCGGCAAAGGTCTGCGCCTGGGAGCTGAAGAGCGCGAGACCGGACAGTGCATTGAAGAAGAAACCCAGCCAGGCCACGCGTCCCAGCGGCAGAAACGCCAGCGGGTCAAGCCCCTTGAAAAAGCCCGCCAGGCGCAGGTCCCGCATCATGAAGATGCCGACGACAACCGCGAGACCGATGATGTGTACGCACAGCAGTAAAGGATAGGCATACAGCGACAGGCTCACCCATTGGGCGACGGAGGTAGTTTCGATCCAGACCAGCATGCAGGGCCTTTTTGAATTGATTGTTTTTGTTGCGGGCGGCGCACAGTATTCTCGCCGCACACGGGCTAGTCAATCGCACAATCACACGAAGGAGCAGGCTGATGCTGCACGAAATCGAAATGCTGGTGACACGCTACGAACAGAAGACTCTGAGCCGCCGCGAACTGGTGAGCTCTCTGGTCGGCCTGACCGGCCTGCTGCTGGCAGGCGGCACGCCAGCGGCCCAGCAGCCGGCGCCTGTCGCGCTGGGACGCTCCATGAACCATGTGTCGCTGTCAGTGGCGGACGTCAATCGCTCGGCGGATTTCTACAGCCGCGTGCTGGGGCTGGAGATCATCAGCCGGCCCGCCAACGGGGGGCTCAACATGGGTCTGGGCAGCGAGAGTTTTCTGGGCCTGTATCAGTTGAACAATCCCGGCACCATGCATCATCTGTGCATCGGGGTGGACAACTACGATGCCGACGCGCTGGCCGCCAAGTTGCAGGAGCACGGCCTGAATTCGAACATCAGTCGTGACCCGGCCAACCGGACCAGCGGCGGCGATCAATTGTATTTCCGCGACCCGGATGGCATATCGGTGCAATTGGCGCAGCACGGCTATCTTGGCTGAGCCTGCACGAAGCTTATTGCTTCTTCGTCATCGCCCAGGGCGCTTCCATTCCCATGGCCTTGGCCATGCCACTGACATTGCTGCCGTCGACGGTACCGCTCATCTCGTACACCATGGGCGAGCCGTCGCGGGTCAGACTGAAGCTGAACTGATTGCCTGCGATCACGCCATTCTCCATTGGCCAGACTCTGCCGCCCCCCAGGTCGAACGTGCCGGAGAGCTGACCACCGTCAGCCTGCATCGAGACGTTGGCGGCGAGCTCGCCAAAAGGACTGGTCATCTTGAAATCCCAGGCCCCATCGGCGGCTGAGGAACCGCCTTGCGAGGAAGCGCAGGACACCAGGGTGGCAGCGGCGGCGAGCACGAGAGTGCGTGCGAACAAGCGAGTCTTTTTCATTGTTTTTCTCCGAGGCCCCGGCAGACGGGGAAAGTGAATACCGCTGGAGGTACGTCGCCTTCCTGCCCTCGGATTCACATTCCCTCACTGCGGCGAATGCGCCCCGGACTGCGCTGGCCGGGCAGCCTGCTGAAAGGCCTCGCGATCGAACGCGACGCCGCCCAGAAACACCGCCTGGATGCGCCGCGTGTGGCGGATGTCGTCCAGCGGGCTGGCGTCGAGCACCACGAAGTCTGCGCGCTTGCCGGCCGTGAGCGTGCCGGTGTCGGTCAGGCCGAGATGCTGCGCGGCAAGTCCCGTAGCGGCATGGATGGCCTGCAGGGGCGTCATGCCCAGACGCACGAAGATCTCCAGTTCGCGATGTCCCGCATAGCCGAAGAAATGATCGCGCACCGCACCTGCGTCGGTACCCAGCACGATGTCCACTCCCGCGGCCTGCAGGCGGGCCATGCCCTCGCGCAGATCCTGCTCGTAGCGTGGTGCGGGGCCGGCGGGCGCTCGCGCGGCGAAGGCCTCGCCGAGCCGCTGCACCACAGCCGCGGGCAACAGATCGGTCAGGAACGGATCATCCGCCAGACGCTCCCAGCGCAGCTCACTCAGGCCCAGATTGGGCACCAGAAAAATGTCGCGCTCGGCCATGGCGGCGGCCATGGCCTCGTCCAGCTCGGGGCCGATCCGGCCATGCAGAAAGCCGCTGATCCCCGCACTGATCAGCCCGGGCATGTCAGCGGCGGCCTGTTGATGCACCAGCACGCGGATGCCGAATTGCCGCGCTTCGTCGGCGATGGCGCGGTACACCTCGGCGGGCATTTTCTGCTGCACACCGCCGCGGTCATCCACCCAGATCTTGATGAAGCCACTGCCCGTGGCCGCAATTTCCCGCACGGCGTCTCTGCCCTGCTGCGCGGTGGCGGCGCCGCGCAGAATGCGCTGCCCGGTGCGCGCCTCCACCGCCAGCACATGGGCAAGGAACGCGGCATTGGGTCCCTGACCGGGAGGCGCCATGCCCGAGGCCACCAGCAGGCGGGCGCCGTGATACGCGCCGGACTCACGCGCGGCTTCGATGTCACGAGCAAGCTCCAGCGGGTCGCTGCCGGCTGAAAACACCGCGCCGAAGCCATACCAGGCATAGCGCTGCAGGTTTTCGAGGATGTTCTCGCGTCCGTAATGCTCGGCGCCCCAGCCGGTGTAGGCCTCGTAGCCAATGTGCGCGTGGGCATCGATCAGGGCCGGCATCACCGTGCGCCCCTGCAGGTCCACCGTCATGGCCTCTGGGGGCAGAGGCGTCGAGGCCAGGGCGCCGATGGCCTCTATCACGCCTGCTCTGACGAGCATGACGCCGTCGGCGAGCACGCGGCCATCGCCGGTAATGAATGTTGCGTTGCGATACGCCACGGGCGCGTCAGCTGACTGGGCGAGGCCCGGCATAGCGAGCAGACCAGGAACCAGTGTGCAGAGCACTGCAAGAGCAACTTGGGACAGACACCTGCCTGGCTTCATGGGGTATGACTCCGTGGATTTCAGTGCCAGCATGCTATCGCGCAGCCGTCACAGGTGGCTATGAATTTGTCAACCATGCACGACTTGTCGGGAAATCCGTTTTGAAAGAAACTGCGTAGCACGCATTGCGGTTTCACAATCCAGCCTCACAAACGCTAGTATACCGTCCAAGATCACCACGCTCAGGGGAGAAATACCAATGAAATCAATCACCATCGCACTGGCATTCGTTCTGGCGTTGTTGCCCGGTGCGGCACTGGCGGAAGATTTTTACGTTGAAATCAGCAACGAGACGGGTTACACCATTTTTTACGTCTATGTCAGCCCCGACGATTCCGACAGCTGGGAGGAGGATGTCCTGGGCAAGGAAGTCTTGATGGACGGCGATAGTAGACGCATCAACCTGTATGGGTACAAAAGCCCGATCTTCGACATCAAGCTGGTTGACGAAGACGGCGACTCCTACACCTTCTACAACGTCGACGTCTCCAAGCGTGACATCACGGCGACGCTGGATGATCTCGACAAATAGCGAATGGACCCGGAGGAAGGATCATGACCGCCATACGAGGCAGTTTGCCCAGGCATCACGGCGTGCGACGCAACCTGCGCTGGCTGCTGGCGCTGGCACTGACGCTGATCTCTTTCAGCGCCATGGCCTGCCCGGATGTGTCTCAGAACGGCAAGGCGCTCGCATACACCAGCGATGAGCTGTACAGCGCGAAAACCCACAAGGTGCTCGCCGGCGGGGGCGTCGACCTGGCTGGCTGCATGTCGCTGCCGGGTTACGGCTACGTGATGACAGCGCCTGACTTCACCCTGACTTTCTCCGCAAACGCCGACGGACGGGAACTGGAGTTCCGTCTCGATACAGAGTGCGACAGTATCCTCATGGTCAATGACGCCAGTGGCAATTGGCACTATGACGATGACTCCAACGGGAGTCTGGACGCCAAGATCCGCCTGGGCAAGGCGCCGGCAGGCGTCTACGACGTCTGGGTCGGCACTCGCTACAGCGGGAATTGCAACGCCAGCCTGGTGATCGAAACCTTTTGATGGGACGCTCGACTTCAGGAGAGTGAACATGACCATCAAGACATGGCGCCAAGCACCCTCTCTTCACTGCGTCAGCAGACGTCGGTTCCTCAGCTTCGCGGCTGCCGCGAGTGTGTGCTTGCTGCCCGCGCGCGAGTCCCGGGCGGCAAACAGCTCACTTGCCGTGCAGGCACTGGTGTTCGATGTTTTCGGTACTGTGGTGGACTGGCGCGGATCCATCATCCGCGAAGGCGAACTTCTCGGACAGCGCAAAGCGTTCAGTGTCGACTGGGCCGAGTTCGCCGATCGCTGGCGCGCAGGCTATGGCCCATCGATGAACAAGGTGCGCAGCGGTGAGCTACCGTGGACAAAGCTCGATGATCTGCACCGCATGGTCCTGGATGAGCTCGTGGTGGAGTATGGACTGACCAGCTTGAGCGAAGCCGAGCTGCAGCAATTCAATCAGGCCTGGCATCGCCTCAGCCCGTGGCCGGATGCGATCGCCGGGCTGCTGCGCCTGCGCAACGAATTCGTCATTGCCCCCCTCTCGAACGGCAATGTTTCGCTGCTGTTGAACATGGCGAAAAACGCAGGCCTGCCTTGGGATACGATCTTGTCGGCGGAACTCTCGCGGCATTACAAACCAGACCCGGAGGCCTATCTCAAGGCAGCGGAACTGCTGAGCCTGGAGCCGGGGCAGGTGATGCTGGTAGCCGCACATCCTAGCGATCTGCGCAGTGCCGCCGCCGCGGGGCTGCGCACGGCCTATGTACACCGCCCTCTCGAGCGCGGCCCAGAAAGACCAACCGTGCCTCCGGCGCGGGACGAGTTTGATGTGTTTGCCGAAGACTTCATGGATCTCGCCCGCCTGCTCGGAGCCTGAGGCGTCGATTGCCGGCGCGGGGGCAATCGGCTATCGTCCGCCGCAGCCGCCGTCCTGTTGGACCACAATCACCTCAAGGAACCCCTCATGGAGTCCATCCTCGCCGTCGCGCCGCCTGCGCTTGCGCTGTTTCTCGCCTTTACCACACGCCGCGTGATCTTGTCCCTCCTGAGCGCAGTCGTGCTGGGGTATGCCATCGCCAATCAGTATCACCCGATGAATACTGCTGTCGCCGTCTTCAATGAAGGTCTCTTTGCGCAACTCGAAGGCAGCAACGCGCAGATCATCATCGTCATCACACTCATCTCGGGCTTCATCTACCTGCTGGAAGCCTCCAGCACCATGCGTGCGTTCTCGAGCCTGCTCGGCACCCATGTGACATCGCCAATGAAGATCAAGCTCAGCACGCTATTCAGTGGCCTGGTGATTTTCTTCACTGACTCCGGCAATTCGTTGATCCTCGGGCCGGTGTACCGTCCGGTCTACGACAAACTGAAGATATGCCGGGAAAAGCTGGCCTATATCGTGGATTCCACCTCCTCGCCCGTCTGTGTGCTGATTCCCATCATCAGCTGGGGCGCCTACACCATGGGACTGATGGAATCCGCCTACGCAGATCAGGGTATCGTCAAAGATGGCTTCACGGCGTTCCGCGAGGTGTGGTTCTACATGCTGTACCCGCTACTGACCCTGGCAGGCGTGGCCTTCGTGGCCGTTTTCAATGTCTGGCTGGGCCCCATGAAATTCGTTCAGAAAAGACTGCTCGCCGGCGCTCATCACTACGAGGATTCTCAAACAAACCTTCCAGAATTAAGCCCCGCACTGCAGCAGCATGGCGCCCGCGTAGTGGCCGTGGCACTTGGCACCTTGTTTCTGTCGATGATCACGCTGTTCACCTATTTCGTGCTGCAGCAAGGCATGCTGGCAGGGCCGACAATCCGTATCACGCTGGCGCTCTCCTACACCCTGGCCACCCTCGCCACAATTCTCGCGCTGCATCGCTTGCATATTTTCGACTTCAGCAGCAGCACAAAGGCCTTTTTCAATGGCATGGGCCGGATAATGCCCATCTTGTGCATTCTGCTGCTGGCCTGGACCCTCAGTGACATCATGGCAGCGCTGGACACTGGCGCAGCGATCGCGCGACTGCTCGACGCGATGAATTTCCCGGTATGGCTGCTGGCAAGCATGATATTCCTGATCGCCTGCGCGCTGTCCCTGGCCACAGGGTCATCCTGGGGCACCTTCGCGCTGATCATTCCGGTCGCCGTCGCGATTGCCGTGGCGCTGGATGCAGCCGTGATCGTCTGCATCGGCGCCGCCATCAGTGGGGGTTTGTTTGGCGATCATGCCTCACCTATCTCCGACACCACTGTGCTGTCGTCCGTGTCCAGCGGCGTCAACCATATGTCGCATGTGGAGACTCAGTTTCCGTACGCCCTGTTCTCGGCAGCTCTTGCCTTCATCGGCTTCATGCTGGCATCGCTGCTGCTGAGCCTCGGCGCAATGCCAGCGTGGCTGCCGATAGCGGCCATGACCTTGGTAGCGGGAGTGCTTTACTACGCTGCCTCGAAGTCGCCCATGGGGAGGCTGGAGCCATGAAGACGCTCTGGCTGCGCCGGGAAGACAAGCGCGGCGAATCTCGCGTCGCGCTGACACCGGAAGGGGTACGCACGCTGGTGTCCAAGGGCTTGCGTGTGGTGGTTGAAACCTCGCCTCTTCGGGTCTTCAGTGACGCGGAGTACGCGGCAGCAGGGGCCGAGCTAACTCCTCTGTCCTGGTGGCAGGCGCCGGATCATGCCATCGTGCTGGGCCTGAAAGAGCTTGCCGAAGCCGACACTCCAATTCACCACACGCATATTTATTTTTCGCACACATTCAAGGGTCAAAGCGGCGCAGCGGCTGTTCTGGAACGCCATGCGCGCGGCAATTCGGCACTCTTCGATCTGGAGTTCCTGCAGGACGATCAGGGGCGCCGCATCGCGGCCTTCGGCTACTGGGCCGGCTTCGTGGGTGCAGCTCTGGCGATGCTGGGGCTGGCGCATTATCAGCAAAGCCTGGCACCGTTTCCCTCTGTGCGTCCCTTCGCGAGTCAGCAGGCTTTGGTCAACTCGGTGCAGCAGGCCCTGGGGCCACAGCCCCTGAGGGTGATGGTCATGGGCGCCTTGGGTCGCTGCGGCACCGGTGCCTGCGATCTGCTGCGGCAACTGCCCGGCGTGGAGCTCAGCCGCTGGGATCTGGCGGAATTCAACGCGGTGGCGAAGCCCATCCGCGAAATCATTGAACACGATGTCTTCGTCAACTGCGTGTATCTGCGGGAACCCATCAAGCCCATGCTCAACCCGGCATTGCTGGCACAGAACCAACGCCTGCGCATCATCAGCGATGTGAGCTGCGACCCGAACAACCCGAACAATCCGATTGCGGTGTACAGCGCCACCACCACGCTCGACGAGCCCTTTTGTCAGGCACTGGGCAGCGCCGCCTGGCCCGTGCACGTGCAGGCCATCGATCACCTGCCAGCGCTGCTGCCACGCGAGGCCTCCGAAGAGTTTGCCGCCGCGCTGCTGCCTCATCTTGCGGAATACCTGTGCAACGAGGCGCTGCCGCCGGTGTGGCGCAATGCCGCAGCCCGGCATGAAGAGGCGAAGCGACGTTACCAGCTCTGAGCAGCAGGCACATCCAGCGGACGTAGAGCAGCGTAAATGGGGTCAGGCAGAGCAATGGGCTCTGTCACCTTCCTGGGGACCTGACGCTCATGACTCACTCCCACACCGCGACACTGCTTCTTTCTCTCATCATGCTCTTGCACGCAGGGGGCGCCATGGCCATCGAAGAACCGTCGTACAGCGTCGTTGCCACCGTCGATGACATCGAATATCGCCAATATGCGCCGTATCTGCTGGCCGAGACGCTGGTAGAAACAGCCAGTGATCGCAACGAGGCCGCCAACATCGGCTTCCGTCGCCTCCTCGACTACATCTCGGGAGACAATCTGGCGCAGGCCAAGATCGCGATGACGGCGCCCGTGCAGCAAAGCGCCGCAAGCGAGAAGATCGCCATGACAGCACCGGTGCAGCAACAGCCCGCAGGCAGCGGCTGGGCCGTGGCGTTCGTCGTTCCCGCTGAATACTCTCTGGACAGCGTGCCCCTGCCCGCCAACCCCTTGGTACGGATTCGCGAAGTGCCCGGTCAGCTCATGGCGGTGCACCGCTACTCCGGCCGCTGGACAGATGCCAATCTGCAAAGGCACCAGCAGGTGCTGATGAGCGCGCTGAACCAGGCGGGCATTGCCGCGATCGCGCAGCCGCTGAGCGCTGCCTACAACCCGCCGTTCATGCCGCCCTTTTTGCGGCGCAACGAAGTGATGGTCGCCGTCGATCGGGCACCCTGAGGCCTTGTCCTATTCTGCGTACAGGAACGCGAACCCGTACTCCTGTGCACGCGTCACCGCAATCACGCCGGCGGGCACAAGATGGGCGCGCGGAATCAGGTTGGCGGAGAGTTCCGCGAACACCGCTTCCGGCGTCTGCCCCGTGGCGGTGGCGATGCCACCGGCCTGGCGCCGCGTGGCGCGGCCACACACCGCGAAGTGCGCGCCCTTCTCCACCACGGAAGCAATGGAATGCTGACCATTGGTGGGCAACGGCACCATCATCGGATTGCTGGTAGGCACCGGGTCGGCGTTGCGCATGAACAGATTGCCGTATTTCGCCCACATCGCATCGTTGAAACCGTAGGGCGTGGACAGGTGACGGAAGCACACCACCAGGGCGTAGTCCGAGGTCTGGCCGTCGTACTCGCTCACATGCGTGTCCAGGATATTGCCGGCGCCCCACAGCGCGGTGCCGCCACCGGCCATGGTGGACGAGTCGATGAACACCTTGTGCATGCCGCTGAGCTCGGCCAGCCAGGCATCCTTGGGGTGCGGGGTGCGCGCGGCAGTATTGCTCTGCGCGGCGGCTGGTCTGGCGCTGGCGGCAAGACCGGCCACGGCGGCAATACCCATGCCGGTCAGCAGGGCACGGCGGCCCGGAATGCTGTCGTCGATGTCGTTCATGGCGTTTCTCCTGTCAGTGTTGCGGAATGAATGTTTGCAAACGGGAGGCTTGCGGGGGGTACGTCGTCCTGTAGCGCCTGCAGGCGCACTTTTTCTCCCACTCCCATCGACTGCAGGAAGTGGCCTTGTGTGGCGTTGACCAGCAGTCGCAGCGTCTGTCCGCGCGAGCTCATCTGCGCAGCTTCGCGGGCGAAGAAGTCCACGGCCGACTGGTCGATGTGGGTAGCGTACTGCAAGTCCACCGTGAGGTCGCCCTGCAGATGGCGGTGGAAGGCCTCGGACAATGTCTCCAGCGAGGCATAGAACAGGGCGCCGCGCACACGCAGCAGCGTGCCGGTCTGCGTGCTCTCCTCGCGCAGTTCCAGGCGGCTGATAGTGAGCAGAAAGGCGGTGACCGACAGCACCACCGCCACCATGACACCGGCCGCCAGACCGAAGAAGACGATGCACAGGAAGGTGGCCAGATAGAGGATCAGCTCGGAGCGCACCTGAGCATAGTGCTGCACATCGCGCCACTTGATCATGTTGGCGCCCACGATGAACAGGGTGCCGGCCAGCGCCGCCATGGGCATCCAGGTCAGCACCGGCCCCAGCAGACTCACCAGCAGCAGCACGAACACCGAGGCGGCGAGGGTGGACAGCGGCGTGGTGGCCCCCAGACTCTGATTGGCCTTGGTGCGATTGAAACTGCCGGCGCCGGCAAAGGCCGAGAAGAACGGGGCCAGGAAGTTGGCCACGCCCTGGGCATAGACCTCCTTGTCCAGGCGAATGTCCTGATCGGTCTCCATCTTCAGCTCGCGCACGATCACCAGCGACTGGGCCAGGCCGATGACGGCGATGGTCACCGCGTAGGGGATCAGGCTGACACTGATCATGAGGTACTCCATGGTCAGGGTGGGCACGCGCCAGGGCAGCCACTCGATGGGCATGCGCCCCAGGTACTCCAGCTCGGTCACCGGCTGCGGCCAGATGAAGGCCACCACCAGACCAGCCACATAGCCCGCCGCCACGGCGATCAGCAGGAAATAGCGCGAGGAATGTGCGCGGGCCAGATAGCCCGCGGTGATGGTGACGAGGGCGATACTCAGACTGTAGGGGCTCACCAGATCGACGGCGTCGCTCAGGATCACGTAGAGCTTTTCGTAGAAGAACGTGGTCTGGAACGAGGACAGCCCGAGCAGGCTGTCCAGCGAACTCATGACGATCAGGAAGCCGGCGCCTGCCGAGATGCCCGATATGGCCGCGGGCGAGATGTACTGGAACAGTCGCCCGGCCCGCAGCAGCCAGAACAGCAGCTGCACGATGCCCACCAGCAGACACAGCAGGAACACGAAATCCACATAGACGGGACTGCCGCGCCCTGCCAGCGGCAGCACGGCGGCGCCGATCAGGATGGCCACGGCGGTATTGGGCCCGCTCATCATGGACGAGCTGCCCAGCAGGCTGGCGAACAGGGTGACGAAGATGGCGCAGTACAGGCCGTACTCCGGCTGCATGCCGGCGAGCCAGGCGAAGTTGATGCCCTGGGGAATCACCAGCACGGCGCCGACGAAGCCGGCGAATATCTCGGTGCGCCAGTGCGTGAGACGGTGCCGCCAGGCGAAGTCGGGAAGTGCTTCCCGCAGCAGCTGCCTGGCGACGCGAGCGATCACGGCAGCACCGCCTCCAGCAGCTTCAGGAAGCGGCTCTCACGCGGATCGGCCGGCCGGATCTGCAGATTCATGTAGGCCGCCACGTCCAGAGCCTGCTGCGGCGTCAGGCTGCGCCCCTGACCCAGCGGCATATTGGCCCAGATGAAGCCGGCGGCGGTCTCGATGCTGTGCATGCCGGCGCCGCGATTGAAGGAATCCAGTCCCCACACGGGCGGCGCCACGCCCACCCCCTGCCCCTGCTCGCCATGACAGCTGGCGCACTGCTGCAGGTAGACCAGGCGACCACTGGCCGGGTTCGGGTCATAGCCGGTGTCGTCCAGCGTGGGCACGCCACGCCCTGCGGGCTCGGCCCCCATCACCTCCCCCTGGGAGAGATAGCTGACATAGGCCGACACGGCCAGCACTTCAGGCGCATCCTCGGGCGGCATGATGCCGTCCATGCTGTAGAGGAAACACTCGCGGATGCGCAGGCCGATGCCATTGCGCTTGCCGTTCTTGGCGCGCCACTTGGGGTACATGCCGGCCACGTTCAGCGGCAGCGCGTCCTTCTGCGTGCCGGCCTGCAGGTGGCAGCTGCTGCAGTTCAGAGCATTGCCCACATAGCGGCTGGCATGGCGCTGACTGTCGGTGACGATCTCGTAGCCGTAGACGACGTTGGAGTAGTAGTCATCCAGAAAGGGCTCCTGCAGGAGCTGGGAAATACTCGGCTGGTCCTGCTGCGCGTGGGCAGCCGCGGACAGCAGCAGGGCGACCAGGATGAGTTGGCGCTGGAACATGGCGGAGACAGCGTAGGAAATAAAAGGAATAAGCTCATTCTATGAAAGCATTAAGGCGAGGGAAAGCCGTGTGACAACTTGTCGCAGTTGCGCCGCTCTGCAAGCATGCGCCCTTCCTTCACCCTGCGGAGAACTGCCATGGCCTTCTGGCTCGCCAAGACCGAACCCGCCGAATGCGGCATCGAGGATTTCGCCCGCGCCCCGGCCACGCCCATTGCCTGGGTGGGCGTGCGCAACTACCAGGCGCGCAATTATCTGCGCGCCATGGCCGTGGGTGACGAGGTGCTCGTCTACCACTCCAGCTGCAAGCTGATCGGCGTGGCGGGAATCGTGCGAGTGACGCGCGCGGCCTATCCCGACCCGTCGCAGTTCGACCCAGCCTCGCCGTACGTCGACCCGAAGAGCCCGACCGAGGCGCCGCGCTGGAGTGCCGTGGACATGATCTTCGTGGACCGGCTGCCGCAGCTGCTGAGCCTGGAGGCCATGCGCGCCATGCCGGCATTGGCGCAGATGCCTCTGCTGCAGCGGGGCAATCGCCTGTCGGTACTGCCGGTGACGGCGGCGCAGTTCGAGGCGATCCGGGGAGCGTCTTGAATCCGGCGGTATCGCAGAGCCTGCCCGCTGAGAGCGGCACGGCGGATTCCGTGCGACATCGGTTGTGCCCTGCCGGGGTCCCGTTCAGCGGCATAAGAGACCCGCACCGAGTGAGCCGGGAGACCGCGGCTCCCGGCGCTGCGAGGGCACCCGGGAGGGGTGCGGGTCAGCCGCAGAACGGGGCCCCGGCAGGGCGCGACCGTTGGCACTGAACACAGAGGGGCCGCCGTTCGCGGACAAGCCTGCCCCCCTGTAGAATGCTCACAAATTAACCAATTGTGAGCTGCTTGATGCGTCTGCTTTCTCTGCTCCTGTTTGCCCTGCTGCTCTGGGCCGCGCTGCAGAATGCCCCCACCCCGCCGCAACCTGACGCGACCGAAGTCAGCATTCGCTTCCAGCGCGAGGACTGGCCGCACTGGATCGACGAGGACGGCGATTGTCAGAACACGCGGCAGGAACTGCTCATCCTCAGCAGCCAGGTGCCCGTCACATTCACTAGCGAGCGCGGCTGCACCGTCGCCACCGGCCAGTGGCTGGACCCCTATACCGGCAATACCTACACCCAAGCCAGCGACGTGGACATCGACCACGTGGTGCCCCTGGCCTATGCCCATGCCGCCGGCGGTGCCACCTGGACGCGGGAGCAGCGCGAACGCTTCGCCAATGACCCGCGCAATCTGCTGGTGGTGGACGACGCCGAGAATCAACGCAAGGGGGCGGCGGGGCCGAGCGAGTACCTGCCGCCGGCGGGGTTCCAGCAGGACTATCTGCGCCTCTGGCGCGAAGTCATCACGCGTTACGGCCTGCAGCTGCTGCCCGAGGATGCGCGGCTGCTGGGCCACTGAACAGGCTGAGACTGCTTGAGTGAAGAGGGCCTTGCCCGCGAACGGCCGCCATGGTGAGTCATTGGCTGCGGCGTCGGCTGTGCCCTGCCCCGTTCCAGCAAACGCAATTGGCAGCCATTCACAGGCAAGGCCCTCTCGCACTCAAATCCTTCGCTGGCACCACACCAGGTCCCGGGCGGCCGGTGCCCCGTTCAGCGGCGTAGAAGACCAGCGCCGAGCGCGGCAAAGAGACCTCAGGCTCTTTGCCAAGTGAGGGCAGCCCGGAGGGCCGCGGGTCAGCCGCAGAACGGGGCACCGGCCGCCCGGGACCGGCAAAGGGACCTGCAAAGGGACCGGCGAGATGACGGCGACCACAACCGCGCCGTGAACCCAACACCGCATTCCTGCGTATACTGCGAACACAATAACAGCAGGGACATCCGCATCATGAGTGACACCCCCACCCCCTCCGCCGCCGGACGCGGTCTGGTCGGCATCGCAATCTGCATCCTTCTCGGCGCCCTCGTCGTCCTGGCCGGCAGTGCCAGCGGCCTGCGCCTGAACACCGGACTCGGCGCCCTCCCGCTCTTCCTGCTCTGCGGCATGGTCGGTTTCGTGCTGCACTGGCTGGTGTTCGTGCCCTCGTTTCTGGCACAGACGGAACACTACTTCGACCTCACCGGCGCCCTGTCCTTCATCGGCACCATCCTGCTGGCCCACTGGCTGGCGGGCGCCAGCGCGGGAGACGACCTGCGCTCGCTGCTGCTCTCGGGCATGGTGCTGGCCTGGTCGCTGCGACTGGGCAGCTTCCTGTTCCTGCGCGTGAAACGCGCCGGCCAGGACCGCCGCTTCAACGAGATCAAGACGCGCTTCTGGCGCTTCCTGTTCACCTGGACGCTCGGCGGCCTGTGGGTGCTGATCACGTTGGCACCGGTGCTGGCCGCCATCACCTCGGGCCGGGCCGTGCCCATGAACGCGCTGGCCTGGTTCGGGGTCGCCCTCTGGCTCGGCGGCTTCCTGCTGGAGGTGGTAGCCGACAGACAGAAGACCGAATTCCGCAAGGACCCGGCGAATGCCGAACGCTTCATCACCAGCGGTCTGTGGTCCGTCTCGCGGCATCCGAATTACCTGGGCGAGATGATCCTGTGGGCGGGCGCTGCGCTGGTGGCGCTGCCGGTGCTGCAGAGCTGGCAGTATCTGACCCTGCTCTCGCCGGTGTTCGTGGTGTTCCTGATCGCCCGCATCAGTGGCATTCCCATGCTGGAAGAGCGCGCCGATGCCAAGTGGGGGGATGACCCGGCGTATCAGGCCTACAAGCGCGCAACGCCCGTGCTGGTACCGGGGTTCAAGGGGCGGTGAAAGAACTTCGCGGGCAGGCTCGCTCCCACTCGAGCGCTGCCGACAAGCGCCGCGCACAGGCATGCTCTGACACCGACACAGATTTCTACGCAGCTGAGGGTGCTCACTCGGCGCAGCAGATCGCGCAGTATTACGATGCCAACACCGCGCGTTTCCTGAGTCTGGGGGGCAGCGGCGAGGTGGCGGCCATTCACCGTGCCATCTGGGCGCCCGGTGTCACCACCAGGGCTCAGGCCTTCGGCTTTCTGAACCAGCTGGTCGCCAATGCGCTGCAAGGCGCGCTGCCCGAGGATGCCGCGGCGGCCCACGTGCTGGACCTGGGCTGCGGCGTGGGCGGCACGGCCACCTGGGTGGCGCAGGCACTCGGCGTGCAGGTGACGGGCGTGACGATCAGCCCGGCCCAGGTGGCTCTGGCGCAGCAGCGCGCCCGGGCACTGGGACTGCAGGAGCGCGTGCACTTCGCGCTGGGCAGTTTTGCCGCCATGCCCGCCCTGCCCGCCAGCCACGGCGCCTATGCCATCGAATCCTTCGTGCATGCCGACGACGCGGCCGCTTTCTTCGCCATGGCAGCGCAGCAGCTGCAGCCCGGCGCCCGTCTGGTACTGTGCGACGATTTTCTCCATCCGCCCCACGCGCCCGAGGCTCGGGAGTGCGTGAATCGCTTTCGCCGCGGCTGGCATCTGAACACGCTGCTGTCGGAAGAGGACACCTGCGCCCTCGCGGCCAGTGCCGGGTTTCGTCTGCTCGAGGTGCACGATCTGAGCGCGTATCTGCGCGGCTTCCACCCCGTCGTGCTCTGGGCGGTCAGCACACTCACCCGCGTGCCGCTGCCCTGGGCCTACTGGCATAATCTGGCGGGCGGCACCGCGCTGCAACGCTGTGTGAAGAAGGGTTGGACGCGCTATCTGGCGCTGGTGTGGGAGCGACTCTGAGCTCAGCGAAAGCGAGGCGGGGGCTGACTCGCCTGAGGCTTCACGCCGACAGCGTCTTGCCCATGCGCCGATGCGGGATGCCGACTTCCTCGAACTCCTCCGACTCCACCGCATACCCCTGCCGCGCATAGAACGGCACGGCACTGGCCCGCGCATGCAGCAGCAGCTGGGTCGCGCCCTGCTCCTGCAGCACTGCCTCCACCGCCGCCAGCAGGCACGAGCCCCGCCCCTGCCCCTGCTGATCATCCCGCACGGCCATTTGCCGCAATTTGAAGACACCCGACGCCTGGGGCACGGCGACGACACAGGCGAGCAAGGTGTCGGCTGCGTCGAAGACACCGAAGTGCAGTTGCGCATCCTCGCCCTGCAGATCCTGCGGCGAGAGCCGCAGGCCCAGCGGCACGCGCAGCACCGCCTCGCGCAGACGCAGCGTGCCGGCGTACTCCGGCGAGCCGAAGGCGATGCGCCGCACGCGCGGCGCGACCACTGTTGCCAATACCTGCGCTGCCAGCTTCCGGCCGCTGCGCCAGGCGCCTTCGACCTTGTCGTCCTGCAGCCAGTCGCCGCACAGCCCCATACCAGACCGGGCATTCCAGAGACAGGGCTCGCCCAGGGGGCGCTCGCTGTCGGCATAAAGCCAGCGGTGCAGCGTCCGGGCACGCAGCTGCGCGCGCGCGTCGCAACCGGTGACGAGGGCGAAGGCGTCCAGCATCTGCTCTGCCACCGTTTCACGCTCCGCCTCGAGGCAGGTCGCGCTCCAGGCCGCCGTGCCGTGCAGCAGCCAGGTCTGCTGCGCCGGGCGGCCCGGCTTGCTGGAATCCCGCGCAATCCAGCGCAGCGGGCCGGCGTTGACGAAGGCGGCATCGAAGGCCACCGGCAGGGGGGCGTTATACTGCAGCATCAGCGCCCAGCTCGGGCGCATGTGCACGCTCGCGGCGCGGGCGGCCAGGGCTGGCGCCACGTCCTGCAGCAACGCGGCGGCCTGGGGCGCGGGAATGGCCAGCAGCACGGCATGGTAGCCGCCGTGGACCTGGCCTTGCGCGTCCTGCAGCTGCCAGAGCCCGTCATCCCGACGCATTGAAGCGACGTGGCACTGCGTGTGCACCCGCAGCCCCTGCGCCAGCAGGCGACCTGGCGCCGTCATGCCCGGCGTCCCCACAAAACGCTCCACACTGGCGACATGTACCCTGCCGGCCGCCGCCTCGGCGCGGTCGAACACCCGCATGCGCGGCGTCCACAGCGCGGCAGCGCCGGCCGCCATCCAGCGCTGCACCTCGGCGTGGAAGAGCGGGTCGCGCGCCGTGAAATACTGGGCGCCGTGGTCGCACTGCCAGTCCTCGCTGCGGCGGGTACTCATGCGGCCGGACACGCCGCGACTTTTCTCGAACACCTGAACATCGACGCCGGCCTCGCTCAGCACGCGGGCGCAGGCCAGGCCGGCGATGCCGGCGCCGAGAATGGCGATGCGGGGAGAGGCAGAAAGGGACGAGGACATGACAACTCCAGCGATAGTACAGGCATCTTACCTCATGCCAGGCGGCACGCTGGATACCTACGCGACAGACTATGTCAGGCGCGGGAATTCTATGCTCTACTGCGGCAAACACCGCTCTGGAGGTCTCGATGAATCGTTATGCCCTGCCCCGTCGCGTCGTGCACTGGGCCATTGCCGTCTGCGTTCTGGTGCTGGTGCCGGTGGGCCTGTGGATGGTCGCCCGCGGCGAAGCCAATCTCTGGGATTCGCTGACCAATACGCTGTACGGCGTTCACAAGGCCACGGGCTTCAGCGTGCTGCTGCTGATGGCGCTGCGCATCGCCTTCAAGCTGCGCAGCGCCGATCCCGCCTGGCCGGCCGACTTCCCGCGCGCCCGTCGCATCGCCGCGAAGAGCCTGCATCACAGCTTTTATGGGTTGCTGGTGCTGGTGCCACTGCTGGGCTGGGCGGGGGTGACGGCGTTTCCGGCCCTGATCGTGTTCCCCGGCCTCGACCTGCCGCCCATGCCCTTCGTGCCGGTGGACGAGGCGCTGGCCCTGCGGCTGTTCCAGATCCACGGCGCGCTGGCACTGCTGCTGGCCGTGCTGGTGCTGGGGCACATCGGCGCCGCGCTGCAGCATCTGCTGCTCGCGCGGGACGGCCTGTTCCAGCGCATCTGGTTCGGGCACTGAGCGGCGCTATCGAGCGCTGCGTCGGCAAGCCCCGCGAATGTGCTGACTTCAGTGCCGGGTGATACGGTCCAGTGCGCCCATGGCGAACGCCGAGACCACGAAGGTCAGATGCACGATCACGTACCACATCAGCTTCTGGCTATCGACATTGTCCATGTTCATGAACACGCGCAGCAGGTGAATCGAGGAGATCGCCACGATGCTCGCGGCCACCTTCATCTTCAGCGAGGAGGCGTCCATCTTGCCCAGCCAGCTCAGGGTCTCGCCCTCGCCCTTGCTGTCCAGTTCGGACACGAAGTTCTCGTAGCCACTCATCATCACCATCACCAGCAAGCCGCCCACCAGGGAAATGTCGATGAGCGAGAGCACCACCAGCACCACCTCGGCCTCGGTGGCACTGAAAATGTGGGAGAACAGGTGCCATACCTCCTGGAAGAACTTGATCATCAGGGCAATCAGCGCAAGGCTCAGCCCGAGATACACCGGCGCCAGCAGCCAGCGCGAACGCAGCATCAGGGTTTCTATCGTCTTTTCCATCGTGGGGACTCTCTTTGACAAAAAGGGGTCGGGGGGGCCTTGGTGCGGCCGGTGCGCGAGTATAGCGAAATGCTCAGGCGGTGGCGTCGTCGGCTCAGGACTTCGGCGCCTCATCCACGTCGCCGAAATCGCTGCGCAGAGACCCGGCCTTCGCCTGGAACTGTTCACTGTCGCCGTATTCCACGAAACGCTGGTAGCGGCTGTGTTCGTGCTTGAGCTGCGAGGCATGCTTGATGGGACACCAGTACTGCTCGGAGCGCGCCGCGATCTCGCCGACATAGGCCATGAGCCCGTTGAAATAACCACAGAACAGGCAGTTGGCCTTCTGGATGAGGTTCAGATAGGCGAGGTAGTGCCGATCGAGAATGATGTAGTCACGGCGCCGCACCCTGGGGATGCCGTACACCGGAAAGCACACGGCCTGGTAGAACGTCACGATCAGATCCATGAACAGCGCCGGGAATATGCACAGCCAGATCACCGGCGCAGTGAGCACGTGCTTGAGACGCGCGTGGCGCAGATAGTCGAACAGCCGGATGGCCTGGGCCTTGTGGTTGGCGCGGATCTCGTCCTTGAAGTGCACCGTGCGATCACGGATCTCGTAGGTGTCGATGCGGATGCGCTGGATCTCCTTGCGCAATTCCTTTTCCAGCGCCTTGATACCGGCCAGCAGTTCTTCGATGCGATGGTTCATGACGACTCCCGTCAGGACAGCGAGGGGGCCGGTTGTGGTCGCCGGCAATGTGGGAGATTATGCCCGAGCCATGACCAATCACCCATCTTTTCCCCCGTTGCAGCGCAGCGGCCTGCTCGGCGCGCTGGCGCTGCTGTGTGCCGCCGCGCCCGTCGCCGCGCTGCAGGGCGCCGCCTACGCCGGGCTGTGGCTGCTGCAGAGTCTGGCGCTGTGGGCGCTGTGCTGGCAGCAGGCATGGCAGCGCCGCACGCTCAATCGGGCGCACCCGCAGGCGCCTCTGTACGAAAGTCTCGGTCTTGCCAATCACCTCAGTCTGTTGCGCGGCCTGCTGATCGCCGCGACCGGCGGCTTTCTGCTGCGGCTGCCCGATGCGCCGCTGCTGATCTGGGTGGCGGCCGCGTGTTATTCCGTGGCGGCGATCCTGGACCGGGTGGATGGCTTCGTGGCCCGCCGCACGCGCCACACCAGCCTGCTGGGCGCGGAGCTGGACACCGTTTATGACGCCTTCGGCCTGGTGGTCGCACCGCTGCTGGCCGTGCTGCTGGGCAAAGTCCACGCGAGCTATCTGCTGGTGAGTGGCGCCTATTACCTGTTCGTCCTGGCACGTTCACGGCGCGAGCGTCTGGGTCTACCCGTGTATCCGCTGCTGCCCAACACGCTGCGCCGCACCCTGGCGGGTTTTCAGATGGGCTATGTCGCGGTGGTGCTGTGGCCACCCTTTGCGGCGGAGCTGACGCGCCTTGCCGGGTTTGCCTTCATGCTGCCGCTGCTGATCGGTTTCGTGGTGGACTGGCTGGTGGTGAGCGGCCGTATCGATGCCTCGCGGCAAGCCGCCTTCGACGCCCTGGCCCGGTTCAGCGAACGCTGGCTGCAGCCACTGTTGCGCCTGCTGCTGGGGCTTCTGCTGCTGGCCCAGAGCCTGGTGGCGGACGCAAGCAGCCTGCCGGCGCAGCTCGGCAGCGCGCTCGCCGCTCTGTTGATCCTCAGCGGCAGCGGCGCTCGCCTCGGGGCTCTCCTGCTGTTGCTGCTGTGGGCGTTGTGGCCCCCTGTGGCGGCGACGACGCCCCTGTTCCTGAGTCTGCTCGGCTGCAGCGTGGCCGTGCTGCTGCTGGGCAGCGGCCGCTTCAGCCTGTGGCAGGGCGATGACTACTGGGTGCGCCGCCACGACGGTGCCGCATGAGCCGCGCCACGTTCATCACACTGCTGCTGTGGTCGCTGGCCCTCGGGCTGGCCGCCTGGACGCTGCGCCAGCTGCCCCTTGCGGCCATGGGCGCGGCAGTGGCCGGGCTGACACCCGGGCAGTGGCTCGTGTGGCTGCTGCTCAATGGCGTCGTCATGGCCCTTTCCACCAGCCGCTGGCAGCTCTTCGCCCGCGCGCTGGGAGATCGTGTGGCCTTGTGGCCGCTGCTGCTCATCCGCATGGCCGGTCAGACCGTCAGCTTCCTCACACCAGGTCCGCAGTTCGGCGGCGAGCCGCTGCAGGTGTACTGGCTGTGCCGGCGCCATGGCCTTGCTCTGCATCGCGCCGTGCTCTCGCTGGGGCTGGACCGCTTCTTCGATCTGTGGGTGAACGTGGCCGTGCTGCTGGGCGGCGTCGGCCTGCTGCTCGTCAGCGCACTGGTGCCGGCGCAGGACTGGCGCGGCACGCTGCTGGTGCTGAGTCTGGCCGTGCTGGCGCTGCCGGCACTCGGGCTGCTGGTGTTGCGCCAGCCGGCCTGGCTGGCCACCCGACTGGGCGCACTGGTCGCGCGCTGGGAACGCCATCCACGTCTGCAGCGCAGTGGCGCGGCCCTGAGCGAGCACTGGCAGGCACTGCAGAATGCGCTGCGCCAGCTGCTGCAGACCCAACGCACGCCGCTGTGCGCCGGCCTGCTGCTCTCGCTGCTGGGCTGGGCGGCGATTCTGGGCGAGCTGCGCGCGCTGCTGTGGTTCTTGAACGTCGCTGTGGAAACAGGCGACTTCGTGCTGCTGTTCGTCGCCATTCGCCTGGCCATGTTGCTGCCCCTGCCCGGCGGCATCGGCACCATCGAGGCAGCCGTGCTGTGGTGTTTTGCGACGCTGAATCTTGGCAGCGCCGAAGCGCTGGGCCTGATCGCGCTGATGCGGCTGCGCGATGCGACGATTCTGGCGTTCGGCCTGACGAGTCTGGCGGCCATGGGACGCTGGACGGGCGCCGGCCCCCGCGAAGCCGCCACCGACAGACCCTGAGCAGCCACCACGCTGGCGGCAAGGCCTCGTCACGGGCATCATGCTCCGCATTCAGTCCACTTGGAGTCCGACTCATGCCTGGCCGTTCCTGCGTACTGCCCGCCCTGCTCGCCCTCGCCCTGCTGGCGCTGCAGGCCTGTTCCGGTGAATCCCCGTCCCCCGTCGAACCGCCCGTGGAGCCCTTCGATGTCCTGCTCACCGGCGGCACGCTCTACAGCGGAGCCGACAGCCCCGGCGTGCGCGGCGACCTCGGCCTGCGCGGCGGCCGCATCGCCGCCATGGGCGAGGACCTCAGTGGCCATCCCGCCACGCTGGTGCGTGACGTCAGTGGCCTCGCCGTCACGCCGGGCTTCATCGACATTCACAGTCACGCCGTTGGCGCCGATCTCGGCGATGGCCTCTACCGCTGGCCCGACGCGGAGAATCTGGTGCGGCAGGGCGTCACCCTGGTGGTGGGCGGTCAGGACGGCGATTCGCCACTGCCGCTGGAAGACACCTTCTCTGCCCTGGAGGCGGCGGACATCGGCATTCACTACGCCACTCTGGTGGGCCACGGCTCCATTCGCGGCCTGATAGTGGGCGAACAGGACCGCCCGGCCACCGACGAGGAACTCACGCGCATGCAGGAACAGGTGCGGCTGGCCATGGAGGCGGGCGCCTTCGGGCTGTCCAGCGGCCTGATCTACGCGCCCGGACGCTTTGCCACGACCGAGGAAGTCATCGCCCTGGCCCGCGTGGCGGGCGAGCACGGGGGCGTGTACATCAGCCACATGCGCGAGGAAGGACTGCAATTGCTGGAAAGCGTGGCGGAGACGATCCGCATTGGCGAGGAAGGCGGCCTGCCCACCCAGATCACCCATCACAAGGTAGTGGGCGCTCCGATGTGGGGACGTTCGGTGGACACGCTGCGCCTGGTCGATGAAGCCATCGCCCGCGGCGTGGATGTCTCTATCGACCAGTACCCCTACACGGCCTCGGCCACCACCCTGACCATCCTGTTTCCCGGCTGGAGTCTGGATGGCGGACGCGACGCCCTGCTGGCGCGCATGGAGGACACCGAGCAGCGGGCACGCCTGCAGCGCGAGATCGCCTACAACATCGAGGTGGATCGCGGCGGCAATGACCCGGCCAACATCGGCCTGTCGAACTGCCCGCACGATCGCACGCTCAACGGCCTGAACCTGGCGCAGGTCCTGCAATTGCGAGAACGTGCCGTCAACAATGACAACGCGGCGGACATGCTGATGACGCTGGTGGCGGCAGGCAATTGCGATGCCGTCTTCCATGCCATCGACGAGTTCGACGTGCGCCACATCATGCGCCACCCACAGACCATGATCGCGTCCGACGGCGGGGTGGAAGCGCCTACCGAGCGCATGCCGCATCCGCGCAGCTATGGCACTTTCGCCCGGGTGCTGGGCCACTATGCCCGCGACGAGGCCGTGCTGCCCGTGCACACGGCCATTCACAAGATGTCCCTGCTGCCCGCCGACCGACTCGGACTGGCGCAGCGCGGGCGCCTGCAAGTCGGCGCCCACGCCGATGTGGCCGTGCTTGATCTGGGCGCCGTGCAGGACATGGCCAGTTTCGCGGAGCCGCATCAGTATGCCGAGGGCGCCGTGCATGTGTTTGTGGCGGGGGAAGCCGTGCTGCTGGATGGCGCCATGACAGGCGCCCGCCCGGGGACCATCGTGCGCTCGACGCAGGAGTGAGCAGAGGCCGTAGAGCGTCAGCGCTGCGCCGACGCGGCGCCGACCTGGCCCTGCA
>Ga0255220_1000243_pt1 | contig 24287 bp, 17 predicted proteins | sample Miss_Colum_RepB__FD_188423 | JGI IMG/M metagenome (GOLD analysis project Ga0255220, IMG submission 188423) | Freshwater microbial communities from Mississippi River, Louisiana, United States - Miss_Colum_RepB_8d | ecosystem: Environmental > Aquatic > Freshwater > River | place: USA: Louisiana...
CGTTCGCTGCTCACGATTTGAGGTCAATCTCAAGCTATAATCTACAACTTCGGCGTGTAGCGCAGCCTGGTAGCGCACTTGCATGGGGTGCAAGGGGTCGCGAGTTCGAATCCCGCCACGCCGACCAAAACGTAAACGGGCCCATCATTGATGGGCCCGTTTTTTTATTGCGGCGTAAAGTTCGGGGGGAACTGATCAGCGCGCGGTCCGCAGCAAGTCCGCCTGGCGCGTTGCCATGATGGCTGCAAAGAATCCGTTGAGCCAGTGCATGCTCAAGGGTTTGGGCATGAAGATGACCCCTTCTGGCAGGCCTCCTCGTGCATTGATTTCTTCCTGTGTCAATGCTGAAACAGCAAGGCATGACATTTTGCTGAACTGGCTGTTGTTGCGCAGGGTGCGCAACAATTCAAAGCCATCGACACCCGGCATGTTCAGATCCGCAATAAGCACGTCGGGCTGGATGCTGGCCATGTCGATCAGTGCTTCAAGGCCCGATGCCATGATGGTGCAATCCAAGGACATGTCACTGCGGGCGGCAAAGTTTTTCAGCATTTCTCTGGCCAGCGGATCATCGTCAACAGCCAGGATCTTGAGCCGCTGATCGGCCTTGGCTGCGGTGATCAGAGGCATGTTTTGCTTGCGCTGGTATTGCAGTATGGAGGGCAAGGAAATGCGTCGGTGACCGCCTTGCGTTTTCCATGCCTGCAATTCGTTCTTCTCGACCAGTGTCTGAATCGTGCCCACGGAAAGGCCCAGCAGTCGGGCTGCATAGGTGGTGCCGCAGTAGTTTTCCAGAGGGTCTTGTGGGTTAGGTATTTGCATGGCATCGATTTTATTTATTGAATACCAAAGATGTCAAATATTTCAAATACCAAAGACAATGAAACTCTTTGCGTGAAGGTCTGCCGTGAGGCCAGTCCCTGTCGTGACAGCTTCAGCGGAGGTGAGCCGCAAAGCCCTGATTAATATTCGGCAAAAGAGGAGACCCACCCCATGCCACGTCACGCCGCCGTCTGGCCAGCCAGGCTGCCCTTGCGCATGAACCCACCTGCCACGCCACTTTGGGCCAATCTGTCCATCAGTGCGTGGCGTTACCCTGAGAAAGCCGCGTTGGTGTTCATGGGCAAGTGCTGGACTTACCGCGAATTGATGGCGGCCAGTGAGCAGATGGCGGGCCATCTGGCGCGTCTAGGGGTCCGCAAGGGTGACCGCGTCCTGCTGGACATGCAGAACTGCCCGCAACTGGTGATCACCCATTTTGCGATCCTGCGCCTGGATGCCGTGGTGGTGCCGGTCAATCCGATGAACAAGGCGCACGAGCTGCAGCACTACATCACCGACCCGGATGTGAAGGTGGGCGTGATCACGGCGGATCTGGCACCTGAACTGGCGCAGGCTAACGCCGAGTTGCCTGAGCAGCAGCGTCTGGCGCACATGGTGGTGACGCAATTCACCGATGTGTTTGATCCGCAGACGCTGGACCCCGCGGAGATGCCATCGGCCTGGAAAGACTGGCTGTTACCGAGACGTGCCTTGCCATCCCTGCCGGGAGGGCAAGTGCATGCCTGGTCCGACTTGATGCAGCAGCCGCACGGCCAGTCGCTGGCCGCAGCACAAGCAGGTTCCGAAGATCTGGCGGTCCTGCCCTACACCAGTGGTACCACGGGGCTGCCCAAAGGCTGCATGCACACCCATGGGACGGTGATGCACAACGCGGTGGCTTCAGGAATGTGGGGTTCCGGCACAGCCGAAAATGTGACCTTGTGTGTGGTTCCGATGTTCCACATCACGGGCATGGTCAGCTTGATGCACGCGAACATCTATCTGGGCGCCACCCTGGTGGTGATGCCCCGCTGGGACCGCGATGTCGCCGGGCACCTGATCTCCAAGTGGAAGGTGACCCACTGGACCAATATCCCGACCATGGTGATCGATTTGCTCGGCAGTCCCCATCTGGAGCAGTATGACCTCAGCAGTCTGGTCTACATCGGCGGCGGGGGGGCCGCCATGCCGCAAGCAGTCGCCCAGCGCCTGCTGGAGCAGTTTGGCCTGCGTTATGTGGAAGGCTATGGGCTAACGGAAACAGCGGCGCCGTCACACACCAATCCGCCGGACCAGCCCAAACAGCAATGTCTGGGCATTCCGTTCATCAGTGTGGACTCGCGTGTGGTGGATCCTGACACGCTCAAGGAGTTGCCGGTGGGTGAATCCGGTGAAATCGTCACGCATGGCCCTCAGGTCTTCAAGGGCTACTGGAAACGTCCAGAGGCCACGGCTGCCGCCTTCTTCGAGATGGACGGCAAAACCTTCTTCCGCACCGGCGACATGGGCCGGGTGGATGAACAAGGCTATTTCTTTATGACCGATCGACTCAAGCGCATGATCAATGCGAGCGGGTTCAAGGTCTGGCCAGCCGAAGTCGAGGCCTTGATGTTCAAGCACCCTGCCATTCAGGAGGCGTGCATCATTGCGACCAAGGATGCGTACCGAGGTGAATCGGTCAAGGCTGTGGTGGTGCTGCGCGCTAGCCACAAAGGGCAAGTGAGCGAGCAGGACATCATCGATTGGTGTCGCGACAACATGGCGGTCTACAAGATTCCTCGCGCCGTCCAGTTTGCCGATGCACTGCCCAAGAGCGGCAGCGGCAAAGTCATGTGGCGTGCCCTGCAGGAAGCCGAGACGGCCGCACAGGGAGGCTGAGGGCATGGGTTTGCGTCTGTCGATCCTGGACCAGTCGGTGGCCACCGCCGGTCGCGGGCACGACGAAACCATCCGCAACACGCTGGCGCTGGCGCAGCAGGCCGAAGCCTGGGGCTACCACCGTTTCTGGGTCAGCGAGCACCACAGCCACCCGAGCATCGTGGGCTCGGCCCCCGAAGTCCTGATGGCGGCGATCGCAGCGCGCACGCAGCGCATCCGCGTCGGCAGCGCTGGCGTGATGCTGCCGCATTACGCACCTTACAAGGTGGCCGAGCAGTTTCGCGTGCTGGACGCGCTGGCGCCCGGGCGCATCGACCTGGGTGTAGGCCGTGCGCCCGGCAGCGATGGCCGCACGGCGCAGGTGCTCAACCCGGACCGTTACGCGTCCGAACGTTTTCCGCAGCAGGTCATGGAGTTGCACGCCTGGGTGCAGGGGCGTGAATTGCCTGCGGGTCACCCGGGGCATGGCATTCACGCTTATCCAGCGGCCGAGACCGAGCCTGCGCTGTGGATGCTGGGCAGTTCGGACTACGGAGCCCAGCTGGCCGCCCATCTGGGGCTGCCTTACGCCTTTGCCTGGTTCATCACCGACGGCCAGGGCGCAGACGAGGCCATGGCCATTTACCGCGAGACCTTCAAGCCCAGCGCAGGCATGAACCGACCGCACGCCATCGTGTGTGTTTGGGCGCTGGCGTCAGACACCGACGAAGAGGCCTGGCATCTGTTTGAAAGCCGTGCCCGTTGGCGCATGGATCGCAACATCGGGCGCTTGGGGCCTTTGCTGCCACCGGGGCAGGCCATGCGCGATTACAGCCCGGCAGAGCAGATCGCTTTGGACAAACTCAAGGCCAATGCCATCGTGGGTTCGGCGTCCACCGTCGGCGGTCGGCTGCGGCAGTTGGCCAGGCGGCTGGAAGTGGACGAGGTGGCGGTCATCACATGGACGCACGATCCGCAGGCACAACGCCGCTCTTATGAATTGCTGGCCCGCGAGTTCTCTCTGGCGTCGCAAGGTCAATCGGCCTGATCTACAGTCCGGGCCATTCTTCTTTCCCACAATTTCAAGGACCACACCATGTTCCGCACCGCGATTGCCGGCAGCCTGCCCAAACCCGCCTGGCTGGCCGAAACCCACAAGCTCTGGCCGCAATGGAAGGCCCAGGGCGACGAGCTGCTGCAGGCCAAGGCCGACGCCACGCTGTTGTGGGTCAAGTTGCAGGAGGATGCGGGCCTGGAGGTGATTGGCGATGGTGAGCAGGCACGCCAGCACTTCGTGCACGGTTTTCTCGAACAGGTCGAGGGCATCGACTTCGAGAACAAGGTGAAGATGGGCATCCGCAACAACCGCTACGATGCCATGGTGCCGCAGGTGGTGGCGCCGCTGCGCCTCAAGGGCCGGGTGCATGCCTTTGAAGCGCAGCTCACGCGGGCCCACACAACCAAGAAAGTCAAGTTCACCTTGCCCGGCCCGATGACCATTGTGGATACCGTGGCCGATCGTTTTTACGGCGACAAGGTCAAGATGGCGATGGCTTTTGCCGAGCTGCTGAATCAGGAGGCGCTGGCTCTGCAAGCCGATGGCGTGGACATCGTGCAATTCGACGAGCCGGCCTTCAACGTCTACATGGAAGAGGCCGCCGACTGGGGTGTGAAGGCACTGGAGCGCGCCGCCCAGGGTCTGACCTGCACGACCGCCGTGCACATCTGTTACGGCTACGGCATCCAGGCCAACATCGACTGGAAAAACACGCTGGGCCACGAGTGGCGCCAGTACGAAAAGGTGTTCCCGGCACTGGCCAAGAGCAGCATCGACCAGGTCAGTCTGGAGTGTTTCCATTCGCATGTGCCGCCCGACCTGATGAAGCTGCTCGAAGGCAAGGACGTGATGGTCGGCGTGATCGACGTGGCCAGCGAGGAGATCGAAACGCCCGAGCAGGTGGCTGACACCATCGGCCTGGCACTGCAGTTCGTGCCTAAACAGCACCTGATCGCCTGCACCAACTGTGGCCTGGCGCCCATGGACCGTGCCGTGGCCGAAGCCAAGCTCAAGGCGCTGGCAGAGGGGGCCAAACTGGCGGCCAGGCGCTATGGCTGACGGTCTGTCGAGTCTTTCGGGGGCTGCAGGTAGAGCCGGTCTGACCACGTGGCCAGCCATTGCGGCTTGAAGGCCACCAGGATCGCCGCCATCAGTCCGGTGAGGAAGGCGTCACCCCAGGCCATCAGCCATTGGGCGACCAGGGACAGACCTGTGCTCACTTCTTCACTTGGAGGTCCTGTCAGTGTCTGGAGGGTGCGTGAAGCAAACAGGCAAAGCGCCGTGCCCAGAAAACCCCTGCCCAGGATGTAGATGAACGGGTGATGCGGTAGCCAGCGGCGCAAGCTGGCGCCCAAGCCCAAGGCCAGTGTGGCAGGCAAGATGCCCAGAAAGAACAGGTCACGCACCTGAGCGTCCAGGGTTTGGGGGGCCAGCCAGTCACCGATCAGGCTGACTGCCAGCAACACCCAGACGGCCAGTGGCCAGCCCACACACAGCAGAACAAGCACCGCACCACTCAGCTGCAGTTGCAGTGGCATGGCATGCAGGCGCGGCAGTGCCCAGAACCAGGGTAGCACCACCAGCGCGGCCAGCAGAGGTGTCCACAGCTCGGCTTGTGCGAGCTGACGCCAAGGGCGCATCAACAAGGCGGCAGCCAGACCGGTACCGATCAGGGTGCCCATCCAGAACGTGTCCACAGTGCAGGCGACAGGAAGTTGGGAAAAGTGGGTCAGCTTAACGGTGGTCTTGCCCACAAGGCTTGATGCAGGTCATGCCTGATGGGCAGCAAGTGCCCATTGCGGCGTTATGCTTGCGCTTTTGCCAAGACCGCTGATCACCATGCCCGAACGCAAGTTGCCACCGCCCCTGACGCCTGCAGACCAGCTGGACGCTACACTGCGGCAGCAAGGCTATGCGGTGTTGTCGCCGGCCAGCGTGTGCGCGCTGGCAGGTGTGAGCCTTTCGGATTTACAGGCGCTGGAGCCGTCGTGGAACGATTTGCCACCCGACGCGTACCTCAAGGATGGAGGCCGCTATCGCCGTCGCCGCCATGCCAGCCTGGAGGTGTCGGGCGCTGCTGTCCATCAGGTGCCGCACCGTGCACATTGGCAGCCCCTGTCTTACAACGCTTTGCATGGGGGCATGCAACGCTGGTTCGAGCCCATGGCTGTCGAGGTGCTGGCGCGACCGGTCTGGCAGGCCTTGCTGCGCTGGCTGGGGCAGGTCGCTTCCCGTATTCAGGGACAGCAGACCTGGTACACCGAGGCCCACCAGTTCCGGATCGACACCACCGACGGCATTGGCCGACCCACGCCCGAAGGGGCGCACCGCGATGGCGTGGACTGGGTGGCGGTGTTTCTCGTGGGACGACACGGCATCAAAGGCGGTGAGACCCGCGTCTTCGATGTGGACAGTCCGCGCGGCCAGCGTTTCACGCTGACCGAGCCCTGGTCACTGCTCTTGCTGGACGACCAGCGAGTGATCCATGAAACCACCCCGATCCAGCCGGTCGAAGGTGAAGGCTGGCGCGACACCCTGGTGGTCACGTTGCGTGCAGGCGGTTTTCTGGATGATCCGGCTCCGGCCCTGAAGGCCTGAGGTGCCTGTCGCGTTTCAGATTTCGAAATTGTCGATCAGTCGGGTGTTGCCCAGACGGGCGGCGCCCAGCACCACCAGCGCATCACCAGCTTGAGGCGCTTGCAGGTCTTCGCGACGACGAACCGTCAGGTAGTCCGGTTGCCAGCCGCGCTGGCGCAGGCTTTCCATGGCCTTGGCTTCCAGGGCGTGCAAGTGGGTGGACAGCGCATTCGCGGCAGCCAGTGCATCGCGCCCCAGTGCCCGCAGGGCCATTGAAAGCTGTACCGCTTCGGTCCGCTCGGACTCGCTCAGATAACCATTGCGTGAGCTCAGGGCCAGTCCGTCTTCGGCGCGGCAGGTGTCCACGCCCACGATCTCGATCGGCAACGCGAACTGCCGCACCATCTGACGGATCACCATCAGTTGCTGGTAGTCCTTTTTGCCGAACACGGCCACGCCCTGGACCTTGCCCGCAAACACGCTCATGAACAGCTTCATGACCACGGTGGACACGCCGGTGAAAAAGCCGGGGCGGAACTGGCCTTCCAGAATGTCGCCCAGGGCCGGATCGGCATGCACCTTGACGGTTTGTGGCTGTGGGTAGAGGTCGGTTTCGCGCGGGGCGAACACCACATCACAACCGTTGGCTTCGAGCTTGGTGCAGTCGGCCTCGAAGGTGCGGGGATAGCTGTCAAAGTCTTCGTGCGGCAGGAACTGCAGGCGGTTGACGAAGATGCTGGCCACGGTTTTGTCGCCACGCGACTGGGCCTCGCGCACCAGGCGCAGGTGGCCGTCGTGCAGGTTACCCATGGTGGGGACAAAAGACGGTTTGTGGCTGGCGCCAAGAGCAACGCGGAGTTCATCGATGGAGCGGACGATCTGCATGGTTCACCAGGCGTGGAGTGAGTTGTCGGGGAAGCTGCCGTCCTTGACGGCGCTCACGTAGGCGCGCATGGCGTCGAGCACACTGCCCTGGCCTTGCATGAAATTGCGCACAAATTTCGGGTTCTTGCCGAGGTTGATGCCCAGCATGTCGTGCATCACCAGCACCTGGCCGGCTGTGTCCTTGCCGGCCCCGATGCCAATGGTGTGGCAGCGGGGCAGTTTTTCGGTCAGTTGCGCTGACAGGGCGGCGGGTACCATTTCCAGCACCAGCATGCTGGCCCCCGCGTCCTGCAGGGCCAGCGCGTCTCGTTCAAGCGCACGGGCAGATTCTTCGCCGCGGCCTTGCACGCGGTAGCCACCCAGTGCATGCACGGTCTGGGGGGTCAGGCCCAGATGGGCACAGACCGGGATGCCGCGTTCGACCAGAAATCGCACCGTCTCGGTGGTCCAGCCGCCGCCTTCGAGCTTGACCATGTGGGCACCAGCCTGCATCAGCGCAGTGGCGCTGCGCAGCGCCTGCTCGCGCGATTCCTGATAGCTGCCAAAGGGCAGGTCACCAATGATCCAGCAGGTGCCCTGAACGCGGCGGATACCGCGTGCCACGCTTTCGGTGTGGTAGCACATGGTCTCCAGCGTCACCCCCACGGTGCTGGGCAGACCCTGACAGACCATGCCCAGCGAATCACCCACCAGAATGCACTCGACGCCGGCAGCATCGGCCACGGCGGCAAAGGTGGCGTCGTAGGCGGTGAGCATGGTGATTTTTTCGCCGCGTTCGCGCATCTCGGCCAGACGCGGCAGGCTCACGGGCTTGCGCGCCGCCACGGGCGATGCGGGTGGCAGGGTTCCATAAGGGGTGGCAGTGGTCATGGCCGATGCAGTGGGGTTGGATGAAGTGGCGGGCAGGGTGCCGCGCTGAACATTCAGTTGGGCGTGTAGGCGAGCCGGACGTAAATTGGCGCAAAGGCCTCGGCCTGGGTGATTTCGATCAGTGTTTCCTTGGCCAGCTCCAGCAGGGCGATGAAGGTCACCACCAGTACCGGCACACCCTGTGTAGGGTCGAACAGGTGCTCGAACTCGATGAACTTGCGCCCCTGCAACTTGCGCAGCACGATGCTCATGTGTTCACGCACGCTCAGTTCCTCGCGGCTGATCTTGTGATGCTGAACCAGTTGCGCACGCTTGAGGATGTCGCGCCACGCCTCCTGCAGCTCGTCCATGCTGACATCCGGAAAGCGCGGCTGCAGGCTTTGTTCGATGTAGACCTGCGCCTTGAGGAAGTCGCGCCCGTATTGCGGTATTTCGTTGAGTTGCGCAGAGGCCAGCTTGATCTGCTCGTATTCGAGCAGGCGACGCACCAGCTCGGCACGCGGGTCCTCGGCCTCTTCACCATCGGCCACCTTTTTGGGAGGCAGCAGCATGCGGGACTTGATCTCGATGAGCATGGCCGCCATCAGCAGGTATTCGGCGGCCAGTTCCAGGTTGCGGGCCCGGATTTCGTCGACATAGCTCAGGTATTGCCGGGTCACGCCGGCCATCGGGATGTCGAGGATGTTGAAATTCTGCTTGCGGATCAGGTAGAGCAGCAGGTCCAGCGGGCCTTCGAAAGCTTCGAGAAAAATCTCCAGCGCATCGGGCGGGATGTAGAGGTCATTGGGCAGGCTGAACAGCGGCTCGCCATACAGCCGGGCCACGGCCACATGATCCACCACTTCGGGCATGGGGGCACCAGACGGCTCGAGCGGATCGGGCAACTCGGCAGGCTCGGTGGTGTTACTCATGCGGGCTCAGCAGGACGGGCTGTCTCTGGGGGCTCAAGCCTGTGTCTGGTAGACGTAGGGCTTCTGGGCCACTCGGGCGGCCTTGAACTGCGCCTGGTTTTCGCGGTCCACCTGTTTGTCCCACAGCAGGGCGCGGCCCTGGCGCTGTTGGGCTTCGAGCTCGGGCTTGCTGGCCTTGAGCTGTTTGATGAACTGGGTGGTGTCGGACTCGTAGTCGGCGCGGCGGAACAGGCCCATGGTGTTTTCCTTGGAAGGCTGACAAAGCACGCAGACGCAGCTGCGCGTAAATCGTGCATTTTAACGGGCCGGGTCGGGGGCAAGACCCAGCGCGTGGGTCAGGCCGGCGGCCAGATCGGGCTCCAGCCTCCCCTCCAGATGCTCAATCAGACCGCTGCGACGGGCGATGTCCAGAGGCTGGTGCATCAAGCCGCAGACGATCAGATGGATTTGTTTTTTTCGACAGGTGTGGATCAGATTCATCAGGGCGTCGGCACCCGAGGAGTCCACATAGATCAGGTTCTTGAGGTCCAGCACGAGCACGGGCTTGTGCAACTGGTCTTCGATGGCTTCGACCAGCTTGACCGCACCGAAGAACAGGGCGCCATACAGCCGCCAGGCCTGGATGTGGTCTTCGTGGCCGGCCAGCACCGGGTGGTCGATGGCGCCCACCGCCTCGCTGCGGCTGAGGCTGGAGATGCGGTAGATGAACGTCAGGCAGGCCGCGATCAGGCCCACTTCGACGGCCACTGTGAGGTCGAACACCACGGTCAGAAAAAACACCGCCAGCAGGGTCAGCCGGTAGGGCATGCGGTACTGACGCAGGTGCAGAAATTCACGCCATTCCCCCATGTTCCAGGCCACGAACATCAGGATGGCGGCCAGCGCGGCCAGCGGGATGTGGTTGGCCAGAGGGGCCGCGACCAGGACCACGGCCAGCAAGGTCAGTGCATGGACCATGCCGGCCACGGGCGTGCGGGCGCCGCTTTTCACGTTGGTCACGGTGCGGGCAATGGTGCCGGTGGCCGGCATGCCACCGAAGAAAGGGGTGACGAAATTGGCGATGCCCTGGGCCATCAGCTCCTGGTTGGGGTTGTGGCGGTCTTCGGTCAGGCCATCGGCGATGCGGGCGCACAGCAGCGATTCGATCGCCCCCAGCAAAGCCAAGGTCATGGTGGGCATGAACAGGAAGCGTGCGGAATCCCAGCTGAATTCGGGCCATTGCAGGTGCGGCAAGCTGGCCGGGATGCCGCCGAATTTGCTTCCGATCGTGTCCACCGGCAGCGACAGGCCTGCGGTGGCCAAAGTGGCAAACAGCAATGCGATGATGGAGCCAGGAATGGTGCTCAGCCACTGGTAACGGGTGTTTTCGAGCCGGCGGCCCAGCCGCATCCAGCCCACCAGCAGGGACAGCGAGCCCAGTGCCACCAGCAGGGCGGCCAGGTTGAGGGTGTGCAGATGGGCGGACAAAGTGTGCAACATGCCAAAAAAATCGGCGGGCATCGCGTTGATCTTCAGGCCCAGGAAGTCCTTGATCTGCGAGAGCATGATCAGCACCGCAATGCCATTGGTGAAGCCGATCACCACCGCCACGGGGATGAAGCGAATCAACGTACCGAGCCGGAACAACCCCATCAGGAACAGGACGGCGCCCGACATGGCCGTGGCCAGGATCAGGTTGGCCAGGCCGTAGCGTTCCAGAATGCCGTAGACGATGACGATGAAAGCCCCGGCGGGGCCACCGATCTGTACCCGGCTGCCACCCAGCGCCGAAATCAGAAAGCCTGCGACGATGGCGGTGAACAGTCCGGCCTCTGGCTTGAGCCCGGAAGCAATCGCAAAGGCCATGGCCAGTGGCAGCGCCACCACGCCGACGGTGACGCCGGCGCCCACGTCACGCACGAGCGTGGCACGGTCATAACCAGACAGGCAGTCGAGGAGTTTGGGACGAAAGAGGGAAGTGTCCAGCTTCATCGTGGGGGGAGTATGCACCAGCCGACCCACATGAAACTGTCACGCACTGCCTTTGTCATTGCCCGGCTTGACCGGGGAATCGATGGATCCTCGGTGCAAGCCCGAGGATGACGCATGACAGGTTGGAGGAAGGCACGATTGCCGCGCTCAGTGGATGCGCATGCCCGGTTTGGCGCCTGGCCAGGGGTGCAGCACGTAAATGCCTGGTTCGGCTTTTTCGTCGGCATGGCTGGCGGCCAGCACCATGCCTTCGGAGACACCGAACTTCATCTTGCGCGGCGCCAGGTTGGCCACCATCACCGTCAGCTTGCCCACCAGGTCTTCGGGCTTGTACATGCTGGCGATACCGGAGAACACATTGCGCGTGCGGCCCTCGCCCACGTCCAGCGTCAGGCGCAGCAGCTTGGTCGAGCCTTCCACGGCTTCGCATTGAACGATCTGGGCGATGCGCAGGTCGATTTTGGCGAAATCGTCGATGGAGATGACCGGGGCGATCTCTTCGCCGCCCGGAATGACTTTCTCCGGCTCGGGTGCAGCAGGAGCTTCAAACAGTGCATCCAGCATCTTGGGGTCGACACGTTGCATCAGGTGTTTGTACTCGCCAATGGCATGACCGGCGCCCAGGGGCTGGCTGGCGTTGGCAAAGGTCATGGGGCCGATGTTCAGGAAAGCCTCGACCTGCGCGGCCAGACTTGGCAGCACCGGCTTGAGCAGCACGGTCAGCACCCGGAAGGCTTCGATGCAGGTGCTGCACACATCGTGCAGGCGGCCTTCCATGCCTTCTTTTTTGGCCAGTTCCCAGGGCTTGTTGGCGTCCACGTATTCGTTGACGCGGTCGGTCAGCGCCATCACATCGCGCAGGGCCTTGGCGTAGTCGCGCTCGGCCAGCAGCTCGGCAATCGGGGCGATGCCGTCACGCAGGTGTGAAAGCAGGGCGTCGCCGTCGGCCGAGACCTCGCCCAGCAGGCCGCCAAAGCGCTTGGCGATGAAGCCTGCCGAGCGGCTGGCGATGTTGACGTACTTGCCGATCAGGTCCGAGTTGACGCGGGCCATGAAATCGTCGGGGTTGAAGTCCACGTCTTCGTTGCGGCCGTTGAGCTTGGCGGCGATGTAGTAGCGCAGCCACTCGGGGTTCATGCCCAGGCTCAGGTACTTGAGCGGGTCCAGCCCCGTGCCGCGGCTCTTGCTCATCTTCTCGCCGCTCACCGTCAGGAAGCCGTGCACGAACACCGCGTTGGGCACCTTGCGGCCACTGAAATGCAGCATGGCTGGCCAGAACAGGGTGTGGAAGGTGATGATGTCCTTGCCGATGAAGTGGTACTGCTCCACCTTCGGGTCGGCCATGAAGGCGTCAAAGTCCCGGCCGGTCTTGCCGAAGTGGTTCTTGAGTGAGGCCAGGTAGCCGATCGGTGCGTCCAGCCAAACGTAAAAGTACTTGCCCGGCGCGTCGGGGATTTCGATGCCGAAATAGGGCGCGTCGCGCGAGATGTCCCAGTCGCCCATCTTGGGCTTGCCGTCTTCGCCGGGTTCGATCCACTCGGCGATCTTGTTGAGCACCTCGGCCTGCACGGCGCCGCTGTTGGTCCACTGGGCCAGGAAGTCCAGGCAGCGCTTGTCCGAGAGTTTGAAGAAGAAGTGTTCGGAGGTGCGCAGCACCGGCGTGGCGCCGGACAAGGCGGAATAGGGGTTCTTGAGTTCGGTCGGGGCGTAGACCGCGCCGCAGCTTTCGCAGTTGTCGCCGTACTGGTCCTTGGCACCGCACTTGGGGCATTCGCCCTTGATGAAGCGGTCGGGCAGGAACATGCCCTTGTCGGGGTCGTAGAACTGCTCGATGGTGCGGCTCTCGATCAGACCGTTCTGTTTGAGCGACAAGTAAATTTCCTTGGCCAGTTCGTGGTTCTCGGGGCCGTCGGTGCTGTGCCAGTTGTCAAAGGCGATGTGAAAGCCGTCCAGATAGGGCTTGCGGCCAGCGGCAATGTTGGCCACGAACTGCTGGGGTGTGATGCCGGCTTTTTCTGCCGCGATCATGATCGGCGCGCCGTGGGCGTCGTCAGCCCCCACGAAGTGCACCTCGTGGCCCTGCATGCGCATCACCCGCACCCAGATGTCGGCCTGGATGTATTCCATGATGTGGCCGATGTGGAAGTTGCCGTTGGCGTACGGCAGGGCGGTGGTGACGAACAGCTGGCGGGCGGTGCTCTGAGCGGACATGGTGTGTCGAGTTTTAGGGGAATCCCCGATTTTATGAGTTGTCGCTACACTGCCCGACTCCTATCCGAAGTTTCTCCCATGGCAACCACAGAACAACTCCTCCAGGCCCTGCAGACTGTCGTCGATCCCAACACCGGCAAGGATTTCGTCTCCACCAAGCAGCTCAAGAACCTCAGCGTCGAGGGGGGCAACGTGTCGTTCGACGTCGAGCTGGGCTACCCGGCCAAGAGCCAGATCCCGGCGCTGCGCCAGGCTCTGATCGCTGCGGCCAAGGGCGTGGCCGGCGTGGACAACGTCTCGGCCAACGTGAGCAGCAAGATCATTGCCCACGCGGCCCAGCGCGGCGTGGCCCTGCTGCCACAGGTCAAGAACATCATCGCCGTGGCCTCGGGCAAGGGCGGCGTGGGCAAGAGCACCACCGCCGTCAACCTGGCGCTGGCGCTGGCCGCCGAAGGCGCCCGCGTGGGCATTCTGGACGCCGACATCTACGGCCCCAGCCAGCCGATGATGATGGGCATCGAAGGTCGCCCCGAGAGCGAGGACGGCCAGACCATGGAGCCTCTGGAAAACTACGGCGTGCAGGTCATGTCCATCGGTTTCCTGGTCAACCAGGACGAGGCCATGATCTGGCGCGGCCCCATGGCCACCCAGGCGCTCGAGCAGCTGCTGCGTCAGACCAACTGGAAGGATCTGGATTACCTCATCGTCGACATGCCCCCGGGCACCGGCGACATCCAGCTCACCTTGAGCCAGCGCGTGCCCATGACCGGTGCCGTGATCGTCACCACCCCGCAGGACATCGCCCTGCTGGACGCGCGCAAGGGCGTGGCCATGTTCGAGAAGGTGGGCGTGCCGATTCTGGGCGTGGTGGAAAACATGGCGGTGCACGTCTGCACCCAATGTGGCCATGTGGAGCACATCTTTGGTGAAGGTGGCGGCCAGCGTTACGCCGCCGAAAAAGGCCTGGACTACCTGGGCGCGCTGCCGCTGAACCTGCAGATCCGCCTGCAGGCCGACAACGGCAAGCCCACGGTGGTGTCCGACCCGGACAGCGAAGTCGCCGGCATCTACAAGGCCGTGGCGCGCCAGGTGGCCATCAAGGTGGCAGCCAAGGCCAAGGACTTCTCCAGCAAGTTCCCGAGCATCAAGATCAGCAAAGACACCTGATTTTGAATACTTAATATTGATTCATTGTTATCATCCGCCTCCTCATTGGGGAGGTGGGTGTGATCAATCGACTGCTGGACAGCGCGCGCAGGGCCTTGCGGCGCTGGCCCATGGAAGGGCTTGGGGTGCTGCTGTTGACCCTGAGCGTGGGCGTGGTGGCCTACACCTACCATTCCAGCGAACGGATGGTGCGTCAGTACGCCACCGAATCGGCCCAGGCTCACGCCGCTTCCATCACGCAGTTCCGCAACTTCTACACGCTTGAACTGGTGCCCAGGGCTGTGGCAGGGGGACTGGAAGTCACGCACGACTACAAGCATCGAGAAAAAGCATTGCCATTGCCCGCCACGCTCACCATTGAGCTGGGCCACTACCTGTCCAAAGTGGATGGGGGCACGCAGGTCAGTCTCTACAGCGATCAGCCTTTTCCCTGGCGGCAGGCGGAACGCCAGCTGGACGACTTTCAGCGAGAGGCTTTGCAGCACCTCAAGGAACAACCCGACGAGCCTTTCGTGAGGGAGGAAATGCGTCACGGCGTGCGGGTGCTCAGGTATGCGCAGGCAGACCGGATGCTTGACCGCTGCGTGGCCTGTCACAACCAGTACCCGGGCTCGCCCAGGACCGACTGGAAAGTCGGCGATGTGCGTGGCGCACTCGAGGTGGTGCTGCCCGTGTCCGAATGGCAACTCGCCAGCACGGATGTCCTCAACCGGACCTTCACCGTGTTGTTGGCGGTGCTGCTGTGCGGGCTGGTGCTCATCTGGTTTTCGGTGCGGCGCATTCGTCTGGCGCTGGCCACATCACGCCGGCTTTCGGCTGAACGCGAAGAGGCCATGCGTGAATTGCGTCTGAGCGAGAGCAAGCTCAACAGCATTTTTGCGTCTGTGCCCGACGCCATCGTGGTGGCCAACCGCTGCGGCACGATCGTGCAGTGCAACCCCGCTGTCAGTCACCTTTTTGGGTATCCGCAGGCTGAACTGCTGGGGCGCAACGTGAAAGTTCTGATGAACACCGAAGAACGTGCCCACCATGATGAGCACCTGCAGCGATATCTGGACACGGGCAACCAACGCCTGATCAACCAGCCGCGTCTGCTGCAGGGGCGCCGAAGTGATGGCCGCCTGTTTCCGCTGCGCTTGACGATCAGCGAAACGCGTGTGGACAGCGAGCATTTCTTCATCGCTTTGATCCAGGACTACACCTCTGTGCAAGAGGCGCAGGACTTGCTGGTGGAAGCCAAAGAAAAGGCCGAACAAGCCAACCGCCTGAGGGGGGAGTTTCTGGCCAACATGAGCCATGAAATCCGAACCCCCATGAACGGTATTGTGGGCATGACCGAGTTGGCATTGGGGACCCAGGACTGCGAGGCACAAAAGGAGTACCTCAGCTTGGCGCGTGATTCGGCCAACCATCTGCTCAACATCATCAATGAAATCCTGGATTTCTCGAAGATTGAGGCCAAGGCCCTGGATCTGGAGTTGCTGCAGGTCAGTCCGGCCCAGCTGATACGCCATACCGCACGCTCACTCGAACATCTGGCGCTCGCCAAAGGGCTGAATTTCGAGGTGCAAACCGAAGAGGGCCTGGCGGCGCTGGCCTGGCTGGATCCGGTGCGTGTGCGGCAGGTCCTCACCAACCTGATCGGCAACGCCATCAAGTTCACCGATCGGGGGCGTGTGGTTGTCCATGCCTGCGTCAAGGCAGAAACCGATGGCCGGCAAAGTTTGCAGATCACCATCACTGACACTGGCATCGGCTTTGATCCGGCACGTACCGAGGCGCTGTTCAGCCCGTTCACCCAGGCCGATGGATCGGTGACGCGGTCCTTCGGTGGCACAGGCCTGGGTTTGGCCATCACACGCAGCCTCTTGCAGCTCATGGGGGGCGAAGTATCGGCGCAAAGCCAACCGGGCGAAGGAACGTCCTTTGTGGCCATCATTCCATTGAAGGCAGTCGATGTGCAAGATCAGGCAGCAGCGGCTGTTGTACTGCCCGAGAAGACCGGCACAGGGGCTGCGCCTGTGGCCCGCGGTCTGTCGGTCTTGCTGGTGGAAGACCATGCCATCAACCGCAAGCTGGCCGAGGTCATGTTGCAGCGCATGGGGCATGTTTTTGTCACCGCTGAAGATGGCCAGCAGGCGCTGGACCGGCTTGCCCAGCAGTCTTTTGATGTGGTGCTGATGGATGTGATGATGCCGGTGCTCGATGGCCTGACCGCCTTGCGTCTGTTGCGCGAGCGCGAGGCCGGGACCGGTCGGCGCACCCCCGTTTTGATGGTCACGGCCCACGCCATGACCGGGGACCGCGAGCGTTTTCTGGCGGCCGGTGCCGACGGCTATGTGTCCAAGCCCATGTCGCAACAGGCACTGGAGCAAGCGATCGAACGCGTCATGGCGGATCAGGCCCGGTGATGTGCACCGCTGGCACCCTGTTGTACAGGGGCGCCAGCGGCTGCGAGCAGGTGCTCAGCCGCGCTGCTGCTCCAGGTCGCGCAGACGGAAGCGCTGGATCTTGCCGGTGGCGGTCTTGGGCAATTCGGCCACGAATTCGATGAAACGCGGGTACTTGTAGGGGGCCAGGCGTTCCTTGACGAAGGCCTTGACTTCGTCTTCACTCAGACGCTGGCCGGACTTGAGCACGATGAAGGCCTTGGTCTTGGTCAGGCCGTCGCTGTCTTCCTTGCCGATCACGGCGGCTTCCAGAATGGCGGGGTGCTGCACGAGCGTGGCCTCGACCTCGAAGGGCGAGACGTAGATGCCGCTGACCTTGAGCATGTCGTCGTTGCGGCCGGCGTAGGTGTAGTAGCCGTCGATGTCGCGGGTGTACTTGTCGCCGCTTTTGGTCCACGCGCCCTGGAAGGTGTCGCGCGATTTCTCACGGTTGTTCCAGTACATCAGGGCGCTGCTGGGGCCCTTGATGTACAGATCACCGATTTCGTTGTGGCCGCTGACCACGCTGCCGTCCTCGTTGCGCAGCTCCACTTCGTAGCCTTCCACGGGTTTGCCTGTGGTGCCGTAGCGCACATCGCCAGGGCGATTGGACAGGAAGACGTGCAGCATTTCGGTCGAGCCAATGCCGTCGATGATTTCGCAGCCGAAGTGGGCCGTCCAGCGTTCGCCGATGTCGCGCGGCAGCGCCTCGCCAGCGGACGAGCACAGGCGCAATGCGACCTGGCTTTTCTTCGGCAAATCGGGGCTGGCGAGCATGCCGCCGTAGCCGGTGGGTGCGCCGTAGAACACGGTGGGCTGATGCTCGACCATGCGCTTGAAAGTGGCCTGCGGGGTGGGGCGTTCGGCCATCAGCACCACGCTGGCGCCCACGCTCAGCGGAAAGGTCAGGGCGTTGCCCAGACCGTAGGCGAAGAACAGCTTGGCGGCCGAGAAGACGGTATCGGTCTCGCGCAGTTGCAGCACCCCCTTGCCGTACAGCTCGGCGGTCCAGTACAGGTTGCCCTGGGTGTGTACCGTGCCTTTGGGTTTGCCGGTCGAACCGGACGAGTACAGCCAGAAAGCCGGTTCATCGGCCAGCGTGGTCGCTGGCACGCCGGCCTGGCCCTGCGCCACCAGCGTGGCCATGTCGTGCAGACCAGCCGGCAGGGCCTCGGTCGGGCGCGATACCACCACGTTCTGGACTTCGTTTTTGGCCTGAGCCAGAGCCGACTGCAGCGTGGGCAGCAGCGCACCCGAGACCAGCGCGGCCTGCGCGCGGCTGTTGGCCAGCATGAAGGCGTAATCGTCTGCGGTCAGCAGGGTGTTCACGGCCACCGGCACCACCCCCGCGTAGAGTGAGCCGAGGAAAGCGACCACCCAGTCGCTGCTGTCTTGCATGAGCAGCAGCACGCGCTCTTCGCGCTTGAGGCCCAGCTTTTGCAGGCCGTGTGCAAAACGGCGCACCTGCTCAGCCAGCTGGCCGTAGTTGACCGAACCCACATCGTCGATCAGGGCGGTTTTGGTGGCGCGGCCCGCGTTGGCGGCGATCAAGTGCTGGGCAAAGTTGAATTCGGTGGGTGGGGGGCTCGCATGGCTCATGTTTGTCTCCTGCATCAAGGTCTGTTTTGTTGGAGGCCGCCCCTGCGGCCGAATGGGGGTCATTTTCGGCCGCAGGGGCGGCCTCCTACAAGGTCAGATGGGCAATTTGGCGCCCTGCGCGGCGATCTGGTCCAGCGCCAGCGAAGTGCCCTGCACGGCCGTGCGGCGGTGGTAGAAGTTCAGTGCCCGCAGGCCGCCGAGCTCTTCGCCGCCGCCTGCGCGGCCGGGGCCGCCGTGCAGGCTCATGGGCATCACATTGCCGTGCCCGCTGTGCAGAGCCGCCACATCGGGCGAGATCGCGTGCACGCGGCCGTGGCTGCTGGCCAGCGCCACCGAAGCCTGTGCGGTGAAGGCGGGGTCTTCGCTGTAGACCGAGCACACCAGCGATCCTTCGCCGCGGCGGATCATGGTGTAGGCCTCGTCGATGCTGTCATACGGCATCAGGGTGGCCACGGGGCCGAACACCTCGACCGTGTGCAGCACCTGGGCGCTCATGGGCGATTCGGTGCCCAGCAGCACCGGCGCCACGCAGGCGCTGGACGCATCGGCATCGACCAACGGCGCTGTGTTGCCGTCAAACAATACAGCGGCTTCGGTTTTCAGTTGGGCCAGGCCCGCCAGCACGCTGGCTTTTTGCTCCTGGCTGACCAGCGCGCCCATGCGAACGGATTCGTTGCGCGGGTTGCCCACGGTGGTTTTGGCCAGTTTGGCCCCAATGGCCAGCGCAGCGGCCTTGTAGAGCGCGCGGGGCACGAAGATGCGACGGATCGCGGTGCACTTCTGGCCGGACTTGACGGTCATCTCACGCACGACTTCGCTGACCAGCAGCTTGAAGGCTTCGCTGCCTTCGGTGGCGGCAGGCGAGAGCAGGGCCGAGTTCAGGCTGTCGGCCTCGATGTTGCAGCGCACCGACAGCTCGCTCACGGCGCGGTGGCTGCGGATGATCTTGCCCGTTTCGGCCGAGCCGGTGAAGCTGACCACGTCAAAAGCTTGTAGTTGGTCCATGAGGCCGGCCGACGAGCCGCAGATGACCGACAGCGCGCCCACGGGCAGCACGCCCGCGTCGACCACATCCTTGACCATGCGCTGGGTCAGCCAGGCCGTGGCGGTGGCGGGTTTGACGATGACCGGCACGCCCGAGAGCAGGGCCGGGGCGGCCTTTTCCCATAGGCCCCAGCTGGGGAAGTTAAAGGCGTTGATGAACAGCGCCACGCCTTGCGTGGGCACCTGGATGTGCTGGGTCTGGAAGGCGGGGTCCTTGGCCATGCGGATGCGCTCGCCGTCGAGCAGCAGCGTGGCGTCGCCCAGGGCTGCGCCCTGCTTGGCGTAGTAGCCCAGGGTGAAGATGGCGCCGTCGATGTCCACGCCCGAGTCCTTGGCCACGGTGCCGCTGTTGGTGGTGGCGATCTCGTAGTAGGCATCGCGGTGGGCTTGCAGCACCTCCACGATCTTGCCCAGCAACGCAGCGCGCTGGCCGTAGCTCAGCGCACGCAGCGCCACACCGCCTTGCTGGCGGGCAAAGGCAAAACCTTCCTCCAGGTCGATGCCGGCACTGGAGACGCGGGCCAGCTCGGTGCCCAGCACCGGGTCAAACAGGGGGGTGCCGGTACCTGCGCCGGTTTGCCAGCGGCCAGCAAAGAAGTTGGGGAGCAATGGGGTGGTCATGGGGCGGATGTCGGGCAATGAAGGGGGTGAGTGGCAACAAAAACTGGTCGCAAGCCGGTGATGGCGGTATAAATGCACTATCGTGCGTCCTGTAGAGTATGCATTAAAGTGCATATTTCGTCAGGATGGCAAAACAAGGGGTTTTCCCTGAATTCGAATCGAGACAACATGGGTTCTTCGGAATGGGTGGATGTGGACTCCACGGCTCAGACTGCAGCGCAAGAGGAGCGCCGCAGTCCCTTTTTGGTGGCGCTGGGTGAGCGTGTGCGCAACCTGCGTTCGCGCCAGGGCATGACGCGCCGGGCGGTGGCCGTGGCGGCGCAGGTGTCGGAGCGGCATCTGGCCAATCTGGAATACGGCACTGGCAATGTGTCGGTGCTGGTCCTGCTGCAGGTGGCGCAAGCGCTGCAATGCTCGCTGGCCGAGCTGCTGGGGGATGTCACCACCAGTTCTCCCGAGTGGCTGCTGATCCGCGAATTGCTGTCCAAACGCAGTGAGGCCGATCTGCGCAGGGTGCGTGTGCAACTGGCTGAAATGCTGGGCGAAGGGGGCAGCGCGCAGGCTCGCCAGGCACGCATTGCGCTTATTGGCTTGCGGGGGGCAGGCAAGACCGCGCTGGGCCAGCGCCTGGCGGCTGATCTGGGTTATCCCTTCATTGAGCTCAGCCGCGAAATCGAGCAGTTCGCAGGCTGCCAGATCAGTGAAATCCACAACCTGTATGGCGCCAATGCTTACCGCCGTTACGAGCGCCGTGCCCTCGAAGAAGCCATCCAGATCTACCCCGAGGTGGTCATCGCCACGCCGGGTGGGCTGGTCTCGGATTCGGCCAACTTCAATCTGCTGCTGTCGCACTGCACCACTGTCTGGCTGCAGGCCGATCCGCAGGACCACATGGGCCGCGTGGCGGCGCAAGGCGACATGCGGCCGATGGCGGCCAGCCGCGAGGCCATGGAAGACCTTCGGCGCATTCTGGAAGGGCGCTCGGCCTTCTACTCGAAAGCGGACCTCTGCGTGAACACCAGTGGCCGAACAGAAGACCAGGCCTTTGATGCCTTGCGCGGGGCTGTGCGCCAGCAATTGGGTTTGCCGCTCAGTTCCTAGGGTAAATACGCATTAAATGCATTAAATTGCATGTTGCGCACCTCCAAGGTCAGCAATAAAATTCATCTAAACATGCACTGAAGTGCATCTATTGACCTGAATCATTTTTCCGGAGACCTTCATGAGCGCTGCCCTGACCGTGGATTACCAAACCAGTCCCGCCCAATACAAGCACATCAACCTGTCTTTCGACGGCGAGATCGCCACGCTGGGCATCAACATCAACGAAGACGCCGGCCTGCGTCCGGGCTACAAACTCAAGCTCAACAGCTACGACCTGGGTGTGGACATCGAGCTGCACGACGCGCTGCAGCGCATCCGCTTCGAGCACCCCGAAGTGCGCACCGTGGTGGTGACCAGCCTGCGCGACCGCGTGTTCTGCTCGGGCGCCAACATTTTCATGCTGGGCGTCTCCAGCCACGGCTGGAAGGTGAACTTCTGCAAATTCACCAACGAGACCCGCAACGGCATCGAAGACTCGTCCAAGCACAACGGCCTGAAGTTCGTCGCGGCCCTCAACGGTGCCTGCGCCGGCGGCGGTTACGAACTGGCCCTGGCCTGCGACGAGATCGTGCTGGTCGATGACCGTTCTTCTTCGGTGTCGCTGCCCGAAGTGCCGCTGCTGGGCGTGCTGCCTGGCACCGGTGGCCTGACCCGCGTGACCGACAAGCGCCATGTGCGCCACGACCTGGCCGACATTTTCTGCACCAGCCAGGAAGGCGTACGCGGCCAGAAGGCCGTGGACTGGCGCCTGGTCGATGCGATCGCCAAGCCCGCTGTGTTCCAGCAGGCCGTGAAAGAGCGCGCCCAGAAACTGGCCGCCACCAGCAACCGCCCGCAAGGCGCCAAAGGTGTGCAGCTGACCCCCCTGAACCGCACCATCGAAGCCGACCGCCTGAGCTACACCCATGTGAGCGTGGTGATCGACCGCATCAAGCGCACCGCCACCTTCACCGTCAAGGCCCCGACCGCCCCCGTGGCCGCTGACAAGGCCGGTATCGAGGTCGCAGGTGCCAACTGGTACCCCCTGCAAATGACGCGTGAACTGGACGACGCCATCCTGCACATGCGCACCAACGAGTTGGACATCGGCACCTGGCTGCTCAAGACCGAGGGCGACGCCGCCGCCGTGCTGGCGTCCGACGCCGCCGTGCTCGGCAACCAGGACCACTGGTTTGCCCGCGAAACCCTGGGCATGATGCGCCGCACCTTTGCCCGCATCGACGTGTCCTCGCGCAGCCTGTTCGCCCTGATCGAGCCGGGTTCGTGCTTTGCCGGTTCGCTGGCCGAGCTGGCCTTCGCCGCCGACCGCGCCTACATGCTGGTGCTGCCCGACGATGCCGACAAGGCGCCCAAGCTGACCCTGGGCGAGATGAACTTCGGCCACCTGCCGATGGTCAACGACCAGTCCCGCCTGCAGCGCCGCTTCTACGAAGAGGCCGCGCCGATGGAAGCCGCCCGCAACGCCGTGGGCAAGGCCCTGGACGGTGACGCGGCCCTGGCCCTGGGCCTGGTGACGGCTGCCCCTGACGACATCGACTGGGCCGACGAGCTGCGCCTGGCCATCGAAGAGCGGGCCGCCATGTCGCCCGACGCCCTGACCGGTCTGGAAGCCAACCTGCGCTTTGCGCAGAAAGAGAACATGCTCACCCGCATTTTTGGTCGCTTGACCGCCTGGCAGAACTGGATCTTCCAGCGCCCCAACGCCGTTGGCGAAAAGGGTGCCCTGAAGGTCTACGGCAAGGGTGAGAAGGTCCAGTTCGATCTGAACCGCGTCTGAAACCCATCCGTTCGGGCTGAGCTTGTCGAAGCCCGTTTGCAATGTGAAGCGCCCTTCGACAGGCTCAGGGCGAGTGGCCCAAAAATTTTTTCACCAGGAGAACGACATGTCCGGTATCAACTACAGCGAAAAAATCCCCAACAACGTCAACCTGTCCGAAGACCGCACGCTGCAGCGCGCGCTCGAGCACTGGCAGCCCAACTACCTGCAGTGGTGGCAGGACATGGGCCCGGACGGTTCGCAAAACTTCGACGTCTACCTGCGCACCGCCGTCAGCGTGGACCCGCAGGGTTGGGCCCAGTTCGGCCACGTCAAGATGCCCGACTACCGCTGGGGCATCTTCCTGAACCCCGCCGAGCAGGAGCGCAAGATCCACTTCGGTGACCACATGGGCGAAGCCGCCTGGCAGGACGTGCCTGGCGAACACCGCGCCAACCTGCGCCGCATCATCGTGACGCAAGGCGACACCGAACCCGCATCGGTCGAGCAGCAGCGCCACCTGGGCCTGACGGCCCCCAGCCAGTACGACCTGCGCAACCTGTTCCAGGTCAACGTGGAAGAAGGCCGCCACCTGTGGGCCATGGTCTACCTGCTGCACAAGTACTTCGGCAAGGACGGCCGTGAAGAAGCCGAAGCCCTGCTCGAGCGCAACAGCGGCAACGCCGACAACCCCCGCATCCTGGAAGCCTTCAACGAGAAGACGCCCGACTGGCTGTCCTTCTTCATGTTCACCTACTTCACCGACCGTGACGGCAAGTTCCAGCTGTGCGCCCTGGCCGAATCCGCGTTCGACCCGCTGGCCCGCACCACCAAGTTCATGCTGACCGAAGAAGCGCACCACATGTTCGTGGGCGAGTCCGGCGTGGGCCGCGTGATCCAGCGCACCGTCAACGCGATGAACGAACTCAAGACCGACGACGTGGCCAAACTGCGTGCCGCCGGCGTGATCGATCTGCCGACCATCCAGCGCTACATCAACTTCCACTTCTCGGTCACGATCGACCTGTTCGGCGCCGACCAGTCGTCCAACGCCGCCACCTTCTACAGCTCGGGTCTGAAGGGCCGCTACGAAGAAGGCAAGCGCACCGATGACCATGTGCTCAAGGGCAACAGCTACAAGATCCTGGCCGTGGAAGACGGCAAGCTGGTCGAAAAAGAAGTACCGATGCTCAACGCTCTGAACGAAGTGCTGCGCGACGACTACATCACCGATTCCAAGGGTGGCGTGGAGCGCTGGAACCGCATCATCGAGAAGGCTGGCATCGACTACCGACTGAGCGTGCCGCACAAGGCTTTCCACCGCAACATCGGCTCGCTGGCCGGCGTGAAGGTGAGCCCGGATGGCCGTGTGGTGAGCGACGCCGAGTGGAACGCCAAAGTGGGCG
>Ga0255220_1000246_pt1 | contig 24156 bp, 24 predicted proteins | sample Miss_Colum_RepB__FD_188423 | JGI IMG/M metagenome (GOLD analysis project Ga0255220, IMG submission 188423) | Freshwater microbial communities from Mississippi River, Louisiana, United States - Miss_Colum_RepB_8d | ecosystem: Environmental > Aquatic > Freshwater > River | place: USA: Louisiana...
GGCCACCATACCCGTTTACAAAGCGAACAGGAAAGTCAATGAAATCAACGGTCTACCCAGACCACCCCCGCGCCAGTGCTAGCTTTGCGTACCGTCACTTATTGCACTGAAAACGAGGAGACCCCGACGCAGATGACCTTCAAGCGTCAGAGAGCGGAAATCCTCACTTCGTTGGGCCTGCGACGAACCTTATCCCCCAATGACACAGCAGATGACGACCTCGAACCCCGAAGCTGACAAGGTACTCTTCGTACCTGCAGGCGACGACTTTGCCATCGTCAGTCACGTCGAGGGTGACCAGCCTTTTGGCCGAGATGCGTCGAACCTCCCGCTAATCACTTGGCCAAACGGGCGATGGTGTTTTGACGCCAATGCGTTCATGCTGCGACTCATCGATCGCGGCCTCTCGCGGTTCAATCGTGGCGGCACTTTGGCCACCTATGCTGCGCACATCACACCGCTGCTGCGCTATTGCGAAAACAACAATGTAGATCTGGTCGAATTGACCGATGCTCATTTTTCGATGTTCGTGAACTCACTCAAGGCAGCTAGATTCAAGCCCGGCTCCCGTGAGCCGCGACTGGAGCCTTCAACCGTGATTTCGACTGCCAGTACGTGCCTGGCCTTCCTCTCGTTCGTCGGTGAACTGCATCAAGTCCACTTGGTCGGACCCGAAGCAGCAATCCGAGCCGAAATCGTCCCGTCTCGTGGACGGAGGCAAACGGCTGTGAAATGGCATCACCATTCATTCCCGACTCGCTCACCCGAGCGCAGGCGCCTGCCAGTTGGTAGCGAAGTCATCGCAGCACTGCGAAATGCCGCTGCGGAGCATTCTCCGTCCAACTACATACGGCGAAGACGGCAGATCATGCTACGCCTGCTGGAGATCACGGGCGCACGACGCTCGGAAATCGCCGCTCTGACCGTTCAGAGTGTCGAAAGGGCTGCGGCCATGCAGGCTCCTCGTCTGGAACTCGTCACAAAAAAGGGCCGGGGGCGAAGAAAGGACCGCATTCGGGAGGTTCCGATCACCAAGTCGGACGCCCGACTGCTGTTGGAGTTTGCTCGGGTCAATAGATCCGTTGTCATCCGGCGCACGTGCGGTAGGGCGGCCGATCCCGGGGCATTGCTCTTGAGTGAGACGTCCGGCTTCGCCTTGCGGCCGAACACGATCACGCAGGAGGTGTCGATCTTGGTGCGCGCCGCTGGGCTCGATACGCGGGTCTGCGCACATATGTTCAGACACCGTTTCATCACAAACGTCTTCAAAGCTTTGATCGAGGAATACCACGTCGAAAGTCCTGACGCCTTCCGGCAGCTCCTTCTGTCGGCAGAGGAGCTGAAGACACGAGTGTGCGAGTGGTCAGGGCATTCCAGCTTGGCCTCGCTCGCCCGCTACATCCACCTTGCGTTTGAAGAGGTGGGCGGAGTGCGGTTAGCGGTCGATGCGGTAAGAGCGAAGGCTGCGATCAACTCATTCGTTTCCGAGCTGCGAGCACTTGACTTTGCGAACATGACCGCTGTCGACATAGAGAACTTGCAGCGCTCTGCGAAAGACTTAACTGCCGAGCTATCAGCGACCGAAGGCCTTGGGCAAGAAGAGAACCGTTCCCAGAAGGCGTAGCTAGGTGGACAGCCGCTTCGTATCAGCCAGCGTGAGCACTCCAAGCCGCACCCACCGGCTCCAACCGCTGCACAGCGGCCCTATGGGTCACGAAGTCCGTTCTAGGCTGAGGCTGTGTGAAAACCCTCTCACTGGCCAATGCCGAACTCGGTAGAGTTCACAGACATATTGAACACGGGGGTCAATATGTCGAGATACATCGAAGGTCAGGACAGACAGCAGGTCACGCTGCTGCCGGAGTGCCTGGATGACTTCATTGCGGAAGACAACACCGTTCGGATCGTGGACGTCTTCATCAATGAATTGGACTTGGTCGGATTGGGTTTCGATGGCGCAACGCCGGCGGCAACGGGCCGACCCTCGTATGGCGCTGCTGGTGCAGCGCGAGGTGGACTGGCGCGACGGCAAACGCCTGGAGCGCCTGTTGAAGGCGGCCCGCCTGAAGGTCTCCAGTGCCTGCCTGGAGGACATCGACTGGCGCGCCAGCCGGGGCCTGAGCCGGGAGGTCATCACCAGCCTGGCCGGCGGGGACTGGCTGCGCCATGGCCACAACGTGCTGGTCACTGGCGCCACCGGGTGCGGCAAGACGTGGCTTGCCTGCGCACTGGGGCAGCAGGCCGCACGCCTGGGCTTCTCGGTGCTCTACACCCGCGCGCCACGGCTGCTGCAGGAGCTGCACGTTGCCCACGGCGATGGCAGCCTGGGCAAACGGCTGGGGCAACTGGCGCGGCTGGACCTGCTCATCCTGGACGACTTCGGCATCGCGCCGATTGCCGCGCACGAGCGAAACGACCTGCTGGAATTGCTGGACTACCGGGTGGGCACACGCTCGACGCTCATCACCAGCCAGTTGCCGGTGACGGCCTGGCACGCCTGGCTGGACGAGCCCACGCTGGCCGACGCCATCCTGGACCGCATCGTGCACGGCTCGCACAAGATAGCCCTCAAGGGAGAGTCGATGAGAAAGCTCACCAAGGCCGCCTGAGCCGGCCGCGCCGAGCGCCATTCCACGCTGATGGCGGACAGTTCGGCTACGATTGCAGCGTCACTCGGGACACCCGCGCAGCGTGTCCGCCATCGCATGGAACGCTGTCCGCGATGGGAATGGAATCACTGTCCGCCATCAGTGGAATGCGCACTGTAGGCATTCTGGCAGAAACCTGGGCGCCTTTGCAAGCCTGAAATGTCGGGTTCGAGGCCGTCTTCGCTGTGGCCAACAGCAGCGCCAATGCCGAGGGGCATCCTGTACGTGGCGTCATATGCCCTCGCCGTCGGCCTTGGCGATGCGTTCGCTCTTCCAGTACACGTCATCGCCGCCGTTCATGCGGTTGAGGACACGAGCCAGCACGAACATCAGGTCGGACAGCCGGTTGAGGTACTTGCGCGGCGCTTCCTCGATGGCCTCCTCGTTGCCCAGGGCCACCAGATGGCGCTCGGCGCGCCGGGCCACGGTGCGGCAGACATGGGCCTGCGCCGCTGCCCGGTTGCCGGCGGGCAGGATAAACTCCTGCAGCCGCGGCAACTGCTCGTTGTAGGTCGCCAGCGCTTCATCGAGGGCCAGCACCGCCTCTGGCTTGAGCAGTTCGAATCCGGGGATCGACAGCTCGCCACCCAGGTTGAACAGCTGGTGCTGGATCTCCACCAGCAGCGTGCGCACATCGGCGGGCATGTCCTCGCACAGCAGCAGGCCGATGTGCGAGTTGAGTTCGTCAACATCGCCCATCGCGTGCACGCGCAGGCTGTTCTTGGAAACGCGGGCGTTATCGCCCAGGCCGGTGGTGCCGGCATCGCCGGTGCGGGTGGCGATCTGTGTGAGTCGGTTACCCATGCTGTAAATCCTCGTTGCGTCAGTCCGAATCAGCGGTAAGTGGCATTTCACGCCGCGCCATGGAGCATGGTGCGAGAAGCCGAACACCGGACCGTGACATGTTTAAAGAAAGGGGCATAAGTCTCCAGATTGGATTGGGTTTTTGCATACCTACCGTGAGGCAGGCCGTTGGTATGTGTCAGGTGTGCGCTTGCTTTCTTCCTTAGCTGAGGTGTTGGTGAAGGCGCGGCAAAACAGGCTTTCTGCTGCCACTTCAATGTTGGCAGTGGCAGCAGAAAACCCCCCTTCCGCAAACCGGAGGGGAGTTGTAAGGCATCAGCCCTTGCGGCTTCTTCCTTGGACTCTCTTGCCGTTTCGAATCGGTCCACGCGGCCGCTGTGCCAGGAAAGCCGGCTTGCCGTTTTCGTGGCCGTTGAGCTTGAAGGTCACCGTGGCTCAGGCTTTCGACGCTTCGTCCTGCTGCACCGTTGCTGGCTGCTGGCACCCCGGTTGCATCCCTGATGTGAACGCCACTCGCAGCCGGTCTGCCATGTTCAGCCGATCGTCATTGGCATCCTGCTCTATTGCCTCCATTGCTTTGGCCAGCTGGGTCCAGAACTCAGCGTCCATCAGATCAATGACATGAGGCTGCGTGTTGTACATTTCGCCATTGCCACGGCGGCGCTGGACCCTTCGAATAAGCGCCATCTGCTGGTCCTGCTTGAGGTCCAGGTTGTTTAGCTCCCCGCTCATCACCGTCTGAGCCATCTGGCACAGACTCACCCCCTTCATGGCCCTGACTTTCTGCGACCAGTCCTTGGCGGATTCTTCGCCCCACTCCTCGCAGTAGACATCACCCTCGGCTATAGCATCCACAGAGTGATCTGAAGCGTTTCCATGGTCGATGACGTAGCACTGCAGGTCCATTTCCCCGCAGTGAACGTCCTCGTCGTCCTCCTGGGGAGTGACCGTATCGCCTTTGGGCGCCAGACGTCTGTCATCCTTGCCGACCGTGGACAGGCGGTAGTTCAGGTCGGTTGTGCTGGTCACCTCGATGTCGACCTGCTCGCACAGACTGAGGACGTAGCAGCCCATATCCCCCCAGAACTGCGCCTCGCCATGGGCACCGTGGGGCGTCCAGGTTGGACGAAGGTCATTGACGGAAGGCGCTAGCTGGCGCAGCCAGTGGTCACCAGAGATGCCATCGTGTTCCGCGATCGCCATGTTCTGCATGACCTTGAGCACGAGGGCTACGTGCGGGGTCCAGTCAGTGCTCTGTGGGGCGTCGAACCAGACCAGGACTTTGCCTTCCGCGAAGTCGGCCAGGGAGATCAAAGCTTCGCCGTGTCTGCCCATCCAAACCTCCTCTGTGGTCATGGACACTTGACTGACCATGCTCAGGACCTTCTGCGTTACCCAAGGGATGTCGTCCATCAGGACGCATTCGTCGCTCTCCTGTGCATGTCCAACCCCAGCAGCGCATCCGCTCCACATCAGTGCAAGCCCTATGTGAGACCTACTTCAACATCCGGGTCTTCAAGAAGGGCACCTTCAGGACCGCATACGACCCGGTTGCCACGGTCAAGAAGCCCTCCGCAACCATCCTTCAGCAGTGCGGAGACACCCGCCAAGTTGACCGTGATCGCGTACTCAATGTGGATTATCACTAAGAGCTGCGGGCGTCCTCGATAGACCTGCCATCGTTGGGCAGGCTGCCCGGACGCATCATCTGCACATCGCCGCGCAGTTTGGTCACCTCGCGGATGGCGCCCTCGATCTTCTCGCGCAGGCCGTCGGCCACCTCGGTGGCCTCCACCTGCAGGCACATCTGGTCATTGGCCATCTCGCCACTGACGATCAGACGGGCCCTTTTGACCTCAGGGAAGCGCCGCACGATTTCGGCCACCTGAGAGGGGTGGACGAACATGCCCTTGATCTTGGTGGTCTGGTCGGCACGCCCCATCCAGCCCTTGATGCGCGGTGCCGTGCGACCGGTGGGGCAGGTGCCCGGCAGAATGGCCGACAGGTCGCCTGTACCGAAGCGGATGAGCGGGTAGGTGGGGTTGAGCGTGGTCACCACCAGCTCGCCGACCTCGCCTTCGGGCACGGGGTCGCCGGTGCCGGGACGCACGATTTCCACGATGACGCCTTCTTCCAGCACCAGCCCTTGCCGCGCCGCTGTCTCATAAGCCACCAGCCCCAGATCGGCGGTGGCGTAGGTCTGGTACACCGCGACCCCCTGTTCGGCAAACCAGGCCGTCAGGCTGGGGGGACAGGCTTCGCCGCCGACCGAGGCCTTGGTGAGGCTGGCAATGTTCGTGCCGGTTTCCCTGGCCTTCTCCAGCAGGATGCGCAGGAAGCTGGGCGTACCGGTGTAGGCGTCAGGACGCAGCTCAGCCATTGCCTGCAACTGCTGTTCGGTCTGGCCGGTGCCGGCCGGAAACACGGTGCAGCCCACCGCCAGGGCGCCCGCCTCCAGGATGAAGGCGCCAGGGGTCATGTGGTAGCTGAAGCTGTTGTGCACCAGATCACCGGCACGAAAACCAGCAGCGAACAGGGCGCGGCCGGTGCGCCAGTAGTCACGCGCGGTGCCCTCGGGCTCGTAGATCGGGCCGGGCGATGCAAACAGGCGCTGCATCTGCGGACCGCGCAGCACGGCCGAGAAGCCGCCGAAGGCATCGCCTCCCGCCGCCCGGCTGGCCTTCTGGCGCTCCAGCAGCTCGTGCTTGCGGGTGACCGGCAGTCGGGCCAGTGCCTCGCGGGTGTTGACGCTGGCCGGATCGATGTCGCGCAGCAGATCGGCGTAGGCGACGGTGCTCGCCTTGGCATGGGCCACCTGCGCTGGCAGCGCGGCCATCTGGGCCGCCTCGCGTTCGGCCGTCGATCGGGTTTCCAGGGCGTCGAAGAAGTCGTTCATGGCAAAAACCGCAGGAGTGCGAGTGAGGTGTCTTCAATCCAGAACGCGGTGGAACCGGCTTTGCCGGGCCACTCGCGCTGCCCCCTTGAGGGGGTACCGCCGAAGGCGGCGCGGGGGTGGGTCAGGCAAGCCAGCGCTTGCGGCGCTTGTAGGACTTCACGTCCTTGAAGCTCTTGCGTTCGCCACCACCCATGCCCAGGTAGAACTCCTTGACGTCCTCGTTGTTGCGCAGGTCGCTGGCGGCACCGTCCATCACGATGCGGCCGCTTTCCATGATGTAACCATAGTCGGCGTACTTCAGGGCCATGTTGGTGTTCTGCTCGGCAATCAGGAACGTCACCTTTTCCTTGGTGTTGAGGTCCTTCACGATCTCGAACACCTCCTCCACGATCTGGGGGGCCAGACCCATCGAGGGTTCGTCCAGCAGCACCACGCTAGGGTTGGTCATCAGGGCACGGCCGATGGCGCACATCTGCTGCTCGCCACCGGAGGTGTACGCCGCCTGGCTGGTGCGCCGGGTCTTCAGGCGCGGGAAGTAGGTGTAGACCTTCTCCAGGTTGCGCGCGATCTCGGCCTTGTCCTTGCGGGTGTAGGAGCCGGTCATCAGGTTTTCTTCGATGGTCAGGTGGGCGAAGCAGTGGCGACCTTCCATCACTTGCACGACGCCGCGGTTGACCAGGTCGGCGGGCGAAAGGTTTTCGATGCGCTCGCCCCGCAACTCGATGCTGCCCTTGGTGACTTCGCCGCGCTCCCCTTTGAGCAGGTTGGACACCGCGCGCAGGGTGGTGGTCTTGCCGGCCCCGTTGCCGCCCAGGATGGCCGCAATCTGGCCCTCGGCGACCTGAAGGGACACGCCCTTGAGCACCAGGATCACATGGTTGTAGATGACCTCGATGCCGTTGACGTTGAGAACTGGGCTGGGTGAGCTCATGGTGTTTACTGCTGTGGCCTAGAGCAGAGCCCGGACAGCGGGCCCTGCGGTTGGCTTTCTGCACGCTACGCTACAGAGTGGTTCTTAAGATGCGCAGTCGGAGGCGGCTCTGCGCGCAAGCTTTTTTTCCGCGCTGTACTTATCAGCGGCGGCTTTCACCAAGGGATCAATCACTGCCGGATCAGTTTTCAACCAATCAGAGCTTTGCTTCCACTTTGAACCATCCCAAGTGTATGCACGCGCCGCAGATGGCCCCATATGGTCTTTGCACGTAGTAGCAATTGGCTGCATGATGTCATTAATACCGAGCTCAACGAGCCTTTGGGTATCTATTTGTAGGTTCTCATACCCCCAGCGGCTTTGAGCCGGCGTCATGACCTGGCCCTTTCCAAACTTCTCTTGCGCTCGACGAACGCCTTCCACCGCAAGCATTGCGTTCATCAAGCCACGCATGTAGAGCGCTTCTCCAACCTCTTCTTTAGGCCCAGACCCTTGTCCTTTAGAGTGAAGCTTTTCGCGCACCTCCTTAGCAATGTTAGAGTCGAACCCGGGGCCCGGTAGTACTAGGACCGCGCTATATCCAGCAGCTCCCTCCACCCCTTTAACGTCTGAATCAGAACCAGACGGCCATACACCCACCACCTGATCGCGCGGAAAGCCCGTCGACTGTGCTTCTTTCAAAGCCGTTGAGTTCATTACTCCCCAACCCCAGAGCAAGACAAAATCGGGACGGTCGCGACGAATCTGGAGCCACGCGGCCTTTTGATCCACCCCTGGATGGGAAACCGGGATCGCGTTAAGTACAAAGCCATGCATCTTCGACCGCGCAGTCAAAACAGGAATCGCCTCCTTGCCGTAGGGACTGTCGTGATACAAAAGAGTGATCTTCTTTCCCTTCAACTTTTCTAGGCCACCAACCTTCTGCGCGACATACTGAATTTGTGTGTCCGCCGATGTCCAGTGGCTTCCACCCACTGGGAAGCTCCACTTAAACACTTCTCCATCAGCGCTTTCGCTGAGTCCATATCCAGGAGTTAAAATGGGAATGCCGTCGGCAGCTCCGCGCTCTGTAAGTGCGAGCGTAATACCGGTGGACATGGTTTGAAACACTGTGGCTCCACCATTCTTCCGTTTCATTCGCTCATAGCACTCCACTCCTCGGTCTGTGGCATAGCCTGTCTCGCACTCTTCCCATGCTATGCGAACACCATTAATGCCCCCTTTGAGATTGACTAGCTTGAAATAGTCCACGAAACCATTAGCCCAAGGCGCACCGCTTGGCGCATAAGGCCCGGTTCGGAAGGTGAGCAAAGGAAAATATTGCTCCTTATCCTGAGCATGAACGCTAGTGGGCAGCAGCGGTGAAAGGCAGGCGGCCACGGTCAAAATAAGCTGACGAAGCTTCATGGTTTTTCCTATAGGTTGATTGCTGATGGAACGGGATCGCAGGTTGGGTAAAACGAGATGAGACCTGCGGCACTCAGTGCGGGAAAGGCCACAGGCGCAGCTTCTGCTTGCCGATGCTCCAGAGCTTGGCCAGTCCGTGCGGCTCCACGATCAGGAACCACACGATCAGGGCGCCGAAGATCATGAATTCGGTGTGCGACACCGCGGCGGTCGAGATCTCCACGCCCACCAGGCCGCCGAGGGCCGGCAGGAACTGGTTCAGGAAGATGGGCAGCACCACGATGAAGGCCGCACCGAAGAAGCTGCCCATGATCGAGCCCATGCCGCCGATGATCACCATGAACAGCAGCTGGAACGAGCGATCGATCGAGAAGGCGGCCGGTTCCCAGGAGCTCAGGTGCACGAAGCCCCACAGGCCGCCGGCCACGCCGATGATGAACGAGCTGACGGCAAACGCGGACAGCTTGGCGTACATCGGACGGATGCCGATCACGGCGGCGGCCACGTCCATGTCGCGGATGGCCATCCACTCACGGCCGATGGCCGAGCGCACCAGGTTCTTGGCCAGCAGGCCGAAGACCACCACGAAGCCAAGGCAGAAGAGATACTTCTCGACCGGCGTGTCAATCGCCCAGCCCAGCACATTCAGGTTGGAGACCGACACCGAGCCGGACGCGTTGTTGCCGGTGAACCAGCCGACGCGCAGGAACATCCAGTCGCAGAAGAACTGGGCAGCCAGTGTGGCCACGGCCAGGTACAGACCCTTGACGCGCAGGCTGGGGATGCCGAAGAACATGCCCACCACCGTGGCAAAGAAGCCGCCAGACAGCAGGGCCACGATCAGGGGCATGCCTTCGATGCGCACATAGGTGTTGTAGGCCATGTAGGCGCCCACTGCCATGAAGGCGCCAGAGCCCAGCGAAATCTGGCCGCAGTAACCCACCAGGATGTTCACCCCGATGGCCGCGAGCGACAGAATCAGGAACGGGATGAAGATGGCCCGGAACAGGTACTCGTCGGCCAGCAGGGGCACGCCGATGGCGGCGAAGGCGATGATGGCCAGGATGGCCCAGCGGTCCTGCGCGATCGGAAAGATCTGCTGGTCGGCGCGGTAGGAGGTCTTGAACTGACCGTTTTCCCGATAGAACATTTGTAGTCCTCAAACAATCTTTTAGCTACGACACGCTTCGCTTAACTTTGCTCTGCAAAGTTAGTCTTCGCTGAGAGATCATTGATGTGGGTGTTTCACACCCGATCAATGATCTTTTCGCCGAACAGACCCTGCGGACGGAAAAGCAGGAACACCAGGGCCAGCACATAGGCGAACCAGATCTCGATGCCGCCGCCGACCATGGGACCCAGGTAGACCTCCGAGAGCTTCTCGCCCACGCCGATGATCAGGCCGCCGATGATGGCGCCCGGCACCGAGGTCAACCCCCCCAGGATGATCACGGGCAGGGCACGCAGGGCCACGGTGGTCAGCGAGAACTGCACGCCCAGCTTGGAGCCCCAGATGATGCCGGCCACGAGCGCGGTGATTCCAGCCACGCACCACACAATCACCCAGATGCGGTTGAGCGGGATGCCGATGGATTGCGCCGCCTGGTGGTCGTCGGCCACGGCGCGCAGGGCGCGCCCGGTGGAGGTCTTCTGGAAGAACAGCGACAGGGCCGCCACCAGACCGGCGGCAATCACCGCGGCGATCACGTCTTCCTTGTTGATCAGGATGCCGCCTTCGAACATGCCCTCGAGGATGAAGATCGGATCCTTGGGCATGCCGACATTGATCTGGTAGATGTCGCTGCCGAAGATGGTCTGGCCGAAGCCGTCGAGGAAGTAGGTGATGCCCAGGGTGGCCATCAGCAGCGTCACGCCTTCCTGGTTGACCAGGTGCCGCAGCACCAGTCGCTCAACCAGCCAGGCCAGCGCGAACATGCACAGCGCGGCGATGATGAAAGCCAGAATGTTGGCCAGCAGCAGGCTCTCCAGTCCCAGCCATTGCGGAATCCACTCCGAGAAGCGGGCCATGGCCAGGGCGGCGAACAGCACCATCGCGCCCTGCGCGAAGTTGAATACGCCCGAGGCCTTGAAGATGAGCACGAAGCCCAGCGCCACCAGCGAATACAGCATGCCCGCCATCAGGCCGCCAAAGAGGGTTTCGAGAAAGAATCCCATGGTGTCGTCTCCGTTCAGTGGCTCGTACCGAGGTACGCGCTGATGACTTCTTCGTTGCTGCGCACTTCTTCCGGTGTGCCGTCACCGATCTTCTTGCCGTAGTCCAGCACCACGACACGGTCGGAGATGTCCATCACCACGCCCATGTCGTGCTCGATGAGCACGATGGTGGTGCCGAACTCGTCGTTCACGTCCAGGATGAAGCGGCTCATGTCCTGCTTCTCTTCCAGGTTCATGCCGGCCATGGGCTCATCGAGCAGCAGCACCTGCGGCTCCATGGCCAGGGCGCGACCGAGGTCCACGCGCTTTTGCAGGCCGTAGGGCAGGGTGCCCACGGGCGTCTTGCGGAAAGCCTGGATCTCCAGGAAGTCGATGATGTGCTCGACGAACTCGCGGTGCTGCTCCTCTTCCTTCTGGGCCGGGCCGATGCGCAGCGCCTGCAGGAACAGGTTGCTCTTCATGCGCAGGTTGCGGCCCGTCATGATGTTGTCGATCACGCTCATGCCCTTGAACAGCGCCAGGTTCTGGAACGTGCGCGCCACGCCCATCTCGGCCACCTGGCGGCTGTTCATGCCACGGAAAGTCTTGCCCCGGAAAGTGATCTTGCCTTCCTGCGGCTGGTAGACGCCGTTGATGCAGTTGAGCATCGAGCTCTTGCCGGCGCCGTTGGGGCCGATGATGGCGCGGATCTCGTGCTCCTTGACGTTGAACGAGATGTCGGTCAGCGCCTTGACGCCACCGAAGCGCAGGCTGATGTTCTGGACGTCGAGGATGACGTCACCGATCTTTTTCTTGCTCATGCTGCTGCCTTCACCGGTGCGAACGTCTTGGCATCGATGATCTTGAGCGTGGCGCTGACGCTGCCGGTGCGCCCGTCCTCGAACTTGACCTGGGTCTCGATGTACTGCTCGCTCTTGCCGCCATACAGTGCATCGACCAGGACCCCGTACTTCTCGCCGATGAAGCCGCGGCGGACCTTGTTGGTGCGGGTGAGTTCGCCGTCGTCGGCATCCAGCTCCTTGTGCAGCACCAGGAAGCGGCTGATCTGGCTGCCGGCCAGCAGGTCGTCGCGTGACAGGTCGGCGTTGACCTTTTCCACGCAGTCGCGGATGAGCTCGTAGACCTCGGGTTTCTGCGCCAGGTCGGTGTAGCCGGCGTAGGGCAGGTTGCGGCGCTCGGCCCAGTTGCCCACGGCCTCGAAATCGATGTTGACCATCACGCAGACCTTCTCGCGCTGATCACCGAAGGCCACGGCCTCCTTGATGTGCGAGAAGAACTTGAGCTTGTTCTCGACGTACTTGGGCGCGAACATGGCGCCGTCATGGGCGCCACCCTTGATGCGGCCCACGTCCTTGACGCGGTCGATGATCTTCAGGTGGCCGCTGGCGTCGATGAAGCCGGCGTCGCTGGTGTGGTACCAGCCGTCGGCCGTCAGCACCTCTTCGGTGGCCTTGGGGTTCTTGTAGTACTCCTTGAGCAGGCCGGGCGACTTCACCAGGATCTCGCCGGTCTCCGAGAGCTTGATCTCCACGCCTTCGCAGGGCACGCCCACGGTGTCGGCACGGGCTTCATGGTCGGGCTGCAGGCAGACGAACACGGCCGTTTCTGTCGAGCCGTAGAGCTGCTTGAGGTTGATGCCGATGCTGCGGTAGAAGCTGAACAGGTCGGGACCGATGGCTTCACCGGCGGTGTAGGCCACCCGCACGCGGCTCATGCCCAAGGTGTTGCGCAGCGGGCCGTAGACGAACAGATTGCCCAGCGCGTACTTGAGGTTGTCGATGAAGCCCACCGCTTTGCCGTCCATCCTGGCCGGGCCCACGCGGCGGGCCACGTCCATGAACGCGTGGAACATCTTGCGCTTGAGCGCGCCGGCGTCTTCCATGCGGATCATGACGCTGGTCAGCAGGCCCTCGAACACCCGCGGCGGCGCGAAGTAGTAGGTGGGACCGACTTCCTTGAGGTCGATCGTGACCGTGGCGCCCGACTCCGGGCAGTTGACCACGTAGCCAGCCACCAGCCATTGGGCGTAGCTGAAGATGTTCTGGCCGATCCAGGCCGGCGGCAGGTAGGCCAGCACCTCGTCCTGGTCCGTCAGCTTGTCGAACTTGCTGCCCACGGCGGCGCGGTCGATCAGCGTGCGGTGGGTGTGGACCACGCCCTTGGGATTGCCGGTGGTACCCGAGGTGAAGAACATGGCCGCCACGTCGTCGGGTTGGGCCTTGTCGATTTCTTCCTGGAACAGGTCGGGGTGGGCCTTGGCGTGGGCCTGCCCGACACCGATCAGCTCGTCCAGTCCCGCCAGTCCTTGCTGGTCGTAGTTGCGCAGGCCGCGCGGATCGTCATAGAAGATGTGCTGCAACTGCGGGCACTGGGGCTGGATCTCCAGCATCTTGTCGACCTGTTCCTGGTCTTCCACCACCGCAAAGCGCACCTCCGCGTTGTTGATCGGGAAGATGCATTCGGCGGCGACGGCATCCTGGTACAGCGGCACCGGAATCGCGCCCAACGACTGGGCGGCCAGCATGGTGGCGTAGAGCCGGGGCCGGTTGGCACCGATGACCACCAGATGTTCACCGCGCTGCAGGCCGGCCTGGTGCAGTCCGCAGGCGATGGCCTGCACGAGATCGGCCATGTCGCGCCAGCTCAGGGTCTGCCAGATCCCGTATTCCTTTTCGCGCATAGCGGGGGCCTGCGGTCGCTTTGACGCCCAAGCCATTAACAATCGAGGAAATGTGGTGCTCATTTCTCTTCTACTTAAAACCATCGATTGTGCGAGCCTGCGCATCCACCGAACGAGCGAGCTTCACCGCGTAGAAAAATTCTGCTTTGAGAAGACTGTCTTCACTAGCGATGGCGATGTTTTGACAATAGGCCCACTGATCTGAACTAATTGATGCGCCAAGCTCGGCAGCTTCTCTAAGCCGGCGCAGCGCAAGGCGTCGGTGGGTGAATTTGATACTGCGATCTAGCAAGGCCAGCGCAATAGCTTGACCCTGCATCCGAATCTCTGAAGACGCCTCGTGACTTGCACTCGCTTTGGCGACACGCTTGAGCGCTCGAAGGCGCTTTCGGTCGCGCCCATACAAAGCATTCGATGAAAGTATGTTCACCGGAGGCCCTCTTCGAGCTTGGTGTCAACGGTCTTATTCAATATGTAGACGGTCCCATTAAGCATTGCAATGTGCTCACCATCGCGTGCCCTAGTGATATTCACCTGATAGCTACCGATTTTTCGCGACCTGGATACTTCGAACGCATGCGCGAGAAGCCATTCTCCCTCTTCCACCGCTGTTGAAATGCTTAATTGTCCATCAATGAGTGTGGTAAGTTGTCCGTAGGAGTTGCACGCCAGACCAAGTGCCATGTCACCCAAAGCGAATAAAGCGCCTCCATGGCATCGACCATTGAAGTTGATGTGCTTTCGCTCAACTTTCATGCGCATGGTCGTTGATCCTTCGGATGCAGACACTAGTTCAATTCCTAGCAACGACGCAAAGTTGTCTGCTGCATTGAACTTTGCCACCAAATTGAAAGTGGAATTAGTTCCACCTTTGGAATGACGCAAGCCTCTTTGATTTCTGGCGTCTAGCCAATCAACTAGAGCATCTGTACCTTCTTCTAATGTAGAGGCAACGCGAAGCACAGCAGGTATCGTCGAGGCTCCCTTTCTAAGGGCGAGCATGGCATGCAATTCCGTTTCAGTCTTCTTGGAATCTGGAAGATCGCCTTTGGTGACCACAAAAACATCAGCTATCTCCAGCACACCAGCCTTTATGGCCTGCACGTCATCTCCCAAGCCCGGCGGACAAACAACGATGCGAGTATCGGCGAACTTGGTTATCTCCACCTCTGACTGACCTGCACCCACGGTCTCGACGATAACGACGTCAAAACCAGCAGCGTCAAACAAGTCGATCACATCGCCTGCCGCAACCGACAGGCCACCCAGGTGTCCACGAGAAGCGAGTGATCGGATAAAGACACCTTCGTCCGATTGCTGTTCTCCCATACGGATACGATCGCCCAGCACGGCACCGCCTGTAAACGGACTTGAAGGATCGACAGCAAGAACAGCGACCTTCTTCCCTCGCAATCGAAAGCCTTTGATAATCACGGAGACCAACGTGGACTTTCCTCCGCCGGGCGGACCCGTGACGCCGATCACGTGCGATCTTCCTTGCAGGCCGGCAATGGCCTTTCTTACTTCAAGAGCATCAACCCCGCCGTTTTCAAGTGCACTTATAGCCCGGGCGATGCATCGCCAATCTCCATTTAGAGCAGCTTGCATTAAGATATCGCCAGTCATACTTACACCACTGTTAAGGGATGACCAAAACCAAGTTCTTTGCGTAATATGCTGCAAATCTCTCCGTGCGTGACACCGACATCAGCTGCAGCAACTACGTGTTCAAATACGTTGGATTTGGAATTATTTGCCGATGCAGCCAACGCATCAATAGCCTTCTTTACATCACTCTGAGAACGTGATTTCTTGAAATCTGCAAGTCGGGCCAAGTACGCCTGCATGCTCTGGGCCTGCGGATACTCTAAGGAGGGGTATGTAGCCGGATCCTCTTCGACTTGGTACGAGTTTACGCCAACGATCGTTTGCTCACCTGAATCGACTTTACGCTGAAATGCAATTGCCGACTCGCCGATCATGCGCTGTACAATTCCCTTCTCAACTGCTTTGTACATACCGCCAGCCTCGTCAATCATCGAGATGATGGTGTTAATTTTTTGCTCCATCTGATCTGTTAAAGACTCGACGTAGTACGACCCTCCAAGAGGATCAATCACATCAGTTAGATGCGCCTCTTCGCGCAATATATTTTGGGTCGCCACGGCAATTCTTGCCGCCTCGGCGGAGGGTGTAGAAAACACCTCGTCATAACCGTCGGTGTGTAATGACTGGAGACCGCCGAAGATCCCACCCATGGCCTGAACAGTTACTCGGGCAATGTTGTTAAGCGGCTGTTGCCGGGTCAAGTCAACCCCTGACGTCTGCCCGTGAAATTTGAATCGCCAAGAACGCGGATCTTTGGCGCCAAAACGCTCTTTGCACAACTTCGCCCAAATCCTCCTCCCGGCACGAAATTTCGCCACCTCTTCAAAGAAGCTGATGGATACGTCGAAAAAGAATGTAAAGCGAGGAAGAAACTGATCGGGATCCATTCCCGCAGAAATACAATCTTCGGCATATTGAATGCCAGAACTCAGCGTGAAGGCCATCGCCTCTGCGGGCGTAGCTCCCGCTTGTTGCATATGCTGGCCAACAATTGAAAGTGGGTTCCAACTTGGTACGTTTTTGTTGACGAAATCGATATGGTTCACAATTATTCTTCTTGCCCCTTGAAGGTCAATACGGAAGAACATGTGATTCGCTACAAAGTGCGATATACAGTCACTTTGATTCGATGTTCCTGTGATTTTCGTCCATGGCACTCCACGGCGTTTTGCCACCGCAAGCTCAAATGCTAGAAGCGTGAAAGGGGTCGGGTCATTCATTGCAGTCGATAGTTCACCAATGGGAACGCCATCTAGTGCGACTTGCATGTCTTCTACGTGATTGATCACTGTCCCACAGGTGCCGAGGAGTTCGGCTGGCACTGTGTCGGCGTCGTACCCCCTAAAGACAGAGTTGCATGGAATCAGTGAGAGCGCTGACGCTCCAAGTTTTAGAATTTCTTTGACTCGCTTGTTGTAGTCCTCAGGAACACCTAGCCCAATAAGCTGGCGTTGCGACCAACTGCGTCCTCGATACATCGTGGAATAGATCCCACGCGTAAATGGGTACTGTCCTGGATATTCTTCCAAGTCACTTTGGCTTGCACTCTGCAAGTCGTGTGGCGTGTACAGTGGCTTGACGCCAATTCCCGATCGGTTGTAGACGGTCGCATCACCCTTCACGCCGGCCTCGAACTCCTTTTTCCACCGCTGCAGGCCTGCGCTCGCTTCTGCCGAATGAAAGTCTGCTGGCTTGTTCATGATTTCTTTCCTTGCAATACACGCCGGGTTTCAGAAAGGGAACGCACTTCAGCGACTACGATGTCCAGCGATGTACCGGGATGAAACACTCGTGCGACGCCACTCTTGAGCAACATTTCTTCATCCTTTGCCGGAACAATCCCTCCGACAATCACCTGCACATCGTCCATTCCCTTCTCACGCAAGGCAGCGACAAGCTTCGGGACAATAAGATGGTCTGTGGCCAGGGAAGAGATTCCGATAACATCGGCATCCTCTTCCATGGTGAGCTTGACGACAGTAGGAATCTCTTGCCATGGAGGCGTGTAGATTACTTCCATGCCCGCATCGCGAAGGCACGCTGCAATCACACGACTGCCTCGATCGTGTCCATCAAAACCAATCTTTGTGACGATCACCTTAGGGGGACGTCCAACCATGCTTATCTCCTTAAATCAACCCCAAATACTTCGTTAGAAGCGCGTGGGGGATCGCGCCACTTAGACGTGATCGATTGCCTTGTGGGCCATCAAACATGCCCCGCGCTGTGCATCAAACATGCATTTACACGTTTTGCCAAACGATCGTTTGTTTTGTATAGTATGCATCACCTCCTGGAAGAGATCAACAAACAGCGGTTATGGATAACCCTATGTTTTCCAGGCAACCTGTCCGCAAACACATTCACAACGGAGAACCCATGACCAATCTGCCCGGCCTCAACTTCCAGCTTGGTGAAGACATCGACGCGCTGCGCGACGCGGTGCGCGAGTTTGCGCAGGCGGAGATCGCCCCGCGCGCGGCCGAGATCGACCGCAATGACCAGTTCCCGATGGACTGCTGGCGCAAGATGGGTGAGCTGGGCGTGCTGGGCATCACCGTGCCCGAGCAGTACGGCGGCGCCAACATGGGCTACCTGGCCCACATGGTGGCCATGGAAGAGATCAGCCGCGCCAGCGCCTCGGTGGGCCTGAGCTACGGCGCGCACAGCAACCTGTGCGTGAACCAGATCAACCGCAACGGCACGGACGCGCAGAAAGCCAAGTACCTGCCCAAGCTGATCAGCGGCGAACACGTGGGTGCGCTGGCCATGAGCGAGCCGGGCGCCGGCTCCGACGTGATCAGCATGAAGCTCAAGGCCGAGGACAAGGGCGGCTACTACCTGCTCAACGGCAGCAAGATGTGGATCACCAACGGGCCGGATGCCGACACGCTGGTGGTCTATGCCAAGACCGAGCCCGAGCTGGGCGCGCGCGGTGTCACCGCCTTCCTGATCGAGAAGGGCATGAAGGGCTTTTCCATCGCGCAGAAGCTCGACAAGCTGGGCATGCGCGGCAGCCACACTGGTGAGCTGGTGTTCCAGGATGTGGAGGTGCCGGCCGAGAACATCCTGGGTGGCCTGAACATGGGCGCCAAGGTGCTGATGTCGGGTCTGGACTACGAGCGCGCGGTGCTCACCGGCGGGCCGCTGGGCATCATGCAGTCGGTCATGGACAACGTGATCCCCTACATCCACGACCGCAAGCAGTTTGGTCAGAGCATCGGCGAGTTCCAGCTGATCCAGGGCAAGGTGGCCGACATGTACACCGTGCTGCAGGCCGCGCGCAGCTTTGCCTATACGGTGGCCAAGAACCTTGATCTGCTGGGCACCGAACACGTGCGCCAGGTGCGCAAGGACTGCGCCTCGGTCATCCTGTGGACCGCCGAGAAGGCCACCTGGATGGCGGGCGAGGGCGTGCAGATCTACGGCGGCAATGGCTACATCAACGAGTACACGCTGGGCCGCCTGTGGCGTGACGCCAAGCTATACGAGATCGGTGCCGGCACCAGCGAAATCCGCCGCATGCTGATCGGCAGAGAGCTGTTTGCTGAAACCTGCTGAAAACGGGGGGACGTCGGGTCTGCGGCACGCAGCCAATCTTGGGGGCTATCGACTCAATGGCTGCACACAGCGAGGGGTAGTCGCCTCGGTGCTCCTGCACCATGCGCACGGCGCGCTCGCGCATCTCGGGGGAAAACTTCGGTGACTTTCTCATCTTGGCTCCATTCTCAAGTGAAGGAGCCTCCGCGAAACTGAACTGACCCCCAGAAGTTGGACGGTTGCGATCCCGCCAATCAGGCGGTGTTTCTCAGCCGGTATTCCACCGGGCTGAGCCCTTGCAATCCGAGCTTGATGCGCTCGTGGTTGTAGTAACGGATGTATTCATTCACACCAGCTTCGAGTTCCTCAGTACAGCCGAGCGTTGCGAGATGGTAGTACTCGGCTTTGAGGGTACCGAAGAAGCTCTCGATCACGGCGTTGTCAAAGCAGTTGCCTCTGCGACTCATGCTTTGCCTCGCGCCATGTTGCTTGAGCATTGCCCGGTACGGCCGCATTTTGTAGTGCCAGCCTTGATCCGAATGCACAATCACTTCAGACACACGTTCTGACCGCGCGAGGGCGTCTCGAAGCGTGTCAGACACCAAGTCGAACACGGGCCGCTTGGCCATGCGGTGCGCGATGACCTCACCGTTGTAGAGATCCATGCATGCCGACAGATAGAGCTTCTGTCCGTGCACGTTGAATTCGGTGACATCGGTCACCCACTTCTGGTTAGGAGCCTCCGCAAAGAAGTCGCGCTGCAGCACGTTGGGCACGTGCACATCGCTGACGCTTGGGACATGCCGGAAACTCTTCTTCGCCCGAATCAACGCGCGCAGTCCCATCTTTTGCATCATGCGCTGCACGTACTTGTGATTGACGGGCTCCGCCATTGACCTGCACAGCGCTGCCGTGATGGAGCCTGTCTGAAATTTTGTGTGTGAGGCATACCATGACCATCAGGAGCATGTATGTCCAGCAAGACGAAGCTGAAGAACGCAGCGATTGCCGAGAGATCGGCCGCGCTGCCCAAGATCCCGCAGGAGTTGCTTGACCAGATCGCGCAGGGCGCGACCACGGCCGAGGCGATCCAGGACGTGACGATGGCGCTGAAGAAGGCGCTGATCGAGCGGGCCCTGGGCGGGGAGTTGAGCCACCACCTGGGCTACGCGCCCGGGGGCGACAAGCCTGCGCAGGCGGGCAATCACCGCAACGGCAGCACCGGCAAGACCGTTCTGACCGAGGATGGCCCGCTGCGCATTGATGTGCCGCGTGACCGGCAGGGCAGCTTCGAGCCGCTGCTCATCCCTAAGCACGAGCGGCGCTTCACCGGCTTTGACGACAAGATCGTGGCCCTGTACGCGCGCGGGATGACGGTGCGAGAGATCCAGGCCTTCCTGGCCGAGCAGTACGGCACCGAGGTGTCCCCGGACTTCATCAGCTCGGTCACCGATGCGGTGATGGCCGAAGTCACGGCCTGGCAGGCCCGGCCGCTGGAGCCGATGTACCCGGTGGTGTTCTTCGACGCCTTGCGGGTGAAGGTGCGCGAGGACGCGGTGGTGCGCAACAAGGCCATCTACCTGGCCCTGGGCGTGCTGCCCGACGGCACGCGCGACATTCTGGGGCTGTGGATCGAGAACACCGAAGGCGCGAAGTTCTGGATGAAGGTCTTCAACGACCTCAAGACCCGGGGCGTGGCCGATGTGCTGATCGCGGTGACCGATGGGCTCAAGGGCATCCCCGAGGCCCTGGCCACGGTGTTCCCGGCCACGACGCTGCAGACCTGCATCGTGCACCTGATCCGCAACAGCCTGGACTACGCCAGTTGGAAGGACCGAAAGGAGCTTGCCGCGGCGCTCAAGCCGATCTACACGGCCGTCAGCGCTGAAGCCGCTGCAGAGGCAATGGACGAGTTCGAGCGCAGCGCGTGGGGCCAGAAGTTCCCCACGGTGGTCGCGTCCTGGCGCAGGGCCTGGGACCGCGTGATTCCGTTCTTCGCCTTCCCGCCGGCCGTGCGCCGCGTGATCTACACGACCAATGCCATCGAGAGCCTTCACAGCCGGCTGCGCAAGATCATCAAGACCCGAGGACACTTCCCCAGCGACGACGCGGCCACCAAGCTGCTGTGGCTGGCCCTGCGCAACATCACGGCTGACTGGAGCCGTGCGACCAAGGAGTGGCGTGAAGCGATGAACCAATTCGCGATACTCTACGAGGAGCGATTTACGCTGCCGGCGCAGGCTGGCAGGTGAGGGGTTGAACCATGACTGCATGGCTCAACCGGGGCGCCTTCGGCGGCCTGGCAGGGGCCTGAAGGCAGTCAAGAAACTGACCAGAAGCCAAATCACCCAAGCGCCTCACACACAGAAATCCTGACAGCCCCAATATCGCCGGACATGGTTTTGACACTGCCGCCCACGGAGCCACAACGAATGTCGCCCGACATCGTTGAGACCGAACCCTTCACATCACCGCACGTCACATCGCCTGATTGCGTGGACACATCACCCACAGAGCCATTGACATGAAGCGCGTTGCAAGCATCCACCGAAAGACTCTCGACATTGCCCGTCACCTCGATACGGATTTCTTTCGCATCGGGTGTCATGTCTTTGCCGTCGATGATGACGCGATTGCCAGCAACTGTGACACTCCCGCCACTGCTGATGTAAGTCTTGCCGTTGATGATGACTGTGGTCATGGAACCAGATACCTTGCTTTGGTTTTACTGCCTTGGTGGCATTCTATCAACCGCCAAAGGTTTATATAAGAGATTTTTTGAAGGTCTCGCAAATTTCTTTGTGTAGCGCCAAGAACCGCTTGGTCGAGCGGTGAACAGCTTGGGGCGTGCAGCCCACCGCCCGTGCCGCGTCAGCGTTCGCCAAGTCGTTGAAAAGCACCAGGCCCACGGCAGTAATCACGGGTTCTTTGCTTTTGAGCAGCCGGGCGATCAGCTTGAATTCTTCTCGTGTCATGCAGCCATCACCAGGGGTTCGATTTCACGAGTGATGAGCTTGGCGCTTTGCTTCTCGGCAATGCGAAGGTCATACGCCGCCTGCAGGGCAAGCCAGCCCTGGGCCTCACTACCGAAGTAGCGCTCCAGGCGGAGCGCCGTATCTGCCGACACGCCGCGTTTGCCGTCCACGATTTCGCGGAGGCGTGAGTAAGGAACATGCAGTGCAAGCGACAGTGCACGGACACTGATACCCATCGGCTTGATGTAGTCCTCAAGCAAGACCTCCCCAGGATGGATGGGGCGCATTCCATTTTTGAACATGATGGTCCTTTGCGTCAGTCAGTGTGGGTCTTCAATCACAACATCAAACGGGCCACTTGGTCCCCATTTGAAAGTCAGTCGCCATTGGTCGTTGATCCGAACGTGCCATGCGCCGTTGTACTCCTTGAGGTCGTTGCCTGGCGGTGCCCGCATGAAGGTCAGTGAAGGAGCTGCATCTAGCTGGACCAGCTTTCGCTCAGCAACCTTCTTGATGTTGGCAAATCGTGGACAGCGCCCGGTGGTGAACAGCTCTTGGGTGTCAGTGCACGCGAAGGATTGAATTGCCATTTTTTGTATGTTACCTGTTATCCGTTCAACGATCAATCGCTGATGACTAGATTGCCTTCGCAACTATGTCTGCCAGCCTCACTGGATCTTGTGTAACCAGCCGCTTTGTCGTGCTCACACTCTTGTGACCAAGGATTGCCGCAATGTGCACCAGGTCGTAGCCTTTGCGATGCAGCTTGACCGCGAGTGTGCGCCGCGCCGATTGGGCGCTACCGCCATCGATGCCTGCATTGGCATGCAGGCGAGAGATGTAGGCCCCAAGTGTGTTGCACGAGTAGCTGATCAAGCCCGAGGGGAGTGTCCTTCTGGTCAGCGAATAGGGCTCACCGTCTTCGGTCAGGAAGATCGGGCTGTCCTGGTCGAGCCCACGGAACGCCTCGCGCTTCGTGGTGCGGCCTTGGCGCTGACTGAAGCGCCACGCCAGGTAGTCGTCTATCGCCGCCACCACTCGCTTGTTTGACCAGTACAAGGCCCGCTCAGCGCCGTTGTGAGCCACATCAGGCCTGACTGCACTTTGGATGCGAACTGCCCCATTGGGCAGCAGGTAGTCGCCCACTGTGATGGTGGCAAGTTCGGTGACGGCCAGGGCCGTGCCGTAGAGGGTGAGCAGCAGCGCCGTGTCTCGCAGAGGCACACGGCTATAGGCCGCCGTGGCTTTGATCAGGTGCTCGATTTGCTTGTCTTCGATGACAGGTGGTTTTGCCATGGCCAAGTTATGCCACAGCGGTTTGATCGAATTACAGAGGACTTTGGGCCCGACCAGCTCGGAAATGGGCCTGCAGGCCGCGCCGTTCCTCAACATCAAGGAAAGTAGGGCGAGCCCAAAAACTATGCAGAGCGCCCCCCAGCGTCAGCAACGTTTCCTTTGCCCCTAGCGCGACGCGCGCGCGCATCCAGCGCAATGTGTACGCGCTGAGCCCCCTTGGCATCCGATTGGAACCAAGCCTGCAGCTGGTGCAGGTAGGCAATGGCCAATGCCTCTTCGCGCGATTGCTGGGACACTTTGGGTGCACGATCAGCGAGCTGAAAGAGGCCATCAATGATGGGCTGGCTGATCGCGGGGCGCCGGTCTGCCGCATGTGTCGGCTTGCGGTCTGCTACCGCTGGGGCGTTCTGCACGTCCACAGCCGAACTCATTGGAAATCTCCCGAGCCTGGCAGCTGTTCGATAGCCCAGCGCAAGTGTTCCTTGCCTTTGGCGTCTGCCGTGACGGGCTTGCGGCCTTTGCTCCATGCAGCAAAGGATTCAGGATCGAACGGTACAAGTGTGATCGCCTGCCGGGCGCAAAGCTCTGCAGCGATGCTGTTGTGCAACTTCCAGGCCCAGGGCTTCTCATCTGGAGCACTCCGCCACTGCCAGTCACGTGCGCTCTGGTACCAGACCGAGACAGGCCGAGCCCCTGTTGACAACTCCAAGAGCGCTGCATCCACGTGCTCGAAACGCTCTTTCGCCACTGAACGCAATTTGACAGCGACATCCTCGGGCACCGGGCGTTTACCGGATTCCCAATACTGCCACGAGCGCTCCGTCACATTGCCGATCCAGGACCCAGCTTCGGCTTGAGTGAGGAGCAGCAACTGGCGCAGCGCTTGGCACTCGGCAGAAGACATGCCTGATTCTTGGGAGGTGGATGTAGATGGGGCGAGCGCAAAGATGCGCTGAAGGGAATTCCGCATTTGAGTCTCCTAGAGAGCAGCCCGCACGATTGCCGACCGCACCGCCATTATTGTTCGTGTTTCACGAACTTGCAAGGACCTCATATTGCACGGCAAAAATCAACGTGAAGTGCGAGCACCCGAGGGAGGGGTCTCCTCGTTTTCAGTGCAATAAGTGACGGTACGAAAAGCTAGCACTGGCGCGGAGGTGGTGTTGGTAGATCGTTGATTTCATTGACTTTCCTGT
>Ga0255220_1000248_pt1 | contig 24062 bp, 27 predicted proteins | sample Miss_Colum_RepB__FD_188423 | JGI IMG/M metagenome (GOLD analysis project Ga0255220, IMG submission 188423) | Freshwater microbial communities from Mississippi River, Louisiana, United States - Miss_Colum_RepB_8d | ecosystem: Environmental > Aquatic > Freshwater > River | place: USA: Louisiana...
GTCGGTGAAAGTCATGTCCACCAACTCCTCGCCGAGCAAGGCCTGATAGTCATCGGCCTTGGTCGCATCGCCGCAAATGAGCTTGTGCTCGCCAAGCACCCAGATGTCACCGGGCTTGGAGATCGGTGTCTCGGTGACCTCAGGTACGGCATCCTCATCGGTCAAACCATCTTGACTCTGTTCTTCGCCTGCAATCAAAGCCTCCCACTCCTCGGTGGAAAAGCCAGTGAGGCCGAGGTCAAAGCCCGCATCCTTCAGCTCGGACAACTCGATGCCCAGTAGCTCGTCTTCCCAGGAAGCGTTCTCACCGATCTTGTTGTCGGCCAGGATCAAGGCGCGGCGCTGGGTGTCGGTGAGGTGCTCCATCGGCACCACGGGAACCTCGACAAGGCCGAGTTTGCGAGCAGCCAGCAGCCGACCATGGCCGGCAATGACGTTGTTCGCGCCATCGATCAGGATGGGCGCACCCCAGCCGAATTCACGAATGCTCGCGGCGATCTGAGCCACCTGTGCGTCGGAATGCTGCTTGGCATTGCGCGCATAAGGTATCAACGAATCGACCGCGCGGTATTCGAGTTTGATGGGCTGCATGAGGACCTGAAATGAAAAACCCGCCTCGCAGCACCTGGGTGCATGGGGCGGGTTTGAAGGGCAGAAAACAAAACGCCCACCGAGATGAACTGGGCGGGCGTGATTTGAGTTATTAGCTGAATCGTATCTCATCGATATATATCGGTCAAGCACTTTCAGCGTGAATGTCCGTAGTGAACTGCGAGCACCGCCAGCGCGCCGACCAGGATGCCTTTGGCCTCGTATTGATTGAGTGCTCGACCGTTCCAGCCCTCCAGGGCGGACCACTCTTTGACGCTTCGACCCAAGCCGGCCACATGCCAGACAGCGCAGCCGCCTGGGCTGCTGATCCCTCCCACCGCGTCGAGTGCCTCATGCATGCGTTTGCGCGCCCATACCACCCGCTCGGTCATGCTGTCCTTCCACTGCCCACCCGGAATTCGGGTCAGCGGCGGAGCACCTGCCGGGTCCATTTGGGCAAAGACAAAGGTTCGGTTGAAGTCCTGACCGGCATCGTGCATTTGTGGCGTGATCGAGCCATTGCGCAGCAAGATACCAAGGGAGTCTATGCAGCGGAAGTGCTCCGTGCGGTAGCTCGTGCCCTCTTCGGAAAGGCTGTTCCACTCAGCAAGCCGACCACCGGCCAGGCGAACGACGCTGCCGTGCTCCAGCGGTTGTGTGACCGGTTTTTTAGCCATGACGGGCACCTCCCGCACAGCGCCCGTTGCCCTGCGCCAATGCCCAGACCAAGACAGCCAAGGCGTCAGCCTCGTTGTCATCGGCCACCAGGTAGCCTCGGGCACGCACAGCAGAAACCATCTCGGACTTGCCAGCGTTTCCCTTGCCGGTCACATGGCGCTTGATCGTGCCCACGGGGACGCCTTGGTACGGGATCTTTTGGTGCTCGCACCAGCTGGTCAGGGTTGCCAGAAAGCCGCCATAAGCGTGCGCGGCATCGACTCCAAGGTGACGGCGCACCTCCTCGAAATAGACCGCGTCCAGCCAGGATGCAGCGCCTCTCGGAGCCGTCGTAGCCAGGAGTTCATCAAGCCAGCGACGAAAGCGCAGGTAGCGCATACCGCCACCCTCGAATCGCTGGGGCTTGAAGCTGACATAGCCGTGGGTGACCGAGCGATCAGGCAGGCTCAGAGCCCAGCCAGTCGTGGTGCCCAGGTCCAGCGCCAGAACGGCTTGGGGTGTGGCGTTGGGTCGGGAATCTTGTGGGTGATGCATCGGGAAAGTCCTCCAAGGGTGCGAACAAGCGCTCGTGCCAACTTGTTCAAGCGACCTGGAGGAGCTCTGGCATCGCCGGGTCAGGGCTGATGCGGCTCCCTCATGTCCGTTTCTGATACGGCTTCGGGGAAGTCAAAGCGGCTCACGTGGCAGTGGCCAGGGCCGGCTTCAATCTTTCATCTTTCAACGCCAAGTGCATGGGCCTTGGAGTAGTAGAGAGATATTTCAATATTTATTTATTTCAATCTAGTTCTCTTTCTCTCTGTCTCTGTCTGGGGGGCTTCGCGCGCGCGAGGCTCTAGGCCCCCACTTTTTATATGTGTATCTCTAGTGGGGGGTTTGAAAGATGAAATTACTGAAGCAAGCCCATCCGGGCGCCACCCGCACCTCATAGGACCTTGATCCACTGGGCCGGGCGACCCTTGCTTTGCAGGGCCATCATCTCGATCAGCCCGGCCTCAGCCAGGGTGCGCAACACGCCGTCGCGCTGGCGGTGATCCATGAACTGGGTGCGCCTGGTGAAGTCGCTCTTGGACATGCCGGCCATGCCCGCATCCCGCAAGATCTGCATGGCCCGCTTGTGGTGGGACTCGACCTGGTTCTCGGAAACCCGGGCTGATGCCTCACGGATGGTGAGTTCGGCACAGTGACGCGAGAGCATGATCCCCCACTCGGCATCGTGATCCTCGATCTGGGGGTCCACAGGGTCACGCGATACCGCTCGAATGAGCGCCAGCTTGGTGGCGTTCTCCTCGATCCGGGCCAGGATGGACGAGTACCCGGTGCCTCGTGAGGTGCGAAGGCGCGCAACCAACTCCTGGTCAAGCTGGCGGAAGGTGGCTCTGGCTTGCGGAGTCATCGGGACCACGCGAGGGTCCACCAGCACCTCATCGATGGCACCCACATCCGTGAGATTGCCGTTGAGCTTGCCCCCTCCCTGGTGGATAAGGATCAACCGGTCAATCAGGTCTTGGGGCGGGTCGATGACGCCAAACGCCTCGTTGCTGTCCGGAAAGTCGTCCTCGCTTTCCATGATCAGAAAGCGGGCCAGCGATCCGTCTGCCACGTTGGACGCCTGCAGCGCCTGCCAAAAGTGCAAAGGCGTTGTGGTGCCATAGATGCAAGCGCATGGCTGGTGAATGGCGCGGTGGGCGTTGTTGTGCTGGGTGCTGGCGTACTCGACCCCGAAGTAGGTGGTGCCCGAAGTGGTGTAGAGCTCGGTCATCAGGTCCAGGATCTCGCAGACATAGCGCGGCGAACGCTTGCGGTCGGCCGCTGCCGAGAGAAACATCCCGAACTCATCGAGTTGGAACAAAATCGCGGGCTGGCGCTGGATGGCTGTCAAAAGGCCTGAGCCCGATGCGATCTTGTTGCCACCCAAGTACTGCAGCAGGTTGGCCTTGCGGAACAGCTCGTTGATCACCACACGGCTGTGGTTTTTGCCGGCACCACTCTCGGCGATACCGACCACATAAAGGTTCGACCGGATGTTGCTCTCGGTCCGGTACTTGCGCCCCATCAGTGCCCCGATCGCACACAGGCTCGCACCGAGGGCGAGCACTGGCTGGGGGCGTTTGGCTGTGGCAGCCATCAAGGCCATCATGTCTGCGATCACACCCCCCACCTGATCCCAGCCGACCGGCATGGGCTTGGGTGGAGGCAGTGAGATTTCCTGCGGCTCAATGGAAATGGGGTCAGCAGCTTGCAGCGCCTGCAGCAGCTCACGAGCCGGGTGGTGCCCGTTCATCACGATCTCGCCGTTCAACTGCATTTCGGCGTCGGGCTCCCACCCGTTGTCCAGCGCCAGCTTGTAGATCGTGCCGGCGCCTATGCGCTGGGGGGCAAAGCTGCGCCAACTGCGTGCCGTCGTCTTGGGGTCGTTCTTCTGCGAGCTTTCGGACCATGCCTCAAACAATGGCCAGCCTTCATCGCCCAGCGCCCCCTTGATGGCCATCCCAATACGGACCCAACTGTCGTAATCCAGATCCGCGTTGACGATGTGCCTGAGGGCATCTCCAACAGCCTCATAGGTGCCACGCTGCTCAGGCAGGTTGGCACACTCCATCGGCGCACGCAGGCCGACGCCCAGGGTCTTGGGACGCAACTCGGCCGGAATCAAGCGGTACGCCTCCTTGGCGAACTCCCGAGCCTGTGCCTCCGTGATCCCAGGCAAGTCATCAGGGCTCAGGTCAGCCAAGGTGCTCACTGGCCAGTCGTAGGGCTTACCGGTATCGGGGTGGATGCCATAGGCGATGAACTGCTGGCCGACCCCAAGCACCTCGATGGGCGGGTACTTGAAACCGGAAAACGGCTGCACGGCTCGGTAGACCAGCAGGCGCTTGGGTGCGTGGCCAATGCGAACCGCAGGTGTTTCGCCCAGCATCCGCTTGGCCAGCGCCTCGATCTCCAGCGCGATGGTAGGCGAATCGAGGATGTCGATGTCAATGCCGATCACCCGGCCCGCGGCAATGCCAATGCCCGCTTCAGGCCAGTTGCCCCAGATGTCGACCTCGTTGTCGGTGGTGTCACGCTCGCAATGCCGGCTCCACTTGGGGTACTCGTGCCAGGCGCCAAGCTTGTACAGCCCAGGCTTCTTGGTGTTGGGTTGAATCGGCAGGATCGGAAAGCCGCGATCGACCAGGGTAGCGCCCAACTGCGCCATGTAATTTTTGTTTGTCATGGCGCTCCTCAAAACGGTGGGTCATCGGCATAGGCCTGGCGAAGAAAGTCTTGAAATGCGGTGACGGCCACATCGATGAGCGTCGCCCACTCCTGTTCGGACCAGCTTGCGAGGTCGGTCTTGCCGATCTCCTCGACATAGGCGCCTGCGCTCATGCCAGCAGCTGCCAGCGCATTGGCTTCGTGTTTGTTTGGATCGATCATTCCCTTCAACCTTGCAGTGATGTTTTGGCAGCGCCGAGAGCATTGCTTGCTGTCTGGCGCTTCCACACGGATGTAGCGAGGTGCGAATCCATAGCCGCGGGCGTCGCGGCGGCAGATCACACACATCATGAAAAACGGGCTCCGACGACCTCGGTGTAGCGCCCACTCGGGCGAACGGCGATCTCGGAGGGGCAACGCAGCTTCGTTGAACAGGCGATGGCCTCATCCACTCGACGGGGCAACGGCAAACCCTGGGCGCGGTTGGCCCACCAGGAGGCAGCCTTCTGGCGCGGATAGCCTTGGTGCTCGATGCAGATCCACTCGCTGTGGTGCGTGAGCCCGCTCCAGTAGTCCACGCGCAATGAGGGCGGTTTGCCCGGTTTGTCGTGGCGGGCGTATGAAACACGGTCGACTGGAACCCACTCCGACTTGCCAGAGGTCAGCACATCCAGGTTGCTGGCTTTTGCGTCGATCTTGAGTTCGGGTGGCGGGAACACATGCCCGCAATCGGGACAGGTGCGCACCGAAGCGTGCACGATGCTGTCGCACTTGGGGCAGGCTTTCGTCGGCGCCACGCCTTCCTCACCGCCCTTGGGGCGCTTGGGCTTGACGGCATCGATGGGTCCGTGGCGGGCGATATTGCCGGCGAAGTCCAAGACCAGACAATCGCTCTTACCAGGTGCCAAACGACACCCCCTACCCACGATCTGGACGTACAGTCCTGCCGACTTTGTCGGGCGCAGCATGGCCAAGAGGTCAACGCCCGGGGCGTTGAAGCCGGTGGTCAGCACATTGGCGTTGGTCAGGCATTGAATCCTGCCGGCCTTGAAGTCATTGATGATGGCCTCGCGCTGGGCACCAGGCGTGTCCCCGACGATGGTCTCGCAGGTCACGCCGCGAGCACGGATCGCGTCACGGACATGGTAGGCATGGTCCACACCCGCGCAGAAGATGAGCCAGCTTTTGCGGTCCTTGCCGTAAGAGAAGATTTCGTCAACGGCTGCCTGTGTAATCGAGTCCTTGTCGACCGCCGCCTCCAGGTCTTTGGCGATGAACTCGCCGCCACGAGTGCCGACACCGGTCAGGTCAATCTGCGTGGCCATCCGCTTGGAGATCAGGGGCGACAGGTAGCCCTGGTCGATCAACTCACGTACCGACACCTCATAGGCAATGTCGGTGAAGATGGCGTCATCGCCTTCGTGCAGCAGACCGGAATCCAACCGGTACGGCGTAGCAGTCAGGCCAATCACCTTCATCTGGGGATTGAGACGGGCCAGGTCCGACAGGAAGCGGCGGTACATGGTATTGCTCGACCGCGGAATCAGGTGCGCCTCGTCAATGAGCACCAGGTCACACTGCTGGACGTCATAGACCCGCTTGTGGATCGACTGGATGCCGGCAAAGAGGATGCGGGCATGGATGTCACGCTGCTTGAGTCCAGCCGAATAGATGCCTGCGGGGGCTTGCGGCCAGAGCTTCTTGAGCTCGGTGTAGTTCTGCTCAATCAACTCACGCACATGGGTCACGATCAGGATGCGCTGATCCGGGAATGCTTTGAGCACACCTTCCACGAACATAGCCATCACCAGTGATTTGCCGCCAGCAGTGGGGATCACCACCAGCGGGTTGCCGGTGTCCACATGGAAGTAGTTGTAGATGCCTTGAATGGCACCGCTCTGATAGGGACGCAGTTTCAGACTCATGCTCGTGCTCCGTAAAAGGTGTTCGCATACTTGTTCATACCGGTGTCGCGCCAGCGATTCCCACTGGCGAACTCGTACTCGACCCAGTCCTCGCCTGCGTCGACTTGCTGGCCCGGCACCAGAGATGGAATAAAGAGGTGCATGGCGCAGGCTGCGCGCTGATCGGCCTCAGTTAAACGGCGGTCGTGGCGCGCGCAGTGCCACCCACCATCGACGGGTGTTGCATGCAGGCAGGTTCTGCAATTGATCTCGGGGGCTGCAGTCTCTGCTGCACCCGCGTGGCAGACCGGTGCGTGGTCACACATGCGGCACTGGTACCAGCTGGGATCGGTGCTGATGCGCGATGGTGGGGTGGCAGCGAAGATGACTCGCTCAGCCTTGGCCAATAGGCCCTGCGCAAAAGTCGAATCTGCCTCGACCCTCTCGACGTAAACGTCGTCGGTGTCCTTGCAGACGGCCAGGTACATCGCACGGGTCAAGCACATGAGGTGCATGTAGGTCTGCATTTGAGCAAAGTGCAGCGGCTTGCTATCGCGCACCTTCCTGGCCATCAAGTCGTTGAAGCTCTTGACCGAGTGTGTTTTGAACTCCAGCACGTGCCAGGTCTTGGGTGCCTCCAGCAGGTTGATGGCCACGCCATCGAGCGAGCCACCAAAGTGACCGCCGTGGGCTTGAACCCGAAACTGGCGACCCGTGTCCGGATCAACTTCCAGGACGGTCGCGCCGGTGCGGCGCAGGTTCTGAACCAGTCGGGCTTCTTCTAGCTGACCGGTTTCAAAAAGGCGCAGAAGGCGGCCAGGATGCCGAGCCCGGGTGACCCAACGGAAATCAAACCAGAGGGCGCGCTCACATTCCTTGCCGATCAACGACGCGCCAAGGTGGGCACGAAACCCATCCCCAGCGTCGGCCTCGTAGGCAGCGAAGATCGCCTCTCGGGTGAGACTGGTGATGCTGGGCAATTCAGCCATGCTGCACCCCCTGCTTGGCGTGAAGCTCCCGGGCCCGGGTCACCGCTGCCTGCCAGCGCTCATCGTCGCAGTCGGCACGCAGCACCTCAATCAACGCATCCTTGAACCGCTCCCGGTGACCACCAGGCTCTGCCGCGTTGAGCTTTGCCATGTGAGAGGTCAACTGCGAGAGCTCCTGCTGCTTCAGGCGCAGCGCCGTCTTGGCCCGGTGGAACCAGGTGGCATCGAGCGACTTCTTCTCTGTCTGGCGACGGATGTCGGTCGTGGCGATCTGGATCCGGATGGAGGCGATCTCATCTTGAAGGGCGGCCAACCGCTCACGGCAGCCCTGCAAGGTGCTGGGCAGTCGGACCGGCGTGGCCGCTGGAGCGTACTCATGCATGCGCAATGACTCCTCAGGCGTGACGCTTCCAGGGCAGCCCGTTAGCTGCTGGTGTCATGGTGGGTGCTACTGCGATCGGACGGGCAGTCTCTGCCTGGGGTGGCTGAAGGAAAGCCGGGGTGGATGGAGCCGAAGCACCAGCCGAACTGGCTCGTGGCAAATAGCGGATTGAGTTGGACTCACCGTACAGACCCTTGGGCGGACGCACCCGTACATCAAGGGTGATCGGGACCAGATGCAACTGCTCGGAGTTGCTCACCTGCATCTTGCCCACGGCGCGGCAAATCGACGACAGCGTTCGCTTGGCGATTTCTACCGTGTCTGGATTGGCGTTGACCAGATTGAGCCGGTCGAAGAGCTTGCGGCCGGCGTACTGGCCCTCAAGGATGTCGACCTCCAGATAGAGGTATTGGCCGGTGCCATCCTTGGTCGGGCGCATTTCGCTCGCGACGATCTGGCCGAGGTACTTGCCCGGGGGCAGGACGTCGTAGTTGCTGCTGGGCGTGACAGAGGATGCGTCAAAGGTTTGTCCGAATGAGGCCATGGTGATTACTCCTTTTTTAGGTGCGGGTGGTGGTGGAAGGGATCAGGGTCGAATGCAGGGTTTCGGGCATAGCCTGCGCAAAGGCAGACCACTCAAGGGCAAGCGTGTCGGGCAGGTCGTAGCGGTTCTTGGCCAGGAAGGCTGGGCGTTCGACCGTGTGAATCACACGCTCGCCCGAACCCACGGCACGGCTGACCTTTTTGTTGAAGCCGACGTCCGCCTTGACGGTGGAGATGCGGTAGTTGGCAAACAGCACAACGTCCGAGTGCTCTTGCAGCAGTGCCGCTGCGCGGGCATGGAGCTTGATCACGTACCTGTCGTAAGGGTCGTGCTCAGGCGAATCGAAGCGCTTGATGTCGGTGTGGGCGATCTGCACCACGGTCATACCGCGGTCGTCTCGAAGCGCGTTCAGGCCATCTATGTACTGGCGCCAGAGGTTGAGCGCCGCCACATAGCCCTTGCCGTATCCGGCGTCCTCAATCGAATTCCAGCCGTTGTCACGGCAGGCCTTGGCCCAGACCAGCGGTTCGAGCCAGTCCACGCTGTCGATCACGACCGTGGCGAAGTCATGCTGCTCGGTATAGAGCGCAGCGAGCGCCTCCATCACCTCGTCGAAAGTCCGCGACAGCGGGAAGTTCGGGGCCGAATTGGTGCCCAAGCCGTCTTCGGTCTGGATGAACACCGGTTTGTTGGCCTGGCCTGCGAAAGTGGTCTTGCCCACACCGGCCACACCGTGGATCAGGATGCGCGGGGGCTTGGGGGCACCGGCACGGTTCAGTTGTGCAAGGGTGATAGCCATCAGACGCTCTCCCCAAATTGACTGTCGTTCGCTGCCTCGGGCCCAGCACCGTCCACGATGCGCTCGAGCTTGTAGTTGGGCTTGCCAGCCTTGAGGGTGCGGGCGGGTTCAAACAGCTGGCGCACTGCAGGCGGCCAGGCGCCGTACTTGGTCTCTGACACCTTGACCTCGATGCCGACGTAGTGCTCTGGGTCCTCACCCCACTTGCGCAGTGACTCCACCGCATCTTTCAACTTGCGCTGGTCGTACTCGACCTTTTTGGGCAGGTCGGCGATCACCGTGAAGCCGTCTTCGGCAAAACGCACCGTGCCGGTGTTTTTGCCTGCGTCCTGGCGCAGTTGATGTGCACGTTCGCCGAATCGGCTGTGCAGTACGCCTTGCAGGAACAGTTTGTAGTGACGCACGCTGTCTTCAGCGGCTGCCACGCGCTGGATCAGACGGTCGAAGTCGGGCAATGGAAGGTTTTCAAGCTCTGCCATCACAAAGTTGCCCACCTCGTCGAGGGCATCGGGTTCAGGGATCATGGGGGGCTCTCTTTCTCAGTGCTGGGTTTGCGGAGTGGCGGTGTTCACGGCGCTTTTGCGCAGGCGGTTGCGAATCTCAGGAGGCGTCAGGGTGCTGGCCGAGCGCACCGCGATGTAGCGGTAGTGCCCCTCGTCAACCTTCAGGCTGAAGAGGTGGATCAGGCCCAGCTCGCAGGCGATCCATGCCCGGCGCGCAAGGGCGTGCAGGCGGCCGCGGTCCTTGGCAGCCATTTCGCTGCTGGAATCGGAACGGTCCAGAATCAGGAAGCCTTCGTGGTACTGGATGGACTGGCCAACCAGGGCGTTTGCCATCCAGTCACACAAGCCAGCCTCCGTGAGGTTTTCTGGTGGCACGTACACCGGTGGGGTGGCGATGCCAGCGTTAACGCCCAGACCGAGTTGGCTGCGCGTCGTTTCAACAATGGGTTTTGCGTTCAACATCAAATCTCCAGGCGTGAGTTGGCCCACCACCACCGCCCAAAGGGGCGCGGCGTTTGCGGTTCGTGAAGGTTCTTACCGGGCGAGGGGGCTGGTTTTCTCAGCCACCCCGCGGTCGGTCAGGCAGCCGGCCGGATGCCGAACATGCGCAGGTGCATGCGCAGGTCGTCAACACGGCGGTAAAAGGTGGCGCTGGACATGCCCGAGGCCTTGGCGGCGGCCGGTACGTCCTGGTGCGCGGCGAGCAGATCGAACAGGCCACGCTGCTCATCGCTCATGTAGGCCAGCGCGGTCACCACATCGTGGTGGGCGTTGGAGTCGGAAAACAGGTCGCTGTCGTCGTCCCAGCATGAGGACATGCCTTCTGCTCTGGGAGCGTCATGACCTTCCATGCTGTCGTCGTTGGCGGCCGGCAGGGACATCGTGAAACCGTGGATGGCACGGTCCATGGCCACGACCGCCGTGGTATCGATGTCCTCCGACTCGGCAAAAACCATTTTTTGCCTGTCTGCCTTGCGGGCGTTCAGGAAGTCAGCGGTGGTGTGCGTGGAAACCAGGCCTGTGAATGTGCCCGGCGCACCGCGTGTCGGGTCATACTGGTCTTTGCGCCTGTAAATATCGAACAGGATGTCCTGAATCAGGTCGTCACGCTCAGACGAACTCAGTCCAGCGGTCACCGCTGCCCGGAAAGCACGCGTTTTGGCAGCGTTCACGGCTGCGCTAAAGAAGGGGTCGTTGGCGGCAGTGCGACCAAGCGCTTGATGACCCTTTGCCTGCTTTCCAAGCTTGGGCAGGCCCGAGGGTGTTGTGGCTTCGTTTTCGGTTGGCGACATGTTTTTTCCTTTTTCGTGTTCTTGAACATGCAGCCATTCCACCGGAGTTGCCCCCTGAAATCACCGCAATTGCGTTTCGGCTGACCGCAGTTGCGGTAGCCACGCTCGTCTGCTGCTCACTGCCCGAGGCTCTTTTTCCCCTCGGCAAACTTCTCCTCCAGGCCACGCTTGGAGATACCAGGCTTACCCTCGTGGTAGGCCAGGATCTGGTCGATCACCGCAGACTGGCTGCTGAAAACGGAATGTGGCTTACCAGCGGGGCTCTTGCCCAACAACACTGTGACCATGGCGCCAATGATGTTCAGATACGTCATGTGCGCCCGTGGCCCCGGGTCCTGCGGCTTGTTCAACTGCTCAGCCAATGCGTCCCGTTCGGCAAGTAGCTCGTCTCGTTCGGTGCGGAGCTTTCGGTATTCATCTGCGGCTTTTTCAAGTCGAGCACGTAACGCGTCACGATCAGCTTGCAGTGACCTGTAGGCATCTGCGTTGATCGCCGAATGGGTGTTGCGCTCGATGTCGTCAAACAAGAAAGCGGGCTTGTCAGACGGGAACTGGGCTGCAATCCAGTCCTTGAGGTGCTGGCGTGACACGTGTCGACGCTCGTTGGCAACATGCTCATCGACGACCTTGCCGTTTTCCCGGCTGCAGGGGAGCAGGCCCTTTTCGATCGCGTCGTGGATGGCCCGACACCGCGGCTCAAGGCACTTGATGTAAGGGTGCTTGTAGACGCCCCGGGCGGTCTCTGTGCTGATGCTCAGACTCTCGTCGACATCCTCGGGGGGAATCCCGCACCACAAAGCCGCAGCGACCGGCACGCGGTACACCGTGAAATAGGCTTGGACGGCCTCACAACTGTCGTTTTCCCATGGTTTCTTGTTCATCTTGTGCTCGTTTCGTGTGTGCGCCGTTGCTGGCATTGCGTTTGAGTTTTGACACTGGTTGCCTTGCTGTAACCGGACTTATGCCTCTTGCTCTGCATCCGGCTCCGGCTGAACTGGGGGTTGCATGTCCTTGGCGCCGATTTCAATGGCCCTGGTACGCAAGTCCCTGAAGGTGTTTTCCTGAATGCGATCCTTCAGGTTCCAAACCACCTTGTGTGGGTTAAAAAGCAAAACGTAGTGGTATGGACCTGATGGACCTTCCTTGGCGTCAATGAAACCAAGTTCAACCAAAGATTTCATGCGATCCCTCCAGGTGCTCATTGCCCGCTCACCGGAAAACCCCGCCTCAACGGCCAACGTCGATGGGTTATCGATCACCAGCAACGAGTGGTCGAAGGTCCTGCACCACATGACAAAGTAGGCGCTGCCCGCCGGCTTGTTTTTGGTCAGCGCATCGATGATGTTCATGACCAGGGGCATGGTTCGGGGAATGGTTGTATATCCGCTGACCGCCTTGCGGTTCCAGAGCATCTGCTCGTCAATGTCGGGCCAGATGCTGTCGCGCAGGTCCTTGGCCTTCTCTTGGGCCTTGGAGATTTTTTTGGCGGCGGCGGCGTTGGAAGTGCTCATGTGGTCCTCGCAAAAATGTTTATCAGGTGCCCAAATTGTAGGTTTGGCGCAACCAGATTCGCAAGGAGAAAAGCACCTCAACTTGGCCCAAGTGGACGTTTATTATTGACAACTCAGATGTTGAGTAGATTATTTTTCACGACATAAAACCTGATCAATTGAAACGAAATTTACAAATAATTTTGAAAAATCTTTATTAATCAATGGGTTAATTGTTTTTCGTTGTACTCAATGTACTCAGTTCATCTTGTATCCATGTAATCTTTGTCATCGCGTGCCGAGCCCAGGTCGGCACGCGATGAACTTGAGGTGCGGCTTTTTGATGGTGACAGCCCGTTGGGGCAGTCCAAACGCATGTCAGACCTGCTGAGAAATGGCAGGCCCAGGGCCGGTATGAACCTTCATGCCAGCACGTACCCCAGCCCCCACACAAAAAAAACCCACTGAGCGGTCCCCCGCGGCCACCGTGGGGGTCATCCTGGCCATGGCCGTCATTCGCATACACGACCGCCAGGATGGACTTGATAACCTGACCGAACAGAGCGTTAGTACGGGGTGTCCTGACTACCAAGGAGAACCCCAGTGACTGAACCCATCGTGGCCCGCGTGGCCGCCCTTAAAACCGCCAGTACCGCCGAGCTCAAGCAGATGTGGCGGGACCTCTTCCACCAGGACGCGCCCCCGTTTAACCGGCGCTTCCTTGAGACCCGCCTGGCATACCGCATCCAGGAGTTGGCCTACGGCGGGCTGAAACGCGAGACTGCCAAGCGCCTGGAGCTGCTGGGTGAACAATTGGACGGCGGTAAGAAGGAGGTCCGGCGCCGTCGCCTGGACAACCGCCCCATCGCCGGAACACGGCTGATCCGCGAATGGCAAGGCACCCCGTTCGAGGTCCTGGTGGGCGTCGACTTCTTTGACTACCAGGGGCGACGCTACAAGTCGCTGTCTGGCATTGCCCGCGCCATCACCGGCACCAACCGCAACGGCTGGGCTTTCTTTGGGCTGGGCTCGGCAAGGAGTAGCGCATGACGGCAGAGCGACGCCTGATCTGCGCCATCTACACGCGCAAATCCACCGAAGAGGGGCTGGACCAGAACTTCAACTCGCTGGACGCCCAGCGGGATGCCTGTGAAAACTACATTGCCAGCCAGAGATCAGAGGGCTGGCTCATGGCTCGGGAGCGCTACGACGACGGAGGCTTTTCCGGCGGCAACATGGAGCGACCGGGCCTGAAAAAACTGCTGGAAGACGTCCGCAGCGGCCTCGTCGACATCATCGTCGTCTACAAAATCGACCGGCTTTCACGCTCACTTGCTGACTTTGCCAAGCTGGTCGAGATCTTTGATGAGCACAAGGTCACCTTCGTATCGGTGACGCAAGCGTTCAACACCACCACCTCCATGGGCCGGCTGACGTTGAACATCCTGCTGTCCTTTGCCCAGTTCGAACGCGAGTTGGCTGGCGAGCGGGTGCGCGACAAGATTGCTGCCTCACGCCAGCGCGGTATCTGGATGGGTGGAATGCCACCCCTGGGCTATGACGTTTCAGACCGCAAGCTGATACCCAACCCGGAAGAGGCGAAGGTCGTGCGGGAGATGTTCACGAGGTTCGCTGCGATGCCCTCGATGGCCACGCTTGTAAGAGACATGCGCGCCAGGGGCGTCACATCCAAGTCGTGGACCACCGGCAAGGGAATTGAACGCCAAGGCAAGTTGATCACCAAGGGCTACGTCTACAAGGTGTTCAAGAACCCTGTCTACATCGGCATGGCCGCCTACAAGGGGCAGCAGTACCCGGGCGAACACAGCGCCATCATTGATCAAGAGGTCTGGGACACGGTGCAGGAATTGCTCAAAGCGGGCGACAAGCACGTTAAGGGCGGCTGTGGGATGCGCGAAACCAAGGCGCCGTCCATGTTGCGCGGGTTGATTTTTTCCCCAGAGGGCCGGGCCTTCACGCCTGGCTGGACCAGTAAGGGTCCCAAGCAGTACCGCTATTACATCAACACCGACGCCATCAAGCTCGGCAAACAGGCCTGTGAAGTTCGGCGGGTGCCGGCGGGTGAAATCGAAGGGGTCGTGGTCGAGCAACTGCGTGGCGTCATGAGAGCGCCGGAAATCCTTGCTGCGGCGGTCCGTGAAGTCACCTTGTCTCGACCAGACATCAGCGAAGCCGATGCCATCCAGACACTGCAGTCGATTGACCAGGTCTGGGACAACTTGTTTCCGGCTGAGCAGGCCTGCATCGCCAAGGCGCTGATCGAGCGGATCACGGTGCGCACAGACGGGATCAGCATCAAGTGGAAGTCCACAGGCATGACCAAACTGCTGCGAGACACGGTCCGGCAACAAGCCCACAAGGAGGCGGCATGAGTCTGGCTGCGCAAATGCCCGAAACAACCCACATCCCGATGACCTTTCGACCGCGGGGCGGCAAAACGGTCATCGTTCTACCGGATGGGTCGCGTGGGGTAGTACGCCGCGAGGCCACGATCGACAACACCATGATCAAGGTGATTGCGCGCGGGTTCAGATGGCAGCGTCTGCTTTACGACGGGACCTACGCCACCATCGAGGATTTGGCTGCAGCTGAGAAGATCAACCCGTCCTATGTGAGCCGTATCCTGCGGCTGGCTTACCTGTCGCCGACAGTGGTTCAAGCGATCCTTGAGGGATCGCACCCTGCCTGGCTGACTATGAAGGACCTACTGGAGCCGTTCCCTATGGACTGGAAACAGCAGGAGAAGAAGCTCCTGGCTCAATTCCGAGTGGATTCTTTAAGGGCGGCATCCAACGCCGTCTGAAACACTGCTTTCATCTGATCATCACCGACGCAGATACGCACCAGGGTGATGTCGGCATATTCAGGGGCACGACTTAGGAGGGCCTTCACGATGATCTCGGCAGCAAGTTCGGGCGGGAACTTGAAAACACCCGTACCGATGGCAGGCATGGCCAACGTCTTGATACCTGCTTCCTTAGCCACTCGCAGTGCTTGACCAACAGCAAGGTCAAGGTAACGCTCTGGGTGGTCGTCATTGATGTAACTGGCCGCCCGTGCGTGAATAACGTACGGGTTTGGAAGTTCAAATCCAGGGGTTACCACTGCTTCCCCCAGAGCAATGGGCGAATATCGGCGGCAGTACTGCTCCAGCTCGGGTCCTGCTGCCGTGTGGATGGCACCAGCAACACCAGACCCGAAGCGCAGATTCGCATTCGCTGAATTCACCAGCGCGTCCACATCCGGCTGGCGGACGATATTCCCGACGACAATTTCAACGCGCACGCGGACTCCCCTGTTAACAGTAGACGTACCCTGCCTATGCAAGGTACCTGGACTGATCGTATAGCCATGGCTCACGGGGTGAGCCTGGTACCCAAGCACAATATTTCAATCTTTCAACCGCAGATTGAAAATTTTGCACTATGCTGGTGTTTTCTACCACCAATCTGGCCAAGACCATGCCATCCAGCGCTGCTGACAACGCCATCATGACCATCGGTGAAGTCGCCGACTACCTCAAGGTTACCGAGCGAACCATCTACCGGCTGGCAGGAGCCAAGCAGATTCCAGCCTTCAAGGTCGGTGGGAGTTGGCGCTTTTCAAAGGCAGATATTGACGCCTGGATAAAAAAACAATCCGAACAAAACGAGGGACATGGCCAGTGAAACTCGAGGACATATCTAAGGGAGCACTGATTTCTGGTATCGAACCGGGAAAAGTTGCAAGGGTAGTTAGCATGGACCCGCTCGGCGACAACGCCGTGACGGTGGTTTATCGGACTGACGATGGGAGGCTGGGGGAGCGGGTCCTGTTCCGCTCCAACGAGCCAGACCTCGAAATCGCCACCGCTGGCAGGCCGTGGAGCTTCGAGGCCGACGGTGAAGGCTTCAAGCTGGCGGCAGAAGCCATTCGCATCAACTTGGCCCATTTGTTCGACCCGATGATGGCGGTGCACACCTCAAACGTCGAGCCGCTCCCGCACCAGATCACCGCGGTTTATGAGTCCATGCTGCCCAAGCAGCCACTGCGGTTTGTCCTGGCCGACGATCCCGGCGCCGGCAAGACCATCATGGCAGGCCTGCTGATCCGCGAGCTTCTGATGCGTGCCGACGCAGCTCGTATCCTGATCGTCTCGCCCGGCAGCCTGGTGGAACAGTGGCAGGATGAAATGCACGAGAAGTTCGGCGTGAACTTCACGCTGTTCTCCCGCGAGCTCATCGATCAAAGCCCCACTGGCAATCCCTTCGATGACCATGACCTCCTCGTAGCTCGTCTCGACCAACTCTCGCGTAACGAAGAATTGCAAGAGAAGTTGAAGCTCACGCGCTTTGACCTGATCGTCGTGGATGAAGCCCACAAGCTCTCCGCCACCTGGTTCGGCACCAAGATCAACGAGACCAAGCGCTTCAAGCTTGGCCAGCTCCTTGGGTCGATCACGCGCCACTTCCTGCTGATGACGGCCACACCGCACAACGGCAAGGAAGAGGACTTCCAGCTCTTCCTGTCGCTTCTCGACTCCGACCGCTTCTACGGCAAGTTCCGAGACGGCGCCCACAAGGTCGATGTCTCCGACCTCATGCGCCGGATGGTCAAAGAAGACCTCTTGAAGTTCGACGGCACCCGGCTCTTCCCCGAGCGCCTGGCTTACACCGCCAACTACAAGCTCTCCGAAGCCGAGGCTGAGCTCCGAGCGATGCCCGAGGATCAGTACATGTGCGAAGCGCGGCGTGCGTTTTTCCGTTCGACCTTGCGCCGGATGAAAGACGAACTGCTCGCCAACGCCGGTGAGACCACCGAGCACCTGCGTGAGACCGTAACTGTGCCGGATCCAGCAGACCGGGCGACGATCGAGGAAGAGCATGCGGTCGAGCTGCGCACGCGGGACCGCGAGCGCAAGCTGCTAAAGAAAATCCAGCAGTCGATTGCGCGAATCGACTCTGGCGAGTACGGCTGGTGTGAAGAAACCGGGGAAGCGATCGGTATTCCCCGCCTGCTCGCCCGCCCGACCGCAACCTTGTCGCTCGAGGCCCAGCAGCGGCGCGAGTTGCGCCAAAAACTCTACGGCGACTGATCTGGAAGAGCTAAGGGTGCGGCAGCGACGTCTGGCCAGGTGCGTCCCAGGTCTTGGGCGTAGAACTCGATTGCCCGTGCGTAGGCTCGGACTTGTGGATCATTTGTCGTTTTGACCAACAGCGTTAGGAGACTCTCAACTGCAGACTTGGACGCACCGAGGTTGTGATTTGCCATCGCCAGGAACACTTGCATCTCTTTCGCCTCCGGGAACTCCTGTAGTCCGCGTTCAAGTGTTGCTCGTGATTCGGCAAACATTCCAAGAGTTCGATAGGTGCTTCCAAGCCCTGTGTAGGCAGTACGGCGAAGCTCAGAAGGCAGCTGCAAGTCAAGCGCGGCCAAATAGAACGGAACCGCTTGTTTTTCGAAACCCAGGTAATCGTGAACGCAGGCAGTCTCGTACGCAACGATGGCGTCTTTGGGCCTTTGCTGGGCGAGCGCCACCAGAAGTTCGCGTACTTGCTCATGGTGACCTGAGGCCCGAAGCCCTCGTGCTGACTCAAGAGACATGGCGGGAACCGATATGAGAGTGGTTTGCGCAGCCTATTGCGAAGCCAAACGGCATGCGGCAGGCAGCGGCGACCAAGCCAGAATGAAATGAAGCCCGGCGACGAACACTTTTGCGCGCCCGATTGAGCAGACCCCTACTCAACATTACGAGTCAGATCAAGCGACATGAATACGCTGTGCGGATCGAGTTTGTAGTCCCCAAAGGGCCCGCACTTAAAGAATCCAACGCCCTCATAGAGTCGGTGCGCCGCAGCGAAGGATTCTGCGGTACCGGTCTCAAGGCTCAAACGTTTGTAGCCCCGCACGCGAGCAACTTCGAGAATGTGATTCAGAATCGCGCGCCCAGCTCCATGGCGGCGCAAGGCTGCCGGCGTGCGCATTGACTTGATTTCACCGTGCTCCAAAGTGAGCTGCCTGAGGGCACCGCACCCAAGCAGCAGATCCCCTTCGCGAACAGACCAAAAGGTCATGTCTGTACTCTTGAGCCCAGACACATCAAGGGCAAGCACGCTCTCCGGGGGCGAGAGTTCATGCATGTTTCGCAAATGCTCTTCGAGCAGTGCGAGCATATCGGTTCGGGCAGGATTGTCGATTTCAATGCGCATGGTGGTTTTACTGGCTACCCCGTCTGAATCGGAACGCTTCGAGCACCTCTCAACTTTTGGCATCAGGTGCGCCCGATGATGTTCGATCCGCAGGATGATGCACCCCGTCATTGACTGGCACATCGGGTATCAAGAAGGGATTGACGCCTTCAAGGCAGCCAACGTTGTAACCATATTGATCCGGAAACGAGCGGCGCTGATGGTGGGTGTAGATGCCGCAGATACTGCAAAAGTAGGGCTTTGCTACCCCGGTGTTGAACTGGTAAAACTGAAGATATTCTCCCCCTTGGACGATACGAATCCCATCCAGAGAGACCGATGCCAAGATCGCGCCTTTGCGGCGGCAGATCGAGCAATCGCAGCGTCGCGGATTAACGATGCCCTGTGGCAGTTCGAGCTCCGGGACCACGCAGCCACAGTGACACTCTAGCCGGTGCCTGGCCTGAATGGTGACGCCACCAACCTGCCTGATACCCATATATTTGCCTACATCGCCAAACCAATTAAGCCGATCAAACTCGAGGTCGGTTCCGGCAGATCCTCAAAAGAATAGTCAAGCGATGGCAGATAGCAATCGTTCCGAATCCCTGGTCAGGCATAGGCTATGCAGGTGCGTCCAACGTAAATGAAAACATATGTGCATCCTTGGCTTGCCCATGAACCTGCAGGCGATTCCGAGCAATACACTCGTAGATGGCTCCCGCTCTCCTCGCAACGCCAAGACTCGGCTCGTTGCCCACTGCGACCACGATCTCAACGCGCGCTAGGCGAAGCGACTGAAGTGCAAGGTCCCGCAGCGCGATCGTGGCCGACGTTGCCGCGCCACGGCGTTGCGCTGATTGCCTAACCCAGTAACCGAGATTGCACAATTTATTGGCAGCCGAAAACTGGTTCAGCCCACAGCCGCCTACAAAGTGGCCGTCTGAGGTAAAGATGCCGAACTGATGGCCTGAACCAGTGGATCTCGCGGTCTGGCAGGTGGCAAACCAACACAGCGCATCGTATTCACTGAAATCGGGCTTCGCCCATGTCATCCACCTTCCAACGGTCTCAGATGACTCCCGAACAGCCGCCGCCATCTCCGCGGCGTCGGCATCTTGATACGCCCTGAGGATAAATTCGCCAGCTCGAATCATCTGATCGCCTGAAGTAGGGGGCTACGTCGTTACAAAGATCATTCTCGAAATTTTAATGCACCTCAGGATGCACTTGCCAGACATTGGCCGGCGTTCAAAAGCGTAGCGTCAACTGCCAATGACACGGCCGTCCTTATGCTGAACGACGATCGTCGCTGAACGTGGACGCCCATCCGAGCGATAGTCCGGCCAATTGGAATACTTGGACGGCTCCGACGGATTACTGCGATCGGTCGGCGTTTCCCCAGGATGCTGAATATTCACAAACATGGTCCGCCCATCCGGCGTCCAGGTCACTCCCGTCACTTCAGAGTTCGTCGGTGCTGTGAGAAACCGCTTGACCTCTCCCGTCTGGGGGTCACACGCGAGCATCTGATTGTTGCCAATTCGGACAAACTCACCCCGATACATCTGAGTCGCATGGGTATCGGTTTGAATCCACAAAATGCCCCGCCTGTCGAAGGCAATCCCGTCCGGGCAGGCGAATATGTCGCCCTTGATGTTGCCTTTGGTTTCAGCGCGCTCATTGGCTGCATCACCCGCCAGAACCAGATGATTCCAGACAAATCCCGTTGCGTCGAAATCTGCGTCTTCCTTCCAACGGATGATGCTCCCCATCACGTTATTCGCCCGAGGATTGGCGGCGTCAACGCCGGGATTGCCTGAGGTGCCCCGGGCACTGTTATTGGTCAACGTGCAGTACACCCAACCCGTTTTCTGATCAATCGCGAGCCATTCTGGCCGGTCCATTTTGGTGGCCCCGAGCAAGTCACTCGCCTGGCGCGCTTTGATGAGGACTTCACCCTGGTCACCAAACCCTTGATCCGGGGTCAGCGGGCCCTGGCCATGGACCAACGGAATCCATTCACCGCGGCCGCCGGACCCGAATCTGGCGACGTAAAGCGTGCCGTGGTCGAGCAGTTCCCGGTTCGCCTGCGCCGCGCTCAACCCGTTGCCAGCGGGTTTGATCGAATCGCGGCTGACAAATTTGTAGATGTATTCAAAGCGGGCGTCCTCGCCGGAGTACACCACCGCCTTACCCGATCGGGTCACCGCCACCCAAGCTCCCTCGTGCGCAGCGCGGCCAAGAGCCGTGCGCTTGATCGGCGTGCTCGTCGGGTCCATGGGATCCAGTTCAACGATCCAGCCAAACCGGTTGGCTTCATTCGCGTTCTTCTCCAGATCGAAGCGCTCATCAAACTCGGGCCAACGGTAGGTACTTCGAGACTTCAGTCCCCAGCGTTGCTGATGCGCATCGGGCTTTCGCGGCGCATCAAAGTAATTCGCCCAGTTCTCCTCGCCCGACAGGTAAGTCCCCCAAGGGGTGATCCCGCTGGCGCAGTTATTTAATGTTCCCAACACCAGGCTGCCGCTCGGGTCCGCCTTCGTTCTCATCAACGGATGACCTTGCGCTGGCCCACCGATCGCAAAGGGCGAGTTCATGGTGAGACGTCTCGCGTATTTAGACGGCCTGACCATCGACCATTGCCCGTCTTTGGCTTCGACCTCAATCACCGACAGACCATGCGCAGCGAGACTCTTTCTGACCTTTTCGGCCGACCAGTTCGTCATCCCACCCGGATGTAGCAAGCCATCATCGGTGTACTCATGATTCATCGCCAGCAACCCACGATCGGATCTGTTGTCCAACGCATAGAAGTGCAGACCGTCGTGATGCATTCCCATCTGAACCGATTGCTCATCGGAACTGTTCGATGCGTCCCACCGAAAGGCGGGCATGTTGCCTGCGATGCCAACGGGTTCGCCCCAGGCCGCAATCGGTTTGGCCGTATAACCTTCGGGGACGACCAGACGGTCGCCCTGATCGGGCGGCACCGCTTTGAATCCCAACGCCGGTAAGACACCCGGCACCGAAACACCAGGCACCGAAGCGCATCCACTTAAAGCACCGAACGGTGCGATGGTCGCTGCGACCGACGCTACGCTGCCCTTCAGAACCAGTCGCCGCCTAGCGCTTGAGACCTCATGAATACTGGGATTGCAGGAGGTGTTGCTGTTCTCCATCTCATCAAAGTTCTTGGGCATTTAATTCTCTCCAATCATTTTTGGTGAGCCTAATCCAAATTTGGGCGGGAGACTAGCGCAGTACCTGGTATGCTGATGACCCATGAACGCGAACCGGTCGAGCATCTTGACGGTATCCTGTCCAGTCGCGTCTGCGTCGAAATCGGGCAGAATTTGAACAACTTTTACCGGACTGCCATTCAGTCGATCTGAAGAATGCGGTCGGCTCCCGAACCTGCAGGCGATCTGGAATTTCACCCGATAGTGCCCCGAAAATTCCAGAATGAACACCGTCGCCCTCTCACTTGTTCTCTCAGCCGGATTCATACATGCGGTGTGGAACATCGTCGCAAAAAAAGCAGGGGGTGACGCGCGTTTTGCATTTTTCACGGCCTCCGTATTAATGCTCGTTTGGGCACCAGTTGGGGTATGGTTTGCATGGAATTCTGTGTCAGGGTGGGCGATATTCGAATGGAGTTTTATTCTCGCGAGTGGGATTTTGCATGTTCTTTATTACGTAGTTCTCCTGCGAGGTTATCGCAAATCTGATCTGACCGTTGTTTATCCATTGGCAAGAGGCACTGGACCGCTACTGTCCTCTTTGACTGCCCTGATTTGGCTTGGGGAGTCCATCTCCACAATGGGTGCATTCGGAATCGCTGGCATCATCGGCGGCGTGTTCCTGATCGCCGGAGGGCCCAAAATCCTGCTGAACTGGAAAATCGCCCCCGATGCCAGCCCAGAAGACTTTGAAAACCACAAGCGTCGTCTTGCAGGTTTGCGCTATGGTTTACTCACCGGGGTTTTTATTGCCAGCTATACCCTGGTAGATGGCTATGCTGTCAAGGTTGTTCTGCTGTCGCCGATTCTCGTGGACTATCTGGGCAACGTTGTTCGAGTATTATTTTTAGCACCGGTCGTGTTGAACGATCGACAAACCGCATGGATACATTGGAAAAAACAATGGAAATATGCGCTCTTCGTCGGAACGATTAGCCCAATTTCCTATGTCATGGTTTTATACGCGATGCAAACAGCGCCACTCTCGCATGTCGCACCGGCCCGCGAAGTTTCAATGTTGTTTGCAGCGTTAATTGGGGGACATTTACTGGGCGAAGGCGACCGCTGGATTCGCTTTCTTGGCGCAATCCTGATCGCAACAGGTGTCGTGGCCCTTAGCATATCCTGATGTCCGACTAACGGGCACCTCGAAAAACCCCTGATGAATATGATCCGCTTCCTTAAGGCCACTGCTGGTATGAAGAACAAGCGCCGCTTTTACTCTTTTGGGAGTGTCGGGCAGATAAATCGTGGTTTCAACATTGGCGTTCACCCCCATCATTCTTGATGATGCCAAATCTAGCGTCTGGGCGAATCCGGTTTGAACACACGCCAACACGTGATCTCGGAAATTTCATTTTTTGGCGTTGGCGGCGAACTTCTTGTGCCCCTTGAAGGGACACCTGCCGGCGAACAATTACGAGCCAACATCGACTATCAGCATCGCGAGTACGAAAGGCGGAGGGCCTATCTTGCGACTCAGACGCTAGAGGCTATCTCAGAGCGTCGAGCCGAACGAAAGGCGGCCAAACTGCAGGCAACCGCGCCTCACAGGGAGCGCAAGGCTGCGTCCGAGAATGAGATTCGATCGGCAGCACAGGAACTGAATGGAACGCCCGCTGCATGCATCCTGGGACTTGTCGCACGAAGGGAATTTGACTGGCCTATTCAGGCAGTCGGCGGACTCGTCTACAAGCGGCTTCTCGAGCACTACAGGGCGACTCCGATCCAAGGCAATGAACTTCGTACGCTTTCCGAACTGGCTGAACGCCACTCCGGATATTGGAAAAAATTATTTGACCGAGTCTCGTAACAAGTGCCTAAGTGGCTGTTGTCGCCGACCGAAAAGTGGACCCTATATGCGGGGTCTACTGATCGCAAGCTGGTTCAGGTGCGCTCAACCTACTTTGCTGTCCTTCTGAGCAGCGGGGAAGAACGGAGTCGGGCGGTCCCTTTGTTCAAACGGTACGGCGCTGATTCCCCCCATCGCTGCAAAACCCTCAGCGCCGTACCACGCCCCAAAAGTCAGGAGGTCCTGAGACGAAACGGGGTTTGAGACGGTTTTCGAGGGGGGGTGGCGATGGGGTCAGTCAGGAGCTCATAGCAAAATGCCCCGCGTGGTGCGGGGCTCTGGGCGCCCTCGAAGCCCGCTGAGCAGGTTCGAAGGTCTTGTTCTGGCGGAGTAGGAGGGATTCGAACCCTCGGTACAGGAGAACCTGTACGCCGGATTTCGAATCCGGTGCATTCGACCACTCTGCCACCACT
>Ga0255220_1000255_pt1 | contig 23691 bp, 17 predicted proteins | sample Miss_Colum_RepB__FD_188423 | JGI IMG/M metagenome (GOLD analysis project Ga0255220, IMG submission 188423) | Freshwater microbial communities from Mississippi River, Louisiana, United States - Miss_Colum_RepB_8d | ecosystem: Environmental > Aquatic > Freshwater > River | place: USA: Louisiana...
ACCGGCGCGGGCCCAGGCCATCGCGTCGCCAAAGGTCAGCAGTTCGGCAATGATGATCAGCACCGCCGAGATCGGGATCACCGACTGCACGTACATCACCGAGACTTGGGGCAGACTGACCAGGAAGTCAGTCTGCAAAACCTCCAGGACCTGCCATCCGAGCCATCCGATCAATGCGAAGAATCCGATGACGAGCAATTGGACTGCCACCGTGACCGCGGTCCGCGGCAGCGGCGGCATCATCGCAACCAGCTCCGGGCAGCTGATGTGGGCTCGCTTGGCTGAAGCCAGCGCGGACCCGTAGAACGTGAGCCAGGCCAGAAGGATCGAGGCCACCTCGTCGTACCAGGAGAGCGATGCGCCCAGCGTGCGGAACACCACACCGATAACGACTTCAAGCGCGAGAATCGCCATCAGCCCGATTACTACCCACTCGAGCGCCTTCTCATACCGTTTGCGGAAGCTTGCCATCGTCGGTCTCGTCCTGGGCTCAACGCGCGAGCGCCAACGCGCGGTCGATCATCTCCTGGCCGCCCTTGACCTCCTTGCCGAATGTCTCGTAGATCGATTTGCTTGCCGCGATGAACGCGGCCTTGTCGACCTCGTTGACCTGGATGCCGCTGGCTTTGATTTTCCCGAGCAGTTCACCATCCATGCGCTCGGCCGTTTCATAGACGAAGGCCTGAGTTTCCTTGGCCGCACTTTCCAAAGCCTGGCGTACGTCGGCAGGCATCTTTTCCCACTTCTTGGTGCCCGCAATCAGGTAGGCCGGCGAGTAGACATGGCCGGACAGTGATAAATACTTTTGCACCTCGTGCAGCTTGGAACTGTAGATCTGGGTCAGCGGATTTTCCTGACCATCCATCACGCCGGTCTGCAGCGCGGTGAACAGTTCCGAGAATTTCATCGGACTCGGGTTCGCGCCATAGGCCTTGAACATGCGCAAACGCCATTCGCCTTGCGGGGTGCGCAGCTTGATGCCTGCAAGATCGTCGGGCTTGCTGATCGGACGTACGTTGTTGGTCAGGTGGCGATATCCGTTCTCCCACACCGAGACCAATTGCAGCCCCTTGGCCTTGGCGGCCGGCGCGAGATTCGGCCAGACGATCTCTTTTTCGATCAGCGCCATGTGCTTGCGGTCCTTGACCAGATAGGGCATTTCGAAGAGGCCGTATTCAGCCGCTTCGCTGCTCATCACGGTGGACGGAAGGGTCAGGTCGAGCGTGCCGAGTTTGATCTTTTGCAGCATCTCCTTGTCGCCGCCGAGTTGGCTCGATCCGAAGACGACGACCTTGGCCTTCCCAGCGAGCTTTGCGTTGGCGCGCTTGGCAAACTCGTCCGCGACAGTCTGGAACAGCGAGCCGGGTTCGCCGACGTGCCCGAACTTGATCTCCGTCGTCTGGGCATGGGTATTTGGCAGCCAGGCGCTTGCAGCCAGGGCGCAGGCCGCGAGCGTGGCACGGCGGGTGAACGAAACGGTTTTCTTGTGGCTGGTTTTCATCGCTTGTCTCCTCGGTTGGTTTTGTTGGCTGGGCCGGGTTTGTATCAGGCCGAAAAGCTCGAAAGAGGTACGGCGGTGTCGGCAAGATACCTGATCGCCGCCTGCACGCCACCAGCATTGAACGGCACGCCTGCGATCGCCAGGCTCATCTCGACGCCGCCCAGGGTGCCGATCAAGGACAGATCATTAAAGTCGCCCAGGTGTCCGATGCGGAACACCTTACCGGCCACCTTGCCCAGACCTTGCCCCAGCGACATGTTGAAGCGCTCATGGGCGATCTTTCGCAAGGCGTCGGCATTATGTCCGTCAGGCATCATGATCGTGGTCAGCACCGGGCTGTACTCCTCGGGGTTCGCGCACAGAATCTCCAGCCCCCAGGCGTTGGCTGCCGCGCGGGTGGCCGCGGCAAAGCGCTGGTGGCGCGCGAACACCTGCGGCAGGCCCTCTTCGAACAGCATCGCGAGCGCCTCGTGCAGGCCGTAGAGCAGGGTGGTTGCCGGCGTGTAGGGGAAGAAGCCGTTCGCGTTCGGGCCGAGCATCTCGCTCCAGTCCCAGTACGAGCGCGGCATCTTCGCGTCCTTGGAGGCGGCAAGGGCTTTTTCGCTGATTGCGTTGAACGAGATTCCGGGGGGCAGCATCAGACCTTTCTGCGAACCGGATACCGAGATGTCCACGCCCCATTCATCGTGTCGGTAGTCGGCCGACGCGAGGCCGGAAATTGTATCGACCATCAGCAGCGCCGGATGACCGGCACGGTCCATCGCTTGCCGGACCAGCGGGATCCGACTCGTGACGCCGGTCGAGGTTTCGTTGTGCACGACGCAGACCGCCTTGATGCGGTGCCCGGAATCGGCGCGCAGCCTGGCCTCGACCTCCGCCGCATCGACGCCGTGACGCCAGTCACCGGGGATGAATTCGACATTCAGGCCGAGTCGCGACGCGATCTTGTGCCACAGCGTCGCGAATTGTCCGGTCTCGCACATCAGCACCTTGTCGCCGGGCGACAAGGTATTGACCAGCGCTGCCTCCCAGGCTCCGGTGCCCGAGGACGGATAGATCACGACCGGGCCCGAGGTCTGGAAAAGCTTGCGCATGCCGCTGAGCACCGAGCGTCCGAGCTGCTGGAACTCCGGTCCACGATGGTCGATCGTCGCGTTATTCATCGCGCGCAGGATCCGGTCCGGCACGTTGCTCGGTCCTGGAATCTGCAGGAAATGTCTGCCGCTTGCGTGGGAGTTCAGTGCGAGACCATTGGCCAGTTTCATCGGCGGCTCCGATTGAGTGTTTGGTTGTTTTTTGGCATTTTGTATGCAAAACTTGAGTGATGCAACTCTCTTTGATGGCGTGTTTTTCGCCGATTGCATGCAAACTGATCCATCCCTGAGTATCGCGCCAGCCTTCCGCTCGACTACGCCGATCGCGCGTCGGCCCCTGCATGAGGAGGTGGCTGACCGGCTGCGCGAACTGATTACCGAAGGCGTTCTGGAGCCTGGGGCTCGTCTGAATGAGCGCGTGCTGTGTGAACAGTTGCAGGTATCGCGCACGCCGCTGCGCGAGGCCTTCAAGGTGCTCGCCGCCGAGCGTTTGCTCGAACTGCATCCGAACCGCGGCGCCATTGTCTGTGCGTTGTCGCTCGAGGACGTCGCGAATTTGTTCGAGGTGATGACGGCCCTCGAAGGTCTCTCCGGTGAACTGGCCGCGATGCGCCGCACCGCGGCGGAGGTCGACGAGATCCGGGCGTTGCACTTCGAGATGCTAGCTGCCCATGCGCGGCGCGACTTGCCCGCGTACTACCGGCACAACCGCGCCATCCACGAGGCGATCAACCGTTGCGCACGGAACCCGGTTCTGGCCGAAACCTATGACAGCGTCAACCTGCGAATCCAGAACCTTCGGTTTCGATCCAACTTCAATCAGGCCAAGTGGGACGCGGCGGTCGCCGAGCATGGAGTGATGGTCGAGGCGCTGGCCCGTGGCGATGCCGCTGCCCTGCGCGCTGTGCTGGAGCGGCACCTACGCAACAAGCGCGATGCGGTCCTGGACGAATTGCGCGCCGGCTCCTTGAGCGCAAATGCCGTTCGCGGCAGCGCCGGGGCCGGTTCGCGACGTCCCAACGAATCAACGGAGTAAACATGTCTGAAACCAGCAGCGCGACCGCAGCTCCGCTTCGGTTCGCCGAGTCCCGTTCCAGCAGCGGCAGCCGGATCGCGCAGCGCCTGCGCCGTGTGTTGCGCGGCGAGGTGATGTTCGACAAGTTTTCCCGTGCGCGCTACGCGACCGACGCCTCGATCTATCAGGTCGAACCAGTCGGTGTTGTCGTGCCAGCTGATGAGGCCGACGTGATCGCCACGATCGAACTGGCGCGCGAGATGCGCGTGCCGATCCTGCCTCGCGGTGGCGGCACCAGCCAGTGCGGCCAGACTGTCGGGGAAGCGCTGGTCATCGATAACAGCAAACACCTGAACTCGGTGATCGCGTTCGACAAGCAGGCGGCCACCGTCGAGGTGCAGCCCGGCATCGTGCTCGATCACCTGAATGCCTGGCTCAAGCCGCATGGACTGTGGTATCCGGTCGACGTCTCGACCTCGGCGCAGGCCACGCTCGGCGGCATGGCTGGCAACAACTCCTGCGGTTCGCGCTCGATCGCCTACGGCAACATGGTGCACAACGTGCTCGGAATCGATGCGATTCTGGCTGACGGCACGCAGGAGTACTTCGGACCTTTTGGCGCGAACGCGAACCGGCCGATGTCCTCGGCGCGAAGCGGCAAGCTGGTGGCCGGACTGCATGAAATCGCCGCCCGCGAGCGCGATGAAATCGAAGGCATCTGGCCGCGCGTGATGCGCCGGGTCGGTGGCTACAACCTGGACGTTTTCCATCCGCAATCCGAGCGGCCTTACACGCCGGATGGATCGGTGAACCTTGCGCACCTGCTGGTCGGTTCCGAAGGCACGCTCGCGTATTTTCGTCGCCTGCACCTGAAGCTCTCCCCGTTGCCGCGTGCCAAGGTGCTCGGGGTGGTCAACTTTCCGAGCTTTCATGCGGCGATGCAAAGCGCGCAGCACATCGTGAAGCTGGGTCCGACCGCGGTGGAGTTGGTCGATCGCACAATGATCGAGTTGTCGCGCGCCAACCCGGTGTTCCGACCGACGATTGACGCGGCATTGATCGGCGAGCCGGACGCGGTGCTGCTCGTTGAGTTCGCTGGCGACGATCGCCAGCCATTGCTTGGCAAGCTGCGCGAGCTGGTCGAGCTGATGGGCGATCTCGGCTTGCCGAATTGCGTGGTCGAGATGCCGGATGAAAAGCCGCAGAAGGAACTTTGGGAGGTCCGCAAGGCGGGCCTGAACATCATGATGTCGCTGCGCGGCGACGGAAAACCGGTCAGCTTCATCGAGGACTGCGCGGTGCCGTTGGAGCATCTGGCCGAATACACCGCACGCCTGACCGAGGTGTTCGCCCGCCACGGCACGCGCGGCACCTGGTATGCGCATGCGTCGGTCGGCACCTTGCATGTGCGCCCGATCCTGGATATGCGCTCCGGCGACGCGAGCAAGATGCGTGCGATCGCCGAGGAGGCCGCGGCGATGGTGCGCGAATACAAAGGCGCCTTCTCGGGCGAGCATGGCGACGGGCTGGTGCGCAGTGAATGGGTTGGCTGGCAATTCGGACCGCGCCTGACCCGGGCCTTCGAACAGGTCAAGGATCTGTTCGATCCGGACGGGCTGATGAATCCGGGCAAGATCGTGCGCGCCACCAAGATGGACGACACCCGCTTGTTCCGCTTTCCGCCGGGTTATGCCCCGCACAAGCTGCAGACCGCGCTCGACTGGTCGGCTTGGAATGTGCAAAACGACCCTGTCACCGAGCGCACGAGCGCGCCAGGGTCCGGAGGCGATCCGGCTGGCGGCTTCGCCAAGGCCGTCGAGATGTGCAACAACAACGGTCACTGCCGCAAGTTCGACGCCGGCACGATGTGCCCAAGCTACCGGGCGACGCGCGATGAGCGCCACCTGACTCGCGGACGGGCGAACACGCTGCGCATGGCGCTGTCCGGAAAGCTGGGCGATGGCGCGTTTACGTCCGAGCAGATGTACCAGACGATGGACCTGTGCGTCAGCTGCAAGGGCTGCAAGCGCGAATGCCCGACTGGTGTTGACATGGCTCGGATGAAGATCGAGTTTCTGCATCACTACCATCGCGAGCATGGGTTGCGACTCAAGGACCGGCTGATTGCGTTTCTGCCGCGCTATGCGCCATGGCTCTCGCGGGTTGGCTGGCTGGCCAATCTGCGCGATGTGCTGCCTGGTCTGCCGGCGCTCAGTGAACGCTTGCTGGGATTCGCGCGCGATCGCTCGCTACCGCGCTGGCGCTCGGATGTGTTCACGCGCAGCATCGCCGCCGAGATTTCGCCAGATGCGGACGCTGCCCCGGCAGACGGAATCCGTCAGGTCGTGCTGTGGGCAGACACCTTCGACAACTACTTCGAACCGGACAATCTCATCGCGGCCCGCCGGGTGCTGCAGGCCGCCGGTTACGAGGTGCTCGTTGCGCGAGCTGCGCAGTCGGACGCGCAGCCAGACAGGCCCTTGTGCTGTGGGCGCACCTTCCTGGCTAGCGGACTGGTCGACGAAGCGCGGGCTGAAGCGCGGCGCACGATTGCAGCACTCGAGCCATTTGTGGCTCGTGGAGTGCCGGTGGTTGGCCTGGAGCCGTCCTGCCTGCTGACGCTGCGCGACGAGTTCCTGGCGATGGGCTTGGGCGAGCCGGCCCAGCGCTTGGCCTCGCAGGCATTCCTGTTCGAGGAGTTTCTGGCGCGCGAGCATGCCCAGGGCAGGCTGAGCTTGCCGCTACGCGCGTTGCCGAACAAGCGTGCGCTGCTGCACGGACACTGCCACCAGAAAGCCTTCGATGCCGTGCGCCCGATCCAGACAGTGCTGGCTCTGATTCCCGAACTGAAAGTGGAGCTGATCGAGTCGGGCTGCTGCGGCATGGCGGGCAGCTTTGGTTACGAGGCTTCGCATCAGCTTGTGTCCAAGGCAATGGCCGAGGCCGCGCTGCTACCCGCGGTGCGCTCTGCCGGTCCTGACGATCTGGTGGTTGCCGACGGCACCAGCTGCCGGCACCAGATCCTGGATGGTGCGCAGCGCGAGGCGCTGCATGTCGCCAGAGTGCTGGAGCAGGCGCTGGCGCCGGCGTCGGCCTAGTGCTGGCCTGAGCCTCGCGTTGTGGCAGGCTCAGGAAGCGTAAGCCTGCAGCAGTTCCCGGTTGATCTCGATGCCCAGGCCCGGTCGATCGGGAATCTGGACCCAGCCGTCGATCATCTCGATCGGCTGGGCGACCAGTTGCCGGCGGAACGGATGTGCCGACTGGTCGTATTCGAGCACCGGTTGCTGGGCGAACAGCGAGTGGTGCGTGGTCGGGATCGCGGCGATCAATTGCAAGGATGCAGCCTGGGCGACTGCAGACCCCCACACATGCGGATTGACCTGCACGCCGTGTGCATGCGCCAGCGCCACGATATGCCGTCCGGCGCTGATGCCGCCGCAGGAGCCCAGGTCGGGTTGAGCAATGTCCAAAGCGCCAGCCGCTAGCAGATGCCGGAATCCGAACAGGCTGTGTTCGTTCTCCCCGCCGGCGATCGGCATCGTCAGTTTCGCGCGCATTTCGACGTAGCCGTCGACATCCTCGGGCACCACCGGCTCCTCGTACCAGCGCAGCCCGAACCCGTCGAGTGCGCGGCCCAGTCGCAGCGCCTCGGCCCGGCCGTAGGCATGGTTGGTGTCGATCATCAGCGAGACCGCCTTGCCCTGCAGCGCCTGACCGATCCGCTGCATCACCGCGATGTCGTCGTCGACCCCGAAGCCCAGTTTGACCTTCATCAGCGAAAAACCGCTGTTCAGGTGGCGAAGCGCCTCGTCGGCGAGCCGGTCGGCTTCTCCCTGGCCCTGCAGGCGATAGAAACCGGTCGCATACGGCTGAACCCGGGTCCGGAAGGCACCACCGAGCAGCTTGTAGACCGGCTGGCCATGAAACTTGCCGGCGATGTCCCAAAGCGCGATATCGACTGCGCTGATCGCCGAGAGGATGGACCCCTTGCGGCCATAGTCTCGGGTCATCTGGTACATCCGGTGCCAGAGCACCTCGATATCGAGCGGGTCTGCCCCGACGACAAGCGGGCGCAGTGCCTTGTCGATCACGACCGCGGCAATCTCCGGTGGCTCGAGGCCTTGCGCGAACGCCTCGCCCCAGCCGCTCAGGCCCTCGTCGGTGATCACCTCGACCAGTGTCGCGCTGCGCTGGCGCACCCAGCCCTGCGAAAACGCGAACGGTTCGGCAAGCGGGCTCTTGAGCGTGTGGATCCTCAGGTCGACGATCTTCATGGGCGCAAACGTGTTGTTGACGGGGATGAGCGGGAATCATGCGCCGACCGGTGCAGTCTGTGTAGGATCACGCTTCGGCTAGTTCGTCATAATTCCGCACCCTGACAGACACTCTTGTTGCGGCTGTCCAGTCCGGGGAGTTCTCGATCAGACCGCGACGCCTGGAATCCCAGTCAATGAACAAGCGCACCACTCCGCCGTTTCGGGCCGACCATGTCGGTAGCTTCCTGCGACCCAAAGCCCTGCTCGAGGCGCGTGCCGCGCATCAGCGCGGCCAGATCGATGCCGTCGCGCTGCGCGCAATTGAAGATGCGGCAATCCGCGAGGTAGTCCGATTCCAGGAAGGGCTTGGCCTTCGAGGCGTGACCGACGGTGAATACCGGCGCACCTACTTTCATGTGGACTTTTTGCAGCAACTCGCCGGTGTGGATGTGCGCGGCGGAATCGCGGTCAGCTTTCGGGGTGCCGCCGGCAACGTGGACTTCGCGCCGCCAGTCATGCATGTCACCGGACGCGTCCACCATCAAAAGCCGATCCAGTTGGCAGACTTCGAGTTTCTGAAATCGGTGACAAGCCAGACTCCCAAGGTGACGATTCCGTCGCCCACAATGCTGCATTTCCGGGGCGGGCGCGGTGCGATCAGCCGTGACGCGTATCCGGACCTGGATCAGTTCTGGGCCGACGTCGCAGCCGCATACCGCGCGGAGCTGCGCAGCCTCTCGGATGCTGGCTGCCGTTATGTGCAACTGGACGACACGAACCTCGCCTACCTTTGCGACCCAAAGATGCGAGAGGGGGCGCGCCAGCGCGGAGACGATCCGGACGAGCTGCCGCGCCGCTATGCGCGTTTCATCAACGACGCGATCCGCGACCGTCCCGAGGGCATGGTCGTGTGCATCCATCTTTGCCGTGGCAACTTCCAGAGCGCCTGGGCTGCCGAGGGCGGCTATGAACCAGTCGCCGAGGCCTTGCTCGATGAGCTGAAGGTCGATGGCTACTTCCTGGAGTACGACGATGAGCGCTCCGGCGGCTTCGGGCCTTTGCGGTTCACGCCGCCGGGCAAGATCGTGGTGCTTGGCCTGGTCAGTACCAAGATCGGGCAGCTTGAGTCGAAAGACGAGCTCAAACGACGCATCGACGAGGCCAGCCGCCATGTCCCGATCGAGCAACTGGCGCTGTCTCCGCAGTGCGGGTTTTCGAGCACCGTCCACGGCAACGATATTGCGATCGAGGCCCAGGCTGCCAAGATCCGGCTAGTGGTCGAAACCGCGACCGAGGTCTGGGGAGAGGCCTGAGTGCCGCAAGAGAGCACCAGTCAAGCCTGGGGAAAATCTCTTTTGACCGCATCGTGCGTGATTGCGAGCGCGACAAGGTCGATAATCGCGAACAAGCCAATATCCGTGTGAGCCACCCATGCCTGCTCCGATGGACCCGAACCTGAGACGCGCTGCACTCGAATACCACGAGCAGGGCGGTCCGGGAAAGATCTCGGTCACGCCGACCAAGCAGCTGTCGAATCAGCGCGACCTCGCACTGGCCTACTCGCCGGGTGTCGCAGCAGCCTGCGAGGAGATCGTCGACGATCCGGTGGCGGCGTTTCGCTACACCGCACGCGGCAATCTGGTCGCGGTCGTCACGAACGGCACCGCTGTGCTCGGCCTGGGCAACATCGGACCACTGGCGGCCAAGCCGGTCATGGAAGGCAAGGCGGTGCTGTTCAAGAAGTTTGCCGGCATCGACGTGTTCGACATCGAGGTGGCCCAGACCGATCTGGACATGCTGGTCGAGGTCATCGCCTCTCTGGAGCCGACCTTCGGCGGCATCAATCTGGAGGACATCAAGGCGCCCGACTGCTTTTACGTCGAGCGCAAGCTGCGCGAGCGGATGAAGATCCCGGTCTTTCACGACGACCAGCATGGCACCGCGATCGTTGTCGGCGCTGCGCTGACCAACGGTCTGGCGGTGGTCGGCAAAAGTATTCGCGACATCAAACTGGTTTGCAGCGGTGCCGGGGCTGCCGCGCTCGCCTGTCTTGACCTGCTGGTCGATCTGGGTTTGCCGGTTGAGAACATCTGGGTGGCCGACCTGGCCGGAGTTGTGTATCGCGGTCGCACCGAACTGATGGATCCGGATAAGGAGCGTTTCGCGCAGGACACCGATAAGCGCACGCTGGGCGAAATCATCGGCGACGCCGACGTGTTCCTGGGCCTGTCAGCGGCCGGCGTCCTGAAGCCTGAGATGGTCAGTCGCATGGCTGAGCGGCCCTTGATTTTCGCACTGGCCAACCCGACGCCTGAGATCATGCCCGAGGAGGTTCGTGCGGTACGTGACGACGCCATTGTCGCCACCGGTCGCACCGACTATCCGAACCAGGTCAACAACGTGTTGTGTTTCCCGTTCATTTTTCGTGGTGCACTGGATGTTGGTGCGACGACGATCAACCGTCGGATGGAAATTGCAGCGGTTCACGCAGTCGCCGATCTTGCGCGCGCGGAACAGTCCGAGGTCGTCGCTGCGGCGTACGGTGCGGCGCAACCCGCCTTCGGGCCGGAATACCTGATTCCGCGCCCGTTCGATCCGAGGCTGATCGTCAAGATCGCCCCGGCAGTTGCGCGGGCGGCGATGGAATCCGGCGTTGCGACGCGTCCGATCACGGATTTCGACGCCTACCTGAACACGCTAGAGCGCTTCGTCTATCACTCGGGCACCTTCATGCGCCCGATCTTTTCGGCGGCGCGCCGGCTGGAGCGCAAGCGGATCGTCTACGCCGAGGGCGAGGACGAGCGCGTACTGCGTGCGGCGCAGGTGGTCGTCGATGAGCGCCTGGCGCGCCCGATCCTGGTCGGGCGTCCGGCAGTTCTCGAAAAGCGCATCGAGACTTTCGGATTGCGCCTGAAGGCAGGGGTCGACTTCGAACTCATCAACCCCGAATGGGATGAACGCTATCGCGACTACTGGCAGGAATATCACGCACTGACTGATCGCAAGGGTGTCACCGAGCAGATCGCCAAGATCGAGATGCGGCGTCGCCTGTCGCTGATCGGCGCGATGATGGTGCGCAAGGCAGATGCCGACGGCATGATCTGCGGCACCTTCGGCAATTTTTCCGCGCATCTGAATTACATCGATCAGGTCATCGGTCGTCGTCCCGGAGCCAGCGTCTATGCGGCGATGAACACCCTGATGCTGCCCGACCGGCAGTTGACGCTGGTCGACACGCATGTGAACGCTGAACCGAGTGCGGAGCAGCTTGCCGAGATCACGCTGATGGCGGCCGAGGAATTGCGTCGTTTCGGGATCCGGCCCAAGGTGGCGCTGGTCTCGCACTCGAACTTCGGCTCCTTTGACAGTCCGTCGGCGATCCGGATGCGTGAAGCCCTCGGGCTGATCCGCGAACGCGCGCCGGATCTCGAGGTCGATGGCGAGATGCATGGTGACATGGCGCTTGACGGCGCGGCGCGTGCCAGGATGATGCCGCGCTCGCTTCTGGCCGGTGACGCGAACCTTCTGGTGTTGCCCAACATCGAGGCGGCCAATATTGCCTACAACCTGCTGAAAGTGGCGGCTGGGCACAATGTGGCGATCGGCCCGGTGCTGCTCGGCGCGGCCAGGCCAGTGCATGTGCTGACGCCATCAGCCACGGTACGGCGCATCGTCAACATGACCGCCTGGACCGTTGTAGACGTCAATAGCGAACGCTGATCCGGCAGGCGGCCAAGCTCGCATTCTGGGGCGATTGCGTTGCGCGCATCGCGGCTGTCCCGTTGCTCGCACCGGCGCGAACCGAGTCGGGTTGACCATCGGTTTTGTGATGCTTAGTCTTTGACTGCGCCGACCAGACGCGCACACTCTTTCGATCAGGTTACCGGTTTGTCCAACCCGACCACGAGTCCGCAACAGGAAGCTGCTGCCCCCGTCGGCCCTGACGAGCTCCGTCATCGCCGCGAATTGCTCCAGGAAAGCCGTGAGCTGGTGATCTCGCGGCTATCCAAGGTCATCGGCGAGGCCCTCACCAAGATGGGTGACGAGCTTGCCGCGCTTGCGCTCGATGCAAGCGATCCGACGGAGCAGGGCCTGCTGCTTGAGGCGGTCGACATTGTCCGTGAGCATCGTAGCGAGATCGAGCTGCGCTTTCGACGCTCGTTTACGACTATCTTCGAACGCCGCTTGTTCAATCGCAAGGCCGAAGATGTCAGCGCGAGTGCTGCGGGCGGCATGCTCGAATTGCTCGATGACGCCGAACTGCAGGCCAAGCTTGAGGTCAACAGGCTGGTGCAGCGCAGTCGCGGTCGTCTTGATCCGGACGAGGTGCTTGGCATCCGTGCCCGTCTCGCGGCATTGGTTGATCGCGACTGGTTCGAGGAGGACCGGCATCCGGCCTCGCCAGATGCGGTTTTCGAGGCGCTCAAGGATTCGATCGCGCCGCTTGCCTCCGAGGCTGGAGTGCGTTCGACACTGCTCAACGCGTTCGAACCGCATGTCAGTGTCGAACTCAATCAGGTGTATCAGTCGCTCAATGACAGGCTCAGGGCTGGCAAGGTGCTTCCGCAGATTCGGCCTCGGATCGAGAGTGGTGGCACCAGCGGCCGACAGCGCGCAGACCGCACGCGCGGCGCTGCGCCCCAGGACCCTGTGCCGGGTCTTAGGTCTCGCGATCCAGACGATGCGATCGGCGGAGAGACTAGGGGGCAGGGCCTAAGGGCCGGTGCCGCGCAGGCGGTGGCTCAGCTCGATGCCCGGATCGAGGAGCTGCTCGCGGAAATGGCGCAGGGAAGCATCAGCGCCCGCGCGACGGCGACTCAGATCCTGACCAATCCGGATGTATTCGATGCACCGACGGTCCCGCTGGCGTCGGCGCAGCCCCGGTTGCTGGACGCCTTGAGCCGCTTTGCGCCGCCGTCTGGAGGCCTGATCGCCCCGGAACGCTTGTTCGAGCAGATCGACATCGGCGCCCGCGAGAGCGCCTCGCCGCTCGACCAATTGACCGTCGAGATGGTGTCGATGGTGTTCGACTACATCTACACCGACAAGCGGCTGGCCGATCTGATCAAGCAGCAGTTGCTCAGGCTCCAGATCGTTGCGATCAAGGCTGCGTTGATCGACCGCAGCTTCTTTGCGCGGCGACGCCATCCGATGCGCATGCTGATCGATCGGATCTGCGAGGTCGCCGCGGAACCGGACGTGGAACTGGGTGCCGACTCTCCGGTCGTAACCGGTATCGAACAGATCGTGGACTCGCTGCTGTCTGGCTTTGACAATGATCTTTCGACTTTCGACGAGGCTCGCGAGCGGGTTGACGAACTTCTCGAGCAGGAGCAGCAGCGTCGCACCGCAAAACTCGCCCGGATTACCAAAGCCGCAGCGCGTGCCGAAGCGGTTCTCCAGGGCTGGAGCGTTGCACGATCCAGATTCGTCGATCGTCTGCTTCCGGAAACACCGTCGTTCGTCAAGGCCTTCCTGGATCAGTGGTGGTCTTTGGTGCTGGCCGAGAGCGAGGTATCTGGCCCGGAGTCCACGATTACTCCTGGGGAAGTTTTGGAACTTGGAGAGATCCTGATCTGGTCGGTGGCATCGAAATCTCCGGATGAAGTTTCGCGTCTGGCCGGCATCGTGCCGCGCCTGATCAAGGGTCTGAACCAGGGGTTGACGGTGGTCAAGATCCAGGACTCGGACCGCAAGATCTTCTTCGATGCGCTGCTGCAGGAGCACACCCGGGCGATTGCCGCTGCCAAGCAAGGCCATGTGCCGGCGCGAAACGCGTCGATCCTCAAGCTTGGGAGCGATGGAAAGATCCGTTTTAGTCCGGCGGCCGATGCGACGCCTGCTGTTGTCTCTGATGAACCCCTTGCGCAGGCGATCAGCATCGATCTTGCCGAACTGGCTCGTGGCGATTACATCGAGTTCGACATCAAGGGAGATGGCGAATTTCTTGCCTTTCGCCTTGCCTGGGTCAGCCCGGCGCAGCAGGTGTTCGTGCTTAGCCGTCATCCTCAGGGTGCAATGTCACTTGATCGGACCAAGCTTGCGGCTTTGTTCGATCATGGCCGGGCGCGCTTGGCGAGTCGCACGGTCGGTACTGACAGCGCGATCGCCGCGATCTCCGATGCCGATTCCCAGGGGCTGGGCCCCTGACCAAGCATGGCAGCCGGGCCGCAGTAACAGGGCCGCGCGTCATGCTTGCTCATGGAAAAAAATCGTTCTCGGGCTTTCGCATTGCCATCTTGTGCTTTAGCATCGGGCACATGATGATCAGACCAATTCTGACCGCGCTGTTTCTTGCAGTGCTGGCTGTTGCGGCCTCGCCGGCGCTTGCCCAGCCGGCCTCTCCCATGCCGCATGCAGTGCTGCTTGCGCAAGCGTCGCAGATCGACTCGATCGAGGTCGCGAAGCTGCCTGCCGAAGCAAGGGCGACGCTCGATTTAATCAAGCGTGGCGGGCCATTTCCGTATTCGAAGGACGGAACGGTGTTTGGCAATCGTGAAGGCCTACTGCCGCGCAAACCCAGGGGTTACTACACCGAATATACGGTCGACACTCCTGGGGCGAAGGATCGTGGCGCGCGTCGAATCGTCGCCGGCGGCGAGCCCAAGCAGTCCGGTGAGTACTACTACACCGGAGATCACTATCGAAGCTTCATGCGAATCCGCGAGTGAGCCGATGACAGCCTTCACGAATATTCCGCCGCATGCAGTGCTTCCCCTCGGGGCCTATGATCTGGATGAACTGCGCAAGTGTGCGCTGCGAGCTGACCAGCGCTTGCTGCATGCTGATCTCGGAGGTTCGGGAAATAAGGATACGATCCTCGCCACGCTCGGATCGCAGTTCGGATTGCCGGAGCATTTCGGCAAAAACCTTGATGCGCTGTATGACTGCGTCACTGACATGAAACCGCCGCCGGACGCCGACCAACCGGGCTTCGTCGTGATCCTGCAGAACTTGCCCCAGAACGACGCGTTCGGTGTCGATGAGCGCAACGCGCTGCTCGATGTCTTTCGCGAGGCGGCTGAGTTCTTCTACGACAAGGACACTGCGTTCAGGGTGTTTTACTCGGTCGCTCGCGGCGCATAGCTGCACGCACCGGCGTATCGGATCAAAGGTCTCCGGCCCGCGCCTGCAGAACCGCGATCGCGGTCAAGCCCGCGGTTTCGGTGCGCAGCACGCGCGGACCAAGCCTGGCCGCCTGAAACCCGGCCGCAAGGCAGCTCGACACCTCTTGCGGCGCGAGTCCGGACTCTGGTCCCACCAGCAGATCAATTGCGGCGGCATCGAGTGGCAAGTCTGACAGTGCGATGCTCGCCTCGGGCGATAGCAGGATCGCATCATGCTCGCGCTCACGCTGCTCGAGCCAGCGTTCCAGTGGAATCGGTGCCGTGATCGCAGGCAACAGGTCGCGGCCGCACTGCATGCAGGCCGCCACGACAATGCGCTGCCAGTGCTCAAGCCGGCTGCGAACGCGATGCTCGTCCAGGCGAACGACCGAGCGTCTGGAAAGCAGTGGCTGGATCGCCGAGACCCCGAGTTCAACCGCCTTTTCGATTGTCCAGTCCATTTTGTCGGCGCTGGACAGGCATTGCGCGAGCGTGATCGACAGCGGGCTTTCCGGGCAGGAGTCGATCCTGGCGCCGATTTGCAGGCTTGCCGCTTGCGCGGAGTCCTCCACGAGCAGAGCCTCGAAGCGCCCGCCACGACCATCGAACACCTGCACCTGGTCGCCATTGCGCAAGCGCAATACGCGCGCCAGATAGTGGCGCTGCTCTTTGCTCGGCGACAGGTGCGCCCCCGGCGCGATGGGGGAGTCGATCAGCACACGCGGAATCATCAAGAGGCCCAGCAGAGTTGATGTCGGGTTACGGCAGCAGTGCTTTGTAGAAATTGGGTAGCGCGAAAAGAGCGCGATGCATCTCCGGATTGTAAAGCTGCAGATCGCCGATTCCACGCTGCGCGAGGCGCTGTCCGATCTGGTCTTCACTGACCGCCAGCGGGTCGAGACAATCGGAGACCACGGCGAGCCCCCAGTAGGCGCCGTACAGCGGGATGTAAAGGCCGAGCGGCCTGACCACGCGAAATACCGAACGCAAGTCGGCAAGCAGCTTACGCACCCTCTCGGGCTGGAAGATCGGCGATCCGATATGCAGGCTGATTGCGCCCCCAGGGTTGAGCGCGTGCTTGGCCATCGCGAAGAATTCTGGCGAGTACAGCTTGGCGGCTGGCGTGTCCGGATCCGTCAGGTCGAGCACGATCAGGTCGAAGCGCTCGCCGAGTCGAGCGGTGAATTCAAAGCCGTCACCGACGTGGACTTGCAGGCGCGGATCGTCGAACGCACCGCGATGCACCGCGCCGAGATAGCGCCTGGATATGGCGATAACGTCCGCGTCGAGTTCAGCCATCACGACACGCTCGATCGTTGGATGCTTGAGCAGTTCCTCACTGGAGCCACCGTCGCCGCCGCCGATGACCAACGCCGAGCGCGGTGCCGGATGGGCCAGCGCCGCGCAGTGCACGATCGGCTCGTGGTAGAAAAACTCGTCCTTCTCCGAAGTCATGTAATAGCCGTCAAGCCGAAACAGCTTGCCGAACTGCGGGGTCTCGAAAACCTCAACCGTCTGATACTGCGAACGAATCGTCTCCAGCCGGCGTTCAGCGCGGTATCCGAACGCGCTGTCGTGATTGAGCCATTCGAGCAGCAGTTCGTCCGCCTTGCTCGTCGGATCGGCCGAGCCGCGCAGGATGCGGTTCGTGTTTTGCTCGCTCGGCGCGAATGCGATGATCAGGTCGTCCATCAGCTTTTCGGCCTTCCAGGAATTGTCGGTCGAAAAATTGCAGACATAGACGTCAAGCGTGACGCCCGCGCGCTCTGGCCAGGTGTGTAATGCCAGATGCGACTCCGCCAGCAGCACCGCGCCGGTCACCCCACCGGGCTGTGCCGCATAGTCTGGGAAGGTGAAGAACTTGTCGTCGACGATGGTCAGCGTGGCTTGGCCGATCGCGCGCCGGCACAACTGCGACAGCGCCTGCGCATCGATCAGCAGGTTCCTCGGGCAATTGCAGCCGTAAAGATCAGCGGTGAGATGCAGCCCTTGCATTTCAACCCAATATGGCTGTTTGACGAAAAGCTGACAATTATATCTCGAGCCCCCTGCCGGTTGCCGTCGAGCGCTTGGGGCTTTGCTAAAATGACCGGTTTTCTGCGGCGGTGAGTGCAATGACTTCCAGCGATCGTTCGATCTCCAGTTCCGGTGTAGACCCCCGCAGGATGGCAGACGCCATCCGCATCCTGGCCATCGATGCGGTCCAGCAGGCCAATTCCGGTCACCCCGGTATGCCGATGGGCATGGCAGAGATTGCGGTGGCGCTCTGGGCCGGGCACCTGAAGCACAATCCGACCGATCCGCAATGGGCTGACCGCGACCGCTTCGTGCTGTCCAACGGCCATGGATCGATGCTGCTGTATTCGCTGCTGCACCTGACCGGCTACGATCTGCCGATCGAACAGTTGCGCAACTTCCGGCAATTGCATTCGCTGACCCCGGGGCATCCCGAGGTCGGTGTCACCCCTGGGGTGGAGACCACCACCGGCCCGCTGGGCCAGGGCATTGCCAATGCGGTCGGACTGGCCTTGGCCGAGCGCCTGCTCGCGGCACAGTTCAATCGAGACGGATTTCCGGTCGTCGACCACATGACCTGGGCGTTTCTGGGCGATGGTTGTCTGATGGAAGGCATCTCGCATGAGGTCTGCTCGCTGGCCGGCACCCTCAAGCTGTCGCGACTGGTGGCGCTCTATGACGACAATGGCATTTCGATCGACGGCGAGGTACGTCACTGGTTCAGTGATGACACGGTTGCGCGGTTTCAGGCCTACGGCTGGCATGTGATCGCCGACGTCGACGGTCATGATGTCTGGGCGCTCGATCGTGCGATCGCCCAGGCGCGTGACTGGGCGCAAAACGGTCGCGACGGCCGCTTCGCGCCCACCTTGATTCAGTGCCGCACCCAGATCGGCAAGGGCTCGCCGAACCGGGTCGGCACCGCAAAGGCACATGGCGAACCGCTGGGGGCATCGGAAATCGCGCTTGTGCGCGAACAAATGAGCGCTGCCGGCAGTGCATTCGAGCCTTGGCAGGTGCCGGCAGACCTGCGCCAGGCCTGGGATGCGCGTGCGGCTGGCAGCCAGGCGCAGCGCGCCTGGAGTGAGATGTTCGCGGGCTACCGGGCGCAGCATCCGGAGCTGGCCGCCGAGTTTGAGCGCCGGGTCGCCGGCGAGTTGCCTGCCGACTGGAGCAAGACTGTCGACAGCATGCTGGCCGATGTCATCGGTCGGGCCGAGAAGATCGCGACCCGCAAGGCCTCGCAAAATGCCCTGAATCATCTCGGTCCGGCTCTGCCAGACATGATCGGCGGTTCGGCCGACCTCACCGGCAGTAACCTCACTGACTTTCAGGGCTGCGGCGCACTGCGCGCCGGCGAGCGCGAGCTGGTTGCAGGACGGCACATCAACTACGGCGTGCGCGAGTTCGGCATGGCCGCGATCATGAATGGACTGGCATTGCACGGCGGATTCATTCCGTATGGCGGCACCTTCCTGACCTTCTCCGATTATTCGCGCAACGCGCTGCGCATGGCGGCGCTGATGCGTCAGCGCGTGATCCATGTGTTTACCCACGACTCGATCGGACTGGGCGAGGACGGCCCGACCCACCAACCGGTCGAGCATGCCGCGTCCCTGCGGCTGATCCCGAACATGGACGTCTGGCGTCCGGCCGACCCGGTCGAGTCTGCGCTCGCCTGGGTTTGCGCGATCGAGCGACGCGACGGTCCGTCGTCGCTGCTGTTTTCGCGCCAGGCGGTGCCGTTTCTGCCACGAGAGACCGGGCAGGTCGCGGACATTCGCCGCGGCGGCTACGTGCTGCGCGACGCCAGGGCGGCGCAGGCGGCGATCCTGGCCACTGGTTCCGAGGTCGGTGTGGCCCTGGCGGCTGCCGAACTGCTCGCCGCCGACGGCATAGCTGTGCGCGTGGTGTCGATGCCGTCAAGCTCGGTCTTCGACCGGCAGGACATCAACTACAAGCGCAAGGTGCTGCCTGACCGGATGCCGCGTATCGCGGTCGAGGCCGGCGTAACTGATGGCTGGTGGAAGTATCGTTGCGATGCGGTCGTCGGAGTCGACCGGTTCGGCGAGTCGGCTCCCGCCGGACAACTGTTCGAGTTGTTCGGGCTGACGCCGGCCAATGTGGCAGACACGGTACGTGCGGTGCTGGCCAAAGGCTGAGTGACGACATCGCCGCCTCAAGATCATTCGAGACACAACCAAACGGAGAATTTCATGACGATTCGAGTTGCCATCAACGGTTATGGCCGCATCGGCCGCAACATCCTGCGTGCCCACTACGAGGGCGGCAAGAAGCATCCGATCGAGATCGTCGCGATCAATGACCTGGGCGATGCCAAGACCAACGCGCACCTGACCCAGTACGACACCGCGCATGGCAAGTTTCCGGGTAGCGTCAGCGTCGATGGCGACAGCATCGTCGTCAACGGTGATCGCATCAAGGTACTGGCCAACCGCAATCCGGCCGAGCTGCCGTGGGGCGAACTCGGCGTGGATGTGGTGCTCGAGTGCACCGGCTTTTTCACCAGCAAGGAGAAGGCTTCCTCGCATCTGAAGGGTGGCGCCAAGAAAGTGATCATCTCGGCACCTGGTGGCAAGGATGTCGACGCAACGATCGTCTATGGCGTTAACCACATGGTGCTGAAAGCCTCCGACACCGTGATCTCGAATGCGTCCTGCACCACCAACTGTCTGGCGCCCTTGGTCAAGCCTCTGCACGACAAGATCGGCGTCGAGACCGGCCTGATGACAACGATTCATGCCTACACGAACGATCAGGTGCTGACCGACGTCTATCACGAAGATCTGCGCCGCGCTCGCTCGGCCACGATGTCGATGATCCCGACCAAGACTGGCGCTGCGGCTGCCGTGGGTCTTGTGCTGCCGGAACTCAACGGTCGTCTGGACGGTTACGCGCTGCGTGTGCCGACCATCAATGTCTCGATTGTCGATCTGTCGTTCATGGCTGCCCGTGACACCAGCGTCGACGAGGTCAACCAGATCCTGCGCGAGGCCTCCGAGGGTGCGCTCAAGGGCGTGCTCGACTACTCCGATGCACCACTGGTCTCGGTCGACTTCAATCACAATCCGGCCTCGTCCACCTACGACTCGACGCTGACCAAGGTGTCCGGCCGTCTGGTCAAGGTCTCTTCCTGGTACGACAACGAGTGGGGCTTCAGCAACCGCATGCTGGACACCACCTGCGCGTTGATGGCGGCCAAGTAAGCGATGCCACCGACCCGCCCTGCGAAACGCGAAGACACACAGCTGTCGTGATGAAGTCAGCCGAGGTCGCCGCGCTGCTGCGCGAGTTGCTGTCGGCGATCCGGCCGCTGCGGCTCGCGGATCGCCGCCCGTGGGTGCAGGTGGCAGTCGGCGAGGTGCGCTTTGAGTCCGACGGCATCGAGCTGGTGTTCTTTAGCGACAGCGCGACGCTGGATCATCTGGTGTCGCTGCGCATGCCGGACGGAACCCGGGCCGGATTCACCGACTGGCTCGCCAGTGATGGCAACAATCCCATCGATCTGCTCGACGACTCCGAGCGGCTAGAACTGGAGCAGCGCCTGCTCGAGGCATCCTGATCCAATCTCCTGAGAGACCGTCGCCATGCAGTTCAAACGACTCACCGACCTAGACCTGCGCGGCAAGCGTGTGTTCATCCGTGCCGACCTGAACGTGCCGCAGGACGATTCGAACGCGATCACCGACGACACCCGGATCCGGGCCTCGGTGCCGGCGATCGAGCATTGCCTGAAGGCCGGGGCTGCGGTGATGGTGACCTCGCATCTGGGGCGTCCCACTGAAGGTCAGTTGCGCCCCGAGGATTCGCTGGCGCCGATCGGTGAGCGCCTCGGGCAATTGCTCGGCCGGCCGGTCAGGCTGATTGCCGACTGGGTCGAGGGCGGTTTCACGATCTCCCCCGGAGAGGTGGTGCTGCTGGAGAACTGCCGCTGCAACAAGGGCGAGAAGAAGAACGACGAAGCGCTGGCGCGCAAGATGGCGGCTTTGTGCGATGTGTATGCCAATGACGCATTTGGCACCGCGCACCGGGCTGAAGCCACCACGCACGGTATCGCGCGGTTTGCGCCGGTTGCCTGCGCAGGCCCGCTTCTGGCGGCCGAGCTCGACGCCTTGGGCAAGGCGCTGGGCAGCCCCAGGAGACCGCTGGTGGCGATCGTTGCCGGTTCGAAGGTGTCGACCAAGCTGACCATTCTCGAGTCGCTGGCTGCCAAGGTTGACCAGCTGATCGTCGGTGGTGGCATTGCCAACACCTTCATGGCGGCCGCAGGCCTGCCGATCGGCAAATCGCTGGCCGAGCCGGACCTGGTTGGTGATGCGCGCAAGATCATCGACATGATGGCGGCACGCGGTGCCAGCGTGCCCATTCCGGTCGACGTCGTTTGCGCGACCGAGTTTTCGGCCAGCGCCACGGCCAGCGTCAAGAAAGCCGCCGATGTGGCCGCTGACGACATGATCCTGGACATCGGCCCGCAGACCGCACAAATGTTGGCTGCGCAGCTGCGCGAGGCAGGGACCATCGTCTGGAACGGTCCGGTCGGGGTGTTCGAGTTCGATGCGTTTGCCGGCGGAACCGAGGTGCTCGCCCACGCGATCGCCGAATCCTCCGGGTTTTCGATTGCCGGCGGTGGCGATACGCTGGCTGCCATCGCCAAGTTCGGCGTCACCGATCGCATCGACTACATCTCCACCGGTGGCGGTGCGTTCCTGGAGTTCCTGGAAGGCAAGACCCTGCCGGCGGTCGATGCGCTGCGCAGCCGGGCCTCCGGCTGAGTCAGATTTGGCCCGCCAGCGGACCCTGGCAGGGTTGTGTGACGGCATCATGACCTTGCGCCTTGATGCACCGGGCGGGCGTGGTGCGTGACGCTAGTCCGCGAAGCGGGCACAATCGCTGCATCTTTGTCAGAGATTAGGAGTGTGACTTTGCGCGCCACGAAAATCGTCGCCACCCTCGGTCCGGCATCCAGCGACCCGCAGGTGCTCGAGCGGATGATTGCGGCTGGCACCAATGTCGTCAGGGTCAATTTCTCGCACGGGAGCGCTGAGGAGCACATCGCGACGATTCGCAAAGTGCGAGAAGTGGCGGCGCGCAGTGGTCGCGACGTCGGCGTGCTCGCCGATCTGCAAGGTCCGAAGATCCGCATCGGCAAGTTCGCCGACGGCAAGATCACGCTGGCCGAGGGCGACCCGTTCACCTTCGATGTTGATTGCGAGCTTGGCGACCAGTCGCGTGTCGGTCTGGATTACAAGGAACTCGTCCATGATGTGAAGCCCGGCGACACGCTGCTGCTCAACGATGGGCGCATGACGATGCAGGTCAAGGCGGTCGGTGCGCGCCGGATCGACTGCGTGGTCCTTGTCGGCGGTGTGCTGTCCAATCGCAAGGGCATCAATCGTCAGGGCGGCGGGCTGTCGGCTCCGGCGCTCACGTCCAAGGACATGGAGGACATCCGCACCGCGGTTGCACTGGAGGCCGATTTTCTCGCGGTGTCTTTTCCGAAAAATTCCAGCGACATGTACATGGCGCGCGAGCTGATGCGCGCGGCCGGCGGGCGGATGATGGTCATCGCCAAGATCGAGCGCTTCGAGGCGATCGGCAATCTTGAGGAGATTCTGAAGGCCTCGGACGGCATCATGGTTGCGCGTGGTGATCTGGCGGTGGAGGTCGGCGATGCTGCGGTGCCGGCGCTGCAAAAGCGCATGATCCGGATGGCGCGCGAGCTGAACAAGGTCACGATCACCGCAACGCAGATGATGGAGTCGATGATCACCGAGCCGACGCCGACCCGCGCGGAGGTCTCGGACGTCGCCAACGCGGTGCTGGACGGAACCGATGCCGTGATGCTGTCGGCGGAAACCGCGGCTGGCAAGTATCCGGTGCAAACTGTCGAGGCGATGGCCCGCATCTGCGCCGAGGCAGATCGCTCGCAGATCGGTTCACTGGATGCGGGCTTTCTGAACCGGACTTTCACGCGGGTCGACCAGACCATTGCGATGAGCGCGCTGTTTGTGGCGCAGCACATGCAGATTCGCGCAATCGTCGCACTCACGCAGTCGGGATCCACCGCGTTGTGGATGTCGCGCATCGACTCGGGCGTACCGATCTATGCGCTGACGCCAGAGGAGGGCACCCGTCGCCGGATGTGCCTGCTGCGCGAGACGCATCCGATTCTGTTCGAGTACCAGTCGCATGAGCGCGAGGCATTGCTGCTCGAGGCCGAGCAAAAGCTGCTCGACCGCGGCGTGGTCGTCAAGGGCGATCTGGTCATCATCACGATCGGTGAGCCGATCGGGAAATCCGGTGGTACCAATTCGCTGAAAATCGTTCGCATCGGCGAACATAGTTGACGCGCGGACAGCGTCGACCCTGAGCCGATGACCTCCTGGAGAATAGGCAGATGATTCCTTTTTCGGTGCTCGATCTGGTACCGGTTCGCGAAGGCGACACCCCGGCCGATGCGCTGCGCAATGCGCTGGATCTCGCGCGCCACGCCGAGTCCTGGGGCTATCGCCGCTACTGGGTCGCTGAACATCACAACATGACCGGCATCGCCAGCGCGGCCACCTCGGTGGTGATTGCGCATATCGCCGGCGGCACGCGCACGATCCGGGTGGGTTCGGGTGGGGTGATGCTGCCGAATCATTCGCCGCTGGTGATCGCCGAGCAGTTCGGTACGCTGGAG
>Ga0255220_1000256_pt1 | contig 23631 bp, 23 predicted proteins | sample Miss_Colum_RepB__FD_188423 | JGI IMG/M metagenome (GOLD analysis project Ga0255220, IMG submission 188423) | Freshwater microbial communities from Mississippi River, Louisiana, United States - Miss_Colum_RepB_8d | ecosystem: Environmental > Aquatic > Freshwater > River | place: USA: Louisiana...
TGCCATCACAAAGTTGCCCACCTCGTCGAGGGCATCGGGTTCAGGGATCATGGGGACTCTCTTTCTCAGTGGGTGCCGGTGGCGGGCACGGGGGATGGCGTACCAACCTGGCGCAGGCGGGTGCGGATTTCGGGGGGCGTGAGGCTGCTGGCAGATCTCACGGCGATGTAGCGGTAATGGCCGTCGGCCACCTTCAAACTGAACAGGTGGATCAGCCCCAACTCGCAAGCGATCCAAGCGCGTCTGGCCAGGGCATGAAGGCGGTTTCGGTCCTTCGACGCCAGGCCACTGCCCGAGTCCGAGCGGTCCAGCAGCAGAAAGCCTTCGTGGTACTGGATGGACTGGCCGACCAGGGCGTTTGCCATCCAGTCGCACAGACCGGCTTCGGTGAGTTTTTCGGTGGGCACGTACACCGGAGGGGTGGCTACGCCAGCGTTAACGCCCAGACCGAGATGGCTGCGCGTGGTTTCAACAATGGTTTTTGCGTTCAACATCAAATCTCCAGGCGTGAGTTGGCCTACCACCACCGCCCAGAGGGGCGCGGCGTTTGCGGTTCTTGAAGGTTCTTACCGAGCGAGGGGGCTGGTTTTCTCAGCCACCCCGCGGTCGGTCAGGCGGCCGGCCGAATGCCGAACATGCGCAGATGCATCTGCAGGTCGGCAACACGGCGGTAGAAAGTGGCGCTGGACATCCCAGAGGCCCTGGCGGCGGCGGGAAGATCTTGGTGAGCAACGAGAAGCTCAAACAGACGAGCTTGCTCGTCGTTCATGTAGGACAAAGCAGTTTGAATATCTCGGAGCGTTTCTGACTCGGCAAACAAGTCAGAGTCGTCCGCCCACAGTGGTTCGGCCCCGTCGGGAGCAACCTCACTGGAGGGCGAAAATTCATCGTCGTTGGCAGCTTCCCGCGCCGAAAAGAATGTGAGCTTTGCGCGATCGCGATTCAGCGCGACCAGGAAGTCTGCGGTCCGATGCTCTGAAACCACGCCTGTAAAGGTGCTGGCACATCCCCGGGCCGGATCAAACTGGCCGGACCGCTCCAGCAGGTCGAGAACAATAGATTGGTGAAGGTCTTCGCGATCGGCTTTTGTCAGCCTGGCAGAGACCGCAGCGCGGTAGGTACGTGTGGCGGCTGCATTGAAAACCGCTTGAAGAAAATAATCGTCGTTGGACACGGTGAGACTCCTGGTGCGTTTAAGGAGTCTCCAAGTATTCGCATATGACTTCAGATGGTCTGCGACGCTATTTCAGATGGTTTTCAGATGGCCGTGGAGTGGTCGTTTTTAAACCTGTCGTCCGACATCAAACCAGCAACTGAAAACTCCCCCGCTTGGAAAGAGGCGGCGGACCAACATAGACGCCCAAAATCGCTCGCCAAACCTCTGGCCGGAACAACTGGCTTGGCGTGGCTGCAGTCGAGCCGGCGGCCACCATCAATCTCTTGGTAGGCACCGCAGGAACGCCAGTGCGATAAGCATCAACCAGCGCCTGAAAAAAGTCGATTTGCTTTTGCCCTGAAAGGGGAAGAGATGGCTTGCCCGGGATGTACAGCGTTGCGCTGTAGACATCCGTACGGACAAGGTCAATCACGGAGCCGCCTTGTGCAAGTTGCTTGCGCTGCTCAAAAGTCGAACCCAACTTAGCTACGTCAATGAGCGCCTCATCGCCGCCAGACGAAAGAATTTCGGCTACACAGACGATGACGTTTGAACCTAAACAAAGGGGATGATCGCGCCCACCGGAAAGAACGACTCCGACACCCTGATCTGCGCGGCTTCGCAAGATCACATCAAGGCGTTGCAGGCTTCCTGGGGTGCGAAGATCACGGGCCAAATAGCACGGAACCGGGACGCCTTGCAAATTGATAGCGCCAAGAAAGGTCAGCAGGTCATCGAGCTTGACCAACGAATTCGTGGCCATGTAAGCCGAGAGCCTTTTGACGACGATTTCGTCAAGCCAGTCCCGCCGAACGCTGAACTTCTCAACAGCCAGATACGGCAGTTCGACCTTACGCCCATCATCCGGATGGTCATAAACCACAACACCGGGTTTCCCTGAAGCGCGAACACTGACCTCATGACTGGTGCCGTCCTCGTCAATAAGTAGGCTTTGGTAGCGCCCCTTGCGCTCGATGAACCCTACCTCTTGAAGCGCGACCGGATCCAGGTTGCGGGTCAGGAAATAGTTGCCAGGAACTTCCACGATGGTCTGGTCGTACAGCATCATCAGCGCCGGGAAATGTGCTTTTTCCTGTTCAGCGTCCATCGCGACCACCTGACGCAAGACTCCCCAGGAGCTGAGCAACGCATACCCAAGATCCCGCTGAACGGGATCCCGATTACTTCGCAAATTACACCTGTTTGGCTCGGAAAGAGTGATGTTCAGCGTCTTGGCCTTGCTATCGCCATGACGGGTGTAGCGCACAGCAATCACCACCCGTGCAAGACTGACTGCCTTCTTAAAGATGTGATCTTGGCCAAACATGGCTTGGGCCACAGCCTCGATGTCATCAGCCAGCGTTACCTTGAGGCCAGCCCTGTGTTTTGGGTTGTCGGGCCTGCAGTCGACTTCGACGACAGCGACTCGCTCAATATCGAACCCTGGAACCGTCGGAGTACTCAAACTCAATGAACTCAAAAAGCGTGAGAGGTCATATTGCTTGAGCGTCAACGGCCGATCAGAAAGATCCATCTTCAGGCCAACCTGGGCGAAAGCCGCAGCGACCCTTTGCCTTACCGCTGGACTGGCAGAGAAAATCTCCAGTACGCCTTCGTCGGGGACATAGAGGAGCGTCGCCTCATTCAGAGGGCGGTAGTAGCGCTCTTTCCTTGTGCCATCGGCTTCAAGAAATTCTGCGACGCTTGAAAGCGGCCCGCCGTGACGAACCAGAATCAGATGCTGGACCTGATCATTTCCATCTTGATCTTTACCGGTGGTCTCCAAGTGGGTTACTGAGCACCGCCCATTGAGCTCCAGTGTCTTCTGAATTTCAGCCTCAAGCGCTTCACGTACCATTTCGTCCCAAACGAAGCGCACCTCATCACGCGCGTCCAGCTCGAATGCCTCATACATACGACCAAAATTTCGGTAGTGGTCAACATAGAAAAGGCTTTCGGCTTCGTCGAACAACAGTTGATCGTTCTGATACAGCCACACGCTTCGACCCACTGCATCCAGCTGTCCATGAAATGCAGCGATCTTCTCGGTATCGAACAGACGTTCTGCTGCCCGGTTCAAAGCTTCGGTGCCTCGACCATCGGCAAGAGTCAAAATACGTTGGGCATGCCGATCCAATGGGACAGCAACATCACTCGCCAGTGAATTGGCGACTTGGAGCAGATGCCCCCTAAGTTCAAGAATGACCGCGTCGTCTCTCTGCGATGGCCAGGCAGGCGTGAGAAAGATGGAAGCATGCGCCCCGTCCTCGACATCCCGGAAAAATGGCTCAAGCGCATCCAGCGGTGCTGTCTCCAGCAGTCGGTGCAGTGAAACACCGTTCTTGAAGCTTGCGGCTTTCACTGCCTGGCTTGTTTGTGTTTTTGTTTCGCCCATACGACACTCCTAAATCTCGCGGCTGTTCAACTCATATTCCCTCCAGCCAGGCACATGGGCGCTGAGCAGCGCCTTGAACATTCGCCCGTGCCTGGCGAACCGCAGATGCAGCAGTTCGTGAACGATTACGTAGTCTTGGAAACGCTCGTCTCGATCGAGCAAATCCAGGGCTAAGGTCACTGTCCCAGAAGCAGTGCACGAGCCCCACTTCCGGCGCATTTCCTGTAAACGCACAACACGGGGATTGACCTTCAGCCTCACAGCCCACGCCATGGCGCGGCGCCGCAGATCCTGAGCGGGGTACGGCGACTTTTTCATTCACCGGATTCCGCAAGTAGCAGACGAACAACTAGATCCACAACCCGAGCACGTTCCTCGGGCGCAAGGGCGAGCAAGGGCTTGTACATGGAGGCTCGCAGTCGCCGTTGTTCATCAGCGTTGACTGCCGCGTTCGGGAATCGAGCAAGAAGCAGTTCCGCCTCTTTAGCCACGACTGCCTCGTCGATACCCGCTGCTTTAACGGCCTCGTCCTCGCGCAGCACCCAAGAGACGGCAAAAGCACGAGCCGACAAACCGCTGTCCTGGGCGGCTTTGATCGCCGCCTCCTTTTCGGCCGCGAGCGCGGCCAGCAGGTCCATGGCAGCCAGCCCTGTAGTTTTACGTTCTTCAAGATCCTTCAAGATGCGCTCCGCACGGTCCTTGAGAGGCTGAAGAACAGGAGCGGCGGCAGCGTCGTCGTCGATCTCTTTTTGAAGTCCACGGACAAGGTTGAAAACCTTACCTTCATCGCTGCCGTCTTGCGTCCGCAGCGACTTCAAGGTCGCCACATCGAAGGTGACGGATTTGGTCAGCCTACCCAGCCCTTGCTGCTCTGCACTTCCCTCGATGAGCCTCCGAGTTTTGTATGCCAGGTCAGCCGTGAATCCAACCTTCTCCGCATAGGCATTGCGAACTGCGGCGTAAAGCTGACTGAGTTGCTTGTATGTTGAGATGTGGTCTCGCAACTCGGCTGCCGGGGAGAGGATCTCCCACAGCGCCTCGATTTCCTTGAAGTGTTCAAAGAAGGCCTTGCGCGCCACTGGCTCCAAAAATCGTCCAAATACGAGCTGTTCAAGTCGCTCATCCGGGGTACCCCCCGCCCCGGCTTCCAAGTAGTCCTGTTTGGCCTGATCAATGCGGTGCAGGAAATCCTGCAGCAACACATCGAGGTCTTCGATGACGCCGCTGACATCGCTTGAGTCAAACTGCAGGGCCTTCTTCAACTCACGCAGCACGCCAACAAAGTCGACTACAAGACCCACACGTTTCTGAACACCGCTCGCGTCGACATAGGGTCGATTCACCCGTGCAATCGACTGCAGCAGCACGTGGTCGCGCATCGGTTTGTCCAAGTACAAGCAGTAAAGCGGTGGAGCGTCATACCCCGTCAACAACTTGTCGGTGACGATGAGAATTTTGGGGTTCTCTGTTGGCTTCTTGAACAGCAGGCGCACCTGCTCCTCGGCTTCGCCCGACAACTGATGTTCAGCCACCAGTGGACGATCGACTGCATCCAGTGCGTTTTCGGTGTAGACGGGAACGGTCCACTCAGGCGGAAGCAACTTATCAAGCGCGCGTTTGTACTTTGCGCAGGCCTCACGGTTCACAGCTACGACAAAAGCCTTGTATCCAAGCGGGAGCACGTTTTCACGGAAGTGCTCGGCAATGAAGGCCGACACTTTCTCGATGCGGTCATCGGCGGTCAGAAAAGTGCGCAAGCCCACTGAGCGGTCCAAGACCTTGTTGAGCTCTTCGACATCAGTCACGCTCTCGGCGTCTGCAAGGGCGAAAAACTCCTTGTCCAGCTGATCAGCGGGAACTGTCATTTCGCTCGGAGCCATCACATGCTTGATGGGAAGCGTGGTCTCGTCCCCAATGCTCTCAGCGATCGAGTACTTGTCCAGGTACCCCAGATCGTCTTCTGCACCGAAGATCTTGAAGGTCCCTTCACCCTGGGACGTGCGCGCGATCGGGGTGCCAGTGAAGCCAATGATCGTGGCCTTTGGCACCGCAGCCATCAGGTACGTGCCAAGATCCTTGGCGACCGATCGGTGTGCCTCATCGATGAACACGTAGACGTTATCCCGCTGGCAGCTGTCCTTTCGGATGGCCTCGAACTTGTGGATCATCGAGATGATCAGGCCGCGGAAGTCGGCGTCCAGCAGAGACTGCAGCATTGCCTTGTTATTGGCGCGCTCGACAGCGATATCTTGCTGTTGCATCTCCCCAAGCAGCCTCTCGACCCAGCCCTTAAGCTGCCCCTCCAACTCTGTGCGATCGACGACCAGGATCACGGTAGCGTTGGCGAACCGGGCCTTGTCTTCCAGGATCAGCCTGGCGGCGGTCAGCAGGGTAAACGTCTTGCCTGATCCTTGCGTGTGCCAGACCAGGCCACGGGTCTTAGCGGGATCAGCGCAGCGGTTCAGGATGGCATCGATTGCGCGTCTCTGATGCTGGCGCAGCACCGACTTTCGGGTCTCTCCGTCCTGCACATAGAACAAGATCCAGTGGTGCAACGTTCGCAAGAACTCTGTGGGCTCGAAGAACGCCTGAACCGCGAACCGATAGGTCTCCTCCGGCGCTTGCTTCCAGCGGGCCATGTCGCGCCGATTCGCGTTCCAGGTCACCCCATACCAGTAGTCCAACAGGTGGGTGACGTTGAAGAGTTGAACGCTCGCGAGCAACTCCGGTGTCTCAAGCTCATACCGACGAAGCTGCTTGATGGCGCGCTCGATGGCGTCACCGTCCTTGGGGTTCTTGTGCTCGACGATTACGACTGGCAGGCCGTTGACGACAAACATTACGTCGGCACGGTTGCCTTTTCGTGCGGGTGGCTTGATCTTCCACTCCCAGGTCACGTGAAAAACGTTTTCCGCCACATGCTCAAAGTCGATCACGGTGACCGGCCGGTGGCGCTTCTCGGCTTCGTCGTACCACTGGCGTTCGCCGCGCAGCCAGGCCAGCAATTCGCGGTTGCCTTCGATGTTGGCCGGCAGCGCGTCCAAGGTTTCCATCACCGAGCGCACCGCGTCGGCGGACATCCATGTGTTGAACGCGGCGAGTTTGGCTTCCAGCACGTCGCGGAAGAAGGTGCCGGCCTCGCCGCCGCGCTTGGTGCGTGCCTCCTCCGGCGTGATCGACGCCCAGCCGATCTCGACCGCGTGTTTCACCATAGGGAACTGCACCGTGCCGGCTTCGCTGATCTTGAGCGTGCTCATGCCGCGGCCTCCTCGGGTTGCGTCAAAGCCGGGGACAGCGCCGACAGATCCAGATCCGACACGGCGATCTCGCCGGTCATGAGCTTGTGAAGTAGGGAATCGAAGAGTTCCTCCAACACCTTGCGCTTCTTCTGGTGAAGGTCGATCTTGCGGTCGACGGCGTCAAGGATGGCGGCAATCTCTACCTGTTCATCGGCATTCGTCGACGTGTACAAGACGAGTTTCTCGAATGCGCCCTTGCTCAGAATCGGAACGGGACTGGGTGAGGCGGCGTTGCGCACAATGTTTGACTGGTAAGTAAGCAAGTGCGAAAGATAGTTCGGGTCATAGCCCATGCCCGGAACGATGGCGTTGATTTGTTGGTTGGTGGCGCTGGCTGCGGCAGTTGTGCGTCCGACCTTGCCGATGGTCGAGCCAATGCACACCACGCAAGTCGTGCCTACGGGAAGTGCGCGCGAAACGGCAAGTCCAGAGTCCGTGATGAACTTCTGCGTTGAGACAATGGCGGTCCCGTGTTCAATGTCACCCGGCGAGATGAAAGGAATGTTCCCGTCATCGTAGTAGGCACGCTCCCTTGTTGGCGGCGTGGTGCCGGTAACGACTTCACCTAGGTCCGCGATGGAAACCGCGACCCAGCTTTCCGGCACCAGCCCAACCTCTGTTTCCTTCTGCACCTCGCCACGGAGTCCATACGTAAATAGGCGGGTCATTGCGGCGCGCTTGATCTCGTGCAGTGTTTCCAGAAGCGCGGACTGCTGCGATAGCACCGATTCGGTTTGACGCAGCACGCCGGCAATTGCCTTCTGTTCGTCATCACCAGTCGGATAGGAAAGTGCCTTCTCCTTTAGGATGGTGAAGTGCCGGTTATAGCCACGTGCAGGCAAGTCAATCGCGCGGCAGGCGTAGAAGAAGAACAGCGGATCAATGTCTGGCTTCGGTCGTAAAAGTTGCGTGCCGTCCGCGCCGCGCGCAAATGGCGTATCCAAGAATTTGAACGCACGGGTGTGGTCGCCAAAGACCACCAGCGGAAGTGGCATTTCGATGACGGCGTTTACGTCATCCGTCCAGCCCGCAATCTGTTCCTGCCCTTGGTCGATCACAGGGAAACGACCAGACGGCTTGTAATCCCGTGATTGAATTTTGGTCTTACCCGCAACTGATACCGGCACAAGACAATTAGCCACGGATTCGGTAACCCATGATTCGAGCGTCATGCCTCCTCCGCTCTTGCCAAGGGATGCAACATTTGCAGCAGGTCGGATGTGAGGTTGGCATCCTGTTTGTTGAGATGTTCGAGGGCAAGCAGCAGATTCGGAATCGAGCCGACCTCCGCGCTGCCGTTCTGTCCCACCCACTTGCTCGGACTCAAGTTGTAATCTGCCTCCTCAGCCTGCTGTGTGGTGATGATCGCCAACTCGCCGTCGACTGGCTCCGCTTTGACGTACATGGCAGCGAGTGGCCGCAGATCCTCCTCGGGCAGGTAATTCTTGGGTCTGCCCTTACTGAAATGGCGGCTGGCGTTGAGTAGGACGATTTGGCCCTTGCGTGCTGCGGGCTTGCGCTTATTCAGCACCACGATCACGCCCGCCGCCGTGGTGTTGTAGAAAAGGTTCTCGGGCAGCAGGATCACGCCGTCGATCAAGTCTTGGTCAACAAACCACTTGCGGATGTTGCGTTCCTTGTCCTCGTTCTTGGAGCCGGAGCCACGTGTTACCGCACCGGTGTCGAGCACGACTGCGGCGCGACCGTGGTCATCCAAGCAGGCCAGCGTGTGCTGCAACCAAGCCCAATCCCCTTTGCCACTGGTGATGCCGCCTGCCGTGCGGAAACGGTCGAACGGATCGTTGGCAAACAGGTCGGCGGCGAATGGCTGGTTCCACATCGGGTTCGCCACCACGATGTCATGGCCGCGGATCTTGCCGTTGGCTTCGCGGAACTTGGGGTTGATCATCGTGTCGCCGCGGGCGAGCTCTACCTGCATGTCGTGGATGATCGCGTTCATCTGCGCCACCGCGTAGCTTTCGGCCTGCAGTTCTTGGCCTGATAGCTTGACAGGCACCCGGCTGGTGGGGTCCAGCTCGCGAGCCACGAGTTGGAGCTTGATCAGCAAGCCAGCTGAGCCGCACGCATAGTCGTGACAGGTTTCACCAGGCTTCGGGCGCAGGATGTGCGCCATCAAGAAGCCGACCTCGGTCGGGGTGAAAAACTCACCGGCGCTTTGGCCAGAACCTTCAGCAAACTTGCGCAGCAAGTATTCGTAGGCACGGCCGAGAAAGTCAGGCTGTACGTCTGCCAGACCCAGGCGGTACCGAGGGTCGGAGAAGGTCTCAACCACGCCGCGCAACTTGGCAGGGTTGATGTCGCGCTCGCCGTTGCGTTCGGCGGCGAAGTCCACAACATCGATCACGCCAGAGAGGGAGGGGTTCTGCTTGACCACCGCGCGAACTGCTTTGGTCAAGTGCTCACCGATGTCCCGGGGAGTGGTCGGACGTCCGCGGTCGTCTGACGGCCAATCGTAGGCGTCTCGCCCACTGATCACACCCCACCGCGCCTCGGGCGGCAGATAAAACCTCAGCAGTGAGTGATCCGACTCTGCAATCTCAAGGGCGGTGACACGATCACCGTACTCTTCAGCCAGGCGGTCGATTTCATCGTCAAACACATCAGACAGCCGCTTTAGGAACAGCAGGGGTAGCAGATAGTCCTTGAACTTGGCCGCATCCTTCTCACCCCGAATGGAGCACGCCGCATCCCACAGCATTTGCTCCATGGGCTTGGTGGTGGGTGCAGCAACAGCTCCCCGACCGGTACGTCGACGAGTGACTTGGGCTGCCGCGTCAGAAGGCGGGACACTCTCCGCACCCTCCACCCCAGCCTCTCGCGCCAAGGTGGCGATCGCCTCCTGCGCAGCGCGCTGCGGCTTGTTTCCACCGCCCTCCCACCGGTTGACGGTGGCGAAGGAAACCCCTATGCGCTCGGCAAGCTGATCCTGGGTAAGGTTGAGGGCCGCACGGATGGCGCGCAGGGTGGCAGGAATAGGGTTGTTTTCGGCATTCATGTTGATATGATTGCTATGTTTGTTATGTTTGTCAACCCCCTGTGCTGAAAATTTGGCCCTTTCAGGGCAATCCAGGCCCCAGCCGAGCCGGCGGACCTGTCGGAGCGCCTTAGACCAGTCACCAGCACCGCGGGACACCTATGGAGGGCTGGAGCATGGGAAATGGACGCTGGGATCAACCTGGAATGCCCCACAAGGGCTGGCGCTGCGTCGGGGTGCATGACCTCGGCGACGGCATTGGCAGCGGGGAGGAGATCGACTACGCCGCCTGCGAGATGTGCGGCAACGAGCGAATCCGGTTCGTTCACGTCATGGAACACCCGGACTGCGACACCCAATGCGAGGTCGGGTGCATCTGCGCCGAAAAGCTGAGCGACGACTACGCTGGACCGAAGCGGCGTGAGTCCGCGATGAAAAACCGGGCTACGAGACGCGCACGGTGGTTGACCCGACAGTGGCGACTTTCAGCAAAGGGCAACAGGTATCTCAACATCAAGGGCATCAACGTTGGCGTCCGTCGCACGGGGGCAAACCAGTGGGCTTATTGGATCGGCACGCGCCACAGCAAGAAGGTGTTCCCCACCATGGATGCCGCCAGGCTGGCTTTGTTTGACGACTACTGGATCTCAGAAGTGAGGCCTTGGTAGCGCAGCAAGGAAATGCTTGTAGCTGAGAAAGCGCCCGGGGTACGCCGGTATGAACCTTCATGCCAGCATCCGTCCCTCGCCCCAAACAAAAGAAGCCCTCAGAGCGGCCCCCTGCGGCCATCGTGGGTGTCATCCTGGCCATGGCCGTCATCCGAATGCACGACCGCCAGGATGGACTTGATAACCTGACCGAACAGAGCGTTAGTACGGGGTGTCCTGACCACCAAGGAGAACCCCAGTGACTGAACCCGTCGTGGCCCGCGTGGCCGCCCTCAAAACCGCCAGTACCGCCGAACTCAAGCAGACTTGGCGGGACCTTTTCCACCAGGACGCGCCCCCGTTCAACCGCCGCTTCCTTGAAACCCGCCTGGCGTACCGCATTCAAGAGTTGGCCTACGGAGGTCTGAAGCGAGAAAGTGCCAAGCGCCTCGAGCTGCTGGGCGAGCAACTCGATGGCGGTAAACAGGAGGTACGGCGCCGCCGGCTGGACAACCGCCCTATTGCCGGGACACGGCTGATCCGTGAATGGCAAGGCACGCCTTGCGAGGTCGTGGTGGGCGTCGACCACTTCGACTACCAGGGCCGGCGGTACAAATCTCTGTCCAGCATCGCGCGCGCCATTACCGGCACCAACCGCAATGGGTGGGCCTTCTTTGGACTGGGCTCGGCAAGGAGCAGCGCATGACGGCAGAACGTCGCCTGATCTGCGCCATCTACACGCGCAAGTCCACCGAAGAAGGGCTCGACCAGAACTTCAACTCGCTGGACGCCCAGCGGGACGCCTGTGAGAACTACATCGCCAGCCAGAAATCGGAAGGCTGGCTCATGGCGCGGGAGCGCTATGACGACGGTGGCTTCTCCGGCGGCAACATGGAGCGCCCGGGCCTCAAAAAACTGCTGGAGGATGTCCGCAGCGGCATGGTCGACATCATCGTCGTCTACAAAATCGACCGGCTGTCGCGCTCACTTGCTGACTTTGCCAAGTTGGTCGAGATTTTTGACGAGCACAAGGTCACCTTCGTGTCGGTGACGCAAGCGTTCAACACGACCACCTCCATGGGCCGGCTGACGTTGAACATCCTGCTGTCCTTTGCCCAGTTCGAACGAGAGTTGGCTGGCGAGCGAGTGCGCGACAAGATTGCGGCCTCACGCCAGCGCGGCATCTGGATGGGAGGAATGCCACCACTGGGCTATGACGTTGCAGACCGAAAGCTGATTCCCAACCCGGAAGAAGCGAAGATCGTCCGGGAAATGTTCACGAGGTTCGCCGCGATGCCATCGATGGCCACGCTTGTGAGAGATATGCGCGCCAAGGGCGTCACATCCAAGTCGTGGACTACCGCTAAGGGGATCGAACGCCAAGGCAAGTTGATCACCAAGGGCTACGTCTACAAGGTGTTCAAGAACCCTGTCTACATCGGTATGGCCGCCTACAAGGGGCAGCAGTACCCGGGCGAACACAGCGCCATCATCGATCAAGAGGTCTGGGATACAGTGCAAGAACTGCTGAAAGCGGGCGACAAGCACGTCAAGGGCGGGGCCGGGATGCGCGAGACCAAGGCGCCGTCCATGTTGCGCGGGTTGATCTTTTCCCCGGAGGGTCGTGCCTTTACGCCTGGCTGGACCAGCAAGGGTCCCAAGCAGTACCGCTATTACATCAACACCGACGCAATCAAGCTCGGCAAAGAGGCCTGCGAAGTCCGGCGTGTGCCGGCCGGCGAAATTGAAGGGGTCGTGGTCGAGCAGTTGCGGGGCGTTTTGAGAGCACCGGAAATTCTGGCTGCCGCGGTCAGGGAAGTCACCTTGTCTCGACCAGACATCAGCGAAGCCGATGCAATCCAGACGCTGCAATCGATTGACCAAGTCTGGGACAACTTGTATCCGGCTGAGCAGGCATGCATCGCTAAAGCACTGATCGAGCGGATAACGGTTCGCACGGACGGCATCAATATCAAGTGGAAGTCCACCGGCATGACCAAACTGCTTCGCGACACGGTCATGCAACAGGCCTACAGGGAGGCAGCATGAGTCAAACAGACCAAATGCCTGAAACAACCCACATCCCGATGACCTTTCGACCGCGGGGCGGCAAAACGGTCATCGTCTTGCCCGATGGATCGCGTGGTGTGGTGCGCCGCGAGGCAACGATCGACAACACCATGATCAAGGTGATTGCCCGCGGGTTCAGGTGGCAGCGCCTGCTTTATGCCGGGACCTACGCCACCATCGAGGACTTGGCTGCCGCGGAGAAGATCAACCCTTCCTATGTCAGCCGTATCCTGCGGCTGGCCTACTTGTCGCCCAAAGTGGTTCAGGCAATTCTTGATGGATCACACCCAGCTTGGCTGACCATGAGGGACCTGCTGGAGCCGTTCCCCATGGACTGGCGAGAACAAGAACAGAAGTTGATGGCTCAGTTCAGATCGAGCACTTCCAGCGCAAGCCATCGCACTTGATACAGGCCGTACTCAGGCCGTCAAATTTGGCGGGGGCCCAAGGAGCATCTCCATGTCCTGCGCATACGCAGCGTAGGACGTCCAGCCCAGCAACTCAGCAACTTGCCTCGCCCGGTTCTGACCAGGGTGCTTCGACAGGGAGAAACGCTCTCCCTGCTCGAGTTCGAGCACACGGAATACCTCCACTACAGGCTGCTTGAATGCGCGCTCTTCGTGATGGAGCGACTGGTTGCGGCCTTGCATGATGATGTCGGTGATGTGGAGTGAGCCGATCTTTCTTCCCTTGGGCACACCAGCCATGCCGCCAAAAACAAGCGAGAGTCCTTGCTTGGCAATCTGAAGAATCGCTCCAGCGATTGCCTGTGTTGCCTGCTGGTGAGAGCCAATGCTTGCCTGCAGTGCAACAACTTCTCGCCTGAGTTGATCTGCCTCTTGAGCAGACCTTGCAGCTCGACCAAAAGCTGCCATCACATATGCGTCTGAAAAGTCCTCAGACAAATCGCTGGTTTGAAAATCCCATTGATGCAACTTCACTCGCTCCTCTGCCCGAGACAGCTCTTTCGACAGGGCGTCGAGGTGCAAAGCCTCATCCATAGCCAAGCGGATGAGGTTCTGCGCGGCGTACTCGGTATCGCGAAGGTAGGGGTGCATCTTTTTTGTGTGTTATTGATTAAAAGTACTGTAACCAACCAGGTCAGCAGGCACTCTCTGCCGAGACCAGTCGATCACGACTAATCGGTACGGCACCAAAATCCTGTTTTTTCGTCGACCCCCTCCCGCCGTACCACGGCCAAAAAGTCAGGAGGTTCTGAGACAAAACGGGGTTTGAGACGGATTTCGGGGGTGGGTGGCCATGGGGTCAGTCAGGAGCCCATAGCAAAAAGCCCCGCGTGGTGCGGGGCTCTGAGCGCCTGACAACCCGGCTGAGCGAGTTAGCAGGACTTGTTCTGGCGGAGAGGGTGGGATTCGAACCCACGGTGAACTTGCGCCCACGCCTGATTTCGAGTCAGGTACATTCGACCACTCTGCCACCTCTCCTGCACGGGTCAAGCCTACGATTGTATCAGAGAATTTCGACGCCACCGAGGTAGGGGCGCAGAACTTCGGGAACGGTCACGCGGCCGTCGGCGGTCTGGTAGTTCTCGAGCACCGCCACCAGGGCGCGGCCCACCGCCAGGCCCGAGCCATTGAGGGTGTGCACCAGTTCGTTGCGGCCCTGCGCGTTCTTGAAGCGGGCCTGCAGGCGGCGCGCCTGGAAGGCCTCGCAATTGCTCACCGAGCTGATCTCGCGGTATGTGCCCTGCGCCGGCACCCACACCTCCAGGTCGTAGGTTTTGCTGCTGCCAAAGCCCATGTCGCCGGTGCACAGGCTCATCACGCGGTAAGGCAGGCCCAACTTTTGCAGAATGGCCTCGGCGTGGGCCGTCATCTGCTCGAGCGCCTCGTAGCTGCGCTCGGGGTGCACGATCTGCACCATCTCGACCTTGTCAAACTGGTGCTGGCGAATCATGCCTCGGGTGTCACGACCGGCGCTTCCCGCTTCGGAGCGGAAGCAGGGGGTGTGCGCCGTCAGGCGTATCGGCAGCTCGGCTTCGGTCAGGATCTCGTCGCGCACCACATTGGTCAGGGTGACCTCGGACGTGGGGATCAGGTACAGCGCCTGGTGCTCGTCTGCGCCCTCCTGGCCGCCCTTGTTGGCGGCAAACAGATCGGCCTCGAACTTGGGCAACTGGCCGGTGCCCCGCAGGGTGTCGGCGTTGACGATGTAGGGGGTGTAGCACTCGGTGTAGCCGTGCTCGCGCGTCTGCACGTCCAGCATGAACTGCGCCAGCGCTCGGTGCAGCTGGGCCATGGGCCCGCGCATGAAGGTAAAGCGCGCCCCCGCCAACTTGGCGCCGGTATCAAAGTCCAGGCCCAAGCGCTCGCCAAGGTCCACATGGTCGCGCACCGCAAAATCAAAGGTGCGGGGCTTGCCCCAGCGACGCACCTCCACATTGGCGTGTTCGTCCGCCCCCACGGGAACGCTCTCGTGCGGCAGGTTGGGCACCGCCAGCAACAGGGCCTGCAGGTCCTGCTGGATCTGCTCCAGGCGCAGCGCCGACGACTCGAGCTCGGTCTTGATGCCCGCCACCGCGCTCATGATGTCGTCCACCCCTTCCCCCTTGGCCTTGCGCTGGCCGATCTGGCGCGACAGCACATTGCGCTGGTTTTGCAACTCCTCGGTGCGGGTCTGCAAGGTCTTGCGCTCGCCTTCGAGGCGGCGGAAGGCCTCCACATCCAGAAAGGGCTGGGGATTCTTGCGCGTCGTCAGGCGGGCGACGACGCCGTCAAGGTCTTTACGGAGCAGGGCAATGTCGAGCATGCCCCGATTGTAGTCAGCCGCCCGGCACGTCCGTGCGCAGGCCCTTGGGCAGCGGGAACTTCATGGTTTCCTGCACGCCGGGCAGGGTCTGCACCGACAAAGCGCCAAACTCACGCAGGCGCTGCACCACGGCCTGCACCAGCACCTCGGGCGCCGACGCGCCGGCGGTCAGGCCAATGCGCGGACGGCCTTCGATCCATTGCGCTTGCAGGTCCTCGGCGGTATCGATCATGTAGGCGGGGCGCCCCATGCGCTCAGCCACCTCGCGCAAGCGGTTGCTGTTGGAGCTGGTGGGGCTGCCCACCACGATCACCAGGTCCACCTGCGGGCTCATCAGCTTGACCGCGTCCTGACGGTTTTGCGTGGCATAGCAAATGTCCTGCTGCTTGGGCAGGCGCAGCTGCGGAAAGCGGGCCTTGAGGGCGTCCAGGATTTGCGCGGTGTCGTCCACGCTCAGAGTGGTCTGCGTGACCACCCCCAGGCGCTCGAGTTGGGTGGGCGCCACACGGGCCACATCCTCGATGGACTCGACCAGGTGAATCCCACTGTCGAGCTGCCCCATCGTGCCCTCGACCTCGGGGTGGCCCTTGTGGCCGATCATGAAAAACTCATACCCCTCACGATGCAGTTTGGCAATTTCCACATGGACCTTGGTCACCAGCGGGCAGGTTGCATCAAAGATCTTCAGGCCCCGGGCCTGCGCCTGCTGCTGCACCTCCAGGCTCACGCCGTGCGCGCTGAAAATCAGGGTCGAGCCGCGCGGGACCTCCTCCAGGTCCTCGATAAAGATCGCGCCCTTTTCGCGCAAATCGTTGACCACATAGGTGTTGTGCACGATCTCATGGCGCACATAAATGGGCCGCCCAAATCGTTGCAAGGCCTGCTCGACGATGTCGATCGCGCGGTCCACGCCGGCACAAAAACCCCTGGGTTCGGCAAGCAGCACCTGTGGCATCACAACACCCCAATCAATTCAAGTTCAAAGGTCACCGGCTGGCCTGCCAGCGGATGGTTGAAGTCCAGTCGCACCGCGCCGTCGGCCGCCACCTCGAGTACCGTGCCGGCGTAAGTGCCCAGGCCGTCTGGGGTCGGGAACTGCACCACATCGCCGCTGGCGTAGCGCTCCATGGGATCGCCCAGTTCATCCAGAAGGCGGCGTGCCACCCACTGCACCATGTCCGCATTGTGCGGCCCAAACGCGTCGCCTGCGGGCAGCTCGAAGCAGGTGCGCGTGCCCTCCTCCAGGCCCAGCAGATGCTGCTCCAGCGCGGGCGACAGGGACCCGGTGCCGAGGGACAGGGTGGCCGGCTTGTCACCAAACGTGTTGATGATGTCGCCCTGCGGCCCGGCCAGGCGGTAGTGCAGGGTCAGGAAGGAATCGGCTTGAACAGTGGGCATCAGGGTAAACCGGGTTGTCGCCCGGCACAGCGGGCAGGCATAAAGCGCCTATTGTAGAAGTCGGCTGGCGTTCGCGCCCGGCCACCACAGGGAGAAGCACCATGGACCCCACCCACTGGGCCGGCGCCTTGCCGCCGCGCGAGAAAATCCTCACCCACGGACCGCAGGCCTTGACCGACGCCGAACTGCTGGCCTTGCTGCTGCGCACGGGCCTGCGCGGACAACCGGTGCTGGCCTTGGCGCAGTCCCTGTTGGCCGAACACGATGGGCTGGCCGGCCTGCTGCTGGCCGACACCCAGCGCTTGCGTCAATCGCGCGGCCTGGGGCCGGCGCGGCGCGCCGAGCTGATGGGGGTGATGGAAATCGTGCGCCGTGCGCTGCAGCAGCAACTGCGCGAACGCGAGGCCATGTTGAGCCCGCAGATGGTGCGCGATTATTTGCAGTTGCACCTGGGGCATTTGCCGCACGAGGTGTTTGCGGTCATGTTTCTCGACAGCCAGCACCGGCTGATCGCCATGGAGCCCATGTTCCGCGGAACCTTGGGGCAGACCAGCGTCTACCCCCGTGAGATCCTGGTGCGCGCCCTACACCACCAGTGCGCAGCGGTGGTGCTGGCACACAACCACCCCAGTGGAACGGTCCAACCCAGCCGCAACGACGAGGTGCTCACGCAAAGCCTCAAGACCTGTCTGGCCATGGTCGATGTGCGCGTGCTGGACCACATCATTGTCTCGCGCGGCCGGAGCCTCTCGATGGCCGAAAGCGGCCTGCTGTAGCGCCGCTTGGGCTGGCCGCGTCAGCGTCAATACAGCTGCAAGCTGATCCAGTAGGCAATGGCCGCAACAAACGCACTGGCCGGGATCGTCAAGACCCAGGCCCAGACGATGTTGCCGGCCACACCCCAACGCACCGCGCTGGCGCGCTGCATGGAGCCCACGCCCACGATGGCCCCTGTGATGGTGTGGGTGGTGGACACCGGAATGCCCAGCATGGTGGCCAGAAACAAGGTCATGGCGCCACCGGTTTCGGCACAAAAGCCCCCGACGGGCTTGAGCTTGGTGATGCGCTGGCCCATGGTCTTGACGATGCGCCAGCCGCCAAACATGGTGCCCAGGCCAATGGCCAGGTAGCAGCTGACGATGACCCAGGTGGGCGGCGAGGCGTCCGACGCCGCGGTATGGCCGGTGGCGATCAACAGCAGCCAGACGATGCCAATGGTTTTTTGCGCATCGTTGCCGCCATGGCCCAGGCTGTAGGCGCCGGCCGAGACGAGCTGCAGCCGACGAAACCATTTGTCCACGCGCGAAGGTCGGGCGCGGCGGCAAATCCAGGCCACCAGCAGCATCATCAGCGAGCCGAGCAAAAAGCCCAGCAGCGGCGAGACAAAGATAAAGGTCACGGTCTTGATGATGCCTGTGGACAAGAGGGCACCCGTCCCCGCTTTGGCGACCACCGCGCCCACGATGCCGCCAATCAAGGCGTGCGAGGAACTGCTGGGAATGCCGCAGTACCAGGTGATGACGTTCCAGATGATGGCCCCGACCAGGGCCCCAAACACCACATGGGTGTCCACCACCCCGGGCTGGACAATCCCTTTGCCCACCGTGGCGGCCACGCTGAGGTGGAACACAAAGATGGCAATGAAGTTGAAGAAGGCGGCAAACACCACCGCCTGCGTCGGCTTGAGCACCCCGGTGGTGACCACCGTGGCAATCGAGTTGGCGCCATCATGAATGCCATTCATGAAGTCGAATGCCAGGGCCAGGGCCACCAGCAACACGATCACCCACAGCGCTGCATGTGCGGTTTCCATGGAGCCCGGGCCTGATCAGGAGTTCTCGAGGACGATGCCCTCGATCTGGTTGGCCACATCCTCGCACTTGTCGGTGATGGTCTCGAGCCACTCGTATACGGCCTTGAGCTTGATGATCTCGCGCACGTCCGACTCTTCGCGAAAGAGCTTGCTCATGGCGCTGCGCATCACGCGGTCGGCGTCCGACTCCAGGCGATCGATTTCCTCGCAAGTCTTGAGGATCGACTCGGCCACCGCGCGCTCGCCAATGCGCGAGAGCAGGCGCACCGCATCCTGCAGGCGCTCGCAGCACTCGACCGACAGGTCGGTCAGGCGATGGATCTCGTCGGTCATGTGGCGCACGTCAGACAGCGCCGTGGTTTCGGCGCTGTCCTGAATCAGGTCGGCGACATCGTCCATCAGGGTGATGAGGCTGTGGATCTGATCACGATCGATCGGGGTGATGAAGGTGGTGTGGGTCAGGTGGTTGACCTCTTGCATCACGCGATCGGCCGAGCGCTCGGCGTTGTCCACATCCTGGTAGTACTTGTCGCGCAGGTGGGTGTCGTTGTAATGCTTGACCAGATTGCTGAAGGCCCGGGCCGCTTCGACAATGCGTTCGGCATGTTGGTTGAACAGTTCAAAGAAATTGCCCTCTTTGGGCAGCAACTTGCCAAATAGCATCCTGGGCTCCTAGATTGGGACCGGACATCATCCAGATCGTGTCAAAACATGACCACTCAACGATCCGAAAGTAATACTTGAGTATAAACTATTTTCTTGGCGAAGGGCGAACTAAGCGGGCGAGCTTCTGAACATGAAGTAAACCGCGCCCACCAGGCACAGGCCCGCCCACAGGTAGTCGAGCTTGAGCGGCTCGCGCATGAAGATCACCGCAAAGGGCACGAACACCGTCAGCGTGATCACCTCCTGCATGATTTTGAGTTGCGCCACGCTGAAACTGGTGTGGCCGATGCGGTTGGCGGGCACTTGCAGCAGGTACTCGAACAGGGCAATGCCCCAGCTGACCAGCGCAGCGGCGTACCACGGGGCACTGGCCATGTTGCGCAGGTGGCCGTACCAGGCAAACGTCATGAAGACATTGCTGGCCAGCAAGAGCAACACGGTTTGCAGGCCCACCGGCCACTGGGTCACGTTCAGCAAGGCATTCATGGGCAGCGCTCCAGGTCAGGCAAGGGACGGAATCAGGCGAAGGCCCCGGGCAGCCGCTCGATGCGCTGATCGGCCACCGCCGCCAGGGCTTGCGCGCCAACGGCTTGCGGGTCGATCTCGGCCATGGGCCGCAGCACAAAGGCGCGGGTGTGCAAGCGTGGGTGGGGCAGTTGCAAGCGCGCGCTCGTCATGCGCGCATCGCCATAGGCCAACAGGTCAAGGTCCAGGGTGCGCGGCGCGTTGCGGTAGGGGCGCTCGCGCCCTTGCGCCTGCTCCAGGGCCTGCAGCTGCGTCAACAGATCGGGCGCCGTCAAGCGGGTCTGAAAACGCACCACCGCGTTGTAGAAGTCGGGGCCCAGGGCCTCCACCGGGGCGCTGCGGTACAGGCCCGAACAAACCAAGTCCTCGCAGCCCGGCAGCGTGGCCAGGGCCTGCACCGCCCACAACAGGGTGGCCGGGGCATCGCCCAGATTGGCCCCCAAGCCCACCCAGGCGTGCACGGGCGCCTCGCGCCAGCGGGCGCGATCGGCCTCAGGCCCCATCGCCACCCGCCGAGGGCTTGCGGCGGCGGCGCCGACGTCGGGGGCGGGCTGGGCCATCGCCCGCCTCGCCGCCTGCTTCAAGATCTGGCCCGCCATCGGTGGCGGTGTCTGCTGCCGGGGCGGCGGCGCTGCGCGGCGCGCTCTTGCGCGGTGCCCGGCCGCGCGGCGCCTGCTCGGCGCGCGCCTGCTGCACCAGGTCCTCGCGCGCGGCGTCGTCGGCCAGGCTGAACTCCTGCCACCAGTCGGCCAGGGTGTCGTCGATTTCGCGGGCGTCGGCGCGCAGGCGCAGGAAGTCAAACCCCGCCCGAAAGCGCGGCTGCTCGACCAGGTTGAAGGGCGCCTGGCCGCTGCGGCGCTCAAAGCGCGGCTGCATGGCCCAGATCTCGCGCATGTCGGCGGCCAGTTTGCCGCGGCCCGACACATCGCCCACCCGCTGACCAAACACATCGTCCATGGCCGTTTGCAGCGCTGGCATCACATGCTCGCCCTGCGCCATGCGGTCTTGCCACAGCTTGCGCACATCCTCCCACAGCACACAGGCCAGCAAAAAGCTGGGCGCCACCGGCTTGCCTTCGCCCACACGGCGATCGGTATCGGCCAGCGCAGCTTGCACCAGCGGCGTCTCGGCACGCTCGACCACCAGGTCCAGCAGCGGGTCGATGCCGCGCGCCAGCCCCAGGGCCTTGAGTTGCGCCACCGAGGCCAGGGCGTGGCCGGTCTGCAGCAGCTTGAGCATCTCGTCAAACAAACGGCTTTGCGGGATATCGGCCAGCAGATCGCGCATGGGCGCCAGTGGCCGCGCGGTGCGCGGCTCGAGCTTGAAGCCGCGCGCCGAGAGCTTGGCGGCAAAGCGCACCGCGCGCAGAATCCGCACCGGGTCCTCGCGGTAGCGTGTGGCGGGGTCGCCGATCATGCGCAGCACATGGCGCTTGGCGTCCTGGATGCCGCCGTGGTAGTCGACCACCGTGCCGGTCTGCGGGTCGTAATACATGGCGTTGACCGTGAAGTCGCGCCGCGCCGCATCCTCTTCCTGCGGGCCCCAAACGTTGTCGCGCAAGACGCGACCGCTGGCGTCCACCGCATGCTTCATGCCGGCGAGCTCGCGCTTGCTGGTGCGCTCGTTGCCGGGCACCGCCTCGGCCGCGCTGTGGTCCAGCACCGCACGGAAGGTCGAGACCTCGATCACCTCGTGCTCGCGGCCACGGCCGTGCACCACGTGCACGATGCGAAAGCGCCGGCCGATGATGAAGGCGCGCCGAAACAGCGCCTTGACCTGCTCGGGCGTGGCGTTGGTGGCCACGTCAAAGTCCTTGGGCTTGAGGCCCAGCAGCAGGTCGCGCACCGCGCCACCCACGATATAGGCCTCGTAGCCGGCTTGCTGCAGGGTGCGCACCACCTGGGTGGCGCGCTCGTCGACCAGGCTGGCGTCGATGCCGTGCTCGCTGGCAGGCACCTCTTTGCGCTTGCCAAAGCCCTTGCGGCTGGCGCCGCCAAGCCATCGGTTCAACAGGGTTTTGATCATGTGGGGGTCTCAAACAGATCCAGCACCGGCCAGCCGCGCGTTTGCGCCAGCGCTCTCAGGCGTGGATCGGGGTTGGTGGCAACCGGACGGTCGGCCTGCTCCAGCAGCGGCAGGTCGTTCATCGAGTCGGAATAAAAGGTGATCTGCACCTGATCGCGCACAAGGCCATGGTGTTGCAGCCAGGCCTGCACCCGGGCCACCTTGCCGTCGCGAAACGAGGGGGTGCCGGCAATCTCGCCGGTGATCCAGCCGCTGGCGTCGCGCGCCAGTTCCACGGCAATCAGCTCCTGCACGCCAAAGGCCTGTGCAATCGGCCGGGTCACGAACTCGTTGGTGGCGGTCACGATCAGCACCGTGTCGCCCGCGGCCTGGTGCTGGCGCACCAGGTCAAGCGCGCGCGCCTGCATGGCTGGGCGGATCACCTCGTCCATGAAGCGCGCATGCGCGGCTTCGGCGGCGGCTCGCCCCTGCACGCGCGCGGCCTCGGTGGCAAAACGCACATAGTCGTGAATATCCAGGGTGCCGGCCTGGTAGTGGGCATAAAAGTCGTCGTTGCGGCGCGCAAAAGCGTCCGCATCGGTCCAGCCCAGGCGGGTGGTGAACTGTCCCCAGCTGTAATCCGAATCGAGCGGCAGCAAGGTGTGGTCCAGGTCAAACAGGGTCAGCTTCATTCGTTTTCCAGCATCGAGCGCAGCAAGGCCACGGTGGGCGCACGTTGCGTCTGCAAGGCGTATTGATCCAGGTGATCGAGCAACTCCATCAGGCTGGAGAGATCGCGCGAGAAGCGACTGAGCATGTAGCGGATCACCTCATCGCCCAGCACCACACCACGCTCGCGGGCGGCCTCGCGCAGCACCGACTGGCGCGCCGCGTCGTCCAGCAGTTGCAGGTGGTAGACATGGCCCCAGCCCAGGCGGCTGCGCAAATCGTCGCGCAAGGCCAGGTCGGCGGGCGGCTGACGCCCCGCGGCCAGCACCCAGCAGGGGGCGCCTTGCGCGGGCGTGAGCGCGTTCACAAACCAATTGAAGGCCACCTGCTGCTGCAGCGCCGAGTAGTGCTGCACATCGTCCATCAGCACCGCCACCCAGGCGGGGTCAAACGATGGGGGCACCGGGCTGTGCGGATCGAGCCAACCCACCGCCTGCCCTTGGGCCTGAAATGCCAGGCGCACGGCTTGCAGCAAATGCGTCTTGCCACACCCCTCCTCGCCCCACAGATAGGTGGGCACGGGCGCGCGCGGGCCCTGGCCGGTCCAGAGCCGCAGGTGTTGCAGGGCCGACTCGTTGGGACCGGCAAAATAGTTCTCAAGAGAGGGCGGACGTGACAGACCGATGTCCAGCGCCATCTGCTTCATGCGCTGGCCCCCGGGTCGGCATCGCCACCGTCGCGGTACAGATCGCTGCTCAGGTAGCGCTCGCGCAAGCGACGCAGGGCCACCAGCAGCACGGCCGAGGCCGGCAGGGCCACCAGCACCCCCACAAAACCAAACAACTGGCCAAAGGCCAACAGCGCCAGGATCACGGCCAGCGGGTGCAGGCCGATGCGCTCGCCGATCAACCAGGGGGTGAGCACCACGCTTTCGAGCACCTGTCCCACGCCATAGACCACCGCCACCATGGTCAGCGCCGTGAGCGGATCAAACTGCAACAGGCCCGCCAGCAAGGCCAGCACCAGGCCCAGGCCAAAGCCCACATACGGCACCATCACCGCCAGCCCGGTGAACACCCCAATCGGCAGCGCCAGATCCAGGCCAAACCACCACAGGCCCAGCGCGTAGAACACGGCCAGCACCAGCATCACCAGCACCTGGCCGCGCAGGTACTCGCCCAACACCCGGTCGGCCTCTTGCGCAAAACTGCTGGCGCTGCTGCGC
>Ga0255220_1000258_pt1 | contig 23553 bp, 24 predicted proteins | sample Miss_Colum_RepB__FD_188423 | JGI IMG/M metagenome (GOLD analysis project Ga0255220, IMG submission 188423) | Freshwater microbial communities from Mississippi River, Louisiana, United States - Miss_Colum_RepB_8d | ecosystem: Environmental > Aquatic > Freshwater > River | place: USA: Louisiana...
CGCGTCGAACATCAGGTTGTCCATGCGGTAGTCGCCGTGCACGACGCTCACCAGGCGCTCGTCGCGTGCGCTGTCGGGAATGTGCTGCGGCAACCACTCGATCAGGCGGTCCATCTCCTCGATGGGGGTGGTGATGGAGGCGGCGTACTGCTTGCTCCAGCGGCCGATCTGGCGCTCGATGTAGTTGCCAGGCTTGCCGTAGCTCGAGAGGCCTTGCGCGGCCACGTCAACCTTGTGCAGGGCGGCGATGACGCGGTTCATCTCGTCGTAAATGCCGGCGCGCTCGGCGGGCGTCATGCCGGGCAGGGACTGGTCCCACAGCACACGGCCGGGCACATAGTCCATCACATAAAAGGCGCGGCCAATGACCGACTCGTCCTCGCACAGCGCATGCATGTGCGCGACCGGCACATCGGTGCCAGCCAGGGCCTTCATCACGGTGAATTCGCGCTCGATGGCGTGGGCCGAGGGCAGCAGCTTGGCCACCGGCCCCGGCTTGGCGCGCATCACATAGGCGCGGCTGGGGGTGATGAGCTGGTAGGTGGGGTTGGACTGGCCGCCCTTGAACTTGCGCACCTCCAGGGGCCCGGCAAATCCAGGCAGGTGGGCGCCCAGCCACCCAGAGAGGGCGTCGGTGTCAATGGCATGCGCAGCCGCCAGGGGCTGGGTATCGGGGGAAGTGTCAGCGCTCATGGGCGTGCTTTCTGGGGAAGGGCACTGGCCGCATTGCGCTGCCAGGGCCTCAGGTTTCGGTGTTGACGATGCGCAGCAGGCCCTCGCGATCGAGCACCACCAGGCCGCCCGGTTCGATCCGGATCACGCCCTCGCGCTCCATCTGCTTGAGCTCCTGGTTGACTCGCTGGCGCGAGGCGCCCAGCAGCTGCGCCAATTCTTCCTGCGCCAATTGCAGGCCGATGCGGATTGCGCCCGCATCCGACAGGCTGGGCACGCCGTAGCTGCGCACCAGGTGGTTGAGCTGCTTGGCCAGGCGCGATCGCAGGGGCAGGGTGTTGAGGTCTTCCACCAGCCCGTAGAGCTGGCGGATGCGGCGCGCGTTCAGGCGCAGCATGGCCTCGTAAAACTCCACATGCTGGCTCAGGATTTTTTTGAAATCCGCCCGCGCCACGTTCAGGATGGTGGTGTCGCCGTGCGCGTAGCAGTCGTGTGTGCGCCGGTCCCCGTCGAAGATCGACACATCGCCAAACCAGATGCCCGGCTCGACATAGGTCAGCGTGATCTGCTTGCCCGACACCGAGGTCGAGCTCACCCGCACCGCGCCCTTGGCGCAGGCGATCCACACATCGGGCGGATCGCCGCGCGCGGCAATCATGTCGCCGTCCTTGTAGCGCTTGACGTAGGTGCATCGCAGGATGTCGTGACGAAGGGAAGGGGAGAGGGACGAGAACCAGCGACCGTTGTTGATCGCCTCGCGTTCCTCCATTGTCAGAATGGGCTCATCCATGGTCTGTCTTATCGGTGACTGAGGGGCCGTGTCTTGTCGCGTTCGGGACCGGTGGCCTCAGGGGTAACGCGGGGTCTGCTTGTCCAGGAAGGCCTGGATGCCGATGCCCGCGTTGGGATGGTGCAGGTTGCGCACAAAGTGGTCGCGCTCCTGGGCCAGGTGCGTCGACAGGCTGTTGCCATCGGCCTGGGCCAGCAGTTCCTTGACGCTGGCCATGGCATTGGGCGCGCGGGCGTTGATGCGCTCGGCCAGGTCCTGCGCCGCCAGCAAGGCCCCGCCGGGCTCGGTGAGGTGGTTGACGATGCCCAGCTGCGCCAGGCGGTCGGCGCTGATGCGCTCGCCCAGCATCAGCAGCTCGGTGGCCAGCTGGCGCGGGATCAGGCGCGAGAGGCTCCAGCTGCCGCCGCCATCGGGCGAGAGCGCCACGCCGGTGTAGGCCATCACGAAGACGCTGTTGCGCGCGGCCACGATCATGTCGCAGGCCAGGGCCAGCGAGAAGCCGGCGCCGGCGGCCGGGCCCTCCACCGCGGCCAGCACGGGTTTGGGAAAGCTGCGGATGGCCTCGATCCAGCTGTGCAGGCCTTCGATGCTTTGCGCCTGCACCTCGGGCGGCTTTTGGCGGTTGCCCAGCAGGCGCGAGAGGTTGCCGCCGGCGCTGAAGACCGAGCCCTCGCCGGTGATGATGACGCTGCGCACATCGGCGTTGCGTTCGGCCGAGTTGAGCGCCTCGACGCCGGCGCTGTAGAGCTCGGGCCCAAGGGCGTTGCGATGCTCCGGGTTGCTGATGGTCAGCACCAGGGTCTGGTGGTGGCGGTGGCTCAGGATTTGTGCGCTCATGGTGGCCTCCGGGCAGTCGGGAACGAATCAGTCTTCGGTGTGCAGCAGCGACAGGCCAATGGCGCCGCGTCGACGCAGCCAGGGGCTGGGGCGGTAGCGCATGTCGCCATAGACGGTCTGCAGATTGAACAGCACTTCGAGGATGTTGTCAGGGCCCAGGCTGTTGCCCATGGCCAGTGGCCCTTGCGGATAGGCCAGGCCCAGGGTCACGGCGGTCTCCAGGTCCTGCGGCGAGCAGATGCGCTGCTGGCAGATGTCGCTGGCAATGTTGACGATGGTGGCCACCACGCGCTGCGTGACAAAGCCGCCGCTGTCGCGGATCACCGACACCGGCTTGCCGTCGCGCGCAAACAGCGCGTGCGCGGCATCGCGCATGTCGGCACGGGTGGCGGGATTGGTGGCCAGCACCCGGCGGCGCGTGGCCGCGTCGGGCACCAGCATGTCGATGCCGATGGTGCGCGCCGGGTCGTGCCGATCCACCACCGCCACCGTGGTCACATCAAAGCCCAGCGGGGCCACGATGGTCAGGGCGTGCGGCGAGGGCGATGCGCCCGTTTCGATCTGCGCGCCCAGGTCCTTGAGCAGTTGCAGCAGCTCGCTGCGGCGGGCCGCGCGGGGCGACACCCAGACCGGCGGGAAGGCCTCGACCACCGGCACCGGGGGCTCGGGCGGCACCTGCTGCTGGCCGTTGGGGTATTGGTAAAAGCCTTCGCCCACCTTGCGGCCCACGACACCGCCGGCCAGGCGCTGCGCGGTGATCACATTGGGGCGGTAGCGCGGCTCTTCGTAGTACTGGTGGTAGATGGCCTCGATCACATGGTGCGAGACGTCGAGCGCGGTCAGGTCAAACAACTCGAAGGGGCCCAGGCGAAAGCCCATCTGGTCGCGCAGGATGCGGTCCACCGTGACAAAGTCGGTGATGCCTTCGCTGACGATGCGCAAGGCCTCGGTGCTGTAGCCGCGGCCGGCGTGGTTGACGATGAAGCCGGGGGTGTCCTGGGCCTGCACCGGGGTGTGGCCCATCTGGCGCGCAAAGGCCGACAGGCGCTGGCACACCGCCGCGTCGGTCTTCAGGCCGGCAATCACCTCCACCACCTTCATCAGCGGCACCGGGTTGAAGAAGTGGTAGCCCGCAAAGCGCTGGGGCCGCTTGAGCGCCGCACCAATGGCCGTCACCGACAGCGACGAGGTGTTGGTGGCCAGGATGGCGTCGTCGGCCACGATGCCCTCGAGCTCGGTGAAGACGCTCTTCTTGACCTCGATCTTCTCGACGATGGCCTCGACCACCAGGCCACACGGGGCCAGATCGGCCAGGCTGGCGGCGGCGCGCAGGCGCGCCTTGTGGCCGCTGGCGGCCTCGGCGGTGATGCGGCCCTTCTCGGCCAGCTTGTCCCATTGCTCGCACACCGCTTTGCGCGCGGCCTCGATGGCCGCCGGCTGGGTGTCGTAGAGCCACACGGTGGCGCCGGCCTGCGCCGCGATCTGGGCAATGCCGCGCCCCATGGCGCCGGCGCCGATAACGGCAATGTCAGAAAACTCAGGAGTCATGATCGGTCAAAAGGTCAGAAATCAAACAGGGGGTCAGCGGCGAACCTGCAGCGCGCCGGGGTTGACGATGTTGGTGGGGCGGCCCTGGATAAAGCTCACCACATTGTCAAAGGCCAGGCTGAACAAGGCCTCGTAATTGTCTTTTTCGACATAGCCGATGTGCGGCGTGCAGATGCAGTTCTCGAGCCGGAGCAAGGCCGTGCCCTGCAAGATGGGCTCGGACTCGTAGACATCGACCGCGGCCATGCCCGGGCGACCCCGGTTGAGCGCTGACAGCAGGGCGTTGGGCTGCACCAGCTCTGCGCGCGAGGTGTTGACGAACAGGGCCGTGGGCTTCATCAGGCCCAGGTCTTGCGTGGTGATCACGCCACGCGTGGCATCGTTCAGGCGCAGGTGCACCGACAGCACATCGCATTCCGAGAAAAAAGCCTCGCGGCTCTCGGCCGCCTCGTACCCGTCGGCCACGGCCTTCTGGCGCGAGGCCTCGCTGCCCCAGACCTGCACCCGCATGCCAAAGGCGCGGCCGTAGCCTGCCACCAACTGGCCGATCTTGCCGTAGCCCCAGATGCCCAGGATCTTGCCCCGCAGCAGCACGCCCAGCCCGAAGTTGGGGGGCATGGAGGCGGCCTTGAGGCCGGCCTGCTGCCAGGCCCCATGCTTGAGGTTGCCGATGTATTGCGGCAAGCGCCGCGCGGCCGCCATGATCAGCGACCAGGTGAGTTCGGCGGGGGCAAAGGGCGAGCCCTTGCCCTCGGCCACCGCCACCCCGCGCTCGCTGCAGGCCTGCAGGTCGATGTGGCCGCTCACCGGTCCAGTTTGCGAAATCAATTTCAGGCGCGGGAGTTTTTCGATCAGGGCACGCGGCATGGGCGTGCGCTCTCGGATCAGCACCACGATGTCGGCATCGCGCAGGCGGATGGCCAACTGGCCCAGGCCCTTGATCGAGTTGGTGTAGACCTTGGCCGAATACGGTTCAAGCTTGGCCGCGCAGTCGAGCTTGCGGACGGCGTCTTGATAGTCGTCCAGGATGACAATGTTCATCCCCCCAATTGTGCCCTGAAGCGCGAGCGGTTTTGGGGCAGATGCCACCCGACTTGCGAACACCGATGTATGGGCCGCTGTGTGGGCAGGTGTGTGGGCGATGGCCCGCTTGCCCGCCCTGGGGCCAGGGCCGCCACCCGATCAGGTGATGGCCCCGGGCTGGGGGCTTCAGTGGCGGGCGCTGCGGGCGCTTTGGGCCGCGCATTGCGCGGCTTCGCGCTGGGCCAGGCGGTCGAGTTCGGCGCAGACGTCGGCCATGCGGCCGCTGATCACCATGCGACCCGCTTGCTCGGGGCGTTGGCCCGATTCCGACAGGCGGCGCATGCGCACCGCCGGGGCCGCGATCGGCCGCTGGGCCGCCGGGGCATGGCGGCGCTGCACGGCCGGGCGGTCGGTGGGGTGCAGGGGCACCACCTTGCCCACGGTCCGGTGGGTGGGCGTGCCGCTGGGCTGCGCGGTGTGGCGGGTCGGGGTGGGGCTGAACCAGCGGTCCATCCAGTGTTGCAGGCCGTTCATGGCCAGAAGAGCGATTCCCATGTGAAACCTTTCAATCCAAATCGGTTGAACACAGGCAGGATTGCGCAATGAATGCCCGGGTCGGTGGGTCGTTTGGACGACGCCCGCCACCAGCCGGCCCGGGCAGGGCTTACATCATCAAGGTGTTGCGGATCAGTCCGACCGCACGGCCTTCGATGTCAAACGGTTCTTCGGGGTCGACCACGATGGGGGCGTAGTCGGGGTTTTCGGGCAGCAGCTCGATGCGGCCACCCGAGCGGTGCAGGCGCTTGACGGTCACATCGTCGCCCAGGCGCGCCACCACGATCTGGCCGTTGCGCACGTCTTTGGTGGCTTTGACGGCCAGCAGGTCACCGTCCATGATGCCGGCGTCGCGCATCGACATGCCGCGCACCCGCAGCAGGTAGTCGGGGGCCTCGGCAAACAGGCTGGCCTCGATGGCATAGGTCTGGTCGACATGCTCTTGCGCCAGGATGGGCGAACCCGCCGCCACACGGCCCACCAGGGGCAGGCTCAGCTGGTTCATGCCGGGCAGGGACAGGCTGAGCAGATCGCCCGCGCTGCGGCTGGTGCTGCTGCCCGTGCCCCGCAGGCGGATCCCGCGCGAGGTGCCGCTGACCAGCTCGATCGCGCCTTTGCGCGCCAGGGCCTTGAGGTGCTCTTCGGCGGCATTGGCCGACTTGAAGCCCAGGGCGGTGGCGATTTCGGCGCGCGTGGGCGGCGCGCCGGTGCTGGCAATGGCACGGCGGATCAGGTCCAGGATTTGTTGCTGGCGTTCGGTGAGCTTGAACGAGTCCATGTCGGTCTCCTGCACAATGGCGGTGAGGGGCTGGGTGATCTGTTGATTTATCCAGTGACTGTATTTTTAACCAGCTTCACAAAAGATGCAAGTGCCTTTTTCAACTCCCGCACCCCATGTGTTGCTTCTGGGCTCCGGCGGCACCATTGCCGGCGCCGGTTCGGCCGATGGCCACCCCCTGGCCTACGTGGCCGGACAGATTGGTGTGGACCAGCTGGTTGCCGGCGTGCCCGGTCTGGCCCAGGCACTGGCTGGGCGCACCCTGGTCACCGAACAGCTGGCCCAGCTCGACAGCAAAGACATGGACCACGCCACATGGCAGGCCTTGGCACGGCGGGTGTCGCAGGGCCTGGGCGACCCGGCGGTGCAGGCGATCGTGATCACGCATGGCACCGACACCATCGAAGAGACCGCCTGGTGGCTGGCGCAGGTGCTTGCCCCGGTCAAACCGGTGGTGCTGACCTGCGCCATGCGACCGGCCACGGCCCCCGAGCCGGACGGGCCGGGCAATTTGCGCGATGCCCTGGCCTGGAGCGCGCACCCCGCCGCCGGCGGCGTGAGCCTGGTGGCGGCGGGGCAAGCCCATGCGGCGGGGCCGGTCAGCAAGTTCCATCCGCAATCGGTGCACACCTTCTCGTCGGGCGAGCACGCGCTGCGCGGGCAGTGCGATGCGGCGCAGGTCTGGCAGGTGCCTGCTGCACAAGCGGCTTCCCCCGACTGGCCACAAGCACCAGCGGGCGCTTTGGCGGCGGTGCTGGCCACGCCGGTGGCCGACTGGCCGCGCGTGCCCATCTGGTTCAGCCATGCGGGGGCGGATGCGCGGGCCTTGCAGGCCCTGCTACACAGCGGTATCGACGGCCTGGTGCTGGCCTGCACCGGCAATGGCACCTTGCACCAGGACCTGGCCGAGGTGCTGCTGGCGCGACACGACCTGCCGGTGCGGCGCGCCAGCCGCTGCCCGCTGGGCCGGGTGATCAGCGTGGAGGCCTCACCCTGGCCCGACTCGGCCGGGCTCAACCCGGTCAAGGCCCGGGTGCAGCTCTTGCTGGAGATCCTGGTGGCGCGCGCCGCCCCCACCGCCTGAACCTTCTCGGTTCTGGTCACGCCCCCACGAAAAAAAACCGCCTGGGCGCAAGCCGCAGGCGGTGTCGGTGGCGCAGCGCGCGGTTTAGCTGGCCAGCGCCTGCAGCGCCGATGCGGTGATCTGGTCCACGCTGCCCATGCCGCTGATGGCGCGGTACTTGGGGGCATTGGCCGGATCCTGAGCGGCCCACTGCGAGTAGTAGTCGACCAGCGGACGGGTCTGGGCGCTGTACACGTCCAGGCGCTTGCGCACGGTCTCTTCCTTGTCGTCCTCGCGCTGGACCAGCGGCTCGCCGGTCACGTCGTCCACCCCGGCCACCTTGGGCGGGTTGAAGGTGACGTGGTAGGTGCGGCCCGAAGCGGGGTGCGAGCGGCGGCCCGACATGCGCTCGATGATGGCCTCAAAGGGCACGTCGATCTCGAGCACGTAATCGAGCTTCACGCCGGCTGCGCGCATGGCATCGGCCTGCGGAATGGTGCGGGGGAAGCCGTCAAACAGAAAGCCATTGCTGCAATCGGGCTGGGCAATGCGCTCTTTGACGAGGCTGATGATGAGGTCGTCGCTGACCAGACCGCCCGAGGCCATCACGCTTTGTGCCTGCTGGCCCAGCGGCGTGCCGGCCTTGACGGCAGCGCGCAGCATATCGCCCGTGGAAATTTGGGGGATGCCGTACTTCTGGCAGATGAAGGTGGCCTGGGTGCCTTTGCCCGCGCCGGGCGCGCCCAACAGAATCAATCGCATGAATAGGTCCTTGTCTCATGGGCGGATGCAATGCCGGCCCATGCGGCAAGGATAGCATGCACGCCCTGCGGCAAACTGACGCCCGGGGCGGCGGGAGGTCGCCGTGAATTCAGTCGCGCCAGGCGGCGCGCACCCGGGCCAGGTCCTCGGGGGTGTCCACGCCCGTGGCCGGGGCCTCGGGGGTGATGTGCACCGCAATGCGGTGGCCGTGCCACAGCGCGCGCAATTGCTCGAGCGATTCGAGCACCTCGAGCGGGGCTTGCGGCAAGCGCGGGAAGGCCCGCAAAAAGCCGGCGCGGTAGGCGTAGATGCCCAGGTGCCGCAGCGGGGTGGGGCTGGGCAGGGCTTGCAGCGGTTGCCCGTCGCGCCACCAGGGGATGCACGCGCGGCTGAAGTACAGCGCCAGGCCCTGCGCGTCGGTCACCACCTTCACCACGTTCGGGCTTTGAAAGTCCGCCAGGCTCGCCACCGGGTGGGCGGCGGTGCTCATGCTGGCCTCGGGGCGCTCGGTCAGGCAGCGGGCCACCTCGCCAATCAGCGCGGGCGGCATCAGGGGTTCGTCGCCCTGCACATTGACCACCACGTCCTGGCCGTCCAGGCCCAGTTGCTCGCAGGCCTCGGCCAGGCGGTCGCTGCCGCTGGGGTGGTCGGCCCGTGTCATCAGCGCCCGCACGCCGTGCGCTTGGCAAGCTGCCACCACGCGCTCGTCGTCGGCGGCCACCACCACGGCCTGCGCGCCACTGCGCTGCGCTTGTTGCGCCACGCGCACCACCATGGGCAGGCCGGCAATGTCGGCCAGGGGCTTGTCGGGCAGACGGCTGGATGCCATGCGCGCCGGAATGAGCACGGTGAAGTTGGCGCGGGCCATGTCAGACGCTCGGGGTGCGGGTGTTGGCCCAGTGTTCGATCTCGGCGTCGGTCAGGGTCCGCGCCTCGTTTTCCAGCAGGATGGGCATGCCGTCGCGCACCGGGTAGGCCAGGCGGGCGCTGCGCGAGACCAGTTCCTGGCGCTCGCGGTCCAGCACCAACGGGCCCTTGGTGACGGGGCAGACCAGCAGTTCAAGCAGTTTGGTGTCCATGTGCCAATGATAGTCGTGCGGCGCGCTCATGCAGGCGCGCCGACAGTGCGTCGCAAAACGATGGGGGCAATCGCAGGTCCATGCCCACGGCCCAGGCCTGCGGCTGCGTGCGCCAGAGCTTGACCGCGTCCTTGTGCGTGCACAAGAGGGGCCGCTCGGGCGAACCCACCGGGTCATCCTGGTAGTCGTGGTGGTCGGGTCGTGGCCAGGCGTGGGCCAGTTGCAGGCCGCGCGCGCGCAGCAGCGCAAAAAAGCCTTCCGGGTGGCCAATGCCCGCCACCGCGTCGACCGGCTGGCCTTGGGCGGCTTGCAGCGTCCAGGTTTGGCCATGCCCGTTGACCAGGGTGTCGTGCAGCACCCGTTGCGCCCACACCAGGCCTGCCTCGGCGGGCGGCTGGGCGCCGGTGTGCACGCGCCAGTCCACGGGCCGCACCGGCTCGCGCAGGGGGCCAGCGGGCAACAGCCAGCCATTGCCCAGGCCGCGCTCGTCCTGCAGCGCGATCTCGACATCGCGTGCCAGCGCCAGGTGTTGCAGGCCGTCGTCGCAAATGATCAGGTCCACCTCGGGGTGCGCCGCCAGCAGGGCGCGTGCGGCGTCGGCCCGGGCCTGTCCCACCCAGACCGGCACGCCGGTGTCGCGGGCCAGCAAGAGCGGCTCGTCGCCCACCGCGTCGGGCCGGTCATCGGGCGCCACCGACCGGGGCGCCACGCCCTGGCGGCCGTGCCCGCGCGAGACCACGCCCACGCGCCAACCGCGCGCCGACATCTCGCGCACCAGCGCGATGGTCAAGGGGGTTTTGCCGCTGCCGCCCACGGTGAAGTTGCCCACCACCAGCACCGGCACGGGCAGGCGAGCGACCGGGCTGTCGCCCCGCGCATAGCGCCAGCGGCGCAGGCGCACCCAAGCAGCCGCCAACGCAGCCACGGGCCACAGCAAGCGGGCCACCAGGCCTTTTTGCTGCCACACCCGGGGCAGGTTACGATGCCAGAATGTTGCGCTCATCACGTGTCCAAAGCCCGCCTGCTTGCATGCGGCCATCATGCCAGACTTGGGGCGGTGGACGGCGCGGTCCGCGACCCGGTGCACGCCCCAACAGGTCTGGAAAAGCCGTGGATAACTTTGTGAACAACGCGCTCTTGTTGACCAGGGTATCCATTTGCTCCGCGACGGTTTTAAATTCTGTATTGTGAAAATTTCTGAATTCTCATTTAAAAACAATCGCTTGAAAAGCCTCTATCAAGTGGGGTCTGAGCGATACACACGTGTATGTGGGGCGTGTGCATCTGTGGATATCCTCGGGCAGGATCACCCGGGAGCGCGCACTTGAGCCGCCTGGACCTGCGCCCGGCGGGCGCGCCGGTGTGGACCGTGGGCCTGCTGTGCCGGGCCGTGGGGGAGGCGCTTGATACCCGCTTCAACCCCGTCCGTGTGCGCGGCGAGATCAGCGGGTTTTCGCGGGCGGCCAGCGGCCACTGCTACTTCTCGCTCAAGGACACCGAGGGGCAGGTGCGATGCGCCATGTTTCGCCGCGCGGCCATGCAGCTGGACTTTGTGCCGCGCGACGGCGAGGCGGTCGAGGTCAGCGGGCGCCTGGGGGTCTACGAGGCCCGCGGCGATCTGCAGCTGGTGGTCGAGCAGATGCAGCGGGCCGGGCAGGGCGCCCTGTTCGAACAGTTCCTGCGCCTGAAAGAGCGCCTGGCTGCGCAAGGCCTGTTTGACGAGGCGCGCAAGCGCGCGCTGCCCAGCCATCCGCGGGGCCTGGCGGTGGTGACCTCGCCGCAGGCCGCTGCCTGGCAGGACGTGGTGACGGCCTTGCAGCGGCGGGTGCCGCATCTGCCGGTGTGGCTCTCGCCAGCACAGGTGCAAGGCGCCACGGCGCCGGCCAGCCTGATCGAGGCCTTGCAGCGCGTCTACGACCGCGTGCAGGGGCCCGATGCCCTGCCCATCGACCTGATCCTGCTGGTGCGCGGGGGCGGCTCGATGGAAGACCTCTGGGCCTTCAACGACGAGGCCCTGGCCCACCAGCTGGCGCGTTCGCCCGTGCCGGTCATCAGCGGGGTGGGGCACGAGACCGACTTCACCATTGCCGACTTTGTGGCCGACTTGCGCGCGCCCACCCCCACGGCCGCCGCCGAGCTGGCCGCCACCAGCCGCGAGGCCCTGCTGCAGCAGCTGCAGGCCCTGCAGCAAGGATTGCAGCGCGGCACCGAACGCTGGCTCGATCGGCAGGCGCAGGGCCTGGATGCGCTTGCGGGCCGCCTGGGCCGGCCGCAGCAGCGCCTGGCCGCCCAGCGCCACAGCCTGCAGCAGTGGCAGCACCGCCTGCAAAGCGGCCTGCAAGCGGGCCTGCACCAGGCCTGGCGCCGCCTGGACCGACAGGACGAGCGGCTGCGCCAATCCACCACCCGCGACCTGCAGTGGCCGCAGCAGCGCCTGGCCCGGCAGGCCGAGCGCCTGGCCCAGGCCCGTGACCGCGCCCTGCAGACCCCGCAGCAGCGCCTGCAGCACCTGTCGGTGCGCCTGGCGGCGCTCGATCCGCAGCGCGTGCTCGAGCGCGGCTTTGCCTGGATCAGCGACGAGCAGGGCCAGGCCCTCACGCGCAGCGCCCAGTTGCGCCCAGGCCAGACGGTGCAGGCCCGCTTGGTGGACGGCCAGGCCCAGCTGCAGGTGCAGGCGGTGCAGGCCGACGCCCTGGCGCAGGCCCCACGTCCCGACTGAGCCCGGCGGCCCCAAGCCCCCGCTGGCGTGTGGGCCGGCACCCCGGCCCCGAGCAGGGCCGCCCGCGCGGGCCTACAATCCGCAAGTTTGAAGCAACACCCGAAAGGATTCTCATGGAACACACCCTGCCGGCCCTGCCGTACGCCATCGACGCCCTGGAACCCCACTACAGCAAGGAAACGCTGGAGTTCCACCATGGCAAGCACCACAACGCGTACGTGGTCAACCTGAACAACCTGCAAAAGGGCACCGAGTTCGAAAACCTCGACCTCGAGTCCATCGTCAAGAAGTCCAGCGGTGGCATCTACAACAACGCCGCCCAGATCTGGAACCACACCTTCTTCTGGAACTGCATGAAGCCCAACGGCGGTGGCGAGCCCACCGGCGCCCTGGCCGCGGCCATCAACGCCAAGTGGGGCAGCCTGGCCGGTTTCCGTGAAGCCTTCGTCAAGAGCGCCGTGGGCAACTTCGGTTCGGGCTGGACCTGGCTGGTCAAGAAGGCCGACGGGTCGCTCGACATCGTCAACATGGGCGCCGCTGGCACCCCGCTGACCACGGGCGACACCCCGCTGCTGACCGTGGACGTGTGGGAACACGCCTACTACATCGACTACCGCAACCTGCGTCCCAAGTTCGTCGAGACCTTCCTCGACAAGCTGGTCAACTGGTCCTTCGTCGAGAAGAACTTCGCTTGATCGTGTGATCTGGCCCGGGCCCACCGGGCCGGCCACGCAAGCCCTCAACCCGCGCCTGGCCAGGCTGGCCTGCGCGGGTTTTGTTTTGCACGCTCAGCGGATCATCATGCCGCCGTCCACCACCACGGTCTGGCCGGTGATGTAGCGGCCCGCATCGCTGGCCAGCATCAGGGCCACACCGCCAATGTCCTCGGCCTCGCCAAGGCGGCGCAGCGGCGTCTGGCCCTCGACCCGGGCGCGGATCTCGGGGTTTTCGTGCAGGGCGCGCGCAAAGTCGGTGCGGATCAGGCCCGGGGCGATGGTGTTGACGCGGATGTTGTCCGGCCCCCACTCCACCGCCAGGTTGCGCGCCAGCTGCATGTCGGCGGCCTTGCTCAGGTTGTAGGCGCCGATCACCTCGGAGCCGTGCAGGCCGCCCACCGACGAGATCAGCACGATGGCGCCGTTGCGGCGGGCCTTCATGTCTGGGTAGACCTCGCGGCACAGCCAGATGCTCGAGAGCACGTTGTTGCGCATGATCTTGTCGAACTGCGCATCGCTCACACCGGTGAGCGGCCCATAGTAGGGGTTGCTGGCCGCGTTGCAGACCAGGATGTCGATGCCGCCCCAGCGCGCACGGGCCGCCGCCAGCATGGCCGACAGTTGCGCAGGGTCAGAGATGTTCGCTTGCGCGGCCATGGCCTCGCCGCCTTGCGCCTCGATCTCGGCCACCACCGCCTCGCAGGCCGAGAGGGTGCGGCTGCTCACCACCACGCGGGCGCCGGCCTGCGCCAGCTGGTGCGCAATCGCGCGGCCAATGCCCCGGCTGGCGCCGGTGACCACGGCCACACGGCCGTCCAGACGAAAGAGAGCAGGCATGGTCATGAAAATCTCCCAGGGCTGAAGGACAATGCGCAGTGTGACCCAGCGGTCAAGCGGCGTCTGTCGTGACGGTGTCAGACCCCGCACCGACTGGGGTGTTGTGGACCATCTGGGGCCTGCGGGCCTGGGGAGCAGCGTGTGGATGTGGTGCAGACCGTGGTGGTGGGCGCGGGCGTGGTGGGCCTGGCCGTGGCGCGGGCGCTGGCCCGGCAAGGCCAGGAGGTGCTGGTGCTGGAGTCGGCCGAGACCTTTGGCACGGGCACCAGTGCGCGCAACTCCGAGGTGATCCACGCCGGCATTTTCTACCCCGCCGGATCGCTCAAGGCCCAGCTGTGCGTGCGCGGCCGCCAACTGCTTTATGCCTACGCAGCCGAGCGGGCGGTGGCGCATCGGCGCTGCGGCAAGCTGATCGTGGCGACCACCGCCGAGCAGTGCCAGGTCCTGCAGCAGATCCAGCAGAAGGCGCAGCACAACGGGGTGGCGCTGCAGCGCCTCTCGCGCGACGAGGCGCTGGCCCTGGAGCCGGCCCTGGCCTGCGAGGGCGCGCTGCTCTCGCCCGAGACCGGCATCGTCGACAGCCACGGCCTGATGCTGGCCCTGCTGGCCGACCTGGAGGCCGCCGGTGGTTTGCTGGCGGTGCAATCGGGCGTGGCGGCCATCACGCCCAGCACCGACGCCAGCGGCCCCCTGCTGGTGCTGCGCTGCCACGACGGCACCGAGCTGGCGGCGCGGCAAGTGGTCAACAGCGCGGGCCTGCATGCGGTGGCCTTGGCGCACACCGTGGGCCATGCGCCAGGCCTGTTGCCCACGGCCTTCTATGCCCGGGGCCACTACTTCACCCTGAGCGCTCGGGCGCCGTTTTCGCGCCTGATCTACCCGGTGCCCGAGGCGGCCGGTCTGGGCATTCACCTCACCCTGGATTTGGGCGGTCAGGCGCGCTTTGGGCCCGATGTGCAGTGGGTGGACGATCCGCACGACCTGCAGGTGCCGCCCGAGCGTGCCCCGCTCTTTGAGGCCGAGGTGCGGCGCTACTGGCCGGGCCTGCCCGAGGGGGCCTTGCAGCCGGCGTATGCCGGCATGCGACCCAAGATCAGCGGGCCGGGGGCGCCAGCGGCCGACTTTGCCGTGCTGGGGCCGGCCCAGCATGGCGTGCCGGGCCTGGTGCATTTGCTGGGCATCGAGTCCCCGGGCCTGACCAGTTCGCTGGCGCTGGCCGAGTGGGTGCAGGCGCAGCTGGGCGCGCCGGCGGCGTGACGGCTCAGCGGCCTTGCTGCTGCAGCGCGCTGGCCACCTCGGTCACCAGGGCCGGGCCCCGGTAGACCAGGCCGGTGTAGATCTGCACCACGTCCGCGCCCGCCTCGATCTTGGCGCGCGCATCGGCCGCGCTCAGGATGCCGCCCACCCCGATGATGGGGTAGTCGCGCCCCAGCGCCTGGCGCAGCTGGCGGATCACCGCATTGCTGGCCTCGCGCACCGGCGCACCCGACAGGCCACCAGCCTCTTGCGCATGCGGCAAGCCTTGCACCGCCTCGCGCGCCAGCGTGGTGTTGGTGGCGATCACGCCGTCCATGCCGTGCCGGCGCAAGGTGGCGGCAATCAGGGCGATCTGTGCCTCGTCCAGATCGGGCGCAATTTTCAGGAACATCGGCACCCGGCGGCCATGCTGCTGGGCCAGGGCCTCGCGGCGCTCGCTCAAGGCCCCCAGCAAGGCATCCAGGGCCTCGTCGGACTGCAGGGCGCGCAGGTTCTTGGTGTTGGGGCTCGAGATGTTGACGGTGACGTAGTCGGCAAAGGGGTAGACGCCATCGAGCCCCAGCAGGTAGTCGCGCGTGGCCTCTTCGATGGGGGTGGCGGCGTTCTTGCCAATGTTCAGGCCCAGCAAGGGCCGCGTGGCCTCGGGCTGCTGGCGCATGCGCGAGCGCTGCACATTCGCCACAAAAGCCTGCAGGCCCTCGTTGTTGAAGCCAAAGCGATTGATGAGCGCCTGTGCCTGGGGCAGGCGGAACATGCGCGGCTTGGCATTGCCCGGTTGCGCCAGCGGCGTGACCGTGCCCACCTCGATAAAACCAAAGCCCATGGCCGCCAGACCGTCGATGCAGCGGGCGTTCTTGTCCAGGCCCGCGGCCAGGCCCACCCGGTTGGGAAAGCGCAGGCCCGCCAGCGTCACCGGATCGGCCACAAAGCGCTGCCGATAGGCGCGGTCGAGCCAGGTGTTTTGCGTGCGCGCCAGCTGGTCGAGCGTGAAGTCATGCGCCGCCTCCGGGTCCATGTTGAACAGAAAGGGGCGGGCGAGGGCGTAAGGGATCAGGGACATTGGATAATTCCGGTCATCAACCCCGATTGTCGCAAACCCCAGCGGCCTGCCGGCCGCGCACCCAGGACTCTTTCATGACCCAGGACGAACTCAAGGCGCTGGTAGGCCAGGCCGCTGTGCAATACATCACCCCCGGCCAGATCATCGGCGTGGGCACCGGCTCCACGGTCAACCACTTCATCGATGCCCTGGGTCGCATGCCCGAGCGCATTGCCGGCGCGGTCTCCAGCTCCGAGGCCTCCACCGCGCGCCTGCAGGCGCTGGGCATTCCGGTGCTCGACAGCAATGCCGTCGAGCGCCTGGCCGTGTATGTCGATGGTGCCGACGAGATCGACGAGCAGGGCCACATGGTCAAGGGTGGCGGCGCGGCCCTCACGCGCGAGAAGATCGTGGCCGCGCAGTCCGAGCGCTTTGTCTGCATTGCCGACGAGTCCAAGCTGGTCCCGGTGCTGGGCGCTTTTCCGCTGCCGGTCGAGATCATTCCCATGGCCAGCGCGCGTCTGGTGCGTCAGTTTGCCGCCATGGGCGGGCAGGCCAGCCTGCGCCTGAAGAACGGCCAGCCCCTGGTGACCGACAACGGCCAGCACATCCTGGACGTGCGCGGCCTGCGCATCGCCGACCCGCTCGCGTTTGAGGACCAGGTCAGCCAGTGGCCCGGCGTGGTCACTGTTGGGGTCTTTGCGCACCAGAAGGCGCATGTGTGCCTGCTGGGCACGGCCCAGGGCGTGCGCACCCTGACCTTCGGCTGATCAGCGATCGGGGCGCTTGCCCCATGCGCTGCGGGTTCAGCGCCGGCGCAATCGCAGGCGCAGGTCCGGCCCCACGGGCGAGACCTCGTGAAAGCGCAGGGCCAGGTGCTCGGGCCAAGGGTCGATGCCCGTCAGCGCGGGCAGGTGGGCCAGGCCCTGACCCGGGCCCATGAAGCGTGGCGCCAGGTACAGCAGCCACTCGTCGACCAAGGCCTCGCGCATGAACGAGCCATTGAGGCGGTGGCCCGCCTCGATGTGCAACTCGTTGATCTCGCGCCGCGCCAGGTCTTGCAGCATGGCCCGCAGGTCCACCTTGCCGCCCGGTCCGGCGCAATCGATCACCTCGACACCGCGTTCGGCCAGGGCCGCCCGGCGACCTGGCGCACCGGCTTGCGCGGCATAGACCCAGATCTGGCGCTGCGCATCGCGCGTGCCCAGCAGGGCCGCGTCCAGCGGCAGCTCCAGGCGGCTGTCCACCACCACCAGGTGCGGCTGGCGCGGCGTGGGGGCATGGCGCACATCCAGCCGGGGGTTGTCTTGCAGCACCGTGCCAATGCCGGTCAGCACCGCGCAGGCACGGGCCCGCCAGGCATGGCCGTCGGCGCGTGCTTGGGCCTGCGTGATCCATTGGCTTTGCCCATCGGCCAGCGCGGTCTGGCCATCCACACTGGCGGCCATCTTCATGCGCGTCCAGGGCAGGCCGTGCCGCATGCGGTGCAAAAAGCCGATGTTTTGCTCGCGCGCACGCTCGGCCTGGGCGCTGTCCTCCAGCACCTCGACCTGCACGCCCGCAGAGCGCAGGCGCGCAAAGCCCTGGCCCGCCACGCGGGGGTTGGGGTCGGTCAGCAGGGCCACCACACGCGCCACCCCGGCGTGGATGAGCGCGTCGCAACATGGGCCGGTGCGGCCTTGGTGGGCGCAGGGCTCCAGCGTGACCCAGGCGGTGGCGCCTTGCAGGGCGTGGCCGCGCGCCTGCGCATCGCGCAGGGCCATCACCTCGGCATGGGGCCCGCCCACGCGCTGGGTGTGGCCGCGCCCCAGCACCCGCCCGCCCGCATCGGTGAGCACGCAGCCCACGCGCGGGTTGGGCGAGGTCAGCCACAAGGCCTGCTCGGCCAGGTCAAGGGCATGGTCCAGGGCGGTGGTGTGATGGGGGTCAAAGGTGTCGGCTTGCATGCGGTCGGGGGCGCTCAGGGCGTGCCCCGCCAGGACTCGCGGGTGGCCACGCCGGTGCGCCACCGCCATTGTGCCTCGTTGCCCGAGCCATCTTCGCGGCCCGGGGTGCGCCAGCGCACCGTCACCTCGCGCACCAGGCCCCGCTCGCCCAGGGGCGTGTCCTGCACGCCGCGGGTGTAGACCACGCCCAGCACCGTCACCTCGTCCGGCCCACACGCCGCCGCGTCCCAGAGCAGGCACTCGAGCAGGTCGTCGGCCAATTGCTGGGCCAGCGCCTCCTGGCCCAGGCGCAGCGCCGCCTGCTGGGTGTGCACCAGCCACTGGGTGATGGCCACCATGCCCATGGCCAGCACGGCGGCCATGATGAGCGCCTCCAGCACGCCCACCCCATGTGGCGGCCGGCGCCTCATGGGGCCCCCTCGCGCCAACTGCCCGCCACCGGCAGGGGCAGGGCCAGGTCCATGCCCTCGGGCCAGACCAGGCGATAGGCCTGGTCGGCGCTGGCGTGGCCCATCACCCAGACGCGGTCGGCCTCGTGCACCTGGCTGGCGTCGATGACCGCCTGACCCAGCACCGGCGCCTGCAGCAAGGGCGTGTCGCCCAGGCCCTGGCCGCAGGCGTGGCGCCAGATCACCGTGCCCACCAGCGGGGCCAGCAGGCGCGGGCAGCGGCTGGCGCAGGCCGCCTCGGAAAACACCAGCAGCACGGGCTCGGCGGTGCTGCCCAGGGGCGTGCGCCAGTCTTGCGCCGCGTCAACCCAGTACACGTTGCGGCCGCGCGTGCCCAGCAACTGGCCGCTGGCCACGGCCTGCGCTTGCGACAGGGCTTGCACCTGGCTGGGCTGGATCTGGCCCATGACCTGGCGCCAGGCCAGCCCGGCCTGGCCCTGATCGCATGCCCCGGTGACCCAGCCCTGCGCAGGCGGGGCGCTGCCGGCGCGGCCCATGCTGGGCACCCACCACTGCTGCTGCAACTGGCTGCGCGCGCCACCGCTGCGCGCCACCACCGCCTCGGTCTGCAGCACATGGGGCGCGCGGCTCAGGTCGCGCCAGGCGCGCCAATAGGATGGCCCACCCAAGGCGGCGTCTGCGCCATCGGCCGGGGCTGGCAAGCGCCGGCACTGCCACAAACGCGTGCGGTCCAGGCCAAGCGGGCAGTCGCTGCTCTGCCCCTGGTCCCACCAGGCTTGCTGCGCCGCCGGGTCTTGCGGCCATTGCGCCATGCCCCAGGCCAGCAACCATTGGGCCTCCAGGCGCGCGCGATGCTGCTCGGCCAGGGCCTGCGCGCTGTGCAGGTCGTTCAGCACATGCCGCCAGCCCAGCACGGCCGACGCCAGCCCCAGGCTCAGCAACAGCAGGCACATGGCCAGGCCCACGGCCCCGCGCGCCGGCTCAGGCCAGCGGTGCCTGGTGCGGCTCATGACCGGACCCCACAGACGCTGGGCCAGGGCGTGGTCGGCACATCGTTGCGCAGCACGACCTGGCGTTGCAAGGTCCAGATGGGCTCGGCCTGCGCTGGGTCGACCCGCAGCCCCAGCGTGAGGTGGATGCGCCGCTGCACCCAGGGGCCGCGCACGCGGCACTCCAGGCGCCATTGCACATTGCTCACAAACAGCACCGTGGGGTCGTTCAGCGGCTCGGTGCTGCCCCTGCAGCCCCGGATGCGTTCAAGTTCGCCGCGCTGCGCGTCCCATTCAAAGCCCGCGCACTCGTTGTCGTCGGCCAGCCCATCGGCGTTCAGGTCGCTTTTCCACTGCACTTGCTGCGCGGCCAAACGCAGGGTGTTTGCAAAGCCGTCGGCCTGCGCGGTACTGCGTCGCTGCCAGGCATGGCCCACTTGCTCAGCCATGCGCAGGTCTTGGGTGATGCGTTGCAACAGCCAGCGCAGGTCCTGTTGCTGGCGGCTGTGCATGTGCAGCAGCGAGCGCTCGCGCCAGGGGCCTGTCAGCCAGGCCAGCACCGCGCCCAGCACCAGGCCCGACAAGGCCAGGCCCAAGAGCAGATTGACCAGCGAATGCCCGCGCGTGGCCCGGGACAGGCGCGGGCGCGGGCTCATGGCGCGCTGCCCGGCCAGCACTCGGGCGCTGGGCTGCGTGCCAGCGTGCCCAGCGACAGCGTGCGCTGGTCTTGCCACGACAGCCGCAGGCTGCCGCAATCGAGGTCTTGCGCTTGCGCGTCCACTGGGTGGGCCAGCAGGGTGTAGCCCGATTCGCTCACGCCCTGCAGCTCCAGCCGGTAATGGCCCATTTGGCTGCGGCCCAAAGTGCCCAGCTCTTGCGGCTGCTGGGCGTAGCGCCCCTGATGGACCCAGCGTTGTTGTTGTGCCAGGTGCATGCGCATCAGCAGGGCTTGGCCGTCGCTGCGCCGCGCCCGCAGCTGCTGGGCCTGATAGGCCGGCCAGGCCACTGTTGCCAAGGTGGCCACGATCACCAGGCACACCAGCATCTCCAGCAGGGTCAAGCCCATGACCCGGCGACCACGCATGCGCATCTCAACCTCCCTGAGTTCCAGGTGAAATTGTGCCAAAGAAATGGTCAAATGAGCCATAAGGTATTCATAAAAATGGAGGAGCGAATGCGCAACACCGATGGCCCCAAGGCTCAGCGCGGTCTGACCTTGCTCGAACTCATGCTGGCCCTGGCCTTGCTTGGCTTGCTGGCCACGGCCGCTGGGCCGCCCCTGCAAGCCTTGCGCCAGCGCCACGAGTTGCGTCAGGCGCAGGGCGCACTGCAGATGGCGCTGCTGCAGCTGCGCAGCGAGGCCTTGCGACGCCAGGCCCTGGTGCGCCTGTGTGTGGCCGATGCACGCGGGGGCTGCGCGGCGCAAGGCGACTGGACGCAGGGCTGGCTGCTTTGGGCCGACACCGACGGCGATGGGCAGCCTGGCCGCGCCGAGCCGCTGCTGGCCCAGCAATCGGCCTGGCCGGCGGCCTTGCGCCTGCGCGGCAACGCGCCGGTGGCGCGCGGGCTGCGCGCCGGGGCAGATGGCCTGATCGCCCCGGCCGGCACCCTCACGGTCTGCCACCTCGACCTGCAAGAGGGCCAGCAACTGGTGATCAGCATTGCCGGGCGTTTGCGCCTGCAGGCCGCAGCGGCGGCCGATTGCCAGCGCTAAGGGGCTTGCCGCCGCGCGCACATGCGCAAGCCAGCGGACCAGCAGGCCAGCAGGCCCGGGGCCCTTACTGGGCCGCCTGCAGCCCGTTCATGAAGTGGGCCTGCATGCGTGCGCGGGCCGATTCGGGCTGGCCCGCCACCAGCGCCTGCACCAGGGCCTCGTGCTCGGCCAGGGACTCGTCCATGCGGCCGCTCTTGAGCAGCGAGCCGTGGCGATGCAGCTTCATGACCTTGCGCAGGTCCTGCACCATCTGGTGGCGCCATTTGTTGTCGGCCATCTCCAGCAGCAGGCGGTGGAACTGCTCGTTCAGAGCAAAAAAGCGTTCCACATCGTGCCGGGCCGCGCGCAGCTGGGCCTGGTGCTCGATCAGTTGCTCGCGTTGCTCGGGCTTGGCGCGCACGGCCACCTCGGCGGCGGCATCCGACTCCAGCAGCGCCAGCAGGTGGTAGACATCGCGCAAGTCCTTGTCGCTCACCTCGGTCACATAGGCGCCGCGCCGCACCTTCATGGTGATCAGGCCCTCGGCCGCCAGCACCTTGAGCGCCTCGCGCAGGGGCGTGCGGCTGATGCCGTATTCCTCGGCCAGGCGCATTTCGTCGATCCAGCTGCCTGGGGCCAGCTCGCGCGAAAAAATGCGCTGGCGCAGGCGCTCAGCGACCTCTTCGTAGAGGGCTCGGGGGGTGAGGGACTGGACGGTCATGGGCGGTATTGTAAGCGTGGCGAATATTTTGCATCAATAATTATGAATGATATGATCCGGGTAAGCCCGATATCGGCGATGATGCTGCCGACACGGCCATGACCTGCCTTTGGAGAGACCGCGCATGAGCGACAACGCTGAGTTCAAAACCGCCACCCTGGCCGACTGGCACAAGGCCGCCACCAAATCGGCCCCTGGCGGCGACGTGAACGCCCTCAACTGGGTGACCCCGGACGGCATCGTCGTCAAACCGCTCTACACCGCCGAGGACACCGCCTCCCTTGCGCACGCCAACACCCTGCCGGGTTTCGAGCCCTTTTTGCGCGGCCCGCAGGCCACCATGTACGCGGTGCGGCCCTGGACCATCCGCCAGTACGCAGGCTTCTCCACCGCCGAAGAATCCAACGCCTTTTATCGCAAGGCCCTGGCCGCAGGCGGGCAGGGCGTCTCGGTGGCCTTTGACCTGGCCACGCACCGCGGCTACGACTCCGACCATCCGCGCGTGACGGGCGATGTGGGCAAGGCCGGGGTGGCCATTGATTCGGTCGAGGACATGAAGACCCTGTTCGACGGCATCCCGCTCGACAAGGTCTCGGTGTCGATGACCATGAACGGCGCGGTGCTGCCGGTGCTGGCCGGTTATGTGGTGGCCGCCGAAGAGCAGGGCGTGAGCCAGGACAAGCTCTCGGGCACCATCCAGAACGACATCCTCAAAGAGTTCATGGTGCGCAACACCTACATCTACCCGCCCGAGCCGAGCATGCGCATCATCGGCGACATCATCGAGTACACGAGCCAGAACATGCCCAAGTTCAACTCGATCTCGATCTCGGGTTACCACATGCAAGAGGCGGGGGCGAACCAGGCCCTCGAGATGGCCTTCACGCTGGCCGACGGCAAGGAGTATGTCAAGACCGCCATCGCCAAGGGCCTGGATGTGGACGACTTTGCCGGCCGCCTGTCCTTCTTCTGGGCGGTGGGCATGAACTTCTACCTGGAAATTGCCAAGATGCGTGCCGCGCGCCTGCTGTGGTGCCGCATCATGAAGGGCTTCAACGCCAAGAACCCCAAGAGCCTGATGCTGCGCACGCACAGCCAGACCTCGGGCTGGTCGCTCACCGAGCAAGACCCCTACAACAACGTGGTGCGCACCACCATCGAGGCCATGGCGGCCGTGTTTGGCGGCACGCAGTCCCTGCACACCAACTCGCTGGACGAGGCGATTGCCCTGCCCACCGAGTTCTCGGCCCGCATTGCCCGCAACACCCAGCTCATCATCCAGGAAGAGACCCACATCACCAACGTGATCGATCCGTGGGCCGGCTCCTACATGATGGAGAAGCTGACCCAGGACATGGCCGATGCCGCCTGGGCCATCATCGAAGAGGTGGACGCCATGGGCGGCATGACCCGCGCCGTCGACAGCGGCTGGGCCAAACTCAAGATCGAGGCCGCCGCCGCCGAAAAGCAGGCCCGCATCGACTCGGGCCGCGACGTGATCGTGGGCGTGAACAAGTACAAGCTGGCCAAGGAAGACCCGGTCCAGATCCTGGAAGTCGACAACGTCAAGGTGCGCGACAAGCAGATCGCCCGCCTGCAGCAGATCCGCGCCACGCGCAACAGCGCGGCCGTGCAAGCGGCGCTTGACGCGCTCACGCAGGCTGCCGAATCGGGCCAGGGCAATTTGCTGGCCCTGTCGATCGAGGCCATTCGCCTGCGCGCCACGGTGGGCGAGGTCAGCGACGCGCTGGAAAAGGTGTTTGGGCGCCACCGCGCCGACACGCAAAAGGTGACCGGGGTGTATGCCGCTGCGTACGACAGTGCCGAGGGCTGGGAAAAGCTCCAGCAAGAGATCAGCGCTTTTGCCGAGGCGCAGGGCCGCCGCCCGCGCGTCATGATCGCCAAGCTGGGCCAGGACGGGCACGACCGTGGCGCCAAGGTGGTGGCCACCGCCTATGCCGATCTGGGCTTTGATGTGGACATGGGGCCGCTGTTCCAGACCCCCGAAGAATGCGCGCGCCAGGCCATCGAAAACGATGTCCACGCGGTGGGCGTCTCGACCCTGGCTGCGGGCCACAAAACCCTGGTGCCGGCCATCATTGCCGAGCTCAAAAAGCAG
>Ga0255220_1000262_pt1 | contig 23142 bp, 18 predicted proteins | sample Miss_Colum_RepB__FD_188423 | JGI IMG/M metagenome (GOLD analysis project Ga0255220, IMG submission 188423) | Freshwater microbial communities from Mississippi River, Louisiana, United States - Miss_Colum_RepB_8d | ecosystem: Environmental > Aquatic > Freshwater > River | place: USA: Louisiana...
TTCAAAAACGCGGCTAAAGACCGAGGCCATCGGGCGATGCGCATCGGAATCGATCTTGGCGGCACCAAGACCGAAATCGTCGTGCTCGCCGATGAGGGTGCGGTCGTGTTGCGCGAACGCATTGCGTCGCCGCAAGGCGATTACGGGGCCACGATCGCCGCGTTGACCGGCCTGGTGACACTGGCCGAATCGCGCGTCGGCCAGCGCTGCCCTGTGGGCATCTGCATTCCGGGAACCGTCTCGAGCGACACCGGTCTGGTCAAGAACGCAAATTCCGTCTGGTTGAACGGCCAGCCGCTGGGCAAGGACCTGGAAGCGGCGCTCGATCGCAAGCTGCGCATCGCCAATGACGCGAACTGCTTTGCGCTGTCTGAGGCGATCGACGGAGCCGCAACGGGGTATCCAACGGTGTTTGGCGTGATCCTTGGCACCGGGGTGGGCGGCGGCCTGGTCATTGACGGCAAGGTGCTGGTCGGCGCGAACGCGATCGCTGGCGAATGGGGGCACAACCCGCTGCCCTTACCCGCCGAGGGCGAACACCCAGGCCCTAGCTGTTACTGCGGCCGACACGGCTGCATCGAGACCTGGTTGAGCGGGCCGGCGCTGGCGCGCGACGCCGGTCGTTCCGATGCAAATGCGCACGCGGTGCTCGCGCAGGCAGCGGCGGGCGATCCGGCTGCGTCGCTGGCGCTGCAACGGTATTGCGACCGGCTGGCGCGGTCACTGGCCGGCGTGATCAATGTGTTCGATCCGCATGCAATCGTGCTTGGCGGCGGATTGAGCAATCTCGATCTGCTGTACCAAGAGATTCCGCGGCGATGGAAGTCTCATGTGTTCTCGGATCTGATCCACACCCGCCTGTTGCGCAATCGGCATGGCGATTCGTCCGGGGTGTTCGGCGCCGCCAGACTCTGGGGGCTTGGCGAGCCCATGGGATGACTTTCGCTGCGACCCCCAAGCCAGTCGATGCGGACCGGTGCAAGTCGAGCAGGCTGCACGGCGTGGACTTCAGGGGGCCTGCAATTCCGACAGCGGCCAGCGCGGCCGGATTCCGAAACCATCGGGAACCGGCGCGACTTCGCCGGCGGCCAGCCTGAGTGCGCCCGCGAACGCGATCATCGCGCCGTTGTCGGTGCAAAGCGCCGGCTTCGGAAAGTAGACGCGAAAGGCGCGATCTGCCTGGGCGCGCTCGAGCGTGTCGCGCAGCCGCCGGTTTGCGCTGACCCCGCCGGCGATCACCAGTCGATCCAGCCCGGTCTGCTCGAGCGCGGCGACTGACTTGGCGGCGAGCACGTCGACGATCGCAGCCTGCACCGCGAAGGCGAGATCGGCTTTCGCCTGCTCGTCGGCCAAGCCCTTGCGCACCGCGGTCAGCACCGCGGTCTTCAGGCCGCTGAAGCTGAAGTCGAGATCGCCCGAGTGCAGCATCGGTCTGGGCAACTTCACGACAGCTTCGCGACCCTGTTCGGCCAGGCGCGAGATTGCCGGGCCTCCCGGATAGCCGAGTCCGAGCAGCTTGGCGCTCTTGTCGAAGGCTTCGCCAGCGGCGTCATCCAGCGTTTCGCCGAGCAGCGTGTAGCGGCCGACGCCATCGACCCGCATCAGTTGCGTATGTCCGCCCGACACCAGCAGCGCGACGAACGGGAATTGCGGCGGGTCTTCCGACAGCAGCGGGGACAACAAATGCCCTTCCAGGTGGTGAATGCCGATCGCCGGCTTGTTCAGCGCAAAGGCCAGCGCGGTGCCGACGGCGGCGCCGACCAGCAGCGCTCCGGCAAGTCCCGGGCCCTGCGTAAATGCGATCGCATCGATTTCAGCGGTGCTCATGCCAGCCTGCTGCAACGCGATTTCGGTCAGCGGCAGCAGGCGGCGTACATGGTCGCGCGACGCCAGTTCGGGCACCACGCCGCCATAGCGTTCATGCATCGCAACTTGCGAGTGCAGGGCCTGACCGAGCAAGCCCCGTTCCGTACAGTAGATGGCGACGCCAGTGTCGTCGCATGAGGTTTCGATACCAAGAACGCGCATCTGCAGATTCTAGTCGGATGAGCCGATGGCAATCGCGTGGCTGGAAGGCTTTTCTTGATCGCTAAATTTTGCTATCCTTTCGGGCTTGCCTTGGAGTGGCCAAGCGGAGGCAATGTCGGGCGTCGCCCGTCTTTGAGTCTTACCGCGGCCTGGAGCCAAGCACTGGAAGGGGGTGATTCTTCATGCCGACCATCAGGGTCAAGGAAAACGAACCGTTTGACGTCGCGCTGCGCCGCTTCAAGCGCACCATCGAGAAAACGGGTCTGATTACCGAGCTTCGCGCCCGCGAGTTCTACGAAAAGCCTACTGCTGAGCGCAAGCGCAAGAAGGCAGCTGCCGTCAAGCGTCATTACAAGCGCCTGCGCAGCCAGATGCTTCCGAAGAAGATGTACTGATCGGGCCTGCGTTGCGGTTCCGGGTGGCTGTCTTTCCCGGTCGTCGTAACGCATGCTCGACCACCGGAGCAAGCGCCGGCAACGGTGTCCTGAATCCGGTCAGACAAGCCCGCTGGCCTTGCGCCGCGGGCTTTGTCGTCTTCTCCGGCTGGGCGAGCATGGGTCTCGACCGGCATTTTCTGAAGCGATCTCGTCGCCCCGCCTGGGTCCGGCATCATCGTCAAAACCTATCGGAGCCTGTCATGAGCCTGAAGGAACGAATCAACAACGACATGAAGGATGCGATGCGCTCGCGCCAGTCCGAGCGACTGTCTGCGATCCGGATGCTGCTTGCGGCGGTCAAGCAAAAGGAGATCGACGACCGGATTGACCTGGACGACGCGCAGGTGACCGCCATCGTCGAAAAGCTGATTAAGCAGCGCCGCGATTCGATCGAACAGTTCACGAAGGCGGGGCGCAACGAGCTGGCCGATCGCGAGCGCTTCGAGGAACAGGTCCTGGCCTCGTACATGCCGGCTCAGCTCGCCGACGAAGAGATCGCCGCCGAGATCGAGGCGGCTGTCGCTGCAACCGGCGCTGCCGGCCCGCAGGATATGGGCAAGATCATGGGCGTACTCAAGGGCAAGCTGGCCGGTCGCGCTGACATGTCGGCGGTTTCGGCTCGGGTCAAGGCGCGCCTGTCGCGGTAGGATCGGGGCGGCAGGAGGCTCGCCGACCTTGATCCCGCAGGCATTCATCCAGGATCTTCTCTCCCGCGTCGACGTCGTCGACGTGGTGGGACGGCATGTGCAATTGCGCAAGGCGGGAGCGAACCTGCTCGGCCTTTGTCCGTTTCACGCCGAGAAATCCCCGTCGTTTACTGTCAGCCCGAGCAAGCAGTTCTATCACTGCTTTGGCTGCGGTGCGCATGGCTCGGCGATCGGCTTTCTGATGGAGCATTCCGGACTTTCGTATGTCGAAGCGATCCGCGACTTGGCGCAGTCGGTCGGCATTCCGGTGCCCGACGAAGGGCCGTCGGCGAACCGGGAGCAGGCTCGCGCACCGGGTCTGGTCGAGCTGCTCGCCCGCGCCGAGCGCTTTTACCGTGACCGCCTGAAGGACTCGACACGGGCAGTCGACTATCTGAAGGGGCGTGGATTGAGTGGTCGCACCGCTGCCCGCTTCGGCATCGGTTATGCGCCAGAAGGATGGCGCCCCTTGCAGGCGGCGATGCCCGATTACGCGGCACCCGAACTGCTCGAGGTAGGCCTGGTGATCGAGTCACAGGGGAAGGCGGGCGAGCACTCTGGCAACGCCGGCGGCGCTGGTCCTGCGCAACCAGCCGGGCCGGCCAGGCGCTACGACAGATTCCGTGACCGGATCATGTTTCCGATCCGCAATCCCCGCGGTCAGGTGATCGGGTTCGGTGGCCGGATCATCGACAGCGGCGAACCCAAGTACATGAACTCGCCGGAAACGCCGCTGTTCTCGAAGGGGCGCGAGTTGTACGGGTTATTCGAGGGCCGAGATGCATTGCGTCAGGCCAACTGCGCGATCGTCGTCGAGGGGTACATGGACGTCGTGATGCTTGCCCAGCACGGCGTGGCGAACTGCGTCGCAACCCTTGGCACCGCGACGACGCCAGATCATGTGCGCAAGTTGCTTCGGGTGGTCGATCGGGTGGTCTTCTCGTTCGACGGGGACTCGGCCGGACGCAAGGCCGCCTGGCGCGCGTTGCAGGCCTGTCTGCCAGAGGCGGCAGACACCAAGCGCATGGAGTTCCTGTTTCTGCCACCCGAGCATGATCCGGATAGTTACGTCAGGGAATATGGGCCGCAGGGTTTCGAGGCGCTCTTGGCGCAGGCGCTGCCGCTGTCCGAGTTCATGATTCAGGCATTGTCGGGCCAGGTGGATCTTGCTGAGCCGGAGGGCAGGGCGCGTTTTCTTGCGCTTGCGCAGCCGTTGCTTCAGGCGTTGCCGCCGGCGGCGTTCCGCTTGCAGTTGGTGCACCGGGTCGCTGACGTCGCCGGGGTTGCGGCATCCGAACTGGGACAACTGCTGGCCGCCGCTCCCGCGGGATATCGTGCGGCCACCGGCGGGGCGCCGCAGTCAGGCGGCGCGCCCTGGGGGGATGAGTCCGCAAGCGAACTCGCTTCGGCGCGCGCGGGCAAGACCGGGCGGTCGGGTTGGCGCGAGCGTTCCTTTGCGACGGCTCCCGCCGGCAGGCCAGCATTGCGCCCAAGGGCCGCTCCGCCGTCGCTGCCGCGCAGAATCCGTCTGCTGTCCGCGCTGCATCCGGCTCTCGCAATCGAGCCCCCGGCGGCCGAGTTTCTACCGGCAGAGGTGCTGGACTGGCTCGCTCTGGTGCGTGAGCAACCGGCGGGAAGCGCGTTTGCGGTCATTTGCGAGGGCTTGCGCGAGCAGATGCCCGATCTGATCGCGAGTCTGGAGCGCGATGCGGCGGCCGACCGCTCGATGGTCGCGGAAATGTCGCTGGACGAGGCGCGGGCAGAGTTCGATGGCGCCCTTGCGCAGCTGCGGGATCGACGCATCCGGGAGGAACTCGACGAGATCGTGGCTCGGGGAATGCAAACCGAGGCGGATCGCACTCGTTACCAGCATCTGCTAGCTCTCAGGGTTCGCGCGTGATATCATACTCGGTTCCACATTGCATCTTGTTTCGAAGTTGCCCGGCCGAGATGGCAGGGCAGGGCTGCGTGCGAAGTCGCAGGCTCATGATCTGCGAGGTTCGGCAGGGCTCGAAAGATTGGCAGCGCGTGACTCTGGGCGCGTTCCCGGGGTTCGATAAGTCGTTGAACCGGGCGAGCGAGTTTCGCGAGTTCCGCCCCTGACAGGCTTGTTGTGACAGGAATTTCGGTCCGAATGCGACCGATTCGACGAGCGTCGTACGACAGAGCAGGCGACATCGACGAGATTCGATCAAGACACCAACCAAGAAGGCGACCTCAAGGTGAGCAGCAAGGTGACCAGCAAAGCAGTAAAAAAGGCGACGAAGGCGACTAAACCGGCGAAGGCGACGAAACCGGCGAAGGCGACGAAACCGGCGAAGGGTACACCGGCGACTAAGGTGACTGCAGCGACGAAAGCGTCCGCAGTGGCCAAGGTGAGCGCCAGGGCGTCGGCTGCGAAGTCAGCAGTTGCAAAGTCAGCGACCGCCAAACCAGTAGGCTCGTCCGCGAAAAAAACAACCGCCGGCAAGTCGGCGTCGGTCAAACCGGTTCCTGCGAAAACTGCAAGTGCGGCGAAGGCCGCTGGCGGCAAAGCCACTACCTCGAAGGCCTCCGCCAAGCCGGTTGCGAAGCCCGCCAAGCCGACACTGGCCAAGGGCAAACCAGCGACCAACGCGAAGGCGGCAGCCTCCGTCAAGCCCGCTGCGAAGCCGGTCACCGCCAAGGCACCGGCATCCAAGACAGCATCGGCCAAGTCCGCGGCAAAACCTGCCAAGCCGGCGAGCGCAGAAAAACCGGCAAAAGTGGCAAAGTCGGAAAAGTCTGCCAAGGCAGATCAGGCCGCCGCTCAGGAAGGCGTTGGCGCGTTGCCGCTCGAACAGCAGTCGGAGGCGGCGAGCGCCAACCAGTCCAAGGGCAAGGGCGCCAAGCGCGGCCCGAAACCCGGAGCCCGCGGAAAAGCCGGGCGCAAGCCGAGTGCCACGGGCCAGGGCGAAGACGAAGTGTTCGATCTTGAGGCGGACGACTCGAGCTTCGACGGTGATGACAGCGTCGATGATGCCGACGGCGCGACCGAAGTCGACATTCCTGATGAGCCCACGCCAGCCCCGTCCAAATCGCGCCGTGGTGCGCGGGCCAAGGAAAAGGCGCTGCTCAAGGAGTTCGGCGGCAAGCAGGGCATGTCGGACGCTGACCGTGAACTGACCCGCACCAAGCTGAAGCAGTTGATCAAGTTCGGCAAGGAGCGTGGCTTTCTCACTTACGTCGAGATCAATGACCAGTTGCCCGACGACATCATCGATGCCGAAACCATCGAGTCGATCGTCGGTACGTTCAACGATATGGGCATCGCGGTCTATGATCAGGCCCCTGATGCCGAGACCTTGCTGATCAGCGATCAGCCGGCCGTGGTTGCCAGCGACGATGATGCCGAGGAAGAAGCCGAAGCCGCGCTGTCAACCGTCGACTCGGAATTTGGTCGCACCACCGATCCGGTCCGCATGTACATGCGCGAGATGGGTTCGGTCGAACTGCTGACCCGTGAAGGCGAGATCGAGATCGCCAAGCGGATCGAGGACGGTTTGAAGCATATGGTGCAGGCCATTTCCTCCTGCCCGATGACGATCCACGAAGTGCTCACCCACGCCGACAAGATCGGACAGGGCACGATGCGCATCGACGAAGTGGTCGATGGCATCATCGATCCGGATGCCGAGGAGGAAGATTTCCGCCCAGGTGCCGGGATGTCGGCTGCCGACGCCGAGCAGGACGATGACGACGAAGGTGCAGCCGGTCGCGCGCAGGCGGCCAGACTCGAAAAGCTCAAGGGCGAGGCGATGGAACGCTTCGTCGCGATCGGCACCTGGTTCGAGAAGATGAAGCTTGCCTACGAAAAGGAAGGCTACAACTCGCGCAACTATGTGAAGGCACAGGAATCGATCCAGTCCGAGCTGATGACGATCCGCTTCACCGCGAAGATGGTCGAGCGGCTTTGCGACACGCTGCGCGGTCAGGTCGATGAGGTGCGCAAGCTTGAGCGAGCGATTCGCGACGTCTGTATCGAGCGCGCAGGAATGCCGCGCCAGGATTTCATTGCCAGCTTCCCGGGCAATGAGACCAACCTGAACTGGTCTGAAGCGGTGGTGGCCTCCGGCCCATCCTATGGCGAAGTGCTGTCGCGTAACGTTCCTGCCATCCAGGATCTGCAGCAGCGGCTGATCGACCTGCAGGCGAGCGTGGTTCTGCCGCTGCCCGATCTGAAGGAAATCAACCGGCGGATGACGGCTGGCGAGACCAAGGCGCGTAAGGCCAAGCGGGAAATGACCGAGGCTAACCTGCGTCTGGTGATTTCGATCGCCAAGAAATACACCAATCGCGGATTGCAGTTCCTGGATCTGATTCAGGAAGGCAACATCGGTCTGATGAAGGCGGTCGACAAGTTCGAATACCGTCGTGGTTACAAGTTCTCCACCTACGCGACCTGGTGGATCCGGCAGGCGATCACCCGGAGCATCGCCGACCAGGCCCGCACGATCCGCATCCCGGTGCACATGATCGAGACGATCAACAAGATGAACCGGATCAGCCGTCAGATCCTGCAGGAGACCGGCCAGGAGCCTGATCCGGCCACGCTCGCCACGCGCATGGAGATGCCCGAGGACAAGATCCGCAAGATCCTGAAGATCGCCAAGGAACCGATCTCGATGGAGACACCGATCGGCGACGATGACGACTCGCATCTTGGCGACTTCATCGAGGACACGACCACGCTCGCGCCTTCTGACGCTGCGTTGCACGGGTCGATGCGCGATGTCGTCAAGGAGGTTCTCGATTCGCTGACGCCGCGCGAGGCGAAGGTTCTGAGGATGCGTTTCGGGGTCGAGATGAGCACCGATCACACCCTTGAGGAGGTCGGCAAGCAGTTCGATGTGACCCGTGAGCGGATCCGTCAGATCGAGGCCAAGGCGCTGCGCAAGCTGCGCCATCCGTCCCGGGCTGACAAGCTCAAGAGTTTCCTGGAAGGTCAGTAAGCTCTACGAGTATTCAGCAATTACAAACGGGCGCTTCGGCGCCCGTTTCTTTTGACACAAACGGCCGCCTCGGCGCTCGTTGCTGTTGATGTTGCTCCGCGGATGTTGCTCCGCGTTTGCCGGACCGTTCTCTTAGCCGTCTTTGGCGACCAGTACTGCCGATTCGCGCAAGTCTGTGATCTGCGCCTCGGAAAAGCCGAAACGCCGCAAGATCTCCGGCCCTTCGGTGCCGACCCCGGGGAAGTGACCGCGCGGATCTTCGGGGCCGGGCGGTTCGACTCCCGGGATGCGCGGCACCGCGATATGGCCCACCCCTGCCAGATCGAACCAGCTTGCACCGGCGGTTTCTTTGACATGCGGGTCGGCGAGCCATTCGGTCATTGTATTGACCGGACTGGCGAGAGCCCCCGCCTGCTCGATCCGGCTGATCCAATTCGCCGAACTGTCCTGCATGAGAACCTTGCCAATCTCAGCGGCGAGTTCGGCCTGGTTGTCGGCGCGCAACTCAAAGTTCGCATAGCGAGGATTGTCGCGAAGATCCGGCCGGTTCAGCGCCTTGCAAAGACCGGTGTAGTGAATCTCCTTGCTCAGCGTCACCGAGATCCAGCCGTCGCGGGTCTGATAGACGCCGGCCGGGGCATTCAGCGCCTTGGGCTTGTCGCCCTCGAGCGTGGCTTCGATGACCTTCAATCCCAGGAAGGCGGCGCTGGCCTGCATCAGCGAGACATCCAGGCGTTTTCCCGGTCCGCCAGCCAGACGGGCATACAGCGCCGCTGAAACTGCCTGGAATGCGTATAGCGCGGTCAAAGTGTCGACCACCAGGAAGCCGATCTTGGTCGGCTGCCCCGCTGCATCGCGGTTGAACGACATCATCGCCGAAAACGCCTGGATCACGGTGTCGGTGCCCGGGCGCTCGGCGTATGGGCCTTGCTGTCCGTACCCGCTGATCGACAGGTAGATCAGCCCGGGGTTTGAGGCGCGCAGCGTCTCGTAGCCCAGCCCGATGCGCTCGGCGACACCAGGCCTGAAGCTTTCGATCACCACGTCGCATTGCTGCGCGATCCGGGCAGCGACCTGCTGCGCCCCCGGGCGTTTCATGTCGAGCACGATGCTGCGCTTGCCGCGATTGCTGGCCATCGCCAGCGCGCTGTGGTCGCCGTAACGCTTGCCGACTCCGCGTCCCCAATCACCCTCCGGCGGTTCGAGCTTGATCACCTCGGCGCCATGCTGGGCAAGCAGCATCGCGCATTGCGGGCCTGCGAGCCCCTGGCTCGCGTCGAACACGCGCAAACCCTTGAAGGCCAGCGAAGCCTGGGTGTCGTCGTTCGCCACTTGTGCTCAGCCCTGAATCGAATAGCCGCCGTCGACCGGAATCGCGGTTCCGGTGACGAAATCGGACGCCGGGCTCGCCAGAAAGACCGCGATCCCGGAAAAGTCGCCGGGCAGGCCCCAGCGAGCAGCCGGCGTTCGGGCCAGCACGCGGTCGTGCAGACCCTGGACGTCGCGACGCGCACCCTGGGTGAGTTCGGTGTCGATCCAGCCCGGCAGAACGCAGTTGACCTGAATGTTGTCGGCCGCCCAGGCCGAGGCCATCGAGCGCGCCATCTGGACGATGCCCCCCTTGGTTGCCGCGTAGACCGTGCTGAATGAGGCGCCAAAGATCGACATCATCGAGCCGATATTGATGATCTTGCCGGCGCCGGCCTGCTTCATGTGCGGATAGGCTGCGTTCGAGCAGACGAATGCGCTGGTCAGGTTGGTGTCGAGCACCTGCCGCCATTCGGCGATCGAATATTCCTGGGGCTGTTTGCGGATGTTGGTGCCCGCATTGTTCACCAGGATGTCCAGACGCCCCATCTTCGAGACGGCATCCGCGATCAGCTGACGACAGGACTGTTCGTCCTTGACGTCGACTTCGAGCGCAATGGCTTTGGCGCCGAGCGCCTCGAGCTCCTTCACGGCTTGTGCACTTTTTTGTGCATTGCGCCCGGCCACGACGATGCCGGCACCGGCCTGGGCGAGACCGCGGGCCATTCCCAGGCCGATACCGCCGTTGCCGCCGGTGACCACGGCAACCTTACCCGACAGGGTGAACATGTTCATCTGGATCCTCTTGTGCGTTGAGATCGATCCGGAGTGCACCGGGTCGTGAAGTGATCGTCAGCTGGTGTGCGCAGCGCCCGGTCCGTGAATGACCGGGAATGCGTCGGAGTCCATCGCCGCGCCGTTGCGCGGCGCGCCCGTTGTCGGCGGGGGCGGAGACATGAAACCGTCGCGCAGCACGAAGCGCGCATCGTCGCCGGTAAAGCGTGCGGCAAACGCGCGCCTGCGCCCCGGCTGAGCGTTGCCCGGCGCGCCATGCACCGTCAGCGCATGGAAGGCAATGCAATCACCCGGCTGCAACTCGTAGCTGTGCATCGTGTGCTGTGCGCGCAGCGTCGCCTCGTCCGGGATCGTCTCCATGCTGTCGGTACCTTGATGCTCTGCAGAATCGGCAAAGCGCTTGGGCGCAAACCATTTGCCCCAGCGATGCGAGCCGACGATGTACTCCACACAAGTCTCACGGGGCACCGGATCGAGTGGAATCCACAGGCTGACGATCTGTTCGCCGTCCACCGGGTAGTAAGGCTGGTCGTGATGCCAGGGAGTTTTTTCCAGCGTGCCCGGTTCCTTGACCAGCACATGTTCGTGATACAGGTTGACCTTGTTCGAACCCATCAGCTGGGCGGCGATTGCACCGACCCCCGATTCGAGCAGGAACTCGCGGTACTGCCGGATGCGTTGCCAGTTGCAATAGTCGCCAAAGAAGCGGCCGGGATTGCCTTCGGGTGTGTAGTGCCTGGCGTAAGGCCCCGGAGAGCGCAGGTTCTCCTCGACACCTTCCCGCAGGCGCTCTATCCAGTGCTGCTCAATCACGCCGCGCAGGCAGGTCACGCCGTCGGCGCGGTAACGTTCGATTTGTGTCTGGTCAATCATCAGTATGGTCCGCGGGGATACATCCATCGAATTGCAGTGCGGCCGCAAATTCGGCAAACCCCAAGAATAGCCCGAGACGGATACTCGGCGCAGCATGCCGTGGCGCGGATCTGGAATGATGCGGGCAGGGCTCGATGCGAAGCACCGTATGCGGCTGGGCTGAGTCGCAGCGGCTGGGCTTGCGCTGCGATCAGGGGCGGGTCGCGCTGCCCCAGTAGCCGGGAAACAGCCGGTCGATCGTGCGCCAGGCAAGGGTCGGCGGGCCAATCGCTCCGGTATGCGCGTCGGTCACGAATCCAAGCTGTCGAAACAGTTGCGTCGGATCACGCGTCAAGTGGCACCCTCCGGCCAGCGGCGTCCAAGCAGGCTCGAGCAGCCGTTGCCAGCGGCGGGCCCGCGGCGTTGCGGCCAGCCCGTGTTCGGCGTAGTACACCGACCCTCCGGGCCTGAGCACCCGGTACATTTCGGCACCCGCGCGGACCGGGTCGCGCACCGAGCACAGGGTGAACGCGACGACGATGCTGTCGAGCGAGGCGTCCGGCAGCGGGATTGCCTCCGCGGTGGCGGCGATGAATTCTGGCGCAGGCAGGCCGGCAGGCAAGCCCTGCCGCGCGATCCGGGCGCGTGCGAGCGCGATCAGTTCACGGCTGGGTTCTAGCGCCAACAGCCTCGTGACCTGTGAGCCCGCGAACCAGCGAAGATTGGTTCCGCTGCCGAACCCGATTTCGAGCACGCGTCCGCTGGCCCGCGCCAGGGTCCTGGCCCGCAAGGCGGACAGTGCCGGCGAGCCGCAGGCACAGTCGGTCAGGCGGGGCAGGACGTGGCGCGCGTACCAGCCCATGCGATCGGCCGCGAACTGCGGTCGGTGCCGGTCCGTTCGGTCAGCCGCGGGCGATTGCTTCGAGCTGCGCGGCCTGAAGACCGAGCTTGCCGCCGGCGGCAAGGATCTCGGCCCAGGTGGTCGCGTCGACCGGGATGCCTGTGCCAGGCGCAGCGCCTTCTTCTCGCGCTCAGGGTCTCCCGCGATGCGTATCTTGTCGTTGCCTTCGGCTGGTGGCGACTGCTTGACCCAGTCGACGAAGTCCACCGCCTCGCGCACGAAGTCTGGTGCGGTGCCGATCCGCTTCGGGTCGATCAGGATCGTCAACATGCCGTTGAGCACCCGGCGCTTGCTGCGGTCTTCGGTATGCCAGGTACCGCCGCCGGTCAGTGCGCCGCCGAGCAGTTCGCAGGCCACAGCCAGGCCATAGCCCTTGTGCACGCCGAAGGTGGTCAGCGCACCGAACGGTTCGATAACGCCGTAGCGCGGATCGGTGGTCGGGCGTCCATGGTCGTCGATCAGCAGTCCCGCAGCCAGCTGCTCGCCCTTGTTGTGCGCAACCCGAACCTTGCCCTGCGCGACACCGCTGGTGGCCATATCGAGAATGAACGGCGGTTGGCCTTCAAGCGGAATGCCGATCGTCATCGGGTTCGTGCCGAAGCGTGCGTCGGAACCGCCGAACGGCGCGACGATCGAGCGCGAGATCACATTGACGAAGCTCAGCGAGACCATGCCTTGCGCCACCGCCTGCTCGGCCCACTGGCCGATGCGGCACAGGTGGTGCGAGTTGGACAGCGCCATGACGCACACACCGTGCTCGCGGGCGCGCTCGATCGCGATGTCGGTCGCTTCCAGGCCGATGACCTGACCGTAGCCGGCCTGGCCGTCCAGCGCGATCAGCGCGCCACCGTCGAATCGAACCTGCGGATGGCTGTTCGGCCTGAGTCCGCCCTCCTGCAGCGACTCGATGTAGCGCGGGATCATGCCAACGCCGTGCGAGTCATGGCCGGTCAGGTTCGCGGTGACCAGGTTTTCGGCAACGATCTTGGCTTCGCGCGCGTCGCTGCCGCCGGCCAAGACGATCGCTTCGATGGCCCGTTTCAGGGGTTCGCTGTGGAATGTGTGGGTGTTGTCCATGATGGCGTGCAATCCAGGAAAAAGTACGGGCGTTGGTGCGGGTCAGGCGGGATCCGGTCGGGTCGGTTCAGAACACCGCCGAGGCGCCGCCGTCCAGGTTGATGCTTGAGCCGGTGACGAAGCTCGCCGCGTCCGAGGCCAGGAAGGTGATCACATTGGCGGCTTCTTCGGCGCGCCCGACCCGTCCGAGCGGCACGCTGCGGCCCATCTCTTCGTACATCGTCTCGACGTCGACGCCGCGTTGCGCCGCCTTGGTTTCATGCTGTCCGGCGCGGATCAGGCCGATGCAGATCGCATTGACCAGGATTCCATGCGGCGCGTATTCCTTGGACAGTGCCTTGGTCATCGCCAGACCCGCGGCGCGTGTGACCGTCGTGGGCATCGTGCGCGCGCCAGGCTGCTTGGCGCCGATGTTCGTCACGTTGACGATGCGGCCCGCCCCGCGCTGCTTCATGTGCGGAATCGCGTCCCGAATCAGCCGGATCGCGGCGAACAGTTTCAGATCGAAGTCTGCCTGCCAGATGTCGTCTGTGGCCTTTTCGAATTCGCCGGTTGCCGAGGTGCCGGCGTTGTTGACCAGGATGTCGATGCCGCCGAAGGTGCGCACCGCCTCATCGACGATCCGTTTGCAGTCGGCGGCCTTGCTGACGTCGGCAGACACCGTGTGCACGCTGCCGCCCGTCGCGCGGATCGCCGACGCCGTTGCGTCCAGGCCGCTCTGACCGCGGGCGCAGATCACGACGCTGGCGCCTTCAGAAGCAAGCTTCAGTGCGCTGGCATGACCGATTCCCTGGGTCGCGCCAGTGATGATCGCGACCTTTCCCTTAAGTCCAAGTTCCATGTTGAGCTCCTGATTCAGGCCAGTTCGGTCATGCGCAGCACGTCAGGCGGTCCGTCCATGAACACCCCCATCTCGCGCCCCAGCGTGCGAAAGTGATCAGCGCCGCGATGCGCCTTGACGGAATCCTCGTCTTTGTAGCGTTCGAGGAACACGTAGGTGAGCGGGTCGTCGCCCTTGTTCAGCGTGTACAGCAGGCAACCGGGCTCATTGGCGTTGACCGCAGTGACGAGTTTGCGGGCAACCTCCTCAAACGCGGCCTGCTGGCCCTCCTTGACCTTGATTCTGGCGACGACGCTGAGCATCGGCTGGCTCCTGTGGTTGGCGGCTCGCCGGCGTTTGCCGGCAGCGATGAGCGCGAGCCGCGCGATCGTTGCGGCTCGTCAAACCCGAGGCGATGCTATCACCGCACTGCAGCGTGGTCGCGAGGCCCTTTCCAGTCACGCGAACGCCAGCGCCGCCTTCGGGCGAAGATCCTGGATAGGCGCGTGAACCACTGTTTTGTCGCTTGATTGCGGTTGATTTTTGCTAAAAAGTTCAAAGTCTTTCGGTAAATGGATGCTTTTTCGTATGCAATGAGGTCGATATCCTGCAATCCGGGGAACATGCCATGAATAAACCCAGAAAGCCGGCGACGGCGTTCAGCGCGGTCGTCTTCGATGCCTATGGCACCTTGTTCGACGTGCACTCGGTCGCCACCCTTGCCGAGACGCTGTTTCCGGGTCGTGGCGACGCGCTGTCCCAGCTGTGGCGGCAAAAACAGCTTGAATATTCCTGGCTGCGAGCGATGTCGCGCCGCTACAAGCCGTTCTGGGAGATCACGCGCGACGCGCTGCGATTCTCGTGTGCCCGACTCGGGCTCGCCCTGAACGCCGAGCGCGAGGCCAGCCTGATGAACCAGTACGCGAGCCTGTCAGCGTTTCCAGAAAACCTGCAGGCCTTGCGCGAGCTCAAGGCCGCCGGTTTACCACTGGGCATCCTGACCAATGGCAATCGCGACATGATCGACGTTGCGGTTCGCAGTGCCGGCATGACCGGGCTATTCGACCATCTGCTTTCGTCGGATACCGTCCAGACCTTCAAGACAATGGATACCATCTACGACCTGGCACCGAAGGCCTTCGGCTGCCCGGCCCGCGAGATCCTGTTCGTGTCGTCCAACTGCTGGGATGCGATCGGATCGCGCTGGTACGGTTTCACCAGTTTCTGGATCAATCGTGGCGGCTTGCCGCTCGATCAGCTCGATACCGAACCTGATCACACCGGCCGCGTGCTGACCGACGTCGTCGCGCTGGTGCGCGGCTGACGCGCTCGCGTCGACCGAAGCTGGACCTGGTTTTGACCTTGGCAACATCGCCTCATCCTTATCCTGGCAGGAGTAACTGAAATGACGCAGCGCATCGAAAAATTCGGCTTGCAGGTCGAGCGAAGCCTTCACGACATGATCGAGCAGCAGGCGCTGCCGGGCACCGGGGTGGGTTCCGACCAGTTCTGGAAAGGGCTGTCCGACCTGGTGCATCAGCAGGGTCCGAAGAACCGAGCGCTGCTTGCCCGTCGCGACGAAATTCAGGCCCAGATCGACGCCTGGCATCGCGAGCGTCGCGGCAAGCCGCTGGATCACGCCGAGTACAAGGCCTTCCTCGAAAAGATCGGCTACATCGTGCCGGTCGGGCCCGACTTCAGCGTCGAGACCGACAATGTCGATCCGGAAATCGCGACAATCCCGGGCCCGCAGCTGGTCGTGCCGGTGATGAACGCCCGTTATGCGCTGAACGCTGCGAATGCGCGCTGGGGCAGCCTGTATGACGCGCTTTACGGCACCGATGCGATGGGCGATGCGCCGAGCGCGGGTGGTTACGATGCGGCGCGCGGCGCGCGCGTGATCGCGTGGGCCAAGAAGTTCCTCGACGAAGAAGTGCCGCTGGCCGGCGCCAGCCATGCCGACGTCAGGGCGTACCGGATCGATGGCGGCAAGCTGGTCGCCGACACCGCCAAGGGCGCAGCGGCTCTGTCCGATCCGGCTTTGTTCGTCGGGTATCGTGGTGACGCGGCATCGCCGTCGGCGATCCTGCTGCGCCACAACCAGTTGCACATCGAGCTGCAAGTCGACCGCGCGCACGAGATCGGCTCATCCGATCTGGCCGGGGTTGCTGATGTGCTGATGGAATCGGCGGTCACGACCATCATGGACTGCGAGGATTCGGTTGCCGCGGTCGATGGCGAGGACAAGGCGCTGGCCTATGGCAACTGGCTGGGCCTGATGAAAGGCGACCTGGTCGAGGCGGTCAGCAAGGGCGGTCGTTCGTTCCAGCGCAAGCTGAATCCGGATCGCGAATACACCGCGCCGAACGGTTCTGCGTTCACTCTGAAGGGCCGCTCGCTGATGCTGGTGCGTAATGTCGGCCACCTGATGACCAATCCGGCGGTGCTCGATCGTGATGGCCTGGAGGCGCCCGAAGGCCTTCTCGACGCGATGTGTACCGTGATGATCGCGATGCACGACCTGCGCAAGAGCTCCGGCGCGCGCAACTCGGTCAAGGGCTCGATCTATGTGGTCAAACCCAAGATGCACGGTCCGCAGGAAGTGGCCTTTGCCGATGAAATCTTCACGCAAGTCGAGCAGGCGCTCGGGTTGCCGGCCAACACGGTCAAGATCGGCATCATGGACGAGGAGCGTCGCACCACGGTGAACCTCAAGGAGTGCATCCGCGCGGCCAGGCGCCGGGTTGCATTCATCAATACCGGATTCCTGGACCGGACCGGTGACGAAATCCACACGTCGATGCAAGCTGGTGCGATGGTGCGCAAGGCCGACATGAAGGCTCAGCCCTGGATCTCCGCCTACGAGCTGTGGAACGTCGACATCGGCCTGGCCTGCGGGCTGGCCGGTCGCGCGCAAATCGGCAAGGGCATGTGGGCGATGCCCGACCTGATGGCTGCGATGCTCGAGCAAAAGATCGGCCATCCGCAGGCCGGTGCGAACTGTGCCTGGGTGCCTAGCCCGACCGCGGCAACGCTGCACGCCACCCACTATCACCGGGTTGACGTGATCGCACGACAGCGTGAAATTGCCAAGGGCGGCCATCGCGCAGAGCTCGACCATATCCTGATGGTGCCGATCGCGCAGAGCCCGGACTGGTCGGACGCGCAGATCACCGCAGAGCTCGAGAACAACGCGCAGGGCATTCTGGGCTACGTGGTGCGCTGGGTCGACCAGGGCGTCGGCTGCTCGAAGGTTCCGGACATCAACAATGTCGGACTGATGGAAGACCGCGCCACCTGCCGGATCTCGTCGCAGCACATCGCGAACTGGCTGCATCATGGCGTGGTCTCGGCCGATCGCGTGATGGAAGTGATGAAGCGGATGGCCGCGGTCGTCGACAAGCAAAATGCTGGCGATCCGCTGTACCGGCCGATGGCTCCGGGTTTCGGCGGCGTTGCGTTCAAGGCAGCCTGCGACCTGGTGTTCAAGGGTTGTGAGCAGCCGTCCGGCTACACCGAGCCGGTGCTGCATGCGCGCAGGCTGGAGCTCAAGGCGGCGGGCTGATTCCGGTTGCGACGGACCGGTGCATCAGCCGGTCCGTCAGCCGGTCCGTCAGCCGGTCCGTCAGCGCAACAATCGCTGCAAGGCCAACATCGCCTGCGGTAGCATCCGCCAGTGACCCGCGGACTGCTCATCGCTTTTTTGCTGTCGTTCGGACCGGCAGTCTCCAACTCCTTTGCCCGGTTCGCCTACGCGCTATTGCTGCCCTCGATGCGCAGCGACCTGCACTGGAACTACGCCCAGTCTGGGGCGATCAATACCTTCAACGCGGCTGGCTATCTTGCCGGTGCGCTCCTGGTGCGCATGCTGGTCTCGCGCCTGGGAAATCGCCTGCTGTTCGGCATTGGCATGGTGCTGACATCGCTGGCGTTGCTGGCAACCGGCATGGTCCGCGACCTGGACCTGCTGATCGCAACCCGGGTGCTTGCCGGAATCGGTGGTGCCGCGGTGTTTATCTGTGGTGGAGCGCTGTCTGGCAACATCTTTCCGGACCAGCCGCAGCGCGCCACCACGACCATCGCGATCTTCTTTGCCGGCGGTGGTATCGGCCTGATGCTGACCGGGGTGGTTGTGCCCTTGCTGCTCGAGGCGCAAGGCGATGCCGCCTGGCCGTCGGCCTGGCGCTGGATGGGTTGGGCGTCGCTGGCGATGAGCCTTGCCTCCTTGTGGGCGGCGTTCCGGATCGACGAACCAGGTGCCGCTCCCGGTAGCTCTCGCTGGAAGCTCGCTCCGCTGGCGGCCCAGTTTGCGTCGTACGCGATGTTCGCCGTCGGGTACATCGGCTACATGACTTTCGTGATTGCCTGGATCCGCGAACATGGGGCAGGCACCGCCACCGTCATTGCGGTGTGGGTGGTGCTCGGACTGGCGACCTTGCTGGCGCCTCTGGTCTGGCGGCGGCCGGCCGAGCATTGGCCGGGAGGTCGCCCGCTGGCAGCCGTGATGTCGGTGCTTGCCTGCGGGGCGGCGATCCCGTTGTTCAGCACCCAGACGCCGGCGATGCTGCTGTCGGCCGCGTTGTTCGGTGTCGCGATGTTCAGCGCTCCGTCGTCGGTCAGCAGCTTTATCAAGCGGGCGCTGCCAAAGCCGGCCTGGGGTTCGGCGATGGCCAGCTTCACGGTCGTGTTCGCTGCCGGTCAGATCGTCGGGCCGATTGCCTCTGGCTGGCTCGCGGACCGAGTCGGCTCGCTGCTGCCGGGTCTGGCAGCGTCGGCGGTCTTGCTGGCTTTTGGCGCCGTGCTGGCGCTGCTACAACGTGATCGACGGGCATCAGTGCCCGGGCAAGGCGCGCGCGCTTGAGCCTGGTGGACCGGATGCCGCCGGTCACGGGGCCTGAGATACGGGTTCAGCTTGGGCTGCGCTTGCGAGCGGTCAAGAGCATGGCCATCGTGCCTGCCAATGCCATCAGCAGTACCGACGATCCGAGCAGCACGCTTTCAAAGCCGATCGCTCCGACCAGAACCGAACCGACCGCGACCCCGGTCGACTGGCCCGAAAACAGTCCGACCGCGAAGGCGGCGATACCGGTGCCGCGCGCATTGGGCGCCATCTGGGTCGCATGCACCTGCAAGGTGTTGTGCAGCATGAAGAAACCAAGACCGGCGAGCGCACAGTAAAGGCTCTGGGCCGGCCACCAATTGCCGCCAACCAGCAGCATGCCGATTGCAAAACTGCTCGCTCCGCCAATCAGCAAGCCCCGCTCGCCGAGTTGCTCGATCAGCACCGAAGAGCTCAACGCGTAGATCATTCCGCCAACCCCAAAGCCGGCGGCGGCCAGGCCGCATTGCCACAGGGGCATGTCGTAGTGCAGGTGCAGCCAGCTTGGAACGTAGGCGAGTGCGCCATAGACCAGCATGCCTTCGATGAAGACCACGGTGAGCAGGACACGAGCCCAGGGCACCGCCAACACACTGCCAAATTGTCTTGCGATCACTTTCGGGGAAGGAACCGGGCCAGGCTCTGTGACGAGACCCTGCGGGGCATCCCGGGCATCACGGCGCGCGTCGAGAAACAACACCACGGCAACGGCTGCCAGCACCACGGCTGGAAAGGCAAAGCTGAGTCGCCAGCCGATCGTGTCGGCAAGCACGCCACCGGCAACCTGGCCGAACACCACGCCGATCGTGGAACCAGTCATCAGTTTGGCCAGGACGTTCTGGCGGTTTTGATACGGCACCGAATCGCCGATCCAGGCCAGCGACAGCGGGATCAGTGCGGCGCAGGCGGCACCGGTCAGGAATCGCAGCGTGATCAATTGCAACAAAGAGCCCGCAAACATGCAGGCCAGCGAGGCGATGGCCGCCGATACCGTCGCGTAGCGCACCCAGCGCAGCTTTCCGAAACGATCGCCCATCGGTCCGTGGATCAACTGGAACAGGCCATAGGCGATCGAAAACGAGGTGATCGTCTGGGCGACCTCACCCAGTGATTCGCCAAGTTCTGCCGATAGTTGCGGCAGCATCGGATCACAAAGCCGAACCGAGGCCTGGCTAGCGAACGCACCACAGGACAGGGTGATCAGGGTCCGGATCTGCCGGGCGGTCAGGGTTGCAGGTGCATTCATCATCGGCGGGAATATTGACAATTCCCAAGGCGGTTGAGGACTTCCACCCCTAAACTGGTTTTCGGGAGGTGGCAGATGGACCGACCTGCAAACATCAGCAAGAACGCCGCCAGTCTGCGGCTCACGCCCAACTTCTCGGATTATGAGGGGCAGCGGGCTGACTTTGGCTGGGACTCGGCTCGCCGTGCGATGCAGGGATTGCCCGGTGGAGGGCTGAACATCGCGCACGAAGCGGTTGACCGCCATGCAGCGGGCGAGTTGGCCGATCGCGTCGCGTTCAGATTTTTATCGGCTTCCGGCCCGACGCTCGAGTACACCTATGCGCAGCTGGCCGCGCGCACCGACCGGTTCGCGAGCATGCTGCGCAAGCTCGGAGTTGCGAAGGGTGATCGGGTGTTTCTGCTGTCCTCGCGCATTCCGGAACTCTATGTGGCGATGCTCGGTGCGCTCAAGTGCGGCTGCGTCGTGTCACCCTTGTTCCCGGCCTTCGGTCCGGAGCCGATCGCCACGCGAATCAAGCTCGGCGAGGGCAAGGTGCTGGTCACGACGCCCTCGCTGTACCTGCGCAAGGTCGCCCCGATCCGTGATCGGATGCCGACGCTGCGCCATGTGTTGCTGGCACCCGACCCCGGGGCATCGGGCGATCAGGCGCTGCCCGACGAAACGCTGGATCTGCGCGCGCTGATGGATGCGGCGCCGACCGGGTTCAGCATCGAGCCCACCGCACCCACCGATCCGGCTTTGCTGCACTTCACCAGCGGAACCACTGGCACGCCCAAGGGAGCGGTACATGTCCACGAGGCGGCGCTGACTCACTGGAGCACCGGGCTTTACGCGCTGGACCTGCATCCTCAGGACCGGTTCTGGTGCACAGCCGATCCTGGCTGGGTCACCGGGACTTCGTACGGAATCATTGCGCCGCTGCTGCACGGCGTGACCTCGATCATTGACCGCGAGGAGTTCGATGCCGTGCGCTGGTACGAACTGCTTGCCAGCGAGCATGTCAGCGTCTGGTACACCGCGCCGACCGCGATTCGTATGCTGATGAAGTCTGGCAAGGTACTTGCCGCCCAGCATGCGTATCCGGCGCTACGCTTTATCGCCAGCGTCGGCGAGCCGCTGAATCCGGAGGCAGTCTGGTGGGGTAACGAGGTGTTTGGCCTGCCGATCCATGACAACTGGTGGCAGACGGAAACCGGCGGCATCATGATCGCGAATACCGCAGCGTTCGAGGTGCGGCCGGGCTCGATGGGCAGACCCTTGCCAGGCGTCGAGGCGTTCATCGTCGAGCACCTGGAGGCCGAGGGTGAGCCGCCGCGCGTGCGCATCATCGATCAGCCCAACGTCGAGGGCGAACTCGCGCTGCGTGCCGGTTGGCCTTCGATGTTCCGTGCCTACCTGAACAACGAGCAGCGCTATCGCAAGTGTTTCGATGGCGACCTGTACCTGACCGGCGACGTGGCCAAGCGCGACGTGGACGGTTATTTCTGGTTCGTTGCGCGAGCCGACGACGTGATCAAGTCGGCCGGCCATCTGATCGGTCCGTTCGAGGTCGAGAGCGTGCTGATGGAGCATCCGGCGGTGGCCGAGGCCGGCGTGATCGGCAAGCCCGATCCGACGGTCGGCGAGATCGTCAAGGCCTTTGTGTCGCTCAAGCCCGGCCATGAAGACGATCCGGCGCTGCGTCGCGAACTCCTGGGTCATGCGCGCAAGCGGCTTGGCGCGGCGGTGGCGCCCAAGCAGATCGATGTGCTGCCGACACTGCCGCGAACCCGCAGCGGCAAGATCATGCGCCGCCTGCTCAAGGCGCGCGAGCTCGGGCTGCCCGAAGGCGATACATCGACTCTGGAGGCCGGAGCATGAATGAGCACACTGCATCGCCGGCACCCACGGGCCCGGTGCCCTGGGAGCGCGAGTTCGCGCTGCGGATGCTCGCCGGCATGGTCAGGATCCGGCGGATGGAGGAAAAGTGCGCGGAACTGTACGGGCAGCAAAAGATCCGCGGCTTTCTGCACTTGTACATCGGCGAGGAAGCGGTCGCTGTCGGCGCAATTTCAGCGATGACCTCTGACGACAATCTGGTCGCGACCTATCGTGAGCATGGTCATGCGCTGATGCGCGGTGTCGGCATGAACGCGATCCTGGCCGAGATGTATGGCAAGCAGCAGGGCTGCGCCGGCGGGCGCGGAGGCTCGATGCACCTGTTTGACGCGACAGCGCGCCTGTACGGCGGCAATGCGATCGTCGGCGGCGGCATGCCGCTCGCGGCCGGCCTGGCGCTGGCCGACCGGATGCAGCAGCGTCATGCGCTAACCGCGGTCTTCTTCGGCGAGGGCGCGGTCGCCGAAGGCGCTTTCCACGAATCGATGAACCTGGCGGCGTTGTGGAAGCTGCCGGTGTTGTTCTGCTGCGAGAACAATCTGTACGCGATGGGCACCGCCATCGAGCGCTCGCAGGCCCAGACCGACCTGTGCCTGAAGGCGGCCAGCTACGGCATGCCGGCGATGCGAGTTGACGGCATGGACGTGGTGCAGGTGTACGAGGCAACGCAGGGCGCGGCCGCGCTGGTTCGTGACGGCGGCGGCCCGGCTTTCATCGAATATCGCACCTATCGCTTCCGGGCCCATTCGATGTTCGACCCGGAGCTGTACCGCGACAAGCAGGAGGTCGAAGACTGGAAGGAGCGTGGTCCGATCGCCAGCTTCTCGGCCCGGCTCAAGGCGCAAGGGCTGTTGACCGAGGAGCAGTTTCTGGAAATTGACGCTCAGGCCGCGGCCGAGGTCGAGGACGCGGTTGCGTTCGCCGAGAAGGGCACCTGGGAGCCGGTCGAGCAACTGACCCGCGACGTGACGACTCTGCGCGAGGTGGCGCGATGAGCACCAAGACCAGCTACCGCGAGGCGCTGTGCGATGCCCATCGCGAGGCGATGGCCGCGGATTCCCGGGTGTTCCTGATGGGCGAGGATGTCGGCCGCTATGGCGGCACCTACGCGGTGTCCAAGGGCCTGCTCGAGGAGTTCGGACCGGAGCGCGTGCGCGACACGCCACTGTCGGAGCTGGCATTCGTTGGCGCCGGCATCGGCGCGGCGCTCGGCGGCATGCGGCCGATCGTTGAAGTGATGACGGTCAATTTCAGCCTGTTGG
>Ga0255220_1000264_pt1 | contig 23049 bp, 20 predicted proteins | sample Miss_Colum_RepB__FD_188423 | JGI IMG/M metagenome (GOLD analysis project Ga0255220, IMG submission 188423) | Freshwater microbial communities from Mississippi River, Louisiana, United States - Miss_Colum_RepB_8d | ecosystem: Environmental > Aquatic > Freshwater > River | place: USA: Louisiana...
ACCCGTCGCTGGACGTGGACGGGTGGGACGCGGCGGCGAAGGTGGCCGCGATGGCGAACGTGTGGATGGGGGCGGGGATCACGCCGCAGGCGGTCGCGCGCACCGGCATCGGCCCTGCCGATGCCGGGTGGGCGCGTGAGGCGGTGGCCCGCGGCCACCACCTCAAGCTTGTGGCGTACGGACAAAGACGTCGGGAGGCTTTTTCGACGAAAAAGCCTCCCGACGTCTTTGTCACGGTCGGCCTCGAGGAACTCGAGGCCGACGATCCGTTGGCCCAGCTCGACGGCCAGGCCAACGCCCTGGAACTGCACACGGACCTGCTGGGACGGGTCGTCATCACGCAGCGCGATGGCGGTCTTGAAAAGACCGCCTACGCGCTGTTCAGCGACCTTATGCGGATTGTTGGACAAGAAAGAAAAGACGTCGGGAGGCTTTTTCGATGAAAAAGCCTCCCGACGTCTTTTCCGGGGGCACGTCCGGGCCGCTCGCGGGTCTCACGATCCTCGACCTCACCCGCGTGCTCTCGGGGCCGTACTGCACGATGCTCGCGGCGGACATGGGCGCGCGCGTCATCAAGATCGAACACCCCACGCGCGGGGATGACACGCGCGCGTGGGGACCACCGTTCCTGCAGGGCGAGAGCGCGTATTACCTCAGCATCAACCGCAACAAGGAAAGCGTGGCGCTCGACTACACCACACCCGACGGACGCGCGGTGCTTGACGCTCTCATCGCCAAAGCCGACGTCATCGTTGAAAACTTTCGGCCGGGCACGCTTGAGGCGCGCGGACTCGGGTACGCCACGCTCGCAGAGGAATATCCGCGCCTGATCTATGTCTCCATTTCCGGCTTCGGCCACACCGGCCCCCGGAAGAGCGAAGCCGGGTACGACGCGATGATGCAGGCCGAGGGCGGTCTGATGAGCATCACCGGCACTCCGGACGGGTCCCCGGTGCGCCTCGGTGTCGCTGTCGCGGACATCACGGCGGGCATGTTCGCGTTCCAGGGGCTGCTGCTCGCGTTGATTGCGCGCGGTACCACTGGACGCGGCCAACACGTGGATATCGCCTTGCTCGACGCGGTGACGTCCTTGCTCACCTACCAGGCCGGTCGCTATTTTGCGACAGGGGAATCACCCGTCCGTCTCGGCAACCGGCACGCGACCATCGTGCCCTACAACACGTTCGACACGGCCGACGGCGTACTCGTGCTGGCGGTGGGCAACGACGATCAGTTCCAGCGCTTCTGCCGCGTCGCAGAACTCACAGAGGTCGCGATCGACGCACGTTTCCTCACCAACGCGGGTCGAGTGCAACACCACGACGCACTCCAGCCGCTCGTCGCCGCCGCCCTCCGCACACGCTCCGCAGCCGACTGGGTCTCAAGGCTCAACGACTCCGGCGTCCCGTGTGGCGCCGTCCGATCAATCGGCGAGGCCCTGACCGATCCCCAGACGATCGCCCGGGCCATGGTGGAAACCGTGGCGCACCCGACCATCGGCCCACTCCCGGTGCTGGGCATGCCGGTCAAACTCTCCGAGACCCCGGGCGCCGTCCGATTGGCCCCGCCGCGTCTGGGCGAACACACCCGGCATGTCCTGCAGGAAGACCTGGGACTGGATGACGCCCGAATCGAGGCGATCGCGGCGACCGGGGCCATCCGGGTCCTGCGGCCGTAGTACGATCGTCCCCATGGAAGTCGCAGAACTCCGTCGCCAGCTCATTCGCGAGATTGAAACAGCCCGCGCTGAGGCCGTGGAGCGACGTCAGGGATCGGACGCCGCACACGCCGCGTACGCCCACTTCATCGTTGACACCGCCGGCCCGCTCGTCCGCCAGACCGTGAGTGTGCTGCGCGCAGAGGGCCTGCCCTTCCAGGCGCAGACCCCTGCGGGGTCCGCCCGCATTGCCTCCGAAAAATCCGCAGACGATTTCGTCGAGTTTGTCCTCGACACGTCCGTGCGACCGCCGCGCGTTCTGGGCCGTGTGAGCGTCGCCATCAACCGCCAGAACGTGCACGTCGAAGAGCGCCCGATCGCGGAGGGCACCGCAATCGGCAAACTGAACGAGACGGACTTGCTCCCGTTCCTGGTGCCCGCCGTCGCGCGTCTGGCCGCTCGCTGAGGATCCGCGCGACATGCTGCCGTCGCAGACCGTCGAAAACTATCTCAAGACGATCCACCTGACCGAGGCGGCCAACCGCGCCCACGCGCAGGTACAGCCCGGTGAGCGCGCGCTGGTGCCCATGGGCCAGCTCGCATCCGCGCTCGGCGTGGTGCCCGGCACGGCGACGACGATGGTGAAGACGCTGGCGGAGTCGGGCCTCGTGCACTACGAGCCGTACATGGGTGTGCGGCTGACGGAGGCCGGCGAGAAGCTCGCCTCGCTCGTGCTGCGGCGCCATCGTCTGATCGAACTGTTTCTCGTAAAGGTGCTCGGCATGAGCTGGGCCGAAGTGCACGACGAGGCCGAGCGGCTGGAACACGCGGTGTCCGAACGACTCATCGATTTGATCGACGAGATGCTCGGCCGGCCCGAGTCCGACCCCCATGGCGATCCCATCCCCACCGCGGAAGGCACCATCTCTCATCCGCAGTACGCGGACTTGATGTCTGCTCCGACCAACACCCCACTGACGGTCGTCCGCGTGATTGACCAGGGCTCGGATTTCCTCAGGTTTATCGAGGAACGCCACCTCAAACCCGGCAGCATTGTCACCATCGAGTCACGGGATGACATGGCCGATTCCGTCCTCCTGAGGGTGGATACGGGCGGCGGCGTGACGATCGGCACCCGGGCGGCCTCGAAGGTCCTCGTTCAGGCCTGAACCGGAGCGCGCCTGAATCGATTCTTCATCGACGGCCGCGCGAAGCTGACCACGGACCTGTCGTTCATCGCCGAGGAACGCCGTGGCGGCGACGACTTCGACCGCGGCCCACTCGCGAGCCAACTCGGCGTGGAATTTCTGCCCCAGTCATTCCTGTTCGATGCGGATGGTCAGCTGGTTGGCACCGACCTGCGCGGCGACGCGCTGGTGCGCGCCGTGCAACACGCGGCTACGGCGCGTACGTCGCGGCCGACGTCGGCGTCTCCCAGAAGCGCACCGCCACGACGTTGAAGCCGAGCGAGCGCGCCTGGTCGTAGATCAGCTGCGCGAGCCGCTCTGCCGTCGGGTTGCTGTCGAGCAGGAACAACGGTTCACCCTGTGCCTGCAAGACAGCCACCATGGGATCCTCGCGATGCAGGATCATCTTGTGGTCCAGTTCGCGGTCGACCCAGGCCTTGACCAGCCGCTTCACATCCGAGAAATCCACCACCATGTTCCTGGCGTCGAGCACATCCGCCTGAATGTCAATCTCCACCATGGCGTTGTGCCCATGCAGATGGCGGCACACGCCGTCGTAGTCCACCAGCCGGTGGCCGTAGCAAAAATCGAGACGTTTGGTCACAAGGAACGACATGAGCTATTGATCATGCACTCATGCGGCGTGAGGTCCAAGTGCGATCCGCGGTTCTCGCCTCCGGAGGCGTTGACAGCACCGTCCTGCTGGCGGAGGAACTCCACGCAGGGCATGTCGTCACGCCGATCCACGTGCGGTCCGGCCTCGCATGGGAGGACGCCGAGCACCGCGCCCTTCGTCGGCTCCTGACCGCGCCGCCATTTCTCGGGACCGCTCGCCCGCTGGTGACGGTCTCGGCCCCGGTTCAGGACATCTACCCGGCCGACCATTGGGCCATCACCGGCACGCCGCCGGGCCTTCACACGCCGGACGCGGCGGTGTACCTCGAGGGCCGGAATCTGATGCTGATTGCCAAGGCGGCGATCTGGTGCGGCCGGCACGGCGTGTCCCGTCTGGTCATCGCCTCGCTGGCCGGCAACCCTTTCCCCGACGCGACCGCTGAATTCTTTGCGGCTGCCTCCACGGCCGTGAGCATCGGGCTGGCGCATCCGATTGACGTCACTGCGCCATTTCTCCCGCTGTCCAAGGCCGGCGTCGTCGCACGCGGGCGGGCACTCGGTGTCCCGATGGAACTCACTCTGTCGTGTATGAATCCCGGTCCTGGCGACGCCCACTGCCGAGCGTGCAGCAAGTGCCGCGAACGGCACGATGCCCTCAGTAGTTGGTGAGGCGGATCGACCCGTCGCCCGTGCGCAGCGTCAGCAACTTTCCGCCGGCGCCGAGACGGCCTCGCAGTGTTCTTTGCTCGCGGGTGCCCCCGACCTGATCAAGCAATTCGAGATCAGATCGCGCCCGATCGCCTGACCCTGGCTCGGCTTCGATCAGGGCGTTAAATTCATCGGGCAGTTCCGCAACGATCGATCCGTCGCGGGTGGTGACCATCCAGTCGTCGGTCATGATCGCGCCACGGCGCACCCGCAACACCACGGACCCGTCCCCCGACCGCACGCGCAGCGAGGACGGCACCCCCGTCACCCGCACCGTGCCATCGTCGGTCCTCGCCTCAACGACACCGGCGACATCTTCGATTCGAATGGAACCGTCACCGGATTCCACGAGCAACGTTCCCGACGTCTCAGTCGCACGCACGGACCCGTCCATGGTCTTGATCTCGATACGGCCGTCGAGGCGATCCACCACCACGCTGCCGTCGCCGGTCCGCGCCGTGACATTCACTCTGCGCGGTGCGTTCACAATCAGGCGCGCGGTCGGCGACGTGAACACCCCGACGCCGATATATCGCGAGGACCCTGAGTACCGGACATCCACAGTGATGACGTCGCCCTTCTGCTCCGCCGTGACCTGAATTCTGTCGACGATGTCCTTGTCCTGGGCACGCTTCTCGATCCCAACCTCGACCTCGTTGCGATCCCAGCCGCGCACTTCAATCACGCCATCAAACGTGGAAAGGTCGAGGGTGGCGACGCCATCGACCACAAACTTCCTGTCGTCCCGCTCAATGTGCCCCTGATTATCGACATTGACTGAACAGGCAGTCGACAGCACCAGCGCGCCCGCGAGGAAAAGTCTGGACATTACCTACCTCTACGAGGGTTCATGGTTCATCGGTTCCTGCTTCATGGTTCGCACCCCAGCGACCCAGGTTTGGGCGACCTGGAGGCTGGCGGTCAGCACGGTCAGGTCGGCCATGTGGCCGGTCACGATGGCGCCCTGGGTGGTGAGACCCAGTTCGCGGGCGGGGGTCGTGGCACAAAGGGTGGCGGCGTCTACCAGGGACTGGCCGGCGCGCGCGACGAGCACGCCGAACACCTTGTCCATGGTGGCGACACTCCCCGCAAACGTCCCATCGTCGAGCGTGGCGGTATCACCCACGGTGATCCGGCGCCCGCCGAGGGTGGCACAGGCGCCTCTGGGCAGGCCCGAGCCGGCGGTGCCGTCGGTGATGGCCATGACGCGCGATCGCCCCTTGGCGGCGATGGCCACGCGGGCCACGGCCGGATGCACGTGAAATCCGTCGCCGATGATCTCGGCTGCCACATCCTCGCGCTCAAGCACCGCCCCGACCAGGCCCGGGTCCCGATGGGTCATGGGTGACATGCGGTTGAAGAGATGGGTGGCATGCCGCGCCCCTGCCTCGATGGCCTCGATCGCCTGCTCATAGGTCGCGCCTGAGTGGCCGAGCGAAACCCGCACACCAGCCGCCCGCGCGGCCCGGAGCAGGTCCATGCCGCCTGGGATCTCCGGCGCCATGGTGAAAATGCCGATGTCGGGCGACAAAAAGCCTCCCGACGTCTTTTTCTCACCCGTCAGCAGCCACTCGAGCGGCTGCGCACCGCGGTAATCCGGGTTGATGTACGCAGACTCGAGGTGAGCGGGCAGAACGCGCGCGGACTTCGGGTCGCGCTGCATGCGTGCGTCGGCGACGGCGGCGAGGAATGACGCGAGCGTCTCGGGCGAACAGGCCACCGATGTCGGGCAGAACGCCGTGACGCCGAACCGGGGCAGTTGCTTCGCCACGGCGCGCACAGACGACGCATTGTCCATCACGTCCACGCCGAGCACCCCGTGGACATGCACGTCGATGAACCCCGGCACGATGATGTGGCCCGACAAGTCGTGACGCACCTCGCCTGGTCCCGCATCACGCGGGCCGGCGACCAGATCCACGATGCGATCGCCTTCGATGACGACGGTGAGATTCGAGGCGACGCGGTCGGGCAGCACCACGTCGGCGCCGCAGAGCAACACACGCGGCGCCATGGTGTTCTTACACGCCCATGGCGTGGAAGCCGCCGTCCACGAGCAGGACTTCGGCCGTCACGGCGCGGCCGGCGGGCCCCAGCAGAAAGACCGCCGCATCGGCGACTTCGCTGGTTTCCACGGTGCGGCGCAGCGGTGCGCGATCGCGATAGGTCTGCAGAATGCCCGAAAACCCCGAGATGCCCGATGCGGCGAGCGTTTTGATCGGTCCGGCGGAGATCGCGTTCACGCGAATGCCCTGCGGGCCGAGGTCGCTCGCGAGGTACCGCACACTCGACTCAAGCGCCGCCTTGGCGACGCCCATGACGTTGTAGTTGGTGAATACGCGATCAGCGCCGAGGTAGCTGAGCGTCAGGATGCTGCCACCGCCGCGCGCGGCCATCATGGGCGCGGCTCTGCGTGACAACGCGACCAGTGAATACGCACTCACTTCAAGCGCAATCCGGAATCCTTCACGCGACGTCTGCACAAACGGTGCGGCGAGGTCCTCGCGCAACGCGTACGCGGCACCGTGCACCATGAAGTCCAGGCCGCCATGCTGCGCTTCGATGGCGGCAAACAGGGCATCCATCTGCGCATCATCGGTGACATCACACGGCAACACCGTGACATTGGGCAACGTGGCCGCCAGGTCGCGGACGTTTTCTTCGAGACGTTCGCCGGCGTACGTGAGCACCAGCGACGCGCCTTCGGCAGACGCGGCCTGTGCAATCGCCCAGGAAATGGATCGCTTGTTGGCCACGCCGACGATGAGGCCAACCTTGTTGGTGAATTGAGCCATGCAGTGGTATCTGAACGTCAGGTGGTGGGACGAGGCTTCTTGTTGCGGCGACGCCGGCGGCCGCTGCCGCCGGGACGGCCTCCGTTGGGAGCGCCCGGCTGCGCATCGCCTCGGAAATTGTTGCGGTGCGGCGCGTCACCGTTGCCGTGACCATTCCCGTTGCCGCTCATGCCGTAGCCGTTCGGCTGCCGGAACATGTGCGACCCACGAACATTCCGCTGATGCATCGTAAATTCGGGAATGGGTCGCGGGGTCGGGACGGTCTCAGGCGTGCGCGGCAACGTGGCCCGAATCAGAGTGCGATGCAGCGTCCACCGCTCCTCCACGACCACTGCGGGTTCGGCATCGGACGCCGGTGGCGTGGGTGGTGCGGGTGGCGCAGGGAGTGCAGGTGCCGCCATCTGGACCGGCTCGCTCGCGGGCCCTGAGGCCGCCGCGGTCGCCGGGGTGACGTTGGCGAGCACCTGGTCGTAGAGCACGGCGGTCGTGTCTTTTTTCTTCCTGATGGGGGCCTTGCCACGCTTGTAGACGTGGTCCGCCTCACAGGTGGTGCAGCGTGTCTGCCGGATTTCCTCTCCGACAATGGCAACTATGGCGTGGTTGGTTAGGCGTCGTTCACGAGGACAATAATCGTCCACGAGATCGCCCAAGCGCAGTGGGCGCTGTTCCATTCGTTCTGTGACTCCCGCAAGAGCGACCGCCTGCAACCAAGGTCAGACATGACCTCAAAGCGAAGAACATCAGGCAATCGTGTAGGTCGGTGGAGGATAACAACAAATCCGGAGACTTGGCAAATTCAGGGGGTCAGGACCCGGTCGAGCCACCGCAAGGCGGCGTCCATATCCGGGTCCCGACCGGCCAGCAGGTCGGCGGGGGTCAGGGCCACCGTTTCCTCGGGAATCACGCCGCTTCCCTCGAGACGCTGTCCTGTGCCGGTCACGAAATTGCCCACCACATACATGAGCAAATCGCCGTTGGGCAGGCGTCTGGTGGACGCCGGCAGGGCCTGACCGGCGGAGGTCCGGCCAAAGACGCGCACACGCCCCAGGCTCTGCAACCCGCCCGCGAAACACTCGGAGGCCGACGCGGTAAGTTCGTCGACGAGGACCGCGACGGGTCCTGAAAACGGAGTCACCCGCCGGCCATCCGGCATCACGATCCGGGGATTGGCTTCGAATTTGAGGTCGGAGTCTCGCGTCTTCATCCGGCCCAGCAGCTGCCGGTCATTCATCAGATGCCCCGCCACACCACTGATCATGGCGGCCATGCCTCCGGGATTGCCCCGCAGATCAATCACGAGGCCGCGCGACGCCCGGTGCCGATCGATCGCCGCTTCGATGGCCGGGCCGGCAGATGCCATCCAGATGTTGAACCCGACAACGCCCACGGCCTGGCCGGAAGCCGTGCGCGCCGCACGATCGGCGACGTGCACGTAGGACACCGGCAGGTCGCCAAAGACGACGCGCTCCCCCTCCGGCACCACACGACGAACGAGCACCACCTTCTCGCGATCCCCCTCGCGCACGCGCAACCGCGCGTCGGTCACGCCGTGCAGCGCACGCTGCACACGGCGCCACGTATCCCACGCCGTCACACGCGGATCCACACCTGTCTGCGGCCGAATCCAGTCGGACGGCACCTCTCCATCGATGTCGAGGACCACTTGTCCGGGTCTGAGCCCGGCCCGCGCGGCATCAGACGCCTCGCGGACCTTCCAGATCACGACATCACCGTTGATCAGGCGCACATCGATGGGCACGACGGCGGGCCCGGACGGCGCAGGGTTCTCCGCGGTCGACACCGGCGACAGCAGCGCGAAGTGCGACTGTTTCAGCGTCGAGAGCATGTCGCGGAGCACCGCCCGCGCCGTCTCGGCATCCGGCGCCGCCTGGACTTTCGGACGCAGGGACGCACGCACCGCATCCCAGTCCAACCCACCAAAGGTGGGGTCGTAGTACGAATCCCGAATCGTGGCCCACGCCTCGTCGAACGACGCGACCGCCGCGTCCTTCCAGGTGTCCGTCTTTATGATCGCGCGAATCACCGCAGGCGGCTCCAGCGCTTCCGGCTTGACCGCGTTCAGTTCGATGGCGTCGACGATGAAGTGCTGGTCGAGTCCCATGGACGACTGAATCATGCGACTCGGCTGCCGAATGGCACCGTACGTCCTGTAATCGCGCAGCACAATCTTCGTGGGCAGCTTCCCCATCGGCGTGGCGCTGATGCCTTCACTGCCCAGGAGCAGGCCCGACTCGACATCAAAATATTCGTCGCGGGTCTGACCGGTCACGTAGGTCACCGTGGCCTTGAACGCAGGGCGCCCGTCAAATTCGGTCCGGCTCGTCGTCACAACGGACGCAATCAGGTCAGGAGGATGCAGCACCGCGTCAAAGTGCGCGTCGTTTTTCATCTCCACGAGCGGTTCCCCGGTGACCAGTGACGGCCCGACCAGAGGATCGAGGATCCACCCGACATCTCCATTAAATCCCTGTTCGACCTGGCCGATGCCGCCGACGTCCATCCGCACGACGGTGCGCGACGGCCGAGCCGACAACATCTCGAACGTGCCGCGAAGATTCTGGGCGGGCAACTCGGTGGTGCCGGTCGCCCGCACCGACGCAATGGCGCGCCAGGCATCAGCGCCGCCAATCGCGGTGACATGCCGCGCGACCAGATCCGCGCCTGACGGCAGCGGATCCTGCCCATGCGTGGTCGCCATCGTCACGCAGGCCAGGGTCGCAGCGATAGCCGCCTGGCGCGCCCAACCACGCCCGGTTCGTGTCAACATGAGGTCTCCAATCGGCATGATAGCGGACCCGAGGAACCCCTCAGATGTTAAAAGGAACCCGAACGGCAGTGGTGCACCGCATCCAACCCCTCTCGATCCATGGACAGGTGTCGTTGGATGTGTTCTGGACTGACCCGGAGGATCCGGAGGGTGAAATCCGTCACGCCCGCGTCGGCAACGAGGCCGCGCCCCGCCACATGCAACCGGGCGACATCGTCACCCTGCACTACCTCATGGGGATGGTGACGGAGATTACCAAAACCTGATCGTTCAGGGTTCATCGGTTCATGGGGCCGAAGCCGCCACCACCTGGCGTTTCAACGCGGAGGCGGTCACCGGCGCGCAGGGTGACCTGCACTTTGCCTGGCAGCGGCTGTTCCTGCCCGTCACGAATCAACGTGTTCCGGCCCTTGCCCCCGGGCTTCCCGCCCTGAGCGCCGTACGGGGCGCCCACACGGCGATCGGTGAGCAACGTCACCGACGTCTCCGTCAACATCTCGTATTCGCGCACAAGGCCGTCGCCGCCGGGCGCCGCACCCTCGCCGCCGCTGCCCCGGCGCAGACCATATCGACGCACGCGCACCGGCAGGTAGTGCTCAATCGCTTCGACCGGCGTGTTGCGCGTGTTGCTCATGTGGGTGTGCACGCCGCTCAGGCCCGCCATGCCGTTCCGGCCGCCCATGCCGCCACCCATCGTCTCGTAGTACGCAAACTGACGGCCGGTGCGAGGGTCCTGCCCGCCCAGCGTCACGTTGTTCATCGTGCCCTGACTGGCCGCCGGCCAGAACGCCGGTTGCGCCTTGCCCAGCGCTCCGAATACCACGTCGGTGATGCGCTGTGACGTTTCCACGTTCCCGCCAGCGACTGCGGCGGGACGCCGCGCATTCACGATCGACCCTTCCGGCGCGATCACACGGACGGGACGCCCCACACCGGCGTTATACAGCACGTCGTCCTGCACAAGACACCGGAACGCATACAGACAGGCCGACCACGTGATCGCATAGTTTGCATTGACGCTGCCCGTGACCTGCGGCGCCGATCCCGTGAAGTCGACGGTGGCCTGGTCCTTCTTGACGGTAATCGCCACACGGATGGCCACCGGCCCGCTGCCAAACCCGTCATCATCCAGCGCATCTTCGAACGTATACACGCCGTCGGGCACGCCCGTGATGGCATGTCGCACGACACGCTCGGTGTAATCCTGCAGAGCGGCGGCATAGCGCATCGTTGTGGCGCGACCATAACGACCCACGACATCGCGCAGGCGTTGCTCCGCAACCCGATTCGCGGCGATCTGGGCGGCGATGTCGCCCTCCCGCTCGTCCGGCGTCCGCACATTTGCCAGCAACAACGCGAGCACGTCGTCGACCATCCGGCCCCGGCGGACGAGACGCACGGGCGGAATGATCAGCCCCTCCTGATAGATCTCACGCGCGACCGGCATTGAGCCCGGGCTCATACCGCCCACGTCCGAGTGGTGCGCCCGATTGGCCACATAAAACGACGGCTTCTTGTCCTTCGGCAGGAACACCGGCGATACCAGCGTGATATCGGGCAGGTGGGTGCCGCCCTGAAACGGGTCATTGAGCATCACGATGTCGCCGGCGTCCATCGCGACGGAATCGATGGCGGCGCGCACCGAGAGCGGCATTGCGCCCAGATGCACAGGCATGTGGTCGCCCTGGGCGATCGTGTCGCCGTTGGCGTCGTAGACGGCACAGGAATAATCGAGCCGTTCCTTGATGTTGGGTGAGAACCCGGTGCGGCACAGGGTGACGCCCATCTCTTCCGCAATGGACAGGAAGAGGTTCTTGAAGACCTCGAACTCGATCGGATTGGATGCGCGCGCCATGGTGCCTCAGAACAACGTGTAGATGAACGGCGCTGCACCCGTACCGGCCAGGAGAATCAACACACCGAGCAGAGCGAGCATGATGAGGATCGGCGTCAGCCACCACTTCTTCGTGTGTGCCAGGAAGTCCCACAGCTCCCGGACAAGACCGGTGGTTTTCTTTTCAGAGAGGCGGCGAAGGTCGTCAGTCATCACACGGTCCTTTGTCTAAAACTGCCGGAAAGCCCGTTCGGCATCCGTGCGGTCCGGCACCGGCACCCACAGGGACGCGGCTTTGCGCTTGCGCAGGCTCAGCGCATCGCGCCCGGCCAGGCGCAGCACGAGTCCAATCGGCGTCACGACCAGATAGTAGATGACCGCAAGCACGATGGTCGAGGTCACAAACGCCAGCGGGAATGTGATCACGTGCAGGCCCAGAAACACCGTACGCGCCACCGTGTGACTCACCGCGGAGGCGATCGCGAGGGCGACACCGGCACCGGTCACGACCAGCACCGGCGTGGTCCATCCACTGCCACGGTACAGCAGGGCCGTCACGAAAAGCACAAACAAAGGCCACCAGATCCTGGCGAAGGACTTGAGTTGTGCGTCGGCCGGCGACCAGTTGATGGGCAACATGTGCGGGTTCCGTCAGTCGAGGTGGAAGCCGGCAAGCGCCTCAGCCGGGTCAATGAGTCGCGCTCTGGGCTGACGCGTCTTGAGGAGCACCGTGCGCTCCAGCACAAGCACGTCCATGTTCGTGGCCATGAAACACCGGAAGGCATCCGCCGGCGACGCCACGATCGGTTCGCCGCGCACGTTGAAGCTGGTGTTGATCAGCACCGCACTGCCTGTTTTTGCATGGAAGGCCGACAGGAGTTGATGAAAGCGCCCGTGGCGTGCGGCATCCACGGTCTGCACACGCGCCGAATAGTCCACGTGCGTGACGGCGGGCACATCCGATCGGACGGCATTCAACTGGTCGAGCCCCTTCCGTGTCGTATCGGACGACGTGACCCGACGGGATTCGACGACGGGCGCCACAAGCAGCATGTACGGGCTGTCCTGGTCGTCTGCGAGCGCAAAGTATTCCGACGCATGCTCCTTGAGCACCGCAGGCGCAAACGGCCGGAACGACTCCCGGAACTTGATCTTCACGTTCATGGTGGCCTGCAGGTTCGGGCTGCGGGCGTCCCCAAGGATGCTGCGGGCACCGAGCGCGCGCGGACCAAACTCCATCCGCCCCTGCACCCAGCCAACCACCTGTTCCTGCGCGATCAGGTCGGCCACCGCCGCACACAACGACTCGTCGTCCGCATACGTCGTGTACACCGCTTCGTTGGCGTCGAGGAACGTCTGGACGTCCCGATCGGTGTACGACGGCCCGAGCCACGAGCCCTGCATGGCGTCCTCGGGCACGGGTGTACGTGGCGACTTCAACAGGTCGAACCACGTGTGCAGCGCCGCACCCAGGGCTCCACCAGCGTCACCGGCTGCAGGCTGAATCCAGATGCGCTCGAACGGCCCTTCACGGAGGATACGGCCATTGCCGACGCAGTTGAGCGCGACGCCGCCCGCGAGGCAGAGGTTCGTGGCACCGGTCATCGCCTTTACGTGCCGGGCGGCCTTCAACATCACGTCTTCCGTGATCACCTGGATGCTGGCGGCCAGATCCATCTCGCGCTGCGTGATCGGCGCTTCCGGCTTGCGCGCCGGACCACCAAACAGGGCGTCACACTTCGCCGAGGTCATCGTCAACCCGGTCGTGTAATTGAAAAACGACTGGTCCAGCCACATCGATCCATCGTCTTTCACATCCACCATCGTGCCGAGAATCTCAGTCACGAACCGGGGCACACCATAGGGCGCGAGGCCCATGAGTTTGTATTCGCCGGAGTTCACGCGGAAGCCGCAGAAGTACGTGAACGCGGAATACAACAGACCAAGCGAGTGCGGGAATCGCTGCTCACCCATCAGGGTGATGTGATTGCCGCGGCCGATTCCATAACTCGCTGTGGCCCACTCCCCGACGCCGTCGAGCGTCAGAATCGCCGCTTCATCGAAAGGCGACGGAAAAAACGCGCTGGCGGCGTGTGACTGGTGGTGCTGGCCATAGATGATCCGGCGATCAAATCCCTTCAGGTGTGTTTTCAGATCGCGCGACTGGAACAGCCTCTCGCGAATCTGCACCGGCATCGCCGTGCGGAAGGCCTGAAACCCGCGGGGTGCCACGGCGAGAAAGGTCTCAAGCAGACGGTCGAATTTCAGCAGCGGCTTCTCGTAGAACGCCACGTAGTCGAGTTCCTTCGCCGTGATGCCCGCGTGAGACAGGCAGTACTCAACAGCGTGCGCCGGGAAGGCGGGATCGTGTTTCCGACGGGTAAAACGTTCTTCCTGCGCAGCCGCGACGATGCGGCCGTCGACGAGGAGCGCGGCCGCCGAGTCGTGGTAATAGGCCGAGATGCCGAGCACGGTCGTCACGGCGCGATGCCCCCGGTCGAGGCGGACGCGACCAACGGACGCAGGGCGGCGGCGACTTTGGCGTGGCCCTGCGGCGTCCAGTGTCCGTCCCCCTGGATGTAATCCGTGCGCACAGTCAGATGGGGTGCGAGGTCATGACAACTCAGCCGGTCCTGGGCACAGCGCCGGAGCACAGCGTCAGTCAGCCCACGCGCGTACACCACACCCGTGGCATCAGCCGCGGTCGGCAGTTCCTGTGGAATGAGCCCGACGTGGAGGGCTCCACCGTACGACTCGACATGCGCCTTGATCCGGGCCAGCGCGACAAACGTACGCTGACTCAGGTCCGTCAGTCCGCCTTCGGCCAGGGCTGTTGGATTCGGGGTATTCACAAGCACCGTCTGCGGCGCCGTAAACCGCTCCCGCAGGTCAGGCGATTGATTGATGGACGCTCCAAGGATCTTCCCGATGTTCGTGTATTCGACCAGCACGCCGAGGGGCCACGGCCGATAGTCGGCGCTCCCGCGCATCGCGCCGAAGTACAACCCTCGATGCGGCAAACGCAGATCGGTAATGTGTCCATCAGCCGCCCGGTCGATCTCGGTCTCTCGCACATCACTGTCAAGATCGTTTCCGAGACACACCAGCACGATGACCGCCCGAGGGCGGAGCTCAGGGTGCCGTGCGAGGAAGTACTCGTAGTGTTCCGGCTGGAACCCGTTGCTGTACGACAACGAGATCACCCGATCGTCCGGCCTCGACGCCGCGATCACGTTTGAGAAGCGATCCTCGACGTTGACGCCCCAGCCGAATGCGAAGCTGTCGCCCATGAACGCGACGTCCACGTCCGCATCGGCGAAGTCCACATCCTCGCGGAATCCTCGCGCGTTGGTCCGCACGTCGACCTTGAATCCGGGGCTTGAGTCCCACACCTGGCGGACGCCGGCCCGGGGAGTCAGAACGTTTCGGCCGTCGCACAGAATGCAGTCGAAGATCGACAGCAGCGTGGCCACACGTCGTCGCACCACGATGCCCGCGGCCACGTCCAGCACCCCGACGATGATGACCGTGACGGCTGTGAGGTACATCGTCCAGAACCTCCACGAGCGGCGCTGGGGCACAGTCGGCATCCTACCGCCCGGGTAGCGACGCGAGGATGTTGCTGAAGCCGTCCACGGCGAAGGTCCAGCGCGGAGGAATCACGACGGTCGCCTCTCCACCGGCAACCACTGCGGGGCCGCTCGCCCGTGCTCCGGGACGCAGATCGTCCCATCGATGGAAGGCCACCTTGAACGCGCGACCGCCGAACCGGCCGGGGCGGAATACTGATGGTGCTGGGCGATAGGCCGCTCGTGCCCGCGTGTGCGGCAGTGTCGGCTTCGCGGTCACGCCCGTGGCCGTGACACGCACGTTGACCACTTCGGTGGGTCGGTCGGGGTTCGAATATCCGTACGTGCGACCGTGCTCGCGATCGAAGGCGTCGCGATACTTCCCGGAGAGCGGCAGCGTGATTTCGAACGACTGCCCGATGTAGCGCACGTCCACGCTGACCGCAATCACCTGGCGCGAGGGACCGAACCCTTCGGCCTGAAGGGCGGCCCGTGCAGCCGCGACCAATGGCGCGCTCATCCGCTCGAGTTCTTTGACCGTCAGGTCCGCACTCGCGCGGAGCACGCTTGCTGAGTAGTCCTTAGTGACGTCGGCCACCAGCATGCCCAGCGCCGACAACACACCGGCATGGCGCGGAGCCATGACCGTCACCATCTGCAACTGCTCGGCGATCTCGCACGCGTGCATGCCGCCGGCTCCCCCAAACGCAACCAGCGCAAACTGCCGGGGGTCGTGACCGCGTTCGACGGAGACGACCCGGATGGCGCGCTCCATGTTCGCGTTGGCCACGCGCACGATCCCTTCGGCGAGATCGGCGACAGAAAGACCTGCGCGCTTCGCCAGATCAGCCGCCACACGTTCGGTGCGCGTGCGATCGATCGCCATGCGACCGCCGAGGAAGTAGTCGGGATCGAGCCTGCCCAGCAACAGGTTGGCGTCGGTCACGGTCAATTCTTCACCGATGCCGTAACAGACCGGGCCCGGCGCCGCGCCGGCGCTGCGCGGCCCCACCCGCAACGCGCCGCCGGTGTCGAGGTACGCGATGGACCCGCCACCGGCGCCGACGGTGTGAATATCGATCACCGGCAGACGCACGGGAAAGTCACCCACACGCGAATCCGTCGTGCGCCCGATCACCCCATCGATCAGGCTGACGTCGGTGGACGTCCCGCCCATATCGAACCCGATGACGCGCCGCAGCTTCGCAGCCTCGGCCACGGCCTTCGCCCCGACCACACCCGCGGCAGGCCCGGATAACACCGTCCGCACCGCCTGCGCGCGCGCCGCGGCAGCGGAAATGCATCCGCCGTTCGACTGCATGATGGACAAGCGGTCCGCAGTCCGCAGTCCCTCCTCAAGGCGCAGGAGGTAGCGGCTCATGATGGGAGTGACGTACGCATTCACGACCGTGGTGCTCCAGCGCTCGTATTCGCGATATTCAGGAAGCACCTCGTGGGATGCGCACACCGTCAGCCCGGACTGCCGCAGCCAATGCGCCACCTGCTGCTCGTGCACCGGATTGGCGTAGGCGTGCAGGAGACAGACCGCCACGATGTCCACGTGCTGGTCGTGAAGCACCCGCGCCAACTGATCCACGTCTTCTTCAACCACCGGTTCGAGCACAGCCCCTGAAGCATCCAGACGTTCGGCAATCCCGAACGTCAGGTGCGGCTCCACCAGGGGCGGCCTCGGTGCGACGAAGATGTTGTACAGCTCAGGCCGCGTCTGACGGCCGATCTTCAGGACATCTTCGAATCCTCTTGTCGCCACGAGCGCGACCCTGGCGCCCTTCCGTTCCAGCACGGCGTTCGTAGCCACCGTCGAACCGTGCACGATCTCGAAGTCCAGAGGTCCCGAGGTCCAGGAGTCCAGGAGTCCGTTCTGGGTTCCGGGGTTCAGGGTTCGCAGACCTTCCAGGATCGACCGCGAAGGATCGTCCGGGGTCGAGCGCTGTTTGTGGACCACCAGCCCTTTGGGGGTCAGTTGGACGAAGTCGGTGAAAGTGCCGCCAGTGTCGATGCCGATGCGGGGACGCACACGGCAATTCTAGTCGGGGTCACGGGGTCCAAGAGTCCAAAGGTCCAGGAGACCAGAAGTCCACCTCCACGGCCTAAGACGCCAGCGCTCGCGGTGAGGGCCGGACTCGAGCGCCCCGTTACCGGCGTTGCCACAACAAATCTGTAAGGCGCGGAATAGTTGCGAAAAACCCGGTGCACGTCCGACGACCAGAGCCGGCGTTTCACTGGGGCAAAACCGCGCGACACAAACCGGGCACGGCCCTTGCCATACAGCAGATTGAGTCGCCTGAATTTGCGGCATGCGCCATGAAGAGCTGGGGAGCCGGGTGATTCGTCTAAAGGCCCGCGAAAGCGGGCCTTTTTTTGTCTAAGAGCCGGAGTTATTGAGGATTGAGGAGGGAGGATTGAGGATTGGCAATTGCTGGATTGAGGATTGTGGGATTGATTGAGGGATTGAGGGATTGAGGGATTGGGGGATTGAGGGATTCAATCCCACAATCCCTCAATCCACCAATTGCCAATCCTCAATCCTCCCTCCTCAATCCTCAATAACTCGATCTCTATTACCCAATCGCTCCTTCTGGGTACTGCAGCGCGAGGCGTAGTTCCTTGGCGAGCTGATCCACCGTCGAGCCCGAGCGCTTCCAGGCGCCGTCGGTTTCGAATCGCAGGTCGCCGATGCGGCGGCCCCACGGCGCGATGATGCGGCCGATGGCGCGGAAGTCGGCACGGTCAGCGCGCTGCTGGTCGAGGTGCTTGACGATGTCTGGTGCCACGCGGATAAAGGCGCGCAGCGCCGGTGCCGTGCGGATGGAGTACTTGCGGCCATTCCAGGCGGCATTAAACACAACCGCGACCTGCTTGAAGTAATTCACAAAAAAGCGGGTGGCTTCCTCGTGGAAGTCCTCCGCCTTGCGACCGGTGCCGAAGGCGTCGGCCGAGAACAACTTCTTCAATTCCTGCGCGAGCGGGGCCTGGGCCACACGGCCGTGGCCGACACCGAGGAGTTTGATGTCGCCAAACAGGGGCGAATCTTCACGCTCGCTGAGCGCGCGCACCACGTCGTGTGCCACCGCCAGGTTCTCGTCGCGATAGAGCTGGCGGCCGGAGAGCGAGACCAGGTGGGACGCATTCAGGCGCGTGTGCTTCGCGTTGATTGTGACGAACATCTGCACGACGTGATCTTCGGGCAGACGGTCGAAAATGACGGCCGGAACCGAGAATGGCTCTCCACCGAACTGGTCGATCCCTGCGTGGAGGGCGAGAAGGCGGTGCTGGCCGTCGATGGCGCGCAGAATGCCTTCACGTTCCGGCACCTTGAGAATGCCCAGCGTGGGTTCGCCCGGAATCGGGTCAAACTTCAGCGGTTCGTCGCACGAAATGATGACGGCGCCGGCAATGGACGGCAGGTCCCGCGCCTGACGGCACTGTTCGTAATACCCGACCAGTTCGTCGATCTTCTTGCGGATAATCTGTCGCTGGTAAGCCTTGTCGGTCGCCGCGATGCGGCGTTCGAGCAGGTCCCAACGCACTTTGCTCTGCCGGGCGGCCCCGCGGACGCCGGTCTTCTGCTGCCCCCGGTCCCCGTAGTCGAGGACCTCAAAGCGCACGAGCTTGTCGATGTCTTTGGCGGTCAGGGAGGCCTGGTAGAACGTCACGCCAAACTGCTGCATTCGAAGAGCGGCGACGCTGATCATATGGAATCGGGATTGTACGGCACCGTGGTAGGCTTTCGACGGATTTTCTGATCGGAGCCCGCTATGACAGCCGCCGGAGTACCCCGAAAGTCGCGCACCATTCTTGGGGCCTGCGCCCTTGGTGTCGCCGTCTTTGCCCTGACCGTCGCCAGCCTGCCGGCCCAGCAGTGGGTCAACGAGACCCGGGACCCGAAGCAGGCCCAGGACGAAGAATTCGCGAAACTCTACAAGGAATGGACCGGGGACCCCATGTACGGCAGTCCCCTGGTGGACCACCTCCCCATCGTTCTGGGAATTCCGACGCCAAAAGACGTGCTCGGGTACCACATCGGAGCCCCGGAAAAGCTGACCTACTACGCCGATATCCTCAAGTATTACAAGGCGTTAGCGGCGGCGACCCCCCGTGTGCGCGTCGAGACCATCGGCAAGTCGGATGAGGGCCGCGAACTCGTGGTGGTGTGGGTGTCTTCCGATGCCAACATGAAGGGCCTGCAGCAAAACCGCGACAACCTGAAGCGCCTGGCCGACCCCCGCGGGTTGTCAGACGCCCAGGTCCGCCAGCTGATCGGCAGCACCAAACCGCATTACCACCTGATGGGTGGCCTGCACTCGGGCGAACTGGGCCCGCCCGAGATGCTGATGGAACTCGTGTACCGCCTGGCGGTCGAGACGTCCCCCCTCATCAACCAGATCCGCGACAACGTGATCGTGTCGGTCACACCAGTCGCCGACGCAGACGGCCGTGACCGGAACCTCGACTGGAACTTCCAGACCCGCGACATGCAGGCCGCTGCGGGACCGGCGGGCGGCGGTGCCGGAGCGGGCGCTGGACGCGGCGGCGGAGCGGCGATTCCCTATTGGGGCAAGTACGTCTACCACGACAACAACCGCGACATTAACCTCTCGCAGGTGCAGATGCGGGCGCTCGGTGACTGGTACTTCACCGCGTTCCCGCCGATCATGCACGACCTGCACGAATCGCTCACGCTGCTCTACACCTACAGCGGCGGACCACCCCAGAACCCGAACCTCGATCCGCTGCTGTTTGCGGACCTCCGCCTCTGGGCGGACTTCGAACTCTCGCAGATGACCAAGTACGGCATGCCGGGTGTGTATACACACGCGTTCATGGACGGCTGGTCGCCGGGGTACCTCGGCTCCATCGCCTACAACCACAACGGCATGATGAAGATGTACGAAACCCAGTCCGGCAACGACTCGCGGGCGACGCCAGCGGCGGGTGGTGCGGGCGGTGAAGGTGCCGCGGCTGCTGGCGCTGCGGGGGCCGGTGCAGCGGGCGCCGGAGCCGGCCGCGGTGGACGTGGTGCTGGCGCGGGTGCCGGCGGAGGACGCGCGGGCGGTCGTGGTGAAGGCGCGGCAGCGGCGCCGCAGGCGGGCCGTGGAGGTCCACCGGCCGGAGCGCCGGCTGTCGGTCGGCAGGGCGGTGGCGGCATCCCGACTGGTCGCGGTGGCGGTCAGCCCCGCGAGTGGTATCGCGGACTGCCGGTGCCGCCCGATGCGGTTGCGAACTTCTCGCGCCGCAACAACACGAACTACATGCAGACGGGTGTGCTCTCCGCCCTGCAGTTCACGTCGATGGTGCCGAACCTCGTCATCGAAAACTTCTATGTGAAGACGCGCAACTCCATCCAGCGCGGTCTCAACGAAGCGCCGCACGCCTACGTGATTCCCGTGCAGCGTGACATGACGCGCGTCGCCGAGATGCTCCGCATCTTCGCGATTCAGGGCATCGAAGTCAGCCAGGCCACGAGTGCATTCAAACTCGGTGAAGAGACCTTCCCCGCCGGGTCCTACCTCGTCAAAGCCGGCCAGCCCTACTGGAGCCTCGCCAAGAACCTGCTCGAAAAGCAGGACTACCCCGACGAACGCCTCAGCACCTACGACGACAGCGGGTGGACGATGGGCCCGGCGATGGGCGTGGATGTGCGCGAGATCGCCGACAAGGATGTGCTCGAAGTGCCGACGACCATCGTGAAGGTGTCCACGCACAAAGCGAGCATTGGCGGCACCGGCAACACCGCGCTCGCCATTGCGCACTTCGGATCGAACAACATGATTTCGTTCCGCTTTGCGATGGGCCGTGCGCCGGTCAAGGTTGCGCGCGCGAGTTTCACCGCCGGCGGCATCGAATTCCCGGCCGGGTCGTTCATTGTGACCGGCAACGACATTCCTGCGGCACGAGCCGCTGTCGAGAAGTTCGGCCTTACGGCGGCGGCGCTGGCAACTGTCCCGACCGTCGCCACACACGACGCAGACCTTCCGCGCGTCGCGATCTACTCGCAGTGGAGCCAGACGCAGGAACTCGGCTGGTACCGTCACGCGTTTGATCAGTTCGGGATCCCGTTCGACCTCATCTACAAGGAGCGGGTCGTCAAGGGCAATCTCAAGGCCGACTACGACGTCATTGTGATGGCGTACCAGCAGATCAACCGCCAGACGGTGATGCAGACTCCGGCGGCGCGCCCGGTGCCGTACCTCAAGACGCCGAAATTCCAGTTCCTCGGGATGTACGGTGAGTCGCCGGACGTGACGGGTGGTTTCGGACAGCCGGGTGTAGACGCGTTCGCCGCGTTCCTCGAAGCCGGCGGCACCCTCATCGCCGCGCACAATGCGGTGCGCTTCCCGATCGAGTTCGGCTTCACGCGCACGGTGGATACCGATCAGGTCTCCGGTATCACGGCACAGCGACCACTCGTGAAGGCGGAGATTTCGAAAACGGATCATCCCGTGTTCTACGGCTACTCGAAGACCGACTTCGCCGTGAAATATGTCGGCGGTCCGTTCCTGCGCATGGGCATGGCGGAACAGGGCAACGTGCTCGCACGCTACAGCGGCGGCGGCGATTCGGTCATCTCAGGTCTGATGACCGGCGCCGACGTTCTGGCCCAGCGCCCGATCGCGATTGACGTCCCAAACGCCTACAGCGGCAAGGGCCGCGTGATTCTGTTCTCCAACAACCCCATCTACCGGTGGCAGAACCACAGCGAGTTCAACATGATCTTCAACTCGATCGTCAACTGGAACGACCGGTAAGCTGTCCGTAGGGCCCGCTGAACGTCAGCGGACCAATTCCACCCGGCCGGGCGCTCGCACCGCGAGCGTCCGGCCATCCCGCAACGTAATCGTGTAATCGCCCTGCGGCAGCAGCATCGTATGGGCGGTCATGGTGCCGGCCCGCGAGAGGGTCACTGGAAAGTGCTCGTAGGGAATCGCACAATCCGCCCCAGGCAGCCCGGACACCGTCGCACCCATAAGGAACGCTGACGGCACAAGTCCGCGGCGCTGCGGCAGGTGCGACGTCGGCATCGTCGGCGTCACAATCACCAATTCATCGGTCGCGTCCGACACGACAACGGTCTGCCGGGTGCTGGCGGTGACGCGATGACAGGTCATTCCCCACTGAATCGTACGCACCGTCAGTGCGGTTCCCACCGCCAACGTCGCCAGCGAAATCATTCCCCCCTCATCGGCTGTGCTGTTTACGGCTGAGGGACGTGAGTAGTAGTGCGCGCCTCCGACCGGAAGGCCGGCGGCATTGCGGACATGAATGGCTCCCGATCGCCGCACCAGATCTACGCGAGCATCCGATACCGCTCCCGCCGTGACCGTCACCTCGTGCACCTCCGACGACACGAGTGCCGAAGTCATGGTCTGCGCGACGATGGTGAGGCGGTGGGTGCCGACCGGCATCGCCTCCATCAGAAGCGGCTCCCTGAACGTCGTGACGCGGCGCTCGCGATGCCCGCCGCCAGGCAGTTCGAAATACACCGTGCCGACGACCGCGGTCATGTCGAACCGTCCGTGCTCGGTGAACATGAGCCGCACCGTGCCAGTGGTCGGCTGCGCGTGGACAGAGCCGAACATGGCCGCCACCATCATCGCGCCGACGGACAACACCCACTGCATCGATGACTCCTGCGTTCACACCGGACCCCTGGACCTTACCGGACGATCACTGACTCCCCCGGTGCCTGCAGTGTAAACGTCTGCGTGCCGTATTCAAGCGTCGCTGCGGAACCGCTCGGAAGGTTGGTGATTTCGAACCCGCCGACCACCCTGCGCCACTCGAACTCCTCGAGCGGTACGGTGCAGGTGTCAGCCTCGTTGAAACGGACGCGGCCCGGCGGCACGCGCAGACCGGTCGTTGGAAACAGGACCG
>Ga0255220_1000270_pt1 | contig 22667 bp, 22 predicted proteins | sample Miss_Colum_RepB__FD_188423 | JGI IMG/M metagenome (GOLD analysis project Ga0255220, IMG submission 188423) | Freshwater microbial communities from Mississippi River, Louisiana, United States - Miss_Colum_RepB_8d | ecosystem: Environmental > Aquatic > Freshwater > River | place: USA: Louisiana...
CTGGAGATGACCATCGAGGATGCGCGCGAGTTCTTCGACGCCGTGCCCGCCATTGCGCGCAAGCTGCAGACTCTGATCGAGGTGGGACTGTCGTATCTGTGCCTGGGCCAGGCGGCGACCACGCTCTCCGGCGGCGAGGCACAGCGGGTCAAGCTGGCCAGGGAGCTGTCCAAGCGTGACACCGGCCAGACGCTCTACATCCTCGACGAACCCACCACCGGCCTGCATTTCGAGGACATCAAGCAATTGCTGGCCGTGCTGCACCGACTGCGCGATGACGGCAACACCATCGTGGTGATCGAGCACAATCTCGACGTCATCAAGACGGCCGACTGGGTGGTGGACCTCGGGCCAGAAGGCGGCAACGGCGGTGGCCGCATCATCGCCGAGGGCACGCCGGAAGAGGTGGCCCGCCACCCGGACTCGCACACCGGCCGCTACCTCGCACGCCTGCTGGTCTGAGGCCGGGACGTCTCAGCGACAGCTGAAGTTGCTGGCCACCCAGTTGGCCGGCGAGTCCTGGCCACCCGCCGGCCCTGTGTAGACCGCCTGTTGCGGCCAGGGACACAGCGGTCGCTCGTTGTCGACCACGCCGTTGCTGCTGTGCGTCGCGATGATGCTCTGTGGCGCCGTGCCGTTCTCGACCCAGTCCACCAGCGCGTCCAGTTTGTCCCAGGTGTTCGGACCGGGGCCGCCGCCGCAGTGCCCCATGCCCGGCGCCAGGAACAGCCGGGTGCTCTCCCCCGCTGCCTGCCGATCCCCGTCAAAGCTTGCCGCCAGCATGGCATCGAAGTACTGCACCGTCGCCTTTGCCGATGACAGGGAGTCACTCCAGCCGTGATACAGCAGCAGCTTGCCGCCCTCGTCCTGCAGGAAGCGACGCAGGTCCGGGTCAGTGGCGTCCATCAGTTCCTGCATGAGTGACGCCTTGCCCTGCGCCAGATCATGGATGTCGAAGTCGAGCCACGAGAACTGCGGCAGCACGGCGTTGCGGCCGGGCACATGGGTGGGATTGCTCAGATCGGGCACCGTCATGCCCGGGTCCTCTTCGTAGAACAGATAGTTCACGTGATCGCCGGCCGGCCCCACCAGCATGGTCGGGGCATTGCGATTGCGTGCGGACGGCACATAGAGGTTGATCCATTCCAGTTCCGAGCCCAGCGCCTTGCCGGGATAGAGCACATTGCCGGCAGCATCGAGCGGCCCGCTGTAGAAATCGACCACGCTCTGCAGCTGCGCGGGCGTGAAGCAGGCATCGCTGCTGCTTCCAGCCGGGCATTGCAGATCCGCCAGGTCACGCCGTGGCTCGAAGTCGCAGCTTAGGGGATTGCCGAGCACGCCATCGCGAATGCCGTCGTTGGCATCGCAGCGCTGCAGCACCCGCTCGTTGAGCGTCTGCAGCAGCTTCACGCTGTCGAAGCTGCCATCGCCATCGGTGTCCACTGCCAGATTGCCGGCAAAGTTGTCCTTGAACAGACGCTGCAGCCACCACACGCCGGCGGCGTTCATGGCCTGGTAGTAGTTCACTGGCGCACCGGCCACGATGCCGTCGAAATCCTCCGGGAAACGCTGGGCCTCCATCAGGCCCTGACGCCCACCCGTGGAACAGCCCTCGAAGTAGGAATAGCTCGGCTGCGTGCTGTAATAGCGCTCGGCCAGCGCCTTGCCCGCGCGGGTGGTGAGATGGACCGAGCGGTAGCCGAAATCGATCTCGGACTGGCGGTTGTTGTAGCCGAACAGCGAGCCCGGTTCCGTGACATTGTCGTGACCGGTATTGCTGTTGGCCACGGCATAGCCCTGCGCCAGACGCTGGTCGGCGAAGTCCAGATCGCCATCCTTGCCGCCGTCACCCCACATCAGAAACCGCGCATTCCACTGCGAGGGCAGCGGCAGCTGGACGTGGTAGTGGGTCGACGGGGCGATCAGGCCGCGCACGTAGCAATAGGCCGGCACCGACTCGGTGGCGGGCATGATGCGGGCAGAAAGGATGGTCAGGTCGGGCAACTGCTGCAGGGCTGCACAGGCCTCGGCATCACTGGCCGAGACCTCGGGGGTCTGCGCCTGCACAGTCAGTGCGAACAGGCTGGCGGCGAGAGCGGTACACAGGCGCAGGGCGGGGCTTCGGGAGGGCGTTCTTGTCATTGGTTTGCTCCGGAAAAAAGGCTGTCGGCCTGCAGCCTATCACTGCCGGCGCGACAGCAGAAAGTCTTTCGCTAAGCACGGCGGCTTAGGCAAGCTTCGAGCCAGAATTACAAATTCTTTGAATTCATGCACTTGTCAATCCACCCGCGGTTGGCAAGGCGAAGTTTCCCAAGAATCAGCGTGTTCTCGCCGCGTCTGAGGTCTTGGCGACCGCGGCGTCTTTTCGTACCGCTGTGCAAGAATATGCCCGCTGCCCGGGTCACAGCCTCGAGTCCCCGGCCCCTCAGGCTCTGGCCGGCACACGATCACAACAACAAGGAAATCCCCAATGCACACACCCAAGACCTTCAAGCGACGGCTCGCCGTCCTGCTGACCACCTCTTCCCTGCTGTTCGGCGCCCAGGCCTTCGCGCAGAACGAACCGCCCGCCACCCCGCCTGCCGACTGGGGGCCCGTGTCGATCAACCTGGAAGAGATCAAGTACCCCTACCCTGTGAGCTTCCTGCACCGCGAGCTGTACGGCCAGGACGTGCGCATCGCCTACATGGACGTCATGCCCAGCGGCCAGCCCAACGGCATGACCGTGGTGCTGCTGCACGGCTCCAGCTACTACGGCTTCTACTGGGAACACACCATCAAGGCGCTGAGCGAGTCGGGCTATCGCACGATCACCATCGACCGCCTCGGCTGGGGCAAGTCTTCCAAACCCATCATTCCATATGACGTCAATCTGCACGCCTCCAACGTGAATGCGATTCTGGAAAAGCACGGCATCGAGAAAGTGGTGATTGCCGGTCACTCCCTGGGCGGCCGCCTGGCCAGCAATTTCGCGCACATCTATCCGGACAAGACCTCGCACCTGATCATGGTGAATCCCATCGCGCTGAATGACTCCGATCGCGGGCGTCCCTGGAGCGAGCCGAGCCCCGGCGATGCCGAGCCGGACCTGCAGGCGGTGTATGAACAGAACCTGCGTCAGGAGCAGAACCGCATCGTGGACTGGAAGCCGGAATACATGGAGCACGTGCGTATCCGTTATGGCTTCGCGTTGAGCGGTGAGTACCACCGCCTCAACCTGGTGCGTTCCATGAACAGCGGCCTGACGGCACAGCCGGTGGACGCGTTCTGGCCCAAGATCAATGTGCCGGCGTTGCTGATCGGCGGCGCCGAAGACGGCCCGAACTACCCGGATGCCACCCAGCGCGCAGTGGACCTGCTGCCCCAGGGCGAGCTGTACATGATCCCCAATGTCGGTCACAACCCGCATCTGGAAAGCCCGGACATTCTCAACCGCGAGATCCTGCGCTTCATCGACGGCAACACCTGAGTCCCCGTCCCGGCACTTGGCCAAGCGCAAAGTGCCGGGTCTCCCCACAATTGCCGCCTTTCCTGCCCTGCGTCAAACACGCGGCATTTGCCGCTCGCAATCCTTTGCGGCTGCCGTGCTGATCGAGCCAGCAGCGTGCGCTGGCGGTCCGGCCATGAATACCCGCGATGACCGGCGCAGCGATCTGTTGGTGAATCTGGACTGCATCGCGGCCATCGACATGACGATCCGCGAGCGCACTGGCGGCAAGTTTGTCTTTCGCTGCAGCGCACAGCCAGTTTGCCGAGCAAGTCTCATGTCGGCGCTCGATTCCAGCGCTTGATGGCAGCCCAGGTTGAGATGTCGACGCGATGCAAGCAGGCTTCGGCGAAATTGCAGCTGCTCGCGGCGGTCTGGAAACCATTGGTTCTCACTGAGCGACGGCCTGCACCCGCACGGTCAGGGAGACCTCGGTCGCGCCGGCCTCGGCCACGGGGGCAGCCATCTCGGCAACGGCATCGAACGCCACGCCACGCGCCATCATCATGGGCTGGGCGTAACCCATGGCGGTGTCCACATCGAGCACGGCGATGTCCACGTCAGTCTTGCCCAGCGCGCGGGCAGCACGCTCGGCGTTGGCCGTGGCACGAGCAATGGCGCTCTCCATCAGCGAGTCGCGCACCGCGTCGGCGCGGGCCGTGCTGAGAGTGTACTGCAGCTCGCTCATGACGAAACCCTGTGCCTGAATCTCGCCGGCCAGCGCCAGCACCCGCGCGGCATCCTGCGCTTCCAGCGTGATGGACTGGGAACCGCGCCACACCTCGTTGTTGCGGCCGCCCTGGGGCGAGGTGCTGTCCTGATAGACACTGTAGTAGCCGGTGGACACCTTCACCGCCTGCTCATCCTCAGCTGTCTCCAGCGCCTGCGCCATGGCGGCATTGATCTCGCTCTGCAGCACGGCCGGGTCGCGGTGGTCGCGCTCCACGCGCAGGGTGGCGATCAGGGTGTCCTGCTCCACCTGCACGCGCTCGGTCACCGACAGCGTGATCAGGGTCTGCCCCTCGGGCAGCAGGTTGATGTTCTGGGCACTCGCGGCCAGCGGCAGCGCGAGCAGGGGAATCAGGGGCAGGGGCAGAAGGCGGCGCATCGAAGGGCTCCAGATGACGGGTAAGTACTGATTGGGTCGCCGCCAGTATGGCGAAAGTTTGCCTGAATGGCAGAGCATTCGTGTGCACGCTGGCGTGGCAATCGCGGCAGGGCTGCTATAGATTGCCGCCATGAACGCCGCCCCCCGCATCACTCGCCTGGGCGAAGACGCCCTGCTGTGCTTCTTCACGGCTCCCGACGACACGGTTCCTCCCCTGCCCGTGCAGCAGGGACTGTGGCAGCTGTGTCGCCTGCTGGAGGCCGAACGCGCGTCACTGCAGCTGCGGGAAATCGTGCCGGGTATGGGCAATCTGCTGCTGCGCTGGAACCGCCCGCCCGACGACCCCTGCCCTTTCACAGCCCTGCAGGCACGGGTGCTGGCCCTGTGGGCGGCTTGCTCCGAGGCACCGCCAACGGGGCGCCTGGTAAGGATTCCCGTGCGTTACGGCGGCGAGGCCGGCCCCGATCTGGAGGAGGTTGCCCGCCATTGCGGCCTGAGCCCGGCCGAGGTCATCACACTGCACAGCCAGACCCGCTACGCCGTCTATTGTCTGGGGTTCCAGCCAGGCTTCGCTTACCTGGGCGGGCTGGACCCACGCCTGCACACGCCGCGTCGAGACACCCCCCGCCTGGCCATTGCAGCGGGCTCCGTCGCCATCGGCGGCAGTCAGACGGGCGTCTACCCGCTGAGCACTCCCGGTGGCTGGCAGGTGATCGGCCACACGTCGCTGCCGCTGTTCGACCCGGCTACTGAGACTGGTGCACTGCTGCAGCCCGGCGACACGGTGCGCTTTGTGCCCGTGCAGGAGGCGACATGAGCCAGACGCACGCCCTGGCCACCATCGCGGTGCTGCGCGCCGGCGCGCTGTGCAGCGTGCAGGATCTCGGCCGCCACGGGCGCCGCCACCTGGGCATCAGCCAGTGTGGCGCCATGGACACACTGGCACTGCAACAGGCGAATCTGCTGCTGGGGAATCCCCCCGGGGCGGCCGGGCTGGAACTGAGCCTGGGCCCGGTACAGCTGCTTTTCCCCCAGGCCACGTGGATTGCGTTGACCGGCGTGGACTTCGGTGGCCGCCTGCAGACACCGGAAGGGGGCGATGCGGCCGCGTTGAGCGGCCATCCGCTGCACATCCCGGCCGGTGCCGTGCTAAGCCTGACACGCCCCGCATTGCCCGGCGCGCGGGGCTATCTGGCGGTGGCTGGCGGCATCGATGTGCCCCGGGTGCTCGGCTCCCGCAGCACGGATCTCAAGGCGGGCTTCGGTGGTCATGCGGGGCGCGCCCTGCAGGCGGGGGATGTGCTGCCTGTCGGCCTGCCTGCGTCGACGCCAGCCACAGAGCGGCGAGGCGTGCGCGGTATTGCCCCCACCCACGTACTGCGCGCCCTGCCCGGGCCGGACTACGAACGCTTCACGCCGGCCTCCCACACCGGCTTCTGGCGGCAACCCTGGCGCGTCAACGCCCAGAGCAATCGGATGGGCCTGCGCCTGAACGGCGTTCCCCTGGCGCTGCACAGTGCGGTCAACCTGCTGTCGGCGGGGGTATTGCCGGGGGATGTGCAGGTGCCTGCAGACGGCCTGCCCATTGTGCTGGGCGTGGACTGTCAGACCACGGGCGGCTATCCGCGCATCGCCAGTGTGATCCAGGCGGATCTGTGGCAGCTGGCACAGCTGTCGCCCCTGACCTCGGTGTATTTCCAGCCCGTCACGCACGCTGTCGCCCGGGATGCCATGCAGCGGAGGATGTCCTACCTGCTCAGGCTGGCCGAGCGACTTGACGCAGAGGCGATTGCGCATCGCCATGGCCATGGCAGCCACCCGAGTCAGAGATCCTTCCCGAAAGACAATGAGTAGCGACTGAAGCGTCTATGCACTATTCTCGCGCGCAATTGACTTCTGGCGAGCAAGCCATGCGCATCGATCTGAACGCCGATCTTGGTGAAGGCTCGCCACATGACCAAGAGCTCCTGAAACTCATCAGCTCGGCCAGCATCAGCTGCGGCGTGCACGCGGGCGATGCCGACACCATCGCGAGCGCTATCGGTCACGCGCTGGCCCAGGGTGTCAGAATCGGAGCACATCCATCGTTTCCCGATCGTCAGCATGGTGGCCGCAGGGCCATGCAGCTGCCCTTTGCTCAACTTCGCTATCACTTGCTTTACCAGCTCGGAGCCCTGGACGCATTGCTGCGGGCACAGGGCGGCCGGCTTTGCCATGTCAAGCCCCATGGCGCTCTCTACAATCGGGCCGCCGAAGATCGTCAGCTGGCGCAGGACCTGGTGCTGATTATCCAGGAATTCGACGCCTCTCTGTCGCTGGTGGGACTGGCAGGGAGCGAAATGCTCCATGCCGCCCGTCAGGCGGGCATGCATTTTCGTGCCGAGGCCTTTGCTGACAGACGCTACACCAGCGCCGGCACGCTGCTGCCGCGCAGCGATGCACGCGCGCTGATCCACGACCCACAGGAGGCGCTGGCCCAGTCACTGGAAATCATCACGGATGGCTTCGTCACGGCGGTGGATGGTGCCCGCGTGCCAGTGGCGGCCGACACACTGTGCCTGCATGGCGACACGCCCGAAGCGCTGGTGTTAGCTCGGACGCTGCGCGCCGCCTTCACTGCGGCAGGAATCGAGATCAAAGGCTGAGGGAGCGTGCCCACGCCCCTGCCCTCGTCAAATCTTTCCCACCATCCGCGTCAGAATGGCCTGAAACTCGGCCTGGCTCATGTCTACTTTCTCAAGCACCCGCCCATAGAGGGTGATGGTGGGCACATGGCGGCCCTTGAAGTCCTGCTGCGCCTGCTGCAGGCAGTAGAGCACCATGCGCTCCTTGCGCGTGAGGCCGTCGCGGACGTCGGGAATGAGGTCTTCCAGGGGGATGATCACCATGCCGTGGCGTCCAGTGTTGGGTGACGCGATTGAAACATCCGGCATGACTCAGCACCAGTCGGGACCCTCGGGATCAGGGCAAAACAGCTGCCAACGCCAACATCAGCGACACCGCATCCCGCCGACCTCATTCGCGCACGCAGACTTCGGAGGGTCCGAACGTCACCCATTGATTGATGCAGCGCGGCACCTCGTCCTGTTGGTGACTGACGAAGACTATCTGCGTCGCTGTGGTGCTCGCGATGCGATCGACAATAGCCAGAATGAGAGTTCGATAATGATCATCCAGACCGACGCAGGGCTCATCAAGGATCAGGATGGCCGGGTACTTGACCATGGCGCGGGCGAGCAGCACGAGGCGCTGTTCCCCGAAGGAGAGCTGGTGATAGTGTTCTGCGGCTAGAGCGGCGATCCCGAAGGCCTGCAACCAGGCACGCGCCGCGCCCTGTTCACTGGCACCACTGTCATCGTACAGGCCGACAGAGTCGAAGAACCCGGACACCACGACATCCAGCACGCGCCAGCCCCGGGTGTAACGATTGTGCAGTTCATTGGAGACGAGACCAAAGCGAGCCTTGACCTCCCATACCGTCTCGCCGCTGCCGCGCCTGCGACCGCACACGCGCACATCCTGACCGTAGGCTTTGTGATTCTCGCCATTGAGCAGGCTGAGCAACGTGGACTTGCCGCACCCATTCGGCCCGCTGACCACAGCATGCTGTCCTCGGCGCAAGGTCCAGGTGAGGTGTTCGAAGACCGGCTTGTCGGAATAGCCTGCGCTGACATCGCGCAAATCCAGCAGCGGCACATCTGCCGCTGGCAGCGGCAGGTGGCGGCCGGGCAGTGGCGGCGGCAGACTTGCGGGAATTGCCACCTTCGGCTGGCGGCATGCCAGGAACGCGGGCGATGCGCGCACGGGGGCAATCGCCCCCAGCGCCCGGACGCTCAGAGCCTCCATCAACAGCATATGGGTGATACCGGGCAGGATGTCGCGCTCGCGCCGAGTCAACAGCAAGGTACAGGTGTCCGACCCCATGCCCTGCACGATGGCCTGCTGCACAGCGGCCCGGGAATCCTGATCCACGCTCTCCAGCGGGTCATCAAGAATCAACAGGACGGGCGCCTTGAAGAGTGCCCGGGCCAGCAGCGCCTTGCGCGTCTGCCCGGATGAAAGGTAACGGATGCCGCGCGCCTGCAGAGTCCGCAACCCAAGTGTCTCCAGAAGGGCTTGCAGTCGAGCCTCCTGTGCCGGCGACAACTGCTGCCCTGCGCTGACGAGTGCATGGACGCTGGTGCCCTGGTCCAGAGCACTGGGAGTGTACTCGCTGATGTCGTGACGGTTGTCCAGCGCCACAAGCGCCTGCTGCTCTTCGAAGGACACGAAACAGACATCGCGCCGCGGATCCAGCCCCGGCGCCCAGTGCAGGTGTTCGGTGCCGGTCAGCAGTTGGCCGCACAGCAGTCGCGCCAGCACTGACTTGCCTGATCCATTGCCACCGAACAGACACCAGTGCTCGCCCCGGTGCAGAGTGAAACCGGGCACACGAAGCACGTGGCGGCTGCCAAGGCGGCATACGGCATCGTCCACAGCCAACACGCGTGCCCGCTCTGCCCTGTTGCTCTGCGCCATACACTCAGTCCGTGAGCGTCTGCGCGACAATGGCCTTGAACTTGTCGCCCAGCGCGTGAGCTCCGGCCGGTTCGATCTGCAGCATGAGGACAGCGATCGTGTCAGTTTCCGGGTCAGCCCAGGCAAACGTGCCCAGCGAGCCGACCCAGCCGAACTCGCCATTGTTCACGCTGAAGGGACTTTTCGCGGCGTCTATCACGACCATGTAGCCATAGCCCCAGCCGCGATCCAGAATGCGGCTCTGCGGGGACATGCCTATCGGCAGCAGTGCAGGGGCGATGTGATTGCGGGTCATCTCGGAAACGCCGTCACTGGACAACACGCGCACACCGTCCAGCTCGCCGCCATTGAGGAACATCTGCAGCAGCCGCAGATAGTCCGGCACGGTGCTGACCAGCCCTGCAGATCCCTCTTTCAAGGGGGGGTCCTGAGTGATCGGCACGTCCATTTCCGGTTGCCTGCGCAACGGCCCGCCATCGCGGGGCACCTGGTAGATGCGTGCCAGACGCTCGACTTTGTCCGGCGGTACAAAGAAGGCTGTGTCTACCATTTGCAGCGGGCCGAGGATGTGCTCCTGAAGATAGGTATCAAAGGGCTGTCCGGTGACAATCTCGATGACGCGCCCCAGCACCGTAGTGGATTCGCTGTAGACCCACACCGTGCCGGGATCGCCTACCAGGGGGACAGCAGCGACCTTCTCAACGAACTGTTCCAGCGTGTCGGCGCGCGAGCGCACAGCGCGGCTCTGGTACAAGGCGCGATCGCGATGGCTCAGACCGCCGATATTCAGCAGCAGGTCGCGCAGCGTGATGGCCCGTGCAGGTGGTCGCACCGGACTGTTGTCCGGGTCTTCCGGGTTCACGAACACCGGCGTCTCCGCGAAGCTGGGAATGTAGTCGGCCAGGGGATCATCCAGGGAAAGGCGTCCCTGTTCTGCCAGTTGCATCACTGCCAGAGAAGTGATGGCTTTGGTCATGGAGCGGATCTGGAAGATCGAATCATCCCGCATCGACTGGCCGGCCTCGATGTCCTGCCAGCCCAGGCTCTGCAGGTAGACCACCTTGCCATGACGCATCACGCCGGCCACGAGGCCCGGCACACGGCCATCGTCGACATGCTGGCGCAGCATGGTCTCCAGCAAACCAAACCGCGCCGAGGACATGCCGACTTCCTCCGGTTGCGCCTGGGGAAGTGCCGGGGACTGCTGCGCCAGCGCGCAGACGCCGGCAAGGAGCAGTGAGCCGGACAGGGCAACGCGGACGAGCAAGGGAAAGAAGCCAGGATTCTGGCGAATGTCATGGCGCATGGGACGGCCTCTGTTTCTTGTTATGAGCGAGCGCGCGGCGACCGCACGGCTGGTGGGATGATAAGCGCTTTGCCGCCAAAGACAAATCGGCGGAACGCCGTTTGCCTGCGTCGGCGCACTTGCAGGATGCAGGCAACAGGTTCAGGATAGCCGCCGCTGTTGCTCCGCCTCTCCTGCGCGCAGGTCCGGACTCGGAGCTGCACTACAGGCTGACCAGATTCGTTTTCACACATTGCAGGGCAATGTCCGGACTGGCAAGGCTCCCACCCACCCAGAGGAGGTGTTTGCATGAAGCATTCATTGAACAAGATCGTTGCAGGCTTGATGGTTTCCGGTGCACTGGCGGGTTCCGCCCAGGCAGCGGAGTTTGTGCGCTATGAACAGAATGGCACGGTGTCCTGGGGCGAACTGGTCGACTCGACCATTCACCAGCTCAGCGATGCACCCTATCTGGGTGGCACGCGCACAGGCACCACGGTGGCCGAGTCTGCCGTGACCCTGAAGGCGCCGGTTGATCCGCAGCTGGTCGTGATGACCGCGCTGAACTTCCGCAGCCACATCACCGGCGAGCCGGCAGAGTACCCCGGCCTGTTCATCGTGCCGGCCAACTCCATCATCGGCCCGAACGAGAACATGGTCATCCCCGTCGATTCCAACAACTTCCACTACGAAGCGGAAGCGGTGATCGTCATCGGCAAGCGTGCCGACAATGTCTCCGTGGAAGATGCCTCCGACTACATCTTCGGCGTGACCGCCGGCAACGACGGCAGCGCCCGTGACTGGCAGTCCGCTGACCTGCAGTGGACCCGAGCCAAGGGCAGCAAGACCTTCAACGCCGTCGGCCCGACTCTGGTCACCGGCATCGACCCGAACAATGTGCAGATCGAAGGGCGTCTGAACGGCACTGCCGTGCAGGGCGAGAACACCTCCGACATGCTGTTCAACTTCGATTACATGGTGAGCTACATCTCCCGCTACTTCGTGCTCGAGCCAGGCGACCTGGTCTGGTCCGGCACCATGGGCACCACACGTCAGCTGAACCATGGCGATGTGTATGAAGTGGAAGTCGAGGGCGTGCCCGTTCTGCGTACCCCTGTCATCAAGGCTGGTCAATAACCTGGATTCGCTTTCGGGTCGAAAAAATGGGGAAGTGGCTTGCGCTACTTCCCCATTTCTTTTGGGGGGTTGTTTGCGGTGTCAAAGTTTGACTGTGCTGCACAGCATCAGGGTGCAGCGCTTACGAAGATGCTCTGATCTACATATTTCCAGCGGACAGCGCCGAAGAACATCTCATCCCAACTCTGGTCGCCCCAGGGCACTGAACGTGCCGGGTCGGGGTTGGCCTTGTTCTGAGTGGAATTGTCGAACGCTCCCGTCGCCACGATCTTGGTACCGGCCGGAACGAATCGAGGTTCCGCCATTTTGTACTCGATCTGCCAGTTGTAATTGTAGTTTGCGATATTGATCAACTCTTCCACTTTGCCATCCGGGTAGTGTGCCGCGAACCTCATGCTCTTGCCCCGGAAGTGCATGTGCGGCAGAAAACTGTGCACGTAGGCATCATGTTCGATCGTGATGCTCTGCTGCTGCTCGAAGTGCGGAGCGTAGGGCGGAATATTGGTCCACCCCTGCGGGAATATGCAGGCACAGGCACCGGATTGGCGCTCCTCGGGAATTTGATCGTCAGGGTAGAACCAGATTCCAATTTCGCTTGCATCAACGGTCTCTCGCCCGGTAGTCGTATAGTGCAACTGCAGTCCAAGCATGGAGCCGGCCTTGAGCAACCCTCCCGTATTTGGCTCCTCCACATGAGGCTCAGCGCCGGGAATGTAAGGCGTGATATGAGCCACGTTCGGGTCTGTCGCACCCAGAAATCCGCGGGGTCGCTCGCCCGGCGCGATGACGGCATTCAAGGTGTGGTGCAGCACAGTGCGGTCGCCTGGCATGTACTGACTGGCGCGAACCCAGCGATCACGGTCCAGGCCCTCGAAAGGAACCACGACGGTAATGTAATCAAGCACGCCGGTGGCCGGAATGGTCTGCGGCGGCACCTTTACTATCAAGTCAGGCTCGCCGAAGGCCCACTTGCTCTCTGGCCAGACGAGAGCCGCCAGCGGGTCGTTGTCGCCATCCTTCGGAGCACCTGTGGCGATCCACTGCAGAATCTTCTGCTGCTCGTCGACTTCCAGCACATAATCATTGCTGAACTCTCCGACATGAGGGTCAAGCTGGCCGGGCGGCATGCGCTTGGTCATCAGCACTTCGCGGATCATGGGCGACCAGCCCTGCACCATCGCGTGGCTGTCCATGGCGAAGGGGGCGATGCCGCCCTCGCGGTGGCAGCTGGCGCAGTTCTCGGCGATGATCGGGGCGACATCGCGGCTGTACGAAACGCCCGTGGAAGCCAGCTGCGCCATGGCTGGATAGCTGACATCCGCGCCATCCATGGCCACTACCGGCGTGCTGATGGCCGCGCCGGCTGTCACCTCACCCAGGGCCGTCTCCAGCGCCGCGACCGGGCCGCGGAAGATTACTTCGAAACTGCGCGGATCGAAGAGGAAAGTCTCGCCGCTCTTGTCGACCCCCATGGCCTGAGCGATCACCTGAGCGTCATCGATGAGCACCGGCAATGTCAGGCCGAGTGCCTCGGCCTGGGCAAGCACCTGTGCCCGCGGCTCGCCCAGCGGATTGATAAGCATGAACTCGATGCCCTGCTCGGCATAGGCAGCTTGCAGGCGGGTGTAGTCGGCCAGGGCCGCGGCCGTCTGTGCGCTGCCGTTGACCTGTACCAGGAAGGCAATCGCCTTGTGGTCGTCGTACCAGCTCATGTGATGAAAACGGCCCTGCTGGTCGAGCAGGGCGAAGTCCCCCACCCGCTCGGCGGCCTGCAGCGAAGTGCAGGACAACACACTCAGCAGCGCAGTGAAAGCGAGGGATCGGGAGCGTGCAAGAATTGGCATGGGAGTCTCCGGGGAAAGAAGTGGGACGGGGCTGTGTCTGGGCTGCTCTGCTCCGGGCGCGCGGCGCCCTGGTTGCAGAATGGTACAGATGCTACCACCCGGCCAAGAGCTGTCCAGCAGGACTCAGCGCGGCTGCCCGGGGATTTTCTCACCGGATTCTGGAATTGAAGAATCAGCAAGGGAAAGGGGCGCCAGACCGCGGGAGCGGCCTCGCGCGCCCGGGGGAAGCTCAGTTGCCGCTGTAGAAAACGTTCAGCTTGTTGCCGTCCAAGTCACGGAAGTAACCGGCGTAGTAGGTATCGCTGCGCGGACCGGCCGGGCCTTCGTCCTTCGCGCCCAGCTCGATGGCCTTCCTGTACACGCGGTCCACAGTAGCTCGGCTGTCGGCCAGCAGGGCGATCATGGTGCCGTTGCCGAAGGTGGCGGGATTCTTGTCGTAGGGACGGATGACGGACAGCATCGGACTGGTCGGGCTGTTGCCCCAGGCGATAAAGCCATCCATTTCCATTACGCGGGTGGCTTTCAGTTCTGTCAGCAAGGCGTCGTAGAATGCGCCAGCGCGGGCCAGGTCGTTGGTGCCGAGTGTCACATAGCCAATCATGGGGGTCTCCAGTAGGGGGATGAGTGTGAAACGAGCCGGCACTCTAGCACAGGGCCCGGCACGCCAGTGTGTCCGTCATGCCAGTCGTGCAGCAATTGCTGCCCCGCCTGTGCCACAATCCGCCACAACGCCATCTGAAGGTGATCCCATGTCCACTGCATTTCCCGCCCCAGACTTCGACGTTGATGCCGTCCTGGCAGACCCCGCTCATCCAGTCGTGCTGTTCTCTCTGAGCTGGTGCAGTTTCTGTCGCTCCGCCAAGCAGCTGCTGGACCAGCTGCAGATTAGCTACATCGACCACGAGCTGGATCGCGGCAGTTTCCTGAAGCCTGCGCTGCAGCAGCGCGTGCGTGGGCGTCTGGAGGAGCTGACAGGCAGCAACACGTTGCCACAGCTGTTCATCGGCGGCGAGTCCATCGGCGGCTACACCGACACCGCCAGTGCCCTGCGCACCGGGCGCCTGGCAACGGTGCTCACCCGCCATGGTGTGTCCTTTCACCCTGTCTGAACCCGGAGCCTGCCATGGACCTGCCGATCCGCTACCTGCATCTGACCGCCGTCCTGGTGCTGGCCGGCACCCTGATCATCGAGAACATGGCCATGGCGCGGCAGATCAGCCAGGAGGACCTGCGCAACCTGCTCAAGGTGGATGCCGCCTATGGCATCAGCGCCGCTCTGGTGCTGGCCTGCGGACTGGGGCTCTGGTTCTGGGGGGGCAAGCCGGCGGATTTCTATTCGGGCAATCCCGTGTTCCACGCCAAACTCGGTCTGTTCGTGCTGGTGGGGCTGCTGTCCATCCACCCCACCGTATTCCTGCTGCGCCACCGCAAGCACACGCAGAACATCATCGAGGTGCCGGTGAGTGTCCTGCGTGTCCTGCGCGCCGAGCTGATCCTGCTGGCCTTCATTCCTGTGCTGGCCTTTCTCATGGCACGCGGCATCGGGCTGCCGACGCTCTGACTCAGGCCAGCACGCGCTGCAGCCAGGCGGAGATGTCCCGCACTTGCTCCAGACACACCGAGTGCTCCATTGGATACCTCTGCCACTGCACCGGGTGACCCAGCGCGCGCAAGGCCGCCTCGGCACGACGCCCCAGCGCCTCGGGCACTACGGTGTCATGACTGCCATGACATACCAGCACCGGCAGGCCCGCATTGGCGGCTGTCTGCTGCACAAGCTCGGCAGTGGGGAAATAGCTCGACAGGGACATCGCCCCGGCCAGCGGACGCGCACAGGTCAGCGCCGCCTGCAGGATCACGGCACCGCCCTGAGAAAAGCCCGCCAGTACGATGCGGCGGCTGTCGATGCCACGCGCCACCTCGCGCTCGATCAGGGCGTGCACAGCTTCAGCCGAGCGTGTCAACTGCGCGACATCCACCCGGCGCTCGATGCTCATCTCAAGGATGTCGTACCATGCCGGCATGACATAGCCGTTGTTGATGGTGACGGGGATCTTCGGCGCATGGGGAAACACGAAGCGCACCGGCAGGTCGGCGGGCAGATGCAGCTCCGGGACGATGCCGGCGAAGTCGTGGCCGTCAGCACCCAGGCCGTGCAGCCAGAGAATGGCAGCAGTGGGCTCGGCGCCGTCAGGAGACAGCAGTTCAACAGCAGGCAGGCAATTCATGGCGGTGTATCCTCCGGGCAAGCGGGGCTGGAATGGTAAACCGCGCACTTGGTGCTGGCTACCTGCTGAGCAACCCGTCAAGCCGACTTGCCCGCGCGCGCAGCTTGTTGCTACTCTCGAAACGCGCGTTTGCGCATCCAGGGCAAAGACTCGGAGAACAATAATGATCAACCGGCTTCCCGTTCCTGCACGACCCGCACGACCCGCATTATCAACGCGCGCCGTCTGCATGCTGCTGGCACTGTTTCTGCTGCCAGGGGTGCAGGTCTGGGCCCAGACCGACGCCTATCGCGCTCCCCGCACCGCCGACGGTTATCCCAACCTGCAGGGTATGTGGACCAACAACACCATTACGCCGCTGGAGCGCCCGCCAGAGCTGGCCGACCGCCCCTTCCTGAGCGAGGCCGAGCAGCAGGCCATGGAGCAGGCCGTGCTGGCCGCGATTGCCGCCGCCGATCTGCCCAGCGATCCGAATCGCCCACCTCCCACCAAGGAGCAGATCGACCTGGAGGACAGCTACAACGCCTTCTGGTTCGATGATGGCACCAAGGTGGCAATCTACAACGGCGAGCGCCGCACCTCTCTCGTGGTGGATCCGCCCGATGGGCGCATTCCTGCCCTGACCCCCGCGGCCCAGGCCCGGCTCGCAGCGGCAGCGCAGGAGCGAGCGCAAGACCCGTTCCGCGGCCCCGAATCACGCCCGCTGGCCGAGCGCTGCCTGCTCTCGTTCGGCTCCAGCTCCGGACCGCCCATGTTGCCGATCCTTTACAACAATCACTACCAGATCGTGCAGTCACCTGGCTACGTGATGATCCTGGTGGAGATGGTGCATGACGCCCGCATCATCCGCATCGACGACCAGCCCCTGCCCGCCGCCTGGAAACCCTGGATGGGCGATTCCATCGGCCGCTGGGAAGGCGAAACCCTGGTGGTGGAAACGCGCAATTTCCATCCGCTGCAGAACTACCGGGGCTCGGGCGCTGAATTTCACACCGTGGAGCGCTTCACGCGCGTGGGGCCCGATACGATCAATTACAGTGTGACGGTAACCGACCCCCAGACCTTCACGGCCCCCTGGACCGCAGAGATTCCGATGTTGCGCACACAGGACCAGATGTTCGAATATGCCTGCCACGAAGGTAACTACGCCCTGCCCGGCATTCTGGCGGGAGCACGTGTAGAAGAGCGGGAAGCAGGAGCCTCCAGGTAGTATGGAAGACATCATCGAGATGCTGCGGGAGCGGAACGAGCCCGTGCCGGTCCCGCTGGAATTGCCCGACGAGGATCTGCTCGTCGAGATCGAGGAACAGCTGTACATGTCGCTGCCGGACGACCTGCGGGTCTTCCTGCTGACCGTCAGCGATGTGGTCTGGGGCCGCCTGGAGCCGGTCACGGTCACAGATCCGAACTCCCATACCTATCTGCCCGAAGTGGCCGCCGTGGCCTGGAGCCTTGGGCTGCCGCGGCGCTACCTGCCCATCTGCGAGGCCGACGGCGGCTACTACTGCATCAGCCAGGATGGCACCGTGCTGTTCTGGGACGAGCGCATCAGCGATCAGAGCTGGGACTCCCTCTGGCTCTGGGTGCGCGAAATCTGGCTGGCGGACTGAGGGCCCCTCAGGGCTCCTCGCCGTCATCGACCGCTTCCGACCTCTTGTCAGCGCCGCGCCGGGTCACGCTCAACCAGTCCAGCGCGATCCCTGAAATGGCGCTGAAACGCGTCACCCGGTAGATCACCTGCAATACCTTCGGACGTCGGCGCACACGCGGTTCCGCCGCGCGCGGAATGAACCACACCGATACCGCCACCCGCAGCAGGAAACTCGCCACGAACACGATGAACAGGGGGCTGCGCATGTCACTCAGAAAAGGCACGGCCTCCGCGATGTGCGGCGCCGCCGTGGCAATCAACCCGCCCAGCAGCGCTCCCCCGAACACGGCCACGGCGCTCAGTGCCGACTGCATGGCCGCATAGACGGCAAAATCACTCTTGTGCGGCCGGATGTCGTAGAGATAGTTGGCCGTGCTGAGACTGTAGCCACTCCACACGAAGCCCGAGACCATCTGCACGCCGATCAGGTACCAGTGATCCGGCGAGAACAGCCAGAGCAAGGGCACCACGGGAATCACGATACTGGAGAACAGCATCACCAGGCGATTGCCGAAGCGATCGCTGAAACGCCCCCAGAAACTCAGTGTGAGGAATTGCGTCAGGATCGACGCGATGGCATTGAGGCTGTACTCCAGGTAGGTGAACTGCAGGTCGCGCAGCATGTAAACGGCGAAAAAGGGAGCCGAGATCGCCACCACCCCCTGCATGCCAGCCACGAAGAAGCTGTATTCGCGGAAGGTGCGATCCTTCAGGGAAGCGCGCATCTGCAGCAGACTTTGCCAGAAACCCTTGCGGCCGGATGGATGCGGCACCGGGTCAGGGTCATGCATCTGTGTCAGCAGACGGGCCGAGATCACGCGCCCGGCACCCGCTGCGGCGAACAGCAACGCGAAACCCAGCCACACGACCCCCAGCCGCTCGCTCAGACTCAGCAGCGCTCCCCCGCTCACGAAGATGGCCAGCGAAGCCATCATGGTCAGGCGTGTGCGCGAGGCAAAGAAAGCGCCACGCCGGCGCTGCGGCACGATGCTTCCCATCCAAGCGCGCCACTGTGGCTGAATGAAATTGAGACAGGAGAAATACAGGACACAGAGCCCGATCAACCAGGGCACGGAGCTGGCGCTGCGCGTGAGTGCCAGCACGGCGAGAGCAAACACCACCAGTGCTTGAAAGCCCGCGGTGGTCACCACCAGCGGCTTGCGCGGCAGATAGTTGCCGAGCCAGGCCGAGAGTATCTGGAATAGCGCGCCGAAGAGCTGAGGAATCGCCATCAGCCAGCCCATCTGCGCAGCCGTGGCATTGAGGTAGATGGCAAAGGCATTGAAGAAGTTGTCACCGGTGGCCGTCATGGTGGCCGAAGCCACCGCTTCCTTCTGCGAACTGCGCAGCGTGGGGCGCAGCCAGACGGTGCGGGCACGCGCTTCTCGGGGTGCATACGGCGGAAGCTGTTCGGTCATCGGAAAGTCTGCACTGCTGCTGGCTGAAGACGTATCCGAGGATCATCGAATTCGCTTGCCAATGCAATGGCGGCAGGCGAGGCCGGCAGGCTTGAAAGCAGCGTCTGCTGTCCCGATATGGCAGGGAGTTGACGCAGAGCCATCCCACGGGAGACCCGCATGTCCGATCAGATCTATGTGACCTGTCCACACTGTCATCGCAAGAACCGCATGCCAGCGCCTCGGCTGTCAGAAAAAGGGACTTGCGGCGCCTGCAAGCAGGCGCTGTTCAACGGGCATCCCGTGCCGCTGTCCCGGAGCAGCTTTGATCAGCACCTGAGCGGCGACGTCCCGCTGCTGGTGGATTTCTGGGCGCCGTGGTGTGGCCCGTGCCGCTCGTTTGCACCGACCTTCGATGCCGCTGCTGCCAGCTTCGAGCCGCGCCTGCGTTTGGTAAAGGTCAATACGGAGGTGGAGCAGGCGCTGGCGCAGCGTTTTGCCATCCGCAGCATTCCCTCGCTGGTGCTGTTCCACAAGGGTCACGAAGTCGCCCGCCTTTCGGGGGCGCTGCCGCCTGCTCGGCTGCAGCAGTGGGTGCAGCAGCACCTGCCCAATTGACCCTGCGCCGGTAAACCACTGCAAGCCCTCTGCGTTGGACGGCTCGCATGCATGACACATTTCCGACAGCGGCAATGCGTCGACGTCCACCCTTTTTGCCAAGGAGTCTCGCTCATGTGCAAGCCGATACTGTTATGCGTTCTGGTGCTGGGAATGGCAGCCTGTCAGTCTGGTCGAGGCCCGCTTTACAGTGGCCCGATCATTGATCCGCAGGGCGTTGACATGGGCCGTTATCAGGCCGATCTGTCAGAATGCCAGGCCATCGCCGATCAAGTGCCCGTGGGCGAGCGCGTTGTCGCCGGCGCTGCCGTGGGTGCTGCTGTCGGCGGCGCCATTGGTGGCATCATGGGCAACAGCCGTACTGCAACGCGCTCCGCTGGTGCGGGCGCCGTGGGAGGCGGCCTGCAGGGCGCTTCCTCGGGAATGCGTGAACGCGATCGCGTCATCCACAACTGTCTGCGCGGACGTGGTTACAGCGTGCTCAACTGATTTGGCCGGATTCCAGGGATCCCTGAAGCAGCGGCCGCCCCTTCCAGGGCCACGCCGTTCGCCGTCAGGGAGCAGCAGATGTACTTGCCTGACATGAGTCCGACCAGAGCCTGGTACGGTTGATAGCGACATGCCACCAAGCCTCTATCTCGGCGCCCCGACACGCCATGCCGGGGCGTTCCAGAATGCCTGTCACCACATGCTGGTGAACGGTCTGGTCAGCGAGGGCGTGGAAGGGATGTGAAGTGGCGAAGATGCTCTCTTCAGCGTCGAGCCAGAGATACAGGTACCAAAAGGATCAGAGTCTGGTGCTGATTCCCATGACGTTCGCCGCCGACCTTCGGAAGCGTTCCAAACATGAGGGCTGCGCCCGCGTGCACTACCTCAATCCGGAAGATAGCGCCCGCTTCGGTATCCGGGGTGGCACCTTCACTGTCGTCGCAGCAGGGCACAAGTGATCGTCAGCCAGCGTTTCCTGCGCGGCAGCCTGCTCTGTCTCTTTGCTGCTTGGCGCCTGCAACGGTGTCCACGACACAGGCGTTGACACTCTCATCCAGACCAATCGCGCCGCAAACAATCCGATTCGCATGGCGGAAGACGAGATTCAGGCCGGGACCAACATCATCGCCGCGTGCTTTGCCAACGATCTGCCCCGCGCTTCGTCTCTGGGGCGCGAGGTATCGCAACCGCTGGTTTCCCAGCGGACAGCGGCGGTCCATGCAGTGAAGGAGGAAATCATGCTGCGCGACTGGCAATAACCCCGCACCGCGGGAGCAGGACGGGCTTACGGCCTGCGCTGCTCCAGCACTCGCACATAGTGATGCAGAATCTCGTCGTAGGTGGTCACACCCACATTCACCTGCGCCTCGGCATCCACGTTGTGCGGATTCGCCTCTGAATTGTCGTACACCGTCTCGGTGACCAGGCGACTGCCTGCCGGCAGTGCCACGCGCTCACGCAGCGGGTAATTCATCTGCCAGTTGAAATTGTAATTCGCCACATTGATCAGCGGCCGCACGCTGCCATCGGGCAGCTCGGCATTGATGCGCATGCTCTTGCCCCGCGTGTGGGTCTGCGGCGCAAAGCTCTCCACGAACACGTCCTGCGCAAACGCCGGTGCCGCAGCATTCTCGACTTGATTGTCGACGCCGGGTGCGATGGTGAACTCTTCGTTCAGCGTGATCACATGGCGCACCTGGTACTGCGGCGGAGTGTCGCGAAAATAGAAACCGATGCGTGTACGATCCAGGCGCTCGCGCCCCCCTGTCACGTAACGCAGCTTGAAGGACAGGTCGCGATCGGCGCGCAGCAGATAGCCGGAATCCTCTGCAAACACTTCACGCGGGCGACCTGGCACGTAAAGGCTGATGAAATCGGCATTGTCTGGATCGATCAGATCCGCCGGATTGCGGTCGCTGATGGCAGGATCCACGGCGTGCACCAGCAGACTGTGCAGTACGGAGGGCTCCCCCACGTCATAGGCGACGGCCTGCACCCAGCGATCCTCGGTCAACGCCAGATCGGCGCGCTTGATCAGGAAGTCCACCATGCCGGTGGCAGGTACGGCCTCTTCCGGCACCTCGATCACCAGATCCGGCTCCCCCAGTGCCCATTCCGGGGCGGCCGGCGCGGGCGTCGCAAGAGGATCGTCCTCGCCCTCGCGTCGTGCACCGCTGTCGATCCAGTGGACGAGCGTCATCAGCTCCTCATCGGTGATGGTATGGATATCGCCCCACTCGCCCACCTCGGTGTCGATCTGCCCGGGAGGCATGCGCCGCGTGATCAGCACCTCTCGGATCATCGGACTCCAGCCCTGCATCATGCGGTGACTCACCATGGCCCAGGGCGCCAGGCCGTCTTCGACATGACACACGGTGCAGCGGCGCTGCACGATGGGCACGATCTCGTCCTGATAGGAAATCTGGCGGTCGCCGAAACGTTCGACATGCTCATAACGCAGCGCAGTGCCGGCCACCTCCGGCACGCCCTCCTGCGCATCGACTTCGACATTGGCCAACGCTGCCTTGAGGGCACTTTCGAGATAGGGCACCGGAAGTTGCGGGTCGGCGCCGGTCACAGCCACGCGGCTGTCCAGCGGGCCGCGGTAGACAATCGCGAAGGAAGACGGATCAAGGACGAAGGCTTCGGCGGTGGTCTTCACACCGAGGGATCGCGCCACCAGCTGGGCACTGTCGAGCAGCATGGGAATGTCCAGGCTCTGCCGTTGCAGCGCAGCGACTGCGGCCTCCCGACTGACAGTCCGGGTGGACTCCAGCAGGAAGAACACCACACCCTGCTCCGCATAACGCTGCTGCAGGTCCTGCAGCATGACGATGCCCGCGGCTGACACGGCATCATCAGGGCTGTAGACATACAGCACCACGGCCTCGGACTGCTTGTAACGACTCAGCTGATGAAACCGACCGTTCTGATCCAGCAGCGCAAAGTCTGTGCCTCGTTGCGCCAGTGCCGTGGACATGAACAAAACGCTGCCGAGACTGACAGCGAGCAGCAAGCGCGAAACAAGGAGAATGCGAGTCATCATAAAAGGTACGAAGGTTGGCACACGAGGCTGGTCAGCAAGAATTGGCCGCATTTAAGCACACCGCCGCGCGGGGCGGCTTCCTCGAATCGGAGGAATCGCTGACGGATTCCGAAGGATTGCAGGAAAGCCGCCAGAGGACGGGCTCAGACGATGAAGTTCACGAGTTTGCCGGCGACATAGATCACTTTCTTGATGCTCACGCCATCCAGCTTGTCTGCGACCCCTGGCGCCTTGCGCGCGATCTCTTCCACTTGCGCCTGTGTCAGTGAGCGCGCCACCTGCAGCTCTGCGCGGCGCTTGCCGTTGATGTGCACGGTCATGACGAGGTCGTCGGACTGCAACCACTCGGGGTCCGCCTTC
>Ga0255220_1000271_pt1 | contig 22661 bp, 20 predicted proteins | sample Miss_Colum_RepB__FD_188423 | JGI IMG/M metagenome (GOLD analysis project Ga0255220, IMG submission 188423) | Freshwater microbial communities from Mississippi River, Louisiana, United States - Miss_Colum_RepB_8d | ecosystem: Environmental > Aquatic > Freshwater > River | place: USA: Louisiana...
ATTGGCACAGTGCCAGACATCGGGGGTCCGGCAGTCCGTTCAGCGGCATTGGAGACCCGCACCGAGTGAGGAGGGAGACCGCGGCTCCCGACGAAATGAGGGCACCCAGGATGGGTGCGGGTCAGCCGCAGAACGGACAGCCGGACTCCCGGTGTCGGGAAGACTCTCCGGGTTGTTCTGATCGCGGGCAGGGCCCGCTCCCACTGGGCCCTCTCCAACAGGCACTCCCGCATCAGGCCTGGGCCACCCTTCCGTAATGGCTGACCGGCTGTTCCCAGTAGACGATATCCCGGCCCACCGCCGACGCCAGCGCAGCGAGGATGGCGGGCACGTCCGCCCGCTTCACCACCATCTCGTACTGCATGCGCTTGCGTTTGCCCGTGACCTGCTCGGCCACGCTCAGGCCCGCGTGCTGGCCGTGCCCGTACACGGTGTACGACGAAAATCCCGCCACGTGTTCCTGCAGCAGCAGATAGTCCACCAGCGCCTCTTCCAGCGTCGGCGAAGTGTTCAAGACCAGCAGGCAAAGTGCCTGCGCCGGCGTGTCCATGTCAGAGCGACTCATCGTTCTTCTCCAGTCAGCGGGTCGATGGCCTTGTGAAAGGCCTTGTAGATGATCGGCAGCAGGAACAGCGTAAGCAGCGTGGAGCTGATCAGGCCGCTGATCACCACGATGGCCAGCGGGCGCTGGATCTCCGAGCCCGGCCCGGTGGCCAGCAGCAGCGGCACCAGGCCGAAGGCGCAGATCGAGGCCGTCATCATCACCGGGCGCAGACGGCGCTGGGCGCCCTCGGTCACTACCGTGAGAATGTCCAGCCCCTTTGCCCGCAGCTGATTGAAATAGGTCATCATCACCACGCCGTTCAGCACCGCGATACCCAGCAGGGCGATGAAGCCCACCGAGGCCGGCACCGAGAGGAACTCCCCTGTCACCCACAGGCCGATCAGGCCGCCCGTCAGTGCGAAGGGAATGTTCGACAGGATGATCAGTGTCTGCTTGATGGAATGGAACGTCAGGAACAGCAGCAGCGCGATGAGCGACAGCGCCAGCGGCACCACCAGCATCAGCCGGGCGGCTGCGCGCTGCTGGTTCTCGAACTCGCCGCCCCACTCCAGGCGATAGCCCTCGGGCATGTCGATGCTGGCGGCGATCTGCGCGCGGGCCTCGTCCACGAAGCCCACCAGGTCGCGCTCGGCCACGTCGGTGCGGATCACGCTGAAACGCTGGCCGGCCTCCCGGGAAATCAGGATCGGCCCTTCCACCCGCGCGATGCTCGCCACATCCGCCAGCGGGATCTGGCTGCCATCGGGCAGGTCGATGAAGCTGTCACGCAGCTGGGCCAGGCCGTCGCCCTCGATGCGCGGATAGCGCACCATCAGGGGAATGCGCGCGCTGCCTTCCATCACGCTGCCCACATGGATGCCCTCGATCTCGGCGCGCAGGCGCGTCTGCAGCGCCTCGGCGTCCAGCCCGAGGCGTCCGGCAAGGGTGCGGTCGACACCGATCTGCAGGTATTGCGCGCCTTCGTTGAGCGTGGCGATGGTGTCGATGGCGCCGGGGATGGCCTCCACCTGGGCGGCAATCTGCTGGGACAGGCTGTTCAGAGTGTCCAGATCCGGCCCGAACAGCTTGATCGCCACGTCACCACGCGAACCGGTGAGCATCTCCGACACCCGCATGTCGATGGGCTGGGTGAAGCCGTAATTGATGCCCACAAAGCGGTCCATCACTTCGCGCAGATGGTTCTCGATCTCGACCTTGGTCTCGCGCCACTCCGCGGGCGGGCGCAGGTGCAGGAACATGTCGGTCTCGTTCAGGCTCATCGGGTCGAGGCCCATCTCGTCCGAGCCACTGCGCGAAATCACGCGCAGCACTTCCGGCACCTCGGCCAGGATCGCCTGCTCGATTTCCAGAATGATGCGGCTGTTGGCTTGCAGGCTGATGGAGGGAAGGGTCTCGACCTGGATCAGCAGATCGCCCTCATCCATGGTGGGCATGAAGGTCTTGCCCACCAGCGGGAACACCACCACGCTGGCCCCCAGCAGGGCGGCGCCCAGGCCGAGCAACACCGCCGGCCGTGCCAGCGCCTTCTTCAGCAGCGGCGCGTAGAGAGCCGCCAGTGTGCGGCTCAGCCACGGATCGACGTGGGAGTCGGCGCGCACCAGGAACGAGGCCACCACGGGAATCAGTGTCAGCGACAGCAGCAGCGAACCCAGCAGCGCGAACACGATGGTCAGGGTCACGGGGCCGAACAGCTTGCCCTCCAGGCCTTCCAGCGAGAGCAGGGGCAGGAACACGATCACGATGATGATGATGCCCGAGGTCACCGGGGCCGCCACGTCGCGCACGGCACGGTAGATCACGTGCAGCACCGGCAGGCGGCGTGGGCCGTCCTTCTGGTGCGCCATGGACGAGACCACGTTCTCGACGATGACGATGGAGGAATCCACCAGCATGCCGATGGCGATCACCAGGCCGCCCAGACTCATCAGATTGGCCGACATGGCCATGGACTCCATCATCAGGAAGGTGAACAGGGCGGACATCGGCAGGATGACGGCCACGCTCAGCGCGGCGCGGACATTGCCCAGGAACAGGCCGAGCAGCACCACCACCAGCAGCACAGCCTCGATCAGGGCCCGCGACACGGTGCTGACAGCACTCTCGATCAGCACGGTGCGGTCGTAGAACACATGCAGTTCGGTGCCTTCGGGCAGGGACGACTGCAGCGCGTCTAGCCGCGCCTGCACGCCTTCCACCACGTCGCGGGAATTGGCGCCGCGCAGGCCGATGACCAGGCCCTGCACGGTCTCGGAGCCACCATCGGCCGTCACGGCGCCGTAGCGCTCCATGTTGCCGGCGGCGACAGTCGCCACTTCCGCCAGGGGCAGCGTGTCGCCCGCGGCATTGCGCACCCGGGTATTCGCCAGATCGGCCATCCCGGCAATGGCACCTTCGACGCGCACCAGGATGACTTCCTCGCCCTGATCGATGCGGCCTGCGCCGTCGTTGCGGTTGTTGGCGGCCAGGGCGTCGGCGATGTCCTGCAGACTCACGCCCAGCGCATTCATGGCCTCGCGGCGCGGCTGCACTTCATAGGTGCGCACGAAGCCGCCCAGGGCATTGACGTCGGCCACGCCCGGCACGGTGCGCAGGGCGGGGCGGATGGTCCAGTCCAGCAGGAAGCGCTTGTCGGCCAGCGTCATGTCCGGGTTGTCGATGGTGAACATGAACATCTCGCCCAGCGGCGTGCTGGTGGGCGCGAGTCCGCCGCTGATGCCGCCGGGCAGGCTGTCCCAGACATTGCCCAGACGCTCGGCCACCTGCTGACGCGCCCAGTAGATGTCCGTGCCATCCTCGAAGTCCAGGGTGATGGAGGTCAGGGCGTACTTGGAGATCGAGCGCAGCATGGTCTGCTGCGGAATGCCCAGCAGCTCGACTTCCACCGGCTGCGTGATCAGGGACTCCACTTCCTCCGGCGTCATGCCGGGCGACTTGATGATGATCTTCACCTGAGTCGGCGAGATCTCCGGAAAGGCGTCAATCGGGATGTTGAGCAGGGCGTTGCCGCCGAAGCCCAGCAGGAGCAGGGAGAGCAGGATCACCAGCAGCCGCTGGCTCAGAGACGCCTGGATCAGCGAAGCCAGCATCATTCACCCCCGCCCAGGCCGAGCTGAATGCCCTTGAGCACGGCGGTGCCCTGGATGGCGACTTCCTCGCCGGCGCGCAGGCCCTCCAGTGCCAGATAATCCGCGCCGATGGGACGCAGGCTGAGCGTGCGGGCCTCCACGCCGGCGGCAGTGCGCACATAGACGGTGGTGAGGCTGCCGCTGTGCACCACGGCGCGTTCGGGCACCAGGATGCCGGGCGCCGAGGGGGGCAGCACCAGCGCGACGATCTGGCCGGTGCCGAGACTGGTCGGGCCATCGAATTCGGCCAGCAGCTCGATGGTCTGGTTGCTGCTGTCGATCACGGAATCCATCTGCCGCAGCGTCAGGGTGTCGCTGGTACCGGCGACGCTCAGACGCTGTCCGAGGCTCAGATCCTGCGCCACGCGAGCCGGGACATGAGCGCTGAGCCAGCGCTGGGTGCCGGCATTCAAGGTGGCGACGGTCTCGCCGGCAGACACGAAGTCACCGGCGGTATGCAGGCGCTGACTCAGGACACCGGCTTCGGGGGCCAGCAGATAGAACTCGCCCAGGCCCTGGCTGCGTTCGCGCAGGGCCTGCAGGCGAGCGGCATCGAAACCGCCCTGGCCGAGCTGGGCGCGCGCGCTGCGCTCGTTGAAGGCGGCCTGCTGCTGCGCGAGGCGTGTCTGCTGCAGACGCTGCTCGGCGATCACCCCCTGGGCAAACAGGGTCTCGTCCCTCTGCAGGGCCAGGTCGGCACTCTCCAGGGCTGTCACGGCGCCGATCCAGGCGTCCTGCAAGGGCAGGATCTCCTGGCTGCGCACGGTGGCCAGCAAGGTGCCTGCGGCGACACTGTCTCCCGCCACGGCATGCCAGCGGCTCAGCGTGCCGCTCCACAGACTGCTGACCATGGCGGCCGCATCCGGCGAATTCACGACCGTGGCGGCGAAGCGCGCCCCGGTGCTGGTGTCGGTGGGCTGCACCGCTGTGAAGACCACGCCCATGCGGACGATGTCCTCGGGGCTGATGGCCACGGGTTCCTGGGCCTGCAGCTGGGCGCACAGCGCCAGGGCGAGCGGGGCCAGCACGGTGCTGGCCAGGCGGAAATGAACAGGGTGCGTCATGGCAGTACTCCAAGGATCTGGTTGAATTCAGCGATCAGGCGCGCGTGGCGCAGGGTATTGGTCTCGAGTTCGCGGGCACTCTGGCGGGTCTGCTGCAGGGCGATCACGACCTGGCTGATGTCGGTCTCGCCGGCCTCGAAGGCGGCCCGGGCCATCTCCCATTGGCGCCGGGCCAGCCGGGCCTGCTCCTCGCTCAGCGGCAGGGATTCGGCCAGCACGAAGAGTTCGTGCTCCACTTCGTGCAGCTGCAGGTCGAGCGCGCGTCGCGCCGTGGTGTGGCGCACCTCGGCATCCACCTTGCTGCGACGCTGGGCGCTGGTAGCCGCGTTGACGTGGGCGCGGCCGCCCAGCGGGATGTTCAGGGACACCGCCAGGGCGTCCTCGTAGTCGGCAAACAGGCCGGCGCGCTGGCGCCGGGTGCCCACGGCCAGGGTGGGAGCGCCGCGGGCGTCCGCCGCGGCCTTGTCGATCTCGGCATCCGCCACCGCGACATCGGCACGCAGCAGGCGCAGCAAGGGGTGGGAGTCGGGCACAGAGCTCTGCGTGGAGAGGACTTCCTGCGGCAGACTGGCCGGACGCACCTGCAGGCCGGTCAGCATGGCATAGACGCGTTCGGCATCCACGCGTCCGGCCTCGGCCGTCAACTCGTTGCGGCGCTGGCTCAGCAGCAGGGCGCGGGCCTGCAACAGTTCACGCTCGGCAATCTCGCCGGCGGCGAAGCGCAGCTCGGCAATCCGCACCAGTTCCTGCGTATCGGCTGTGGCCAGTTGTTCGGCCGCCAGCACCGCATCGGCTTCGGCCATGTTCGCCAGCGCCGTGCGCAGCTGGCCGGCGATATCCAGGGTGAAGGCGTCCTCCCAGGCGGCATACTGCGCCTCGAACTGTGCCCCGCGCGCCTGCATGGCGCGGCGTTCACCCGGTCGCCACAACGGCACGTGCACGCCCCAGGTCAGCTCGCGCTGGCCAAGATCGTTGAGCAGGCGATCGTCGATGGCGTCCAGCTGCACACTCGGGCGGCCGGCAAGCCAGCTCTCGCCCAGGGCGTTCAGGTCCCGGGCTTGCGCTTCGCGGGCCGGGCCTTCCGGGGCGTTGGGGGCATGGCCCAGGGTCTGTTCCAGCAGGGCGCTGACGCTCAGCGTCGGGTCGGTGGCCAGGGGGGCATGGTCGAGCTCCTGCGCGCCCAGACCCGGCAGCACGAAGAGTGAGGTGAGCCCGGCCAGGGTGACCAGCCGGCGAAGTCGTGATCGGTGCACGGTGCAAACTCTCTTTGATCGGTGGAAGGGATGGCGACAGACTAGGCCATGGGGTGTGAAAATTTTGTCAATGCGCCGCATTCACGTTTTTTTGACATGCCGCGCGCGACACTGATCCCGTCAGGTGCGTGTGCAAGGAGCCGCCCGTGAAGATTCTGGTGATCGAAGACAACCGCGACATTGCCGCCAACATCGCGGACTACCTGGAGCCGCGCGGCCACGTGCTGGACTTCGCGGCCACCGGCCCGCACGGCCTGCAGCTGGCCCTGCAGGAACCTCATGACGCGATCGTGCTCGACGTGAATCTGCCGGGGCTCGACGGCATGACGCTGTGCCGGCGCCTGCGCGGCGAAGGGCGCAGTGCTGTGCCCGTGCTGATGCTCACTGCCCGCGATCAGCTGGAGGACAAGCTGGAAGGTTTCGCGGCCGGCGTCGATGACTATCTGGTCAAGCCCTTTTCGGTGAAGGAGCTGGAAGTGCGTCTGCAGGCCCTGCAGCGTCGGGGCCGGGCGTCGAGCTCGCAGGCGCTGGTGGTGGCCGATCTGCACTACGACCCGCAGACCCTGGTTGCCACCCGCGCAGGCCAGACCCTCGAGCTCAACCCGATGCAGCGGCGCCTGCTGGAGCTGCTGATGAACCATACCCACCGCGTGGTGAGCCGCGAGGAGCTGGAGCGCCACATCTGGGGCGATGCCCTGCCGGACAAGGACGTGCTGCGCACCCACATCTACACGCTGCGCACGATCATCGACAAACCGTTCCCGCACAAGCTGCTGCAGACCGTGCACGGCACGGGCTACCGTCTCGCGCTGACAGAGGAGGGCGCCTGATGCGAAGAACCACGCTCAAGTTCCGGATTCTGGTGGCCCTGGTGCTGATCGTCAGCGTCACCAGTCTGATGTTTGCCGGGGGGGTGCTGCTGATCAAGGCGCGCCTGGAAGCCACCATCTTCGGCGAGATGGTGGCCGAACAGATGCAGGTGCTGAGCGGGCAACTGGATGCAGGCACCTACCATGGTGATGCGCTGTTCAAGGGCTGGAGCTTCTACTTCGGTGACGCGGTCAATGCCTTGCCCGAGGCCGTGACCACTCTGGCGCCCGGCTCGCACCACAGCGTGGTGGTGGGCGATCTGCGCTACCAGATCGAGGCCGGTGCCTGGAACGGCGGTCCGGCCTATCTGCTGTACGACGTCACCGAATGGGAACAGCAGGAACACGATGTGCTGCTGATGCTGCTCTATGGCCTGCTGCTGGTGCTGATCGTCGCAATTGTCATGGGCATGAGTGCCACCCGCGCCATCCTGGCGCCGGTGCAGAAGCTCTCGCGACGCCTGACGCAGATCGAGCCGGGACAGACCAGCCTGCGCATTGCCGAAGACTATGCCGGCACCGAGATCGGACAGATCGCGGCGTCCTTCGACAAGTACCAGGAGCGGCTGGAGAAGTTCGTCGAGCGCGAGCGCTCCTTCACGGCTGCGGCCAGTCACGAGCTGCGCACGCCGCTGGCGGTGATGATGGGCGCCATCGATGTGCTGGGCACCAGCGCACAGACGCCGGCTTCACAGCGGGCGCTGGAGCGCATCAGCCGCGCCTGCGGCGAGATGCTGGCCTTCATCGAGGCGACGCTGCTGTTGTCGCGGGAGGAAAGCAGTCAGATCGATCAGGGCAGTCCGGCCGATGTGGAGCAGCTGGTGGAGCGCTGCCTGGAGGACCAGAGCGCTCTCATTGCCGATCATGGTCTGGAGATCCTGCGCGACTACGACGGCGCGCCGCTGCTGCATCAGCCGGCGAGCCTGGTGCAGATCACCATCAGCAATCTGTTGCGCAATGCCATCGAGCACACCCGCGAGGGGCGCATCGAGATCGTGCTGCGCGAGAATCTTCTGGCCATTCGCGACACGGGCGAGGGCATTCCTGCCGACAAGCTGGCGCTGGTGTTCGAGCGCAGCTACACCACCAAGCAGGGGGGCACGGGTCTGGGCCTGAACCTGGTGCGGCGCATCGGTGACCGCATGCACTGGCAGATCACGCTGGAGAGTGTGCTCGGCGAGGGCACGGTGGCCACCGTGCGTTTTCGCGACTGAGCGCGCTGCGACACTGTGCCACATGGCGCTTTGTGGGGATCTGCGTAGCATCTGCAGTGTCGAGAAGCGAAACGAACGGTTCGCAAGGCGGCACCAGTGATCCTTGTATAAGGACTCTTGAGCCCGATGGGTGACTCCAACCAATCGGGTTTTTTTATGCCTGCGGGGGTGGGGTTGCGGGTGGCCCGGGGCGCAGGGGGTCAGATTTCAGACACGCCGTGAACCCATCCCTGGGGGCTCGGTGTCCGCCATCCAGGCGGCCAACGGTCTGAAATCTGACCCCCTGCGCCCCGGGCTTGCGCCCTGGTCCCATCCCCGCAGGCATGGGTGTCCGGCAGGGATGCGGGTCAGCCGCAGCACGGGATGCCGGCGGACAGGGGTCGACCTGTCTACTCTTCGATCAGTGTGGGATCATGCCGGCATTGGCGCAAACAACCTGTGGAGGATTTGCCATGATCGAACCGAATGTGGCCGGAGGCCTGATCGGCGGTGCGCTGATCGGCATCTCCAGTGTGCTGATGCTGCTGTTGCTCGGGCGCATCACCGGCATTGCCGGCATCCTGACGGGCGTCATCACCTGGAACAAGGCCGACGGCTTGTCCTGGCGCATGGCCTTCGTGGCCGGACTGGTGCTCGGAGCCGTGCTTTACCAGGTGTTCATCGGGCCACTGCCGCTGCAGATGCAGGCCGGCGGTCCGCTGCTGATCGCAGCCGGTCTGCTGGTGGGCATCGGCACGCGGCTCGGCTCTGGCTGCACCTCCGGTCACGGGGTGTGCGGCATCGCGCGCCGTTCGCCGCGCTCCTTCGCCTCGACGGGCACCTTCATGGTGGTCGCCGTCATCACGGTCTTTGTCATGAGGCACGTCCTGTCATGAAAGCAGCCATCGCAGCCTTGATATGCGGCATCCTCTTCGGCCTCGGTCTCAGCATCTCCGAGATGATCAATCCCGCACGCGTCATCGGTTTCCTCGATGTTGCCGGTGACTGGGACCTCACGCTCATGCTGGTCATGGGCAGCGCCTTGATTGTCACCGTGGTGGGCTTCCCGCTCATCACGCGCAAGGCGCATCCGCTGCTGGCCGACAAGTTCTCCCTGCCCACCAAGACCAGACTGGACATGCCGCTGATCAGCGGCGCGGTGCTGTTCGGCATCGGCTGGGGCCTGGCCGGTCTGTGTCCCGGGCCTGCCCTGGCGGGCATGGCCTCGCTGGAGCCCGGCATCTTCCTGTTCGTGGCCGCCATGATCGCAGGCCAGTACATCGGCATCCGACTGGAACAGGCGCTGGTGCGCTGAGCTCATCCGGGCACTTGCATACCGGGGCCTGCTGCTGGCAGGCTTCGGTGTCTGCAAGTCCGCGACAGGAATTCCCGCATGATCGACAAGAACACCACGTTCGTGCCCGTGGCCGACGCCGCCGTCCTGCAGGACTTCGCGCCGGTCCACCACGACCATCACCACTGTGTGGCCGATGCCGTGCAGGCCGCCGAAAAGGTCTGTGCCGCGCGTGGCGAACGCTTCACGCCCCTGCGTCGCACGGTCTTCGAGCTGCTGTGGTCCACCCACAAGCCCGTGAAGGCCTATGACCTGCTGGCGCAACTGGCGCTCACGCATGAGCGGCCGGCGCCGCCCACCGTCTACCGCGCGCTGGACTTCCTGCAGGAAGCCGGTCTGGTGCACCGGCTGGAATCACTCAATGCCTATATCGGCTGCGGCGAGCCGGGGCGTCCGCATCAGGGTCAGTTCCTGATCTGTGAGGGCTGCGGCGTCGTGGCCGAGCTGGACGACGCCGAACTGACGGCGCGCATCTCCACCAGCGCCCGGCGCATCGGCTTCCAGGTGAACGACGAAACCATCGAGATCACCGGTCTGTGCAGGGAGTGCCAGGGCTGATTCCGCGCATCTTGCGCTGCATCAAGGTCTTTGTGGGGACGCGCCGACGTGGGTGGACACCCGCCCGCACTAGCGTTTATTCTGCAGGTGAAAGCCGCGGCAAAAGCCGCAGAATTGCTGATAAATCAATGTACTATCAAAAACGAGACCCTCATCATGAGTCTGTACAAAAACCTGTTCGTCGTGATTGACCCCACCCGCCCTGATCAGCCAGCTCTGGCGCGCGCCATGGCCGTCTCCCAGAGGAACAAGGCCCGTGTCACGGCCTTCAGCGCCGTGTACAAACCCGTCGAACAGATGCTGGATGCCTCCTCCCGCAAGGCCGGCAAGCAGGCCGAGCTGAAGAGCTGGGAGAAACAGGTCAAGGACCTGGTGGCGCCCTACAAGGCCAAGGGCTTGAAGGTGAAGCAGGACACCTACTGGACAGCCGACTGGTATGCCGCCGTCAGCCGAGCAGCCCTGCGTGCAGAGGCCGATCTGGTGATCAAGTCCACCTTCCGTCATGGCAAGTTGCAGCGGCTGCTGCACAGCACCTCCGACTTCACCATCATGCGTCACAGCCCGGCCCCCGTGCTGCTGGTGCGCGAGCGCAAGAGCTTCAGCGGCAAGGTCATCCTGGCGGCGCTGGACCTCGTGTCCAAGGACGAAGGCCACATGGGCCTGAACAATGCCGTGGTGAAGAACGCCCGCGAAATGGCCGAGTTCACCGGCCTGCCTCTGCACGTGATCGCGGCGGTGCCCGCCAGGCCCGACTTCAGCCATCTGCTGGCCGGCCTGGAAGATCATCCAGGCGGCGAGATTGCCGCGCTGGCGGACTCCTTTGGCGTGGCGCTGAACCACTTCCACGTGCAGCGTGGTGACGCCAAACGCGTGATCGTCGAAAAAGCCAACGCCTTGAAGGCCGACATCGTGGTGCTCGGGGTGTCTGCGCGCAGCGGGGTGCAGGGGGTGCTGGTGGGCAGCACCGCCCAGAAGATCCTCGACAAGCTGGATTGCGACGTACTGGCTGTCAACTGATTGCGGGAGCTTGATTCCGCACCTGTGGTTCGCGCTTCAAGTCTCTCCACTGCAACGGAGCTCCGTAGTCGCGGCGCTCCGTTGTGCTTTCTGCAGTTTGCTGCAGATGGCGCATCCCATGCATGTGCACATGAAGTCGAGCGGCGGTGGCGCGGACGGCTCCCCCCGGGTCCCCCTGCGCACGGGCTTGTTCCATGGCTGGTCCCTGTATACCCTGCTGAGCGTCAATACCTGCAAGTGGCAGCAGGCCACTCCACACCCAGAACAAGGAACCTTCACCATGAGACGACGAGCCTTCACCGGCGGCCTGCTCACAGGCCTGGCCCTGAGCGGCGTGACTCCCCTGAGCCTGGGCGCCAGCGAGCGCTTCAGCATGATCGCGGATCTCGCCGAGTGCTGCAGCTGCGAGATTCCCTGCCCCTGCAATTTCGGCCTGCCCACCGAGCTGCGCTGCGATGGCAACCGCCTGATCGAGATCCGTTCAGGCCATTTCGAGGGCGCCGACCTCACGGGCATCCGCTTCCTCGTGACCTTCCTGATGGGCAACTGGACACGCATTCACATCGACGAGGCCATGACACCGGCGCAGCAGGAGACCTTCGACAGGATGTTTCCGGTGATCTTTGCCGGCTTCGACCGCCTGGCGCGCAGCAAGCACCGCGTGCCGTTCACGGTGGAGCGGGGGGATGGCACGCTGCGGTTCTCGGTGCCTGAGTCCTCGGTAGACATGGCGCTGCTGCCCGGGCTTTCCGGCGAGCGCATCGAGGTGAACGGCCTGCCCAATCCGGCCTATCACGAGTATGTGCAGTACCGCGCCGTGGACCATCGCCACAGCAGTGCCGACGCGACCTGGGCGTATGTCGGCACCAACGGCTTCACCAGCGTGATGCGGGTGAATGGCTGAAAAAATGGGGTCAGAGACACTTAATCACGATTAAGTGTCTCTGACCCCATTTTTTCTCATGACCCCATTTTTCTCAGTACACCTCGAACAGCCCCGCCGCGCCCATGCCGCCGCCCACGCACATGGTGCACACCACGTATTTCGCGCCGCGACGGCGCCCTTCGATGAGCGCATGGCCCACCATGCGCGCCCCGCTCATGCCGTAGGGATGGCCGATGGAAATCGCGCCGCCGTTCACGTTCAGCAGCTCATCGGGGATACCCAGGCGGTCGCGGCAGTAGAGCACCTGCACCGCGAAGGCTTCATTCAGCTCCCACAGGCCGATGTCATCCATGCGCAGGTCGAAGCGCTTGAGCAGCTTCGGAATGGCGAACACCGGGCCGATGCCCATCTCATCCGGATCGCAGCCCGCCACCACCATGCCGCGATAGGCGCCCAGCGGCTTCAGGCCGCGCTGCTCGGCCAGCTTGCTGCTCATCAGCACACAGGCGGAGGCGCCGTCGGACAGCTGGCTGGCATTGCCTGCCGTGATGCAGCCGCCTTCGATGACGGGCTTGAGCGCCTGCAGACCGGCCAGGCTGGTGTCGGCGCGATTGCCTTCGTCGCGGGTCAGCAACACGTTCTCGAAGCTGATCTGTTTTGTGTCCTTGTTCATCACGCCTTTCAGCGAGGCCAGCGGCACGATCTCGTCGTCGAACTTTCCGGCAGCCTGGGCGGCGGCAGTGCGCTGCTGGCTCTGCAGGCTGTAGGCGTCCTGCGCCTCGCGGCTGATGCCGTAGCGCCTGGCCACCACCTCGGCCGTCTGCAGCATGGGCATGTAGGCATGGGGGGAGAGCGCCAGCACCTTGGCATCCTGAGTGCGATAACTGTTGGCGTGCTCGTTCTGCACGAGGGAGATGGACTCCAGCCCGCCGCCAATCACCACCGGCATGTTGTCCACCAGGATCTGCTTGGCGGCCGTGGCGATGGCCATCATGCCCGAGGCGCACTGGCGGTCGAGGCTCATGCCGCAGACGCTGTTGGGCAGGCCCGCGGCCACGGCGGCCAGGCGCCCGATGTTGTAGCTGGTGGTGCCCTGCTGCATGGCGCAGCCCAGGATCACGTCGTCCACTTCCGCCGCGTCGAGGCCCGAGCGCTGCAGCGCGGCCCGGATGGCATGGCCGCCCAGGGTGGGCGCATCGGTGTTGTTGAAGGCCCCGCGATAGGCCTTGCCGATGGGCGTGCGGGCAGTCGCGACGATAACGGCTTCTTTCATGGGCTTTCCCCTCCGGGCTGCCGCCAGGACAGCCCTCGGTCAGTGGTTGTCGGTTGCTGTGTCAGAGTGTATAGCCGGCGCTCGCGCCCGGCCCCAGCGGCAGGCCCAGTACCACCCAGACGATGACCATCAGCGTGCCGACCCCCAGCAGCCACAGCGAGTACGGGATCATGGTGGCCGCCAGGCTGCCGATGCCGAAGTCCTTCTGCCAGCGCTGGCAGAAGGTCAGGATCAGCGGGAAATAGGGCATCAGCGGCGTGATGATGTTGGTGGCGCCATCGCCGGCGCGATAGGCGGCGGTGGTCATCTCGGGGCTCACGCCCAGCAGCATCAGCATGGGTACCAGCACCGGCGCGAGCAGGGCCCACTTGGCGCTGGCCGAGCCGATGAACAGATTGATCAGGGTGGTCATGAGCACCACCAGCACCAGCAGCACCGCCATGGGCAGCTCGGTGCCGCTGATCACGCCCGCGCCCTTCACCGCCACAATCAGACCGAGGTTGGACCAGTTGAACATGGCCACGAAGTGCGCGGCGGCGAAGGCCAGCACCAGATAGTAGGACAGGTCGGCCATGGCCTCGGACATCATGCGCACGATGTCGCGGTGTGTCTTGACGCTGCCGGTGGCCGAACCATAGGCCCAGCCGGCGGCCAGGAACAGGATGAAGAAGGCGGCCACCAGGGACTGATAGAAGGGCTGCAGACGCCCGGCGCCACCATCTTCATTGATCAGGGGCGTGCCGGGGATGAAGCACAGGGCCGCCCACACCAGCACCACCGCGAGGCAGGCCCAGCCCGCCCGGGCAAGACCGCGGCGCTCGTCCGCCGAGGCCGCTTCGGCAGGCTTGATCACGCCGGCCGTACTGCTCACGCTCTGGCCGGAGAGGGGCAGCAGGCGGGGCTCGATCACTTTGTCGGTCAGATACCAGATCACCGGCAGGAACAGGATCAGCATGGCGGCGATGAAGTACCAGTTGCCGGCGATGTTGGCTGTCCAGGCCGGGTCGATGGTCTGCGCGGCGGCCTGGGTGACCCCGAACAACAGGGCATCGAGCTGGCCGGGCATCAGATTCGCCGAGAAGCCGCCCGACACGCCGGCGAAGGCCGCCGCGATGCCCGCGATGGGGTGGCGACCGGCGGCGGCGTAGAGCACGCCCGCCAGCGGAATCAGCACCACGTAGGCCGCGTCCGAGGCCAGATTGCCCATCATGGCCACGAAGGCCACCACCGGGGTCAGCCAGGCCTTGGGGGCGCGTTTCACGGCGGCGCTCATGGCGGTGGCGAACAGCCCGGTGCGCTCGGCCACGCCCGCGCCCAGCATCACCAGCAGCACGAAGCCCAGCGGGTAGAAGCCGGCGAAGGTGGCCGGCATGTCCACCAGCAGGCGGCGGATATTGTCCGAGGACAGCAGGCTGGCGGCCTGGATCACCACGGGATTGCCGTTGGCATCCACCTGCGTGGGATGCAGGGCCGAGACGCCCAGCAGGGACATCAGCACACTCACCACGATCAACACGCCGATGAGCGCGAAAAAGATGAAGACCGGGTCGGGCAGCTTGTTGCCGGTGCGTTCGATCCAGCCCAGCATGCCGGGGGTGCGGGTGTCTGCAGGAGTAGTCATGGCCTTGTTCTTCTTGAGGGTTGGGGTGGGCGGGAGTGTTGCACGGAAGACTGGAGGCGACAAGCCGAGCGCCGAGACCTGGCGGCACCTGCTTCAGAGCGAAGACAGGTGCCGCAGGACGGCTTCCGGACGAGCGTGCTTCCTTCGGATGGTGCGGGGGCGAACGCCGGGCTGCAGGCCGCGCGGCACGCGGCTTCTGAACCCCATGTGGTTCTGTGCTTCCAGTATAAACCACATATGGTTCAACTGCGGCAGCGACTGGCAAGGTTCATCAGGGAGAAGCGGGGCGAGATGCCGCAGCGCGATTTCGCCCGCAAGATCGGGGTGGCCCAGTCCACCATCATGCGCATCGAAAACCTGGACCAGAATGTCACCATCGACACCCTGGAGAGCCTGTGCAAGGTTTTCCACGCCGATGTCGCTGATCTCTTTCCGCGCCTCGAAAGCAGTCGCGAGTATCTCCCCCGGCCGCCGATCGGCCTCATTCGCCCAGGGCGCGGCAGTGCGTTGCCCGCGATCCATGAGGCGGGCGTCGGCAGTGGTCCTGAGATCGGGAGGGCGGTCGCGCGCACTCGCAGCAAGAAATCCAGCAAGTTGCCCGCACCAGTCCGCACGGACGCAGCAGAGTTCGACGACACATTCTGAGCCGCCGACCCTACACCGCCAGCCACGCCACCACGGCATAGCGCGCCAGCTTGCCCGCCGTCACCAGCAGCACGAAGCTGCCGAAGGGCACCCGCAGCAGCCCCGCGATCAGCGTCAGCGGGTCGCCCACCACCGGCACCCACGAGAACAACAGTGTCCAGCGCCCGTAGCGCTGGAACTGGGTCTGTGCCCGGGCAATCTGGGCTGGCGTGAAATAGAACCAGCGGCGGTCCGCAAAGCGCAGCAGGCTGCGCCCCAGCCACCAGTTCACACAAGCGCCGAGCACATTGCCGCTGCCGGCCACCAGCACGGGAATGACGATCTGGGTCATGCCTTCAGCCTCCTGCAGCTGCAGATACAGCCAGGCCTCGGAATAGAAAGGCAGCACCGTGGCGGCGAGGAAGGCACTCAGGAACAGCAGCAGGTAGTCAGTCACGAGCGGGTCCGATAGCGTGGGCGGCGCACGTCGATGCGTGCCGCGAGGCGAGCGCCGACTATACCCGCCGCGCCCCCCGGCTGGATATTCTGATTGCAAAGCCAGCACGGGGTGGTAAGGTGCGCGCTCGTTCGTTTGCCGAGTTTTCCGCCGTGTTTGCCGATCTTTCCCTGGACCAGCGTCTGCTCAAGGCCATCGACAAGATGGGCTTCGAGACACCCACCCCCGTGCAGCAGCAGGCCATTCCGCTGGCCCTGCAGGGCCGCGACCTGCTCGTCAATGCCGCCACCGGCAGCGGCAAGACCGCCGCGTTCCTGCTGCCGATCCTGCAAAGTCTGATCAGCAAGCCGGGCGAGCGCACCGGCACGCGTGCCCTGGTGCTGGTGCCCACGCGCGAACTGGCGCGGCAGATCGGCAAGGAATGCGAGAAGCTCGGCAGCTATTGTGGCCTCAAGGTCGGCGTGATCACCGGCGGCCAGGAGTTCAAGGTGCAGCGCGCGCTGCTGCGGCGCGACCCGCAGATTCTCATCGCCACCCCTGGCCGCACGCTGGAGCTGGTGAACGAGGGCAGCACGCTGTTCAGCAATCTGGAGCATCTGGTGCTGGACGAGGCCGACCGCCTGTTCGAGATGGGTTTCAGCGAGGACGTGCTGGCCATCATCGCCACCTGCAACGAGGCCCGGCAGACCATGCTGCTCTCGGCCACCCTGCCTGCCGGCGTGCGCCGCCTGCTGCAGGTGCTCAATGCCCCGGTGCGGGTGCAGATCAATTCGGCCCGCGAGCAGCACGAGTCCATCCGCCAGCAATACATCCTGGCCGACGACGACAAGCACAAGGAAAAACTGCTGCTGTGGCTGCTGGAGCACGAGAGCTTCGAGCGTGCTCTGGTGTTCTGCAACACCCGCGACCAGGCCACGCATCTGTGCGGCGTGATGCGCTACCGCGATCAGCGCGCTGGCTATCTGCACGGCGAAGTGAAGCAGGATGTGCGCAACGCCACTATCACCGCCTTTCGCGAGGGCAAGCTCAAGGTGCTGATCGCCAGCGACGTGGCCTCGCGCGGGCTGGACGTGAAAGGCATCGATCTGGTGATCAACTTCGACATGGCGCGCAAGGGTGACGACTATGTGCACCGCATCGGTCGCACCGGGCGCGCCGGCGAGCAGGGCCTGGCCGTGGCGCTGATCGGGCCGCAGGAGTGGAACCTCAAGGCCTCCATCGAGCGTTATCTGAACGTGCAGCTGGAGTCGCGCAAGATCAAGGAGTTGCCCGGAAGCTACAAGGGGCCGAAGAAACTCAAGGCCTCGGGCAAGGCTGCCAGTACCAGCAAGCGCAAGAAGCCGGAGGCGGGCAAGAGCAAGCCCCGGGCCAGGAGCAAGTCAGCGCCCGGGAGCAAGCCGGCATGAGCGCCGACACGCTGACAACGGCCGAACGGGACGAAGTGGAGCAGGGCATCCGCCGTTGGCTGGACGAAATCGTCATCGGTCTGAATCTGTGCCCCTTCGCGCGGCGTGAGGTCGATGCCGGCCGGGTGCGCGTGGCCGTCACGGGGCACCGTGACACAGAGTCCCTGCTGCACGTCTTTCACGACGAGCTGCAGCGTCTGCAGCAGGAACCGCAGATCGCCACGACCCTGCTGGTGTTTGCCAACGGCGTGGCCGATTTCTTCGCTTACCTCGACCTGCTGGAGATGGCCCAGGCCTGGCTGGAAGAGCAGGCGCTGGATGCCGAGTTCCAGCTGGCGAGCTTTCACCCCGATTATCTCTTCGCGGACAGTCCGGCGGACGACGCTGCCCACTACACCAACCGGGCGCCCTGGCCGGTGATCCATCTGCTGCGCGAGGACGATGTGGAGCAGGCCATTGCTGCACATCCGGACACCGGCCGCATTCCCGAGCGCAATATCCGCCTGGCCCGGGAGCAGGGCGCCGACTGGTGGAAAGCCGTGCTGCGCCGTCTGCGACCACGCTAGCCGCTCTCGTCGCCGCGTGCGCGCCGCCCGGCCAGCCCGCGTCCGGTTGCCCGCACACTGGCCGAGTCGTTACACTCCGTGCCCTGTACTTCACGCTTTGCAAGGACCCCCCAGCATGGGCACCGACTCTTCCGCCTCATCCTCCGCGTTGGCTCGGCTCATCAGTGGCCAGAGCTTCGGACTGGCCCAGACCTACTGGACGTTCTACCTGGTGTGGGCCGCCCTGTTCTTCGTGGCGGGCAGCCTGCTGGTGGCCGAGCGCGACTGGCCGCCCTATGTGGCCCTGCTGGCGGTCACGGTGGGCTGGAGTTTCCTGCTGCTGACCCTGGTCAAGCGCTATTACGTGGGCAGTGATCCGGGCAAGGCGCTGGGCCGCATCGGCATGTTGTTCCTGCTGCTCAACCTGACCAACGCGCTGGCCACCTTCAGCTTCATCTGACACGAGCCCTCGGCATGATCCAGCGCCTGCAAAGCCACTTCTACGCCTACATCAGCAAGATCCGCTGGCTGCAGCGCTGGGGGCTCAAGCGCAATGTCATCAACGAGAACGTGATGGAGCACAGCTGGGAGGTGGCGACCATCACCCATGCGCTGGGCGTGATCCGCAATCAGCATTTCGCCGGCAGCCTGGATGTGAACGCCGTGGTCGTCGCTGCGCTCTACCACGACTGCGGCGAGGTGATCACCGGCGACATGCCCTCGCCGATCAAGTATCACTCCCCCGCCATCACCCAGGCCTACAAGGCCGTGGAAAAGCAGGCCGAGCAGGAACTGCTGAAGCTGCTGCCCGAGTCCCTGCAGGGTGCCTATCGCGGCGTGCTGCTGCACGAGGAGATCCCGGCCGAGCACCTGCAGTTGATCAAGGCCGCCGACACCCTGTGCGCCTACATCAAGTGCCGCTCGGAAGTGCTGGCGGGCAACTTCGAATTCTCCCAGGCCGAGAAGGACGTCAAGGCCAGACTCGACCGCATCGAACTGCCGGAAGTGCAGTATTTTCTGGAGACCTTTGTGCCCAGCTACGGTCTCACCCTGGACGAACTGCTGAAGTGAGTCGCCCGCCCTTGCGGCAACCCCGAGGACATCGCCCCCATGACTGATCACGTCGCCAAGACCTTTGCTGAACTGGTGGAGCTGAATTTCCAGCTTTACAACAGCCTGTTCCTGACCCTGCCGCTGGACGCCGTGGAGCAGACCGGCACGCTGCTGCCTCTGCTCAGCGAGGCCTGTGCCCGGGGGCTGGAGGAAGGCCAGAGCCCCAGCGACATCGTGCGCGGCTTCTTCGAGGTGCACCGCCCGCATTTCACCGAGGAGGAGCAGATCCACTTCCTCTTCAAGATCATCCAGTACGTCGAGCGCCAGGTGGTGCTGGTGGATGCACTGGAAGACGCGTCCTACAACCGCATTCACCGCATCGAGGGCAAGAGCCCCGTGCTGCAGCTGGTCGAGCGGGCGCGCGATGACGAGCGCGGCGCCGCCCTGCAGCAGCTGCTGGAACACTTCGGCGTGCGCGTGGTGCTCACGGCCCACCCGACCCAGTTTTACACCGGCCCGGTGCTGGCCATCATCTCGGATCTGACCGAGGCCATTTCCCGCAACGCGATCGGCACGGCGCGCGACCTGCTGCAGCAGCTGGGCAACACGCCGTTCTTCCAGAAAGCCAAGCCCACGCCCTATGACGAGGCGGTGCTGCTGTCCTGGTATCTGGGCAACATCTTCTATCCGGGCATCGGCGAGATCGTCGATCAGCTGGCCGATTTCCATCCCGAGGCAGTGACCGCCAACACCGAGCTGATCACCGTGGGCTTCTGGCCAGGCGGCGATCGCGACGGCAATCCCTTCGTCACCACCGACACCACCCTGAAGGTCGCGGCCAAGCTGCGCTACACCGTCCTGTCCTGCTATCACCAGAACATCCGCGCGCTCAAACGCCGCCTGAGCTTCCGGGGCACCTACAAGCGCCTGGAAGCGCTGGAGCAGCAGCTGCATGAGGAGCTGAGCGAGGCGGTCGTGGAGACGCCGCTGACGCTGGAGGGCTTCCTGCAGGAGCTGGATGCCATCGAGCAGGTGCTGGTGGCGGAACACCAGGGGCTGTATCAGGAACTGCTGCGCTCCTTCCGCCGCAAGGTGCAGCTGTTCGGTTTTCACTTCGCCAGCCTGGACATCCGTCAGGACAGCCGCGTCATCGGCGCCGCGCTCGAGGCCGTGATCGCCCAGCGCCGCGACCTGTTGCCCCCGCATATCCTGCAGATGGGCTGGCAGCAGCAGATCGACTGCCTGCTCAATTGCAGGGGTCATGTCGATGGCGCTGGCTTCGACGACCCGGTGATCCGCGACACCCTGGCCTCCTTCGGCGTGATGCGCACCGTGCAGCGCCTGAACGGGCCACGTGCCTCACATCGTTACATCATCAGCAATTGCCGGGGCGCTTCGGATATTGCCCGCACGTTTGCCCTGTTCAAGCTCTGCGGCTGGGCCGACGTGCCGCTGGCGGTGGACATCGTGCCGCTGTTCGAGACGGTGGACGATCTGCAGCGCGCCGGTGAGACCATGCGCTACATCTACGCCAACAAGCAGTACAAGGCACATCTGGCCCAGCGGCGCCATCGTCAGACGGTGATGCTCGGCTTCTCCGACGGCACCAAGGACGGCGGCTACCTGATGGCGAACTGGGCCATCTACCGCGCCAAGGAAGACCTCACCGCCGTGTCCCGCGCGGCCGGCATCGAGGTGATCTTCTTCGACGGCCGCGGTGGCCCGCCCGCCCGCGGCGGCGGTGATACCTATCTGTTCTATGCGGCCCTGGGCAAGAAGATCGAGAGCAACCAGATCCAGCTCACCATTCAGGGCCAGACGGTCAGCACGCTCTATGGCATCCGCGCGGCGGCGGTCAACAATATGTCCCAGCTGCTGATTGCCGGGCTCGAAAACAATCTCTACGACCGTCCCGAGCGCGAACTCGACGACGAGCAGCGCACGCTGCTGGAGGCGCTGGCCTTGTCGAGTTACAAAGCGTACGAAGCGTTCAAGAAACACCCGCTGTTCCTGCCCTATCTGGAAGAGATGAGCACGCTGAACTACTACGCCATGACCAATATCGGCAGCCGGCCCTCCAGGCGCGGCGGCGCGAAGAAACTGGCCTTCAGTGACTTGCGCGCGATTCCCTTCGTGGGGGCGTGGAGTCAGCTCAAGCAGAATGTGCCGGGTTTCTACGGGCTGGGCAGTGCGCTCAGGGAACAGGAAGAGGCCGGCAATCTCGAGGCCTGCGTGCGGCTCTACCAGCGTTCGCGTTTCTTCCGCGCGCTCATCGCCAACAGCATGCAAAGCATGAGCAAGACCAATTTCCAACTCACTCGTTACATGGAGCAGGACCCGCGTTTCGGCGCGTTCTGGACGCTGCTGCACGAGGAGTTCGAATCGAGCCGCGCCATGGTGCTGAAGATCTCCGGGCAGACGATGCTGCTGGAAGACAATCCGCGCAGCCGCATGAGCATCCAGTTGCGCGAACGTGTGGTGCTGCCGCTGCTGACGGTGCAGCAGTACGCGCTGATGCGCATTCAGGAGGCGCGCCAGAGCGAGGAGGCCGAGCATCTGGAGGTGTACGAGAAAATGGTGATGCGCTCGCTGTTCGGCAATATCAACGCGAGCCGCAATTCGGCGTGACTCCTTCCATACAACAACCCTCATCAACAGGCAGGCCCCAGTGAGCGACAGCATCCCTACCACCCTTGACCAGAACCCGGGCCACACGCAGGCCAGTGGCAACAGCCCCCGCCGCGTCCTCTTCGCCAGCCTGATCGGCACCACCATCGAGTTCTTCGATTTCTACATCTACGGCACCGCCGCCGTGCTGGTGTTCCCGCAGCTGTTCTTCCCGGGCGACAACGCCGCCACCGCCACGCTGCAGTCGCTGGCCACCTTCGCGCTCGCCTTCTTCGCGCGGCCGCTGGGTTCGGCGCTGTTCGGGCATTACGGCGATCGCATCGGGCGCAAGGCCACCCTGGTGGCGGCGCTGCTCACCATGGGCTTGTCCACCGTCATCATCGGCCTGCTGCCCACCTATGCCAGCATCGGGATACTGGCACCTGCACTGCTGGCGCTGTGTCGCTTCGGCCAGGGCATCGGCCTGGGCGGCGAGTGGGGCGGGGCGGTGTTGCTGGCCACCGAGAATGCGCCGCCCGGCAAGCAGGCCTGGTACGGCATGTTCCCGCAGCTGGGCGCGCCCATCGGCTTCATTCTCTCGACCCTGGTGTTCGTGATCCTGACGGCGGTGCTCAGCGAGGAGCAGTTCTTCGCCTGGGGCTGGCGCGTGCCCTTCCTGGCCAGCGCGCTGCTGGTGTTCGTGGGGCTGTATGTGCGCCTGCAGATCACCGAGACGCCAGCGTTCCAGGCGGCCATCGAGAAGCAGGAGCGCGTGAAGGTGCCCATTGTCACCGTGTTCCGCGAGCACGGCAGCACGCTGGTGCTGGCCACGCTGATGGCGACGACGACTTTCGTGGTGTTCTACCTGATGACGGTGTTCACCCTGAGCTGGGGCACCAGTCAGCTGGGCTTCGAGCGCCAGCAATTCCTGATCATGCAGATCATCGGCGTGCTGTTCTTCGCGGCCATGATTCCGCTTTCCGCTGTGGTGGCGGACAGGCTGGGGCGCCTGCAGATGCTGATCTATGCCACTGTGGCCATCATGTTGTTCGGCCTGGTGTTCGGCCCGCTGTTCGCGGCGGGCGGCACGGCGATGGTGACACTGCTGCTGTGTCTGGGCCTGGCCTGCATGGGCCTGACCTACGGCCCGCTGGGCACGGCGCTGTCGGAGCAGTTCCCGACGGCGGTGCG
>Ga0255220_1000276_pt1 | contig 22270 bp, 20 predicted proteins | sample Miss_Colum_RepB__FD_188423 | JGI IMG/M metagenome (GOLD analysis project Ga0255220, IMG submission 188423) | Freshwater microbial communities from Mississippi River, Louisiana, United States - Miss_Colum_RepB_8d | ecosystem: Environmental > Aquatic > Freshwater > River | place: USA: Louisiana...
CCTGGAATGCTGGTGCTTTGTGGCGACAGCCACACCAGCACCAACGGCGCGATGGGCGCGCTGGCATGGGGCATCGGTGCAAGCGAGATCAACACCGTCTTGGCGACGCAAACCATCGTCCAGCGAAAGCCCAAGGCCATGCAGGTACGATTCGAAGGCAAGTTGCAGCCGCTTGTGACGGCCAAGGATCTAATCCTCGCGCTCATTGCCGCCCACGGCGCAGCCGGTGGGGTGGGGCATGCCGTGGAGTTCGGCGGCTCCGCGATCCGCTCCATGGGCATGGATGGAAGGTTGACCCTGTGCAACATGTCCATCGAGTTTGGCGCGAAGTGGGGCATTGTCGGCGTGGACGAGACAACGATCGCCTATGCGAGTTCCAGGCCCTATTCAGTCAAGGGAGCGGTGCTCGATGCTGCCATCAAAGACTGGAAAACCCTCCATAGCGACGAAGGCGCAGTTTTCGCGCGCGAGATCGAGCTGGACGTGTCTCAATTGGCACCGCAGGTGACTTGGGGCACAAGCCCAGAACATGCCATGGCCATTGGAGAAACCATGCCCGAGCCCGCGGAAGCAGCCCCGGAGTCTCGCAAAGCTTGGGAGGATGCTTATGCATACATGGGGCTGAAACCGGGCGCCCCCATCGCAGGTGTTCCCGTCGATCACGTCTTTATCGGCTCCTGCACGAACAGCCGACTCGAAGACATCCGCGATGCGGCGCGGATCGTCCGGGGCCGGAAGGTCGCACCAGGTGTGCAGGCCTGGGTGGTTCCTGGCTCAGGACGTGTGCGCCGGCAAGCCGAAGCTGAAGGCTTGGATCGAATCTTGATGGAAGCCGGATTTGAGTGGCGCGAGCCGGGGTGCTCCATGTGTGCGGGCTCCAATGGCGACATCCTCAAGCGCGGCCAGCGGAGCATGTCCACTTCCAACCGTAACTTCGTCGGTCGCCAAGGCGACGGGGTGAGAACTCACATTGGCAGTCCGGCCACCGCCGCTGCCAGTGCAATTGCAGGCGTCATCGCTGACCCCAGAGAATTCATTGAGAAGGAGGTTTCGGTATGACACAAGCAAATAGGGGCATTCAAGTGGTTCGCGGAACTGCAGCCGTCCTCGACCGCGCGAACGTGGACACGGACATCATCATCAGCGTGACCCGGGTCGTGACGCTCAAACGGGGCGACTATGGTCCTTGGGCGTTGGCCGCTTTGCGACTTCTACCGGATGGGAGTCTAGATCCCGCATGCTCACTCAACGAGCCGGCAGCCCGCACGGCCTGTGTGCTTGTTGCCGGAGAAAACTTCGGATGCGGCTCGTCGCGCGAGCATGCCGTGTGGGCTCTTGCAGAGTACGGCTTCAAGGTGGTCATCGCACCATCGTTCGGTGACATCTTCTACAACAACTGCTTTTCCAACTTCGTGCTCCCGGTCCGGCTGACGCCCGACGTGAACTCTCGGCTGATGCAGGCCTTGGTGCGGGACCCTCACATCGAAGTGGACTTGGAGCGGTGCTGCATCACTGCTGGTGACTTCACCACCACGTTCCCGATCGAGCCCTTCTGGCGACAGGTGCTTTTGAAAGGCCAGCGCATGGTCGACATTTTGTTGGAGCGTAAGGATGAGGCTCTGGCATTCGAGACCCAAGCCGCCGCGGCGCGACCTTGGCTGTTCCATGACCCGGCCTACGCCGGCTCAACCGCGAAGGGAGCTGCATGATGGCGCCGCTGGAAGGAATCAAGGTCCTGGAGTTGGGCCACATCGTGGCCGGCCCGTCTGCCGGGCACATGCTGGGCGACATGGGCGCTGACGTTGTGAAGATCGAAACGGTAGACGGCGGTGACAAAGCCAGGCGCATGCCGGGTGGTGGCGTGGCAATGTTCCATTTCCTTAACCGCAACAAACGCAGTGTCGCGCTGGACCTGAAAGACAAGGAGGGAAAACAGATATTCCTCTCGCTCGCGGCCGCTGCGGACATCGTGATCGACAACTACGCCCACGGCGTCATAGAGCGGCTAGGCATCGGCCATGAGGTGGCCAGCCAGTCCAACCCAGGCCTTATCTGGTTGTCCATTCGTGGCTTCCTGCCAGGCCCTGCGGAGGAGCAGCCCATGCTGGACGAGCTTGCGCAGATGGCCGGCGGCCTCGCATTCATGACAGGGCCTGATGGAGCGCCTATGCGCGCTGGCGCCTCTGTGATCGACGTCGGCGCCGCAGCCTACGGCGTTATGGCGGTTCTTGCTGCGCTGCGCCAGAAGGAGATTGGCAAGGCAAAGGGGCAGCAGATCATTGCCGGGCTCTATGAGACATCGGTCTATTCCGTCGGCCAGTGGATGGCCACATCACAATTCACCGGCCAGCCGTCCCAGCCGATGCCGACTGAACGGCAGGACAAGCGAATGGGCTTCTACATCTACCGGTTGTTCGATACCTCAGATAACACTCAGGTGTTCATAGGCGTCACATCGGAAGCCCAGTGGGCGCGCTTTTGTGAGGAATTCGGCTTCAACGCGCTGGCATCCGACCCCCTTTTTATCGACGATGCAAACCGCCAGAAAAACCTGCCACAACTGCAGGTCGAAGTCGGTAAGCTGATCCGGCAGCTTCCGTCAACTCGCGTGGAGGAATGCCTGCTGGCGGCGAAAGTTCCTTTCGCGCGCGTGCGCAGGCCTGACGAACTTGCCCACGAAGGGCATCTGCTCGCGTCCCAACAGCTGCTCGACGTCGAGTTCCCCAACGGCGTCTCCGCCCGACTGCCGAAACTTCCCTTCCGCGCCTCAGGTTTCGAGATGGCGCTGAACAGGCCAAGTCCGCAGCTTGGCCAGCACACGCGCGAAGTTCTTCAGGCTCACGGTATCTCTGCCCAAGAGGTCGACGGCTTGCTCGCCCGGGGCGCGGCGCGCGAATAAGCATCTATGAAGGAACCCACGATGAATCTCGCAGACGTCTCCCTGGACCACAAATACACACTCGCGCAAGGTCGCATCTATCTCACCGGGCTTCAGGCGCTTGCAAGGCTGCTGATAATGCAGCGGCAGCGCGACGTCGGCGCAGGCCTGAATACGGCAGGCTTCGTGTCCGGGTACCAGGGCTCGCCTCTCAACAACATGGATAAGACTCTCGCCGAGGCCAGGGCGTTGCTGAAGGAAAACCACATTCACTTTCAGCCCGGACAGAACGAAGAGCTTGCGATGATCAGTGTTTGGGGGTCCCAGCAAGTAACGCGTGATCCGAAAGCTCTGTACGATGGTGTTTTCGGCATGTGGTACGGTAAGTGGGCCGGTCTTGCCCGATCGGGCGACGCGATGCTGCATGGGAATTCCGCGGGCAGTTCGGCGCATGGCGGGGTATTGCTTATCTGCGGCGACGATCACATGGCCAGGTCATCGACCGTGGCAACGCAGAGCGAGAATATGGTGATGGGCGCTCTCATCCCGGTGCTCAGCCCATCCAATGTCCAGGACATCATTGACTTGGGCATCCACGGCTGGGCAATGTCCCGATATTCGGGCTCATGGGTGGCTTTCAAAGCACTGGATGAGATCATCGAAGGCTCCGCATCTGTGGACGTGGCGCCAGATCGCATCCAGACCAAAACACCCACTGACTTCGAAGTCCCGCCTGGCGGGCTGAACCTTCGACTGCCCGACCAGCCCCTTGAGATGGAGCGGCGCATCCACGACTACCGTCTGCCGGCGGTCAATGCCTATGTTCGCGCCAATCGCCTGAACTGGGCGCCCATCGATTCCAAGGGCGCGAAGCTCGGGATCGTCACTGCCGGAAAGTCATACCTTGACGTCCGCCAAGCCCTGAACCACCTCGGTATCGACCGGGAACTTGCCCAGGAGTTGGGGATCAAGCTCTTCAAGGTCGCCGTCACGTGGCCGCTGGAACCCCAGACCCTGGCTGAATTCGCGCAGGGCCTCGACGAGGTGCTCGTGGTCGAGGAAAAGCGCCCGGTCATTGAAGACCAGGTCCGGCAGCAGTTCTACCACTGGCAGGATGCACACAGGCCCCGTGTCATCGGGAAGAAGGACGACGCGAATCCCTCAGGCGCGTGGCTGCTGTCACCCAACGGAGAGCTCACGCCCGAACAGATCGCGCTTGTGATCGCCGATCGCCTGTTTCGCTTCACCGATCACGAGGGCGTCCGCTCCAAGGTCGCCTGGCTTCGCGACAAGGAAGAAGCAGCTTCCAAGCCCTCACTTTCACCGCAGCTTCGAGGCTACCTAGGCAATTCGGGCCGTGTCCCGTACTTTTGCTCGGGTTGCCCGCACAATACCTCGACCCGCGTGCCTGAGGGCAGCACAGCGCTGGCGGGGGTTGGCTGCCACTTCATGTCAACCTACATCTTTCCGGGCTCGGAAATATTCTCGCCGATGGGATCGGAGGGCACAGCCTGGATAGGACACGCCCCCTTTACGGGCACTCAGCATGTCTTTGCGAACATGGGAGACGGAACGTACCACCATTCTGGACTGCTCTCGATTCGCGCAGCCGTTTCCGCAGGCGTGCGCATCACCTTCAAGATTCTATTCAACGATGCCACCGCTGCCACCGGAGGCCAGGCCCTCGCAGGCGGCCTGAACGTCCCTGCGATAAGCCGCCAGATGGAAGCTGAAGGTGTCCGACGCACGGTCGTTGTCACGGACCAGCCCGAGAAGTACGACACAAACACGCCGTTTGCCAAGGGCGTGGAAGTCCGCCACCGGGACGAGTTGGACCTGCTGCAACGCGAGCTGCGTGAGCAGGAAGGCGTGTCAGTGCTTATCTACGACCAGACCTGCGCGGCCGAGAAACGGCGCCGGCGCAAGCGCGGCAAGTTTCCCGATCCGCAGCGTCGGATGTTGATCAATTCGCAGGTCTGCGAGGGCTGCGGTGACTGCAGCGTCCGCTCCAACTGCGTCTCCGTCCAACCACTGGAGACGGAGTTCGGGCGCAAGCGCGCGATCGATCAGTCCTCGTGCAACAAGGACTTCTCCTGTGCAAAGGGCTTTTGCCCCAGCTTCGTGAGCGTCCTGGGAGGAAAGTTGCGCCGTCTCCAACCGGGAGCGGTCACGCAGGAGACTTTCGACCGGATACCGCAGCCCACCATCGCTTCGAGCGCCGAACCGTACGGAATCGTCATTGCCGGGGTCGGTGGCACCGGAATTATCACGATCGGCGCTCTGCTTGGCATGGCGGCCCACCTCGAGAAGAAGGGCGTGACGGTGCTGGACATGACCGGTGTCGCGCAAAAAGGAGGCGCAGTAACGACCTACGTTCGCATTGCGGACGATCCCGTGGCATTGAACGCGGTCCGTATCGCCGCCGGAGAGGCAAACGCCATCATCGGCTGTGACATGCTCGTCGCTGCCGAGAACTCCATCCTGACCAGGATGAAGCGAGGCTTCACGCAGGCCATCGTCAACACCCACCGGCTCGCCACGGTGGCCTTCATTAAGAATCGCGACCTGCAGACGCCTTGGGACGCCATGACCGAAGGGATGCGCGACGTGATCGGGGACGAGGCCGGGCACTTCCTAGATGCCACCCGCATCGCCACTGCGTTGACCGGCGACGCCATGGCCACCAACATCCTGTTGCTTGGCGCGGCCTATCAGCTCGGAATGCTTCCCCTGTCGGAGCGGTCGCTCATGCAGGCCATTGAGCTCAACGGCGCCGCCGTCGAGGCTAACAAGAGAGCCTTTCAGTGGGGCCGGATGGCCATGCACGACCCCGCCTTCGTTGCCAGTCGGGTGGAAGACACCACCGAGGAACGCCCGGTCGCCGCCGCCGAAGACGCGGTCATCTCGGGCACGTCGGACGAGCGCATCGCGCGGCGAGTCGAGTTTCTCACGGCCTACCAGAATGCTGGATATGCTGCACGGTACTCAAGCCTGGTCGACAAGGTCCGCCAGGCGGAGTCGCGCATTCTCCCCGAGGGCGACAGGCGCCTGAGCGACGCGGTAGCCACAGGCTACTTCCGCGTGTTGGCCATAAAGGACGAGTACGAGGTTGCCAGACTGTATACGAACGGCCAGTTCCGCAGGCAACTCGAGTCGGTCTTCGAGGGTGACTACAAGATCCGCTACCACCTTGCCCCTCCCCTGTGGGCGCACACGGACAAGACGCTTGGCGTGCCGAAGAAGCGCACCTATGGCGAGTGGCTCACGCCTTTCCTGCACCTGCTGCGCATGATGCGGCCCCTGCGCGGTACCGCGCTCGACATCTTCGGCTATACCGAAGAGCGGCGCCTCGAACGCTCGCTCATCGTGAACTACGAAGAAACTGTGGCGGAGATCCTGGCGCACCTGAGCGCCCAGAACGTGGACACAGCCTTGAGCCTGGCGCGACTGCCGGAGGGGATTCGCGGCTATGGCCATGTGAAACGCAAGAGCATCGACGAAGCGCGCGAGCGGGAGGTCAGGCTTCGCGCGCAATTGCGTGGCGAGCCGGTGCCCCCGTCATCCTCGCATTCACTAAGGCGAATCATCGAGATTCAGTCGGCCTGATGATGCTTCCGTCTTCAGTCACCATCTGCGAGGTCGGCCCCCGGGAGGGAATGCAGATCGAAAAGGGGCCGATATCAACCGCGTCGAAAGTGAGACTCATCGACATGCTGTCGGATGCACGGCTCCCGAAGATTGATGTCACCTCCTTCGTGAATGCGGCGTGGGTTCCTCAAATGGCGGACGCAGAAGAGGTCGTGCGCCAGATTCGGATAGCTCCCGGAACCGACTACACAGGTCTCTACCTCAACAGCAAAGGACTGTTACGGGCGCTCGCGACCGGCAGACTTCGCCTCGAAGGCTGGGTTCTTGTCTCTGCCAGCGAGATATTCGCGCGAAAGAACAACAACAGCACGCCCGAAGAGCTTTACCAAGCTGCGTCGCGCCAGATCGACTTGTATAGGGCCCATGGTATGGGCGTTGACCAGGTGGTCGTCATGGCTGCCTTCGGCTGCAACTACGGCGGCGACATCGCGCCGGACAAGGTGTTGAAGGTGATCGAGCGCGCGTTTCAGGTTGCCTCAGAGCACGGGGCCAACCCACCCGACCTGACGCTAGCAGACTCAATGGGATGGTGCACCCCGCACGCGATGCAGCGGTTGCTGGGGGACATCCGGGCGCGCTGGCCCGAGAAAAATATCCGACTGCACTTGCACGACACCCGGGGCCTCGCCCTCGCAAGCGCCTGGGTGGGCCTGCAGAATGGGGTGAGGCACTACGAGACTTCCGTCGGTGGCCTGGGCGGTTGCCCATTCGGGAACTTTTCCGGCGCTTCGGGCAATATGGTGACGGAAGACTTCGTCCACATGTGCCACGAGGCAGGCATCGAGACGGGCGTCGACCTGAATGCGCTCATCGAAGCCTCTCGCTATGCGGAGGAGATCGTGGGACACCCCCTCCCGGGAAAGCTGCTGCGCGGCAATTCCCTCCATACTTACAGGAAAGCTGCAGCGGTGGAGACCCACGTGTGACACCGCATTCTTTGTCCGACCAATGACGGGACATCACATGAGTAAAGCAACATCGCTGTCCGAAGTCGTCTCGGCGTTCGCTTTGGACGTGTACCGCGCTCCTCAGCGCCTGCCGACCACTTTGCTGGATACGGCGGCTGCCCGTGTCCTGGACAACATCGGTTGCATGTACTTCGGGCTGCGTGTGCCGCCGGCTTTCAAGACGGTCGAAATGGTCGTTCGGATGGGGCAGGGGCAATGCCCCGTCATTGGATTCGACAGGAACACGAGCCCGACGGCAGCAGCGCTTGCCCATGGCATCCTGGCGCAGTCTTTCGAGATGAACGATCTTGGCGCGTACGTGCATGCGGGCGCATGCGTCGTTCCCGCAAGCATGTCCGCGCTTGCCTGTGTGCAAACGCCTGTGACGGGCGCTCAGTTTTCTGCTGCAGTAGCGCTCGGCTACGAGGTAACGGTGCGCCTGGCGGAGGCGATCGGACCTGGCGCAGAGCTTGACATCGGCTGGCATACGCCCGGATTCCATGGCGCCGTCGGCGCCAGCGTTGCTACTGCGCTGCTTCTCGGCGGCGACGCGGACATGGTCGCCCAAACCATATCGATTGCGGCAGACCTTGCCGGCGGCGGGCTCATGGTAGCCCGGCTGGGATCGGATACCAAACGCCTTCACTGCGGCCGCGGAGCGGAGACGGCGATGTTTGCCGCGTTGCTGGCGAGAGAAGGGCTGCGATGCCGGCTAGACGCGCTCGAACACGCGGACTGGGGGTATTGCCGCGCTATGGCCGGCGGCAAGCCTGCAGCCGACCTTGCCGCATTGACCGACCAGCTGGGTGCCCACTGGGTCGGCTTCGACCGCACCGCTGTCAAATACTACTGCGTGGGTGCCGAGGTGCTGGGCGCCATCGACAATCTCAATGTGCTCAAGGCACGAGACGGATTCCGCATCAGTGATATCGAGTCTATCACTGTAGGGACGCCGGCTTTCTTCGTTAAAGCGGAGTCGCACAAATACCCGGGCTCCCCTACGGAAGTACATTTCAACGTTGAGTATGCGATCGCGATGGCATTACTCCACGACATTAGGCCCGTCTATGAAGAAGGTGGTGGCTTGCTCAGCATATGGATGTCCGGGTACGAGAATCCAGAGGTCCGGCAGCTCTCGCGCAAGGTACGGCATGTGGTCGACTCGGAGCTTGAGGAAAGGAATCCGTACTCAGTGGACTCCAAGGTGACGGTGAGGTTCAAGGATGGATCGGCGGCGAGTTCGGAGACCGCCTATGTCAAGAAGGCAAGCTCCCCGGGAACGATGCGATTTGCGCCGATGGGCATCGACCGCATCAAGGCCAAGTTCGTTTCGCTGACGGGCCATGCTCTCTCTCCAGAGAGCCAGAACGAATTCATGGATTGCGTGCTCTCCCTGCCCCAGGCCCCCAGTGCCAGCGTGCTGCTGGAGAAAATTTGCTGAAACTGGGGACCGGGCCGAAAGGTCACAGCACCTTTCCGGGGTTCAGGATGTTCAGCGGATCCAATGACCGCTTGATCGCGCGCATGACATCGACGCCTTCTCCGAATTCCTCCTGCAGGAAGTCGCGCTTGCCGAGCCCAATCCCATGTTCGCCGGTGCATGTCCCATCCATTGTGATGGCGCGCCGAACCAATCGAGCGTTCAGGTCCCAAGCCTCTGCAATTTCAGCCTCGCTGTCCGGATCCACCAAGATCATCAGGTGAAAATTTCCGTCACCCACATGACCAAACAGCGGGATGGGCATGCTGGATCGGGCAATGTCCTCCGACGTCGCAGCAATGCACTCGGCAAGCCGTGAGATCGGTACACACACATCGGTCGCGATCATTCGGCTACCCGGCTTGAGCTGGAGGCAGGCGAAGTAGGCATCGTGCCTGGCTTGCCAAAGCCTGGAGCGCTCTTCGGGCCGGACCGTCCATTCGAAGTCGAGGCCACCATTGCTCCTTGCGATATCTTGCATCTGCAAAGCCTGTTCCTTTGCGCTGGCCTCGGTTCCATGGAACTCGAACCACAGCGTCGGCGCCTCGCGCAATCCCAGCTTGCTGTATCGATTCACCGCCGTGACAGTCAGAGTGTCCAGCAGCTCGGACCGCGCGATCGGGATTCCGCACTGGATGGCCTCGATCACGCTGTTAACGGCAGCGTCAACGCTCGGAAACGCACAGACGGCCGCGGTGATCCCGTCAAGGAGCGGATGAAGCCGTACTGTGAGCTCGGTGATGATGCCCAATGTCCCTTCCGCACCCACAAAAAGGCGCGTGAGGTCGTAGCCGGCTGCCGACTTCCTAGCGCGTGAACCGGTACGAATCACGCGGCCGTCGGCGAGTACGACCATCGCTGTCAGCACGCTCTCCCGCATGGTGCCGTAGCGAACCGCATTGGTACCCGACGCCCGTGTCGAGGCCATCCCGCCCAAGGATGCGTCGGCACCAGGGTCCACCGGAAAGAAGAGCCCGCTGTCATGCAAGTAGGCGTTGAGTTGCTTGCGCGTCACGCCCGCCTGCACCGTTGCGTCCATGTCACGGACATGTACTTGAAGAATCCGGTTCATGCGGGACAAGTCGACGCATACCCCTCCGTTGACCGCCATTACATGACCTTCGACGGATGTTCCTGTGCCGAATGGAATCACGGGCACTCTGTGGCGTGAGCACGCGACAACTGCCGCAACGACCTCCTCGGTCGATTCTGCAAATACCACGGCGTCGGGTGGAGTCACAGGATAGGAAGAGACGTCCGTGCCATGCTGGTCACGGATGGCCTGCGCGAGGCTGAGTCGATCTCCAAAGACCGCACGCAGGCACTTCACCAGGTCGTCCGGCAGTAAGCGGGGCGCGCGTGGAGCTTTGAGCGATGAGAAGTGCGCAACGCCGGCGGTGGACTCGTGCGCTGTCGTATCCTGAATGGGAAGAGAGCTTGCAGACATGTATTACCCAAGTTTAATTATCGCGGCTCTAACCGTGCGCGACCACATTTCGGTCTCGCTAGCCGCAAAGGTACCCAACTCCTGCGGCGATGAGGTCCTGACGTCCCCGCCGAGCTTGTCCAGACCCTCCCGCACCTTGTCGCTTCGGGAAGCCTGCAGCATCAATTCGTTGAGCCGCTTTACCGCGTCAGGAGGAGTTTTCGATGGCACATACGCGGCGAACCAGCCGGTCAGCTCATAGCCAGGCAGTCCTGCCTCGTTCATGGCGGGCACCTGCCGCAGCGATTTGAGCCGCACTGGGCCTGTGACTGCGAGGGTCCGAAGCTTGCCGCTCTGGAAATGCGGCAGCAGCACGCTGGCCTCAGCGATCATCATGCTCAGCTGCCCGCCGATCAGGTCGGTGACCGCTGGCGGATTGCTCTCATAAGGGACGTGCAATACATCGACACCGGCCATGGTTTTGTACATCTCCACCGACACCCGGCTGGAGGCACTGCCAGCACCGGAGTTAATGTTTCTCGGGCTGCGCTTTGCCAGCGCGGTGAACTCGGCGACCGTGGTCGCTTGAGTTGCGACAGGAATCACCATGACCAGCGACACGGTACCGAGCAGCGACACAGGCGTGAACTCCTGGACCGGGTCATACACAAGCTTGCGAACCAGGCTCGCATTGTCAGCGCGTGTGGTTTTCGTGCCGAAGAGCACGGTATATCAGTCAGACGCGGCTTGCGCGACGGCGTGGGCGCCAATGCCCCCGCCGCTGCATGGCGCAATGCGCGCTGGAGCCACGTTCTTCTCTTGATCGTGCGCATGTTTGCCTCCTTCTGGTGGGCCGCGAAGATGTGATGGCTGATGGAGGGTCCATGCCGCCGCAAGCCGGATTGTTGCGACGGCGAGACATGGCTGGTAGCGACGAATGGGAACGCGAGCCGTCGCAAAAAGTGATATCAAACGGCGGCGGGCTGGAGACAGTGCTAAACCCGTGCACGCCGCGACAGGTGCTCGACGAAATCGACCACGCTGCGGCGGCCTTCCATTTCCTTCCGGATACATAGATGCAATTGGCGGTGCGCCCAGTCATTGGTGAGTTGGATGCAAGCAATACGACCCTCACGGGCGTACGCATCGACGTTGGCACGTGGAAGGATCGCAACCCCGAGCCCCTCTTCCACCATGCGGCAGGTCGCCTCGAAGTTGGCAACGTGGATGCGCACCTTGGAGCTGGCGCGGTTGAGGAATTCTGGCATGGCAGCGGAGGCCGAGAGATTCGGGTAATAGGCAATGAACTGGCTTTGCACAAGGCTCTCGAAGGCGATTCGTCCGGTGCCTGCTTGGGGGTGTCGCAATGGCGCTGCCACGACAAGTTCATCGCCACGGTATGGATAGGCAACCAGACCCTGCGGTATCGCTGGCCAGCAATAGATGCCCACGTCCGCAAGGCCATCGGAAACCGCGCGCACGACGTCCGCGCTCAGTCTTTCCACTAGGGAAGGTCTGAACAAGGCGCGATTTGTACGCGCAACCTGTGCGTGATTGAGCATCCGAGCACGGCGTGCCACGTGGATGCTGCGTTTTCAGATGATTTCGGGCTCATTTCCTTGCCTCACGCCGCCTTCGGGCGCACTTGTGCCTTCATCGCCATCAATTGCTTGCGCGCCATCCACAGGTTTGACAGCGCGAACAGCGTCACCACGTGCGCCGTGTTCTTGGCCAGGCCCCGGAATCGAACCTTCGTCAAACCGAACTGGCGCTTGATTACCCGAAACGGATGCTCAACTTTCGCGCGCACACTGGCTTTGCGATGCTCTGCCTTGCGCACCTTGGTCTTCAACCGGCCTTCGGGCAGCTTGGCAATGTCACTGGGCCGCGCCGCAATGTGCCACTGCAGATTACTGCGCTTGAGCCGGCTCTGCGCGCCCCGGTAGCCCGAGTCTGCCCAGACCTGCTCTTCCTTGCCATGCAGCAGGTCACCCACCTGCTGCACGTCTGCTTCATTGGCCGCCGTGGTGGTGACGGTGTGCACCAGGCCGCTGTCGGCGTCCACTCCGATATGCGCCTTCATCCCGAAGAACCACTGGTTGCCCTTCCTGGTCTGGTGCATCTCCGGGTCCCGTGCTCCTTCAGCGTTCTTGGTGGAGCTGGGCGCGGCAATGATGGTGGCGTCCACGATGCTGCCGCGCTTGAGCAGCAGGCCCTTGCGCGCCAGCAGGGCGTTGACCACCTTCAGGATGTCCTCGGCCAGGTCGTTGGCTTCCAGCAGGTGGCGGAAGTTCAGGATGGTCGTCTCGTCCGGGATCGGCTCGTTCAAGGTCAGCCTGGCGAAGTTGCGCAGCGACGCGATCTCGTACAGCGCCTCTTCCATCGCCGGGTCAGACAGCGCAAACCAGTTCTGCATCAGGTGCACCCGCAGCATCGACTCCAGCGCGTACGGCCTGCGGCCACGCCCGGCTACCGGGTAGTGCGGCTCGATGATCTCAAGCAGTACCTTCCACGGCACGACCTGCTCCATCTCTTCCAGGAAGACCTCCCTCCGCGTCTTCTTCCTCTTGCCGGCGTACTCCGCGTCCGCGAAACTGATCTGGCTCATCTTGCAAGCTCCTTTGCATCCATCAACGCGCTACGGCATGATTGGTGGACTTGTTCAGACCTTCCCTAGATCAAACCGGGTGTGAGGATGTGCTTCCAGATAGGAAGCAAGGTCAGAGGGGAGGAACTGGACCATCGACGAGTGATTGGCTGTCAGCCGCAGATGCGCATACCCGTCGCTCGTGTATTCACCGATTTCGTGAGCGGTCGCGTCCACGCTCCGCAGGATGTCCCGGGCGCGCAGAAGTAGCGTCTCGCCCGCAGGGGTCAACGCCACTCCCTTGGTATGTCGCACCAATAGCTCGGCGCCTAGCGCCTCCTCCAGCAGCCCGAGGCGCTTGCTCACCGCAGACGGTACGAGATGCTCTCGCGCAGCCGCGCCGGCAATGCTGCTTTCCTCGGCCACCGCGACGAACAGCTTGAGCGACAGGAGGTCAAGGCGCACAAACAGCTCCTGTAGTTGCATTGACAAGCATCCGACTGGCTCTTACTATACCAAACATGCGTTTGTTATTTAAATGAGGCCGTCGTTAATGGAAGTGCTCGTTGCCTCTTCGGCCAATGACATCTCGGCGGGTGCGCCGGCGGGTTCGCGCAGGCGGATGCCTCGTGCGGACAACAGGCTGCCGCAGATTCTGGATGCTGCTGCCAAGCTGATTCGCCAGCACGGCTTCCAAGCGACGACCATGCGCGATATCGCGGCGTCCACCGGCATGCTGGCCGGCTCCCTTTACTATCACTTCGCGTCGAAAGACGAGTTGCTCGTCGCGGTATACGCCGAGGGCGTTCGGCGCATCAGCGTGCCAGTCAGCTCGGCGCTTGAACTTGATCTTCCACCCTGGGAGCGCCTGGAAGCCACATGCACGGCACACCTTGTCGCGCTATTGGGAGACAGTGACTACGCGAAAGTTGTCATCCGTGTGCATCCCGCCGACGCGCCAGACGCAGCGTCACGCCTGATCGCCTTGCGCGACGACTATGAACAATTGTTCGCGCGGGCGCTGGTCGGACTGCCACTGCGAAGCCGGACGGACCGGCGTGCAGTCAAGCTGATGTTGCTGGGATCGCTGAATTGGGCTCAGACGTGGTGGCGCCCCGGCGGTGACACACCTCAGACCGTAGCCCGGCAGTTCGTTAGGCTTTTGCGCCACCAGTTGGAACCCTGAAGTCCAACCGACCTCCCCTCTCTCAAGCCCCTTTCGGAGACCCCAATGGAAATTCGCCCCAAAGTGCTCGTGACCAAGATCGGCCTGGATGGCCATGACCGCGGTAGCCGAATCGTCGCCGCCCACCTGCGCGATGCAGGAATGGAAGTGATCTACACCCCGCCGTGGCAGGAAATACCGACCGTCGTAAAACTTGCCCTGGAGGAAGATGTGGACGTGATTGGCATTTCGTCTCTGGCGACGGACCACCTGATCGTCCCCAAGCTGATGCGCGCGCTGCGCGAGTCAGGGCTGGCGGATGTGACTGTCATGATTGGCGGCATAGTGCCCGACGAGGATGAAGCCATGCTGCTGGAAGCAGGCGTCGCGCGCGTATTCCACCCCGGCTCGTCGCTCGATGACATCAGCGTTTTTGTGCGCGAAGCCGCGACGCGCACCCGCGCCGCACGAATGACGGCCTGAGACCCAACGGAGTAAACCCAGATGAACACCGCAACCACCCCTGAGATGGCAGCCCTCGCCGGCGAGGCGCACCAACGCTGGCAGCGTGAATACACCGAGCAGATTGGCGTCGATCGCGATGTCGTGAACCGCTCGGGAATTCCGATCAAGCCCCTGTATTCTCCCTCGGATCTGCGGGCAGACCGATACGACACGGAACTCGGATATCCAGGGCAGGCTCCTTTTACCCGCGGCATCTATCCCACCATGCACCGCGGGCGCACCTGGACCCAGCGTCAGCTGATAGGACTGGGGACGCCCGCCAGTTATAACGAGCGCCTTCTCGACATCTTGGGCCAGGGCGCGTCGGCGGTTTCGCTGATCCCTTGCAATTCCGTCTTTCGAGGCTACGACATGGACGAGGTCGATGCCGAGCTGCTTGGAACCTGCGGGGTTGTCGCCAATTGCGCCGGCCACATGGACACCTGCCTTGCAGGCGTCGACCTGGCACGCACCTCCTGCGCGATGAATGACCCGACACCCTTCACTTTGCTTGCTTTCATGCTGGCGACGGCCAAGCGCCAAGGCGTGGACTGGACGAGCGTCTCGGGCACCTCCAACCAGAGCGACTTCCTGTCCCATTTCGTGGCCAACCACATGTTCTTCCGGATCGCATTGCCTGGAGCGCGCCGCATCCTAACCGACCACATCAGCTGGTGCCAGCAGAATGTGCCGAAATGGAACCCGCTGTCGGTTGTTGGACAGCACATGCAGCAGGCTGGCGCCACGCCGGCCGAAGCCATGGCCTTCACCCTGAGCTCGGCCGTGCAGTATGCGGAAGATTGCATGACCGCTGGTCTGGACGTGGATGACTTCCTGCCGCGCTTTACCTTCTTCTTCGACATTTCTGTTTCCTTTTTTGAGGAAGTTGCCAAGTTCCGCGCGGGGCGGCGCATCTGGGCACGCCTCACACGGGAGCGCCTGGGGGCGAAGGACCCGCGTTCATGGCGATTCAAGTTCCACGGCCAGACCTCGGGGGTCGATCTCACGCGGCAGCAACCCCTCAATAACGTCGCCCGCGTCACCACGCAGGCAATGGCCGGCATCTTCGGCGGCCTCCAGTCGCTGCATACTGACGCCTACGACGAGGCACTGTCGTGCCCTTCCCAGTTCGGCGCGCGAATTGCCGTTGCAACGCAGAATATCCTGCGCGAGGAAGCACACCTGACCGACGTAATCGACCCGCTTGGCTGCTCCTACTACGTGGAGCGGCTCACGGACGAGATGGAAGAAAAGATTCTCGCCACCATGGCTGAAGTTGATGCCCGTGGTGGGATGTACAAGGCCGTCGAATCGGGATGGGTGCAAGGCAGGATCGGCGAGTCCGCTCGACGGTTCCAGGAGAAAATCGACAGCGGCGACCAGGTCGTAGTGGGAGTGAACGCCTACCAGGTGGAGGAAAGTGCAAGCGCGCGTCCCACTAACCCGAAGCCGGACGTGGCGCTGATGGATGCGCATCGTGCACAGTTCGCGAAGTACAAGACGGAGCGCTCCAATGCTGACGTCACGCGTTCGCTTGACGCGCTTGCCAGAGCATCCGGTGGCGATGGCGCAAACATCTACGGACGAGTCGTGGAAGCGGCGGACGCCGGTGCCACGCATGGCGAGATCTGCGGCCTCCTCAGGCGCGAGCTCGGCTTTGGCCACGTCCTTCCGATGGTCTGAAGCGTGAGCGTCCCTCCGAACACCTTGGACCGCAAGCCAGAGCGAGTCCAGCCAGCCTCACCAAAGATTGCCGAATTGCTGCAGGCCATCGGTGGGGGAAATCGGCTTGCCCTGTCGCGGGCCATTAGCGCGCTTGAGAATGAGGCCCCGATCGCGCACGAACTGTTGCGGGAGCTGTCGCTACGCAGTGGTCGCGCACACGTGCTGGGCGTGACCGGCGCGCCAGGCGCCGGCAAGTCCACCTTGGTGAGCGCCTTGCTTGGTGAAGTGCTCTCACGCGGACAGACTGTGGCCATCTTGGCTGTTGATCCGTCGAGTCCGATCACCGGGGGGGCGGTGCTGGGCGATAGAGTCCGTATGGGCGAATTCGGCGCGCACGAGCGTGTCTTCATACGTTCTATCGCCTCGAGGGGCCACCTCGGGGGCCTTTCGCGTACGAGCCAGGGCATCATCGATCTCTTCGATGTTGCGGGCTTTGACACTGTGATCGTGGAGACAGTCGGTGCGGGACAGTCGGAAGTAGAGATTGCTTCCATGGCGGACACCTGCATAGTGGCCATGCCGCCCGGGCTGGGCGACGATGTGCAGGCCAGCAAGGCCGGTATCCTTGAGATCGCCGACATTCTGGTCGTGACAAAGGGCGATCTTCCGCTGGCCGATCGCACGGCTCGTGAGCTGCGGGACATGCTGGCATTGCGGCAGGCCCGGAAGTCTTGGAAAGTGCCAGTGTTGATGACGGTCGCAACCCGCCGGGAAGGCCTCGAAGAGCTGCTTGACGCAGCAGACAGCCACGCCACCGCGTCCGGCAAAGGGCGGCGCCACGAAGTTAAGCACGGCGAGAAGCCTGCCACCGTTCCCACACCGCTGCAGAAGCTGATGATCGGACTTCACGCGAGAGACGCGTGCGCGAATGCCAGCGGGATCGAATGTGTCGAGGTCGGACCAGGAACTACGACGCTGCGTATGACAGTCAGGGCGCCACATCTCAACTTCAATGGAACCTGTCATGGTGGCGCCATTTTCACGCTCGCGGACAGCGCCTTCGGCATGGCCTGCAATTCCCGAGGCATGGTGACCGCGGCCATCGATTGCCACATCACCTACCAGCGACCTACCCGTCTGGGCGAGGTTCTGGTTGCCATGGCTCAGGAGGTGAGCAGGGGTAAGAGCGTTTGCGTCTACCGGGTTGACGTCATACGCGAGAGCGACAGGGCCAAGGTTTCCAGTTTCACCGGCACGGCTTTCATTACCTCGACGCCACAGGTCTAACGCGAGGCACTAGCTGCCTGGTGCTGCGCAGCGGTCGCGTCCGGATACACTCTGCATGCACTGGTCACGCTAGGCACACTCAGTGGCTGCAAATTCGAATCCCGTCGTATTGAGAGTCGCGTGCGGCAGTGCCAAGCGCCAGCAACAATGCGCCATGGAGCCCGGCGATGAGCTCTATCGGCTCGTCAGTGAAAACGCATTCCCATCGATCGAGAATGGTGGAGCCCGACTGGACACTTCCCTCGACAACGAAATAGAACATGCCGCCCCCGTTACGAGGGGGTGCGTCAAAAAACTCGGTAGCCATGGCCGGCAGCCAGATGGCATTCGCATGCACGCCGGCGGTGGGGGGTGGAAAGAGTGCAAGATCATGGCCAATTTTGTCCTGGATCGCAACACCGCCTGGAACATAGCCTTGGGCATGGACCTTGGGCCCCCGCGGATTCAGCCCGCGCGCGTCCGCTATAGGCAGATGTCCGGCGTCGAATTCAGGACGTATAGTGAAGTACTTCAGTCCATTGGGACCGGACATTACAGGCCCATAACCGGTGTAGGCGCCCGCATAGTGCACCATCACAGGAACAATCGGGTGGGGACCAATGGAGCCGCTACCCTCAACGAAAACCTGGAACTGGTTCTCCTCATGGAAATGGGGTGCAAGCAATGTGTTGGGCGGCTGCTCCACTAGAAAGATGGTCGGACAAGGATGAACGCCTCGTTCACTCTCCATCCATTCGCTCTTATAGTATGGTTCACCATCTACGGAGTACGCCCGCCGGCGCGCCTCCCCTTTGGACCGTAGGCCGAACGCGATCATGTTCATGCTCCTCAAAGGCTATGTACATCCCGGTGCCGAAATCGACTCTGCCCTTCAGCGATCTGTAAAGGGACGTGCTTACTCAGGCTGGATTCCCGCGTCCTTGATCCGCTTGCCCCACACGTCGAGTTGCCGACGGACGAAAGTATCGTGTTCAGCCATGGTGGTCGGCAAGAGCTCCATCCCCATTCCAGCGAAGCGGCTTCGGAGATCGTCGCGGGCGCCGAGCTTCATGATCTCGGTGCTCAGCTTTGCCGCGATGTCCTTGGGCAGCCCTGCAGGCCCGGCAATCCCGATCCAGACCTCCAAGTCAAAACCTTCCAGACCGGCTTCAGACAGTGCCGGCACGTCGGGGAATTGGGGGGAACGGGTCTTGGTCGAAATAGCAAGCGCGCGCAGCTTTCCCGCCTTAATCAGGGGACCCACGACGGAAGGGTCTGCCATCATGAATTGAGCCTGACCGCCCACCAAGTCCGCGGCCGCTTGTGGTTGGCCCTTGTACGGAACACCGAGGGACTGGAAGTTACCGAGTGAGGAAAACGTGGCGGAAGCCACTTGTGACGTGGCCGAACCGTAAAGATAGGTGACCGGCCGCTTCCGCGCGAAGTCCAGGAATTCCTTCACTGTGCGGGCTGGGACCTCTGGATGGACAACAAGCAGGAATGGCAACGTCACGATGCGCCCGAGGTGCGTGAAGTCCTTCACGGGGTCATACGGCACCTTCTTCGTGAGCCAGGGGCCCGCCGAGTTCTGGGCGGAGGACGTTGGCACCAAGGTATAGCCATCGGCAACGGACTTGACAGCCTGTTCGGTGCCGATCATTGCCGCAGCACCTGGCTTGTACTCGGTCACGTACGTTCCCCCGATGGATTTGCGCAGCTCGTCGGTAAAAATCCGCACGACGGTGTCGCCAGCGCTACCAGGGGTGTAAGGAATGATGAACTTCACCGGCCTGTCGCCGGGATAAGTCTGCGCGGCGACGCCGACTGTGAAGCATGCTGTGGCCAAAAGTTGCGCGGCCTGCCTGGCCAGACGCCCGACGGACAGCGGCTTGATGATCTGTTTGGTCGACATGAGTTTCTCCGGTTGTCTTGAAGATGGGTTGAATGACAGTGGTGGTGATCGCCGAGTCAGGCGCCCTTCCACACAGGAGGCCGCTTCTCCGCGAACGAGCGTGGGCCTTCCTGCGCGTCTTCGCTGAGGTACACGCTCTCGAAAAGATGCTGGGCAGCGCGAAGTCCCGCGCCGCGCCCCATCTCGGATGAAAGGTAGACAAGCTCCCTTGCGGCCTTGACAGTGAGTGGCGCGTTTGATGCGATTCCCAAGGCCATTTCCCTGGCCGCCGCAAGCAACTTGCCGGCCGGCACAATCGAGTTGACAAATCCCAGTCCGTAAGCTCGTTCGGCCGACATCGGCTGCGCTGTCAGAAGTAACTCCATCATGATTCGCTGTGGCAGCATCTTGGCCAACGGGGCGGCCCATGGCATACCGCGGCCGACCTTTGCTTCAGTGATGCCGAATACCACGTGTTCGGCGGCGATGCACAGATCGCACATCTGCGAGAACATCCACCCACCCGCGAACGCATTTCCGTTTACAGCGGCGATGACCGGCTTAGTTACATGCACCGAATCCCCAAGAATCGGCAGGAAGTTTTTAGGTGGAACACGAAGGTTCATCGAAGCGGCCTCCGTCAGATCCATGCCGGCACAGAAGGCCTTGTCGCCGCTCCCTGTGAGGACCGCGACCTTCAGTTCCGGCGACTTTTCGAAGCGGTCCCATGCTTCGAAGAGCCCCAGCCTCATCGCTTCATTGATGGCGTTCCGTTTCTCCGGACGATTAAGTGTGATGGTCGCAACTGGACCGTCAATTTGGAACAGAACAGCATCAGGACTTGTCATATTCGTCTCCGTTCAAACTTCCGGCCAGAATTCGCGAGCGCACCGCAGCAGTTCTTCGCGGTGCTCCGGGGCCGCGATGGAGATAAGACCGCGAACGCGCCGGATCAGCGAGAGGCCACGAAGCCTCACGGCGCCGTACTCCGTCACCACTACATCGACATCGCTACGGGAGGTTGTGACCGGGCCGGACAGTTTGGCCACAATTCGCGAATCCCCCTTTTTGCCCGTCGCCGGCAGGGCAATGATCGAGGTGCCGTGCTCCGAATAGGCAGAGGCACGGACATAGTCCACCTGGCCCCCAACGGCACCGATGTACTCTTTGCCGACAGCTTCGGCATTGACTTGTCCGGTGAGGTCCACCTCGAGTGCAGAGTTCAGCGAAACGAAGCGCTTTAGCTGGGCCACGGTGCTCGTTGCGTGGGTATATGACGAAGGAGTTAGCAGAAGCGACTTGTTATGGTCCGCGAAGCGATAAAGCCGCGCCGTACCGATCAGGCTCCCGGTCACAGTGAGGCCGGTGTCTATCTCCTTATGCGCGTTAGTCAAGGCTCCGGACTCAAACAGGTCGACGATCGAGTCGCCGATCATTCCCGAGTGCACCCCCAGGTCCTTGCGGTCGCGCAGCGACGCCACGATCGCCTCGGGAACAGCACCGATGCCGACCTGCAGCGTTGAGCGATCAGGGATAAGATGCTGCACGTTGAGTGCGATGCGATCTTCGACCTCCCCCCACGGAGCTCGCGGCACCTCCACCGGGGTCCTGTCCGTCTCGATCAAAGCTGAAATGTCGGAACCCATCAAAGGGGTCCTGCATGGGACCCAGGGGACTTGGGCATTGACAGAAGTGGCCCCGTTTGTTTGAACAGCTTTCCCCGATTTATAAGTGGACTCCGGGCGGTTCACAGAAGGTGCAGAGTTGTCCACGGCGGCGGTCGGCGCTTGCGACGAACCGGCCGACGCGGTGGGCAACTCGGGGCGCACCAAGGATTTCATCTTACGCGGCCTTCCTGCATTGCGGCAAGCCGGCGAAGTACGCCTCATCTGGCGTGATCCGGTCAAGACTTGAATGGGGCCGCTGCGCGTTGTACCAGGCCAGGTACTGAGCAATGTCGCTGCGCGCGGCGCTCACGCTGTCATAGGCCTTCAGGTACACCCTCTCGTACTTCACGCTGCGCCACAGGCGCTCCACAAACACGTTGTCGCGCCACGCGCCCCTGCCATCCATGGACAGCCTGGCGCCTGCGCCGAACACCTCGTCTGTGAATTCCACAGCCGTGAACTGGCTGCCCTGGTCGGTATTGACGATCTCTGGTGCGCCGTACCTGGCCAGAGCCTGCTTGATCACCTCCACTGCGTTGCCTGCCTCCAGCGTGATGGCCACCTTGTGCGCCAGTACCTTGCGGCTGAACACGTCCACGACGGCGGTGAGGTAGACGAAGCCATGTGCCATCGGGATGTAGGTCGTGTCCAGTGCCCAGACCTGATTGGGCCGAGTGATCGCCAGCTTGCGCAGCAGGTAGGGGTAGATCTTGTGGCCCGGCGCGCGTTTGCTCGTTCCCGGCTGCGGCGCCAGCGCCGCAATGCCCATGCGCTCCATCAGCGTGCCGATGTGCTTGCGGCCCACCTTCAGGCCCTGCCTGAGCAGTTGGTCGCGCAGCATGCGGGCGCCCATGAAAGGGTGCTCCAGGTGGAGCTCGTCGATGCGGCGCATGAGCGCCAGGTCCGCCTCGCTCACCGGCCGGGGCAGGTAGTACACCGAGCCCCTGCTGATGCCCAGCAGCGCGGCCTGGCGCGTGATGCTCAGGGTGTGGTCACGGTCGATCATCGCTTTGCGCTCAGCAATCCCGCTTTGGTGAGCGCGCGTTCTGGGGTCTCCTCGTTTTCAGTGCAATAAGTGACGGTACGAAAAGCTAGCACTGGCGCGGAGGTGGTGTTGGTAGATCGTTGATTTCATTGACTTTCCTG
>Ga0255220_1000280_pt1 | contig 22083 bp, 21 predicted proteins | sample Miss_Colum_RepB__FD_188423 | JGI IMG/M metagenome (GOLD analysis project Ga0255220, IMG submission 188423) | Freshwater microbial communities from Mississippi River, Louisiana, United States - Miss_Colum_RepB_8d | ecosystem: Environmental > Aquatic > Freshwater > River | place: USA: Louisiana...
AGCGGGTGGACACCCATTTGACGGGCCGGCCGAGCCGCTTGGAGGCGATCAACAGAGCCGCATGCTCGCCCGTGGCGCCGGCGCGCAGACCGAACGAGCCGCCGACGTCCTGGGCATTAACTTCAAACGAATCCACCGGCCAGCCCGAGATACCCGAAAGCGAGGCCAGCATGCCGTTGATGCCCTGGGTCGGCGTGCACACGATTGTCTTGCCGGTTGCGGCGTCATGGTTGACCACCACCCCGCGCGGCTCCATCGGCGCGCCAGCCAGCCGCTGGCTGCGGATCGTCAGCTTCGTGACGTGCGCGGCAGCGGCGAACGCCTGGGTAACCTTCGCAGCATCGCCCTTGTCGAAGGCCAACGACACATTGCCGGGCGCCGAGTCATGCAGTTGGGCGGCCCCTTCGCGCAGCGCGGCGTCGGCCGAAGCGACCGCGGGCAGGTCTTCATAGTCGATGTAGGCCTGCTCGGCCGCATCGCGGGCCTGCTGCAGCGTCTGCGCAACAACCAGCGCGACCGGCTGACCGACGAAACGCACCCGGTCGGTAGCCAGCACCGGCATCTGGTTCATCTTGATGGTCTGCCCACCGGAGCCAGTGATCATGGCACCGCCCGGGATCATCCCGAAGCCTTCAGCAGCCACATCCTCGGCAGTGATCACGGCCAGCACGCCGGGCGCCTCGCGCACCGCGCTCCAGTCGGCCGACACGATCCGCGCATGGCCGCGATCCGAACGCACCACAACCGCATGCGCTTCGTTGGGAAAATGCCAGTCGGCGGTGAAGCGGCCATGGCCGGTGACCAGACGGAAGTCTTCCTTGCGCGACGGTTTCATCGACCTGCCTCCTGCGCCTTGGCTGCAACCTTGACCGCCTCGATGATGTTGACGTACCCGGTGCAGCGGCACAGATTGCCCTCGAGCCCCTCGCGAATCTGCTCGTCGGTGGGGTTCGGATGGCGCTGCAGCAGGCCGACGGTGGCCATGATCATGCCCGGCGTGCAAAAACCGCACTGCAGACCGTGACAGGCCGCAAAGGCCTGCTGCACCGGATGCAGTTGCTCGAATTCGGTCGCATTGGGCGACAGCCCCTCGACCGTGACCACCTTGGTGCCCTGCGCCTGCGCAGCGAGCATCGTGCACGACTTGACCGACTGGCCGTCGACCATCACGGTGCAACAGCCGCACTGACTGGTGTCGCAGCCGACGTGGGTGCCGGTCAGCCCGAACTGCTCGCGCAGCAGATCGGCCAGCAGCGTGTTGTCCTCGACCTGTGCCGAGCGCGGCTGGCCGTTGACGGTGAGTTCCACTTTCATGCTTGTTCTCCGGTCAGTTGCGCGACCGCGCGCAGGGTCATCACGCGCGCCAGGTTGGCCCGGTACGAGGCCGGCGCATGCAGGTCGGCGTTGAGTCCATCTTCCGAAACCTTCAGACCGGCGAGGCTCTCAACCGAGAAACGCTTGCCGAGCGCGGCCTCGGCCTGCTCCCAGCGAAACACCGACGGTGCCGCGCCAGTCACCGCGACACGCACGTCGCGCGCGCCGCCGGCCTCGAACTCGGCGACATAGACGCCGGTCATCGCGTAGCCGGAGGCCGGATGACGGAACTTCGCATAGTGCGCGCGCTTGGGAGCCGCAAAGCGCACCGCGGTGACGATCTCGCCCTCCTCCAGCGCCGTAGTGAACATGCCCAGAAAGAAATCCTGCGCAGCGATTTCGCGCCGGTCGGTAATGATCACGGCCTTGAGCGCGACGACCGCCGCCGGGTAATCGGCTGCCGGGTCATTGTTCGCGATCGAACCGCCGATCGTGCCGCGGGCACGCACCTGCGGGTCGCCGATCTGGCCGGCGGCGGCCGCCAGGGATGGAATCGCGGCTTGCACGGTCGCATCGCCGGCAACCTCGGCATGGCGCATCGCGGCGCCGACGGTCAGCGTCGCGCCGTCGCGGGTGATGCCACGCAACTCGGGCAGTTGCGCGATGTCGATCAGTTGCGACGGCGAAGCCAGCCGATGCTTCATCGAAGGCAGCAGCGTCATGCCGCCGGACAGCAGCTTGGCGCCCGAATCCTGCGCGATGCGCGCAAGCGCATCGGCGACGCCGGTGGCACGGTGATAAGTGAACGGGTACACAGGCAGACCTCTCCATGTGGATGGGACGCGGATGCCGCAAACCGGCATGCGAGCCGCGAGTTTAAGCCCTTTCAGCAGACCCGCTGCAGGGGCAGGGTTTCGTCGCCTGAAACCCGGGTTCCACTATGCGGGCACAATGGCGCGCAGCGACGCCGGGTCAATGCCAGCACGCCCGCCTGCCCGGGCAACTTGCCGGCGCCGATCATCCCTTCAAGGAGTGAAATCGATGCAAGACCGCACCCCCCCGGCCGGAGCCCCGGCAGCGCCCGGCGACGCGCAACGCCTGCCCGGGCTTGACCGCTCGATCCGCTCGCGCTTCATCGATGGCGTGAACGGTCTGCGGATGCACATCCTCGAATGCGGCCATGAGCAGCCTGGCCGGCCAATGCTGCTGTTGCTGCACGGTTTTCCGGAGCTTGCCTACAGCTGGCGCAAGGTGATGCCCTTGCTCGCGCAGGCCGGCTATTACGTGGTTGCACCAGACCAGCGCGGCTACGGTCAGACCACCGGCTGGGATCCGGACTACGACGGTGATTTGCGTCAGTTCAGGATCCTGAACGTCGCCAAGGATGCGCTGGCCCTGGTGCAAGCGCTCGGGCGCGACTCGGTCGATGCGGTGTTCGGCCATGACTTCGGCTCATCGGTCGCCGCCTGGTGCGCGCTGACGCGTCCGGACGTCTTTCGCGCAGTGGCGCTGATGAGCGCGCCGTTCGCCGGTCCGCCATCGCTGCCGTTCGCGATCGACACCGCCGCGGCGAGCGCACCGGCACGCGACCCGGAAGCCGCGGCCCGTGAGGGTCTGGCGACGCTCGCGCGGCCACGCAAGCACTATCAGTGGTACTACTCGGGCCGCGAGGCCAATGCCGACATGCGCGACTGTGCGCAGGGTCTTGCCGCGTTCCTGCGCGCCTACTACCACGTCAAGAGCGCCGACTGGGCAGGCAATGCACCCTATCGGCTGTCTGGCTGGAGCGCCGAAGACCTGGCGCAGATGCCAACCTACTACATCATGGATCGCGATCAGGACATGGCGCAGACAGTCGCGGTGCACATGCCGGATGCGGCAGCGGTCGCCGCCTGCAACTGGCTCCCTGACGCGGAGCTCGCGGTCTATGCCGATGCCTATGCACGCACCGGCTTTCAGGGCGGATTGCAGTGGTATCGCGCCCGCACCAGCGGGCTGAACGCGGACGAGTGCCTGATGTTCTCGCGCGCCCGTATCACGGTGCCTTCGGTGTTCATCTCTGGCGCCAGCGACTGGGGTGTCTATCAGCGCCCGGGCGACGTCGAGCGGATGCAGTCGCACGCCTGCACGCGGATGCTCGGTTGTCACCTGATTCCTGGCGCCGGCCACTGGGTGCAGCAGGAGCAAGCGGCCGAGACCGCAAGGCTGCTGCTTGAGTTCCTCGCCGCGGCCGCGGCCGACAGCCGCAAGCCCTGAGCGAGCGCCGCAGCGACCGCTATCCGAAGCGACCGGTGATGTAGTCCTCGGTCCGCTTGTCGCGCGGCTTGAGAAACACCTGGTTGGTTTCGCCGTACTCGACCAGGTCGCCCAGGTACATGTACGCGGTGTAGTCGGACACCCGCGCCGCCTGCTGCATGTTGTGCGTGACGATTGCGATCGTGTAGTCGCCCTTGAGCTCGTTGACGAGTTCCTCGATCTTGGCCGTGGAGATCGGATCGAGCGCGCTGGTGGGCTCGTCAAGCAGCAACACGTCGGGGCGCACCGCGATGCTGCGCGCGATGCAAAGCCGTTGCTGCTGCCCCCCGGACAAGGACAAGCCGCTGTTGTTCAGCTTGTCCTTGACCTCTTCCCATAGCGCGGCGCGGCGCAGCGAAGCTTCGACCCGCTCATCCATTTCGGCGCGCGACAGGCCTTCATACAGGCGCACCCCGAACGCGATGTTTTCGTAGATCGTCATCGGAAACGGCGTGGGCTTCTGGAACACCATGCCGATGCGGGCGCGCAGCAGGTTCACATCCTGGTCGCGGCCCAGGATGTTGCGCCCGTTGAACAGGATCTCGCCTTCGGCGCGCTGGCCCGGATAGAGACTGAACATCCGGTTGAAGGTGCGCAGCAGCGTCGACTTGCCGCAACCCGAAGGGCCGATGAACGCGGTGACCTTGTTGCGCACCACGTCCAGGTTGATGTTCTTCAGACCGTGGAAATTGCCGTAGTAGAAGTTCAGGTCCCTGACCTGGATCGCAATTGCGTCGTCACTCATCGCATCGATTCCGTTCACGGTAAGCCGGGCCGGCGCTCAACGCCGCGTCTGGTCGCGAAACACGACCCGGGTCAGGATGTTGATGCCGAGCACCACCAGCGCGATCAGTGCCGCGCCGCCCCAGGCCAGCCGCTGCCAGTTCTCATAGGGGCTCAGCGCGAAATTGAAGATCACCACCGGCAGGTTTGCCATCGGTTTGTTCATGTCGACGCTGAAGAACTGATTGTTCAGTGCCGTGAACAGCAGCGGTGCGGTCTCACCGATCATGCGGGCCACCGCGAGCAGCACACCGGTGACCACGCCGCCGCGCACCGCCCTTAGCGTCACGGACAGGCTGACCTTCCAGCGCGGAGCCCCGAGCGCGAATGCCGCTTCGCGCAGGCTGCCGGGCACCAGCCGCAGCATGTTCTCGGTGGTGCGCACGACGACCGGCATCGCGATCAGCGACAGCGCCAGCGAACCCGACCAGCCGGAAAAGTGCTTGGTGGTGGCGACCGCAAGCGCATAGACGAACAGACCGATCACGATCGACGGCGCCGACAGCATGATGTCGACCACGAAGCGGGTGACCGACGCAAAGCGTGAGCGTTCGCCAAACTCCGCCAGGTAGACCCCGGCCAGGATCCCGATCGGAGTCGACACCAGCGTCGCGAAACCGACGATCAGCAGGCTGCCAACGATCGCGTTGGCCATGCCGCCACCCTCGGTGCCGGGCGCCGGGGTGGACTTCGTGAAGAAGTCCAGATCGAGCGCCGTCAGCCCGTTGTAGAGCAGCGTCCACAAAATCCAGGCCAAGGCCGCCAGGCCCACCGCCACGGTTACCGCAGATGCGCTCATATTGATCGCGTTGACTGCCTTGCGTCGCGCATAGCGAAGATTCATCGTCGCTCCTCAACCGGCCTTCAGGCGCGAACGATTGGTCAGCCAGCGCGCAAGCGCCAGCACGACGAAGGTGATCAGAAACAGCAAGAGTCCGAGCGCGAACAAGGCCGGGATATGCAGTTCCGGATCGGCTTCGGCGAACTCATTGGCCAGCGTCGAGGCGATCGAGTTGCCCGGCGCGAACAGGTTGGCCGACAACCGGTTGGCGTTGCCGATCACGAAGGTCACCGCCATCGTCTCGCCAAGCGCACGCCCCAGGCCGAGCAGCACGCCGCCGACCACACCGACGCGCGTGTACGGTAATACGATGCGCCGGACCACCTCCCAGGTGGTGCAGCCCAGGCCGTAGGCCGACTCCTTGAGCACCGGCGGCACGGTTTCGAACACATCGCGCATCACCGAGGCGATGAACGGGATGATCATCAGCGCCAGCACGATCCCGGCGGTGAACACGCCGATGCCAAGCGGCGGGCCGGCAAACAGCGGCAACCCGAGCGAGACCAAGCCGGGCTGAACATATTGCTGGATCACCGGCGCAAGTACGAACAGGCCCCAGAACCCGTAGATGATCGATGGCACGCCGGCCAGCAATTCGACCGCGGTACCGATCGGCCGTCGCAGCGCAGCCGGGCACAGTTCGGTCAGAAACAGCGCGATCCCGAAGCTGATCGGCAATGCGAACAGCAGCGCGATGCCGGAGGTGACCAGCGTCCCATAGATGGCGATCGCACCCCCGTACACATCATCCCCAGGGCTCCAGGTACGCCCGAACACGAAGTCGGGCCCGAACTCGGCAAAGGCGGGCCAGGCTTCGCGCACCAGCGCAGCGAGGATACCGGCCAGCGCCAGCAGCACCAGCATCGCAAAGCCGAAGGTGAGCCACTTGAACAGCCGGTCCTGGCGCGAAAAACGCCGAATCCGTGCTTCGATCGCACCAGACTTGCCATCGGCGAGCGACGCACCGCCGCCGGGTACAGCCGGGTCGGCCTGCTGCGCAGTCATCTGCAGATTCTCGAATGAAGCATCAGATCCAATGTCACTTCCAGATCGGCGCTCCGGACTTGTCCTTGATGTCCGCCTTCCAGGAAGCCTGGATCATGTCGACGACATTGGCCGGTACAGGGACATAGTCAAGCTGCGCAGCCAGATTCTGGCCCTTGCGCAGCGCCCAGTCGAAGAACTTGAGCGCCTCGAGCGTGTTCGCGGGTTTTTCCGTCACAGCTTGAAACAGGATAAAGCTCGCCGACGTGATCGGCCATGCCTTGTCGCCCGCCTGATTGTTCAGGCTGATGCCGAAACCAGGCTTGGACTTCCAGTCAGCCTTGGCTGCGGCCGCGGCAAACGAGCCATCGTCAGGCTGCACGGTCTTGCCATCCCGATTGACCAGCGCCGCATGTGCGAGCTTGTTCTGCTTCGCATACGCATACTCGACATACCCGACCGAGCCGGCGATCTTGGCAACATTGGCCGCCACGCCCGCATTGCCCTTGCCGCCAACGCCAGTCTTCCAGTTGACGGTCTTGCCAGCCCCGATATCAGCCTTGAACGGCGGCGAGACTTCGGCCAGGTAATGGGTGAAAACGGCGGTGGTGCCCGAGGAGTCCGAGCGATACACCAGCGTAATGGCGGTGTCGGGCAGCTTGAGTCCCGCATTGAGCTTGGCGATCGCCGCATCATTCCACTTCGTGATGGCGCCGCGAAAGATATCGCCCAGCACTGGGCCGCTGAGCACCAACTGCCCAGGATTGACGCCAGGCACATTCAGCACCGGCACGATGCCGCCGATGACCGCCGGGAACTGAACGACCCCCCACTTGTTCAGGTCGGAAGCATTGACCGGATCATCGGAGGCGCCAAAGTCGACGGTCTTGGCCCTGATCTGCTTGATACCTCCGCCCGACCCGATCGCCTGATAGTTGACCGCATCGCCACTTGCGGCCTTGTAGGCCTCGGCCCATTTTGCGTAGACAGGTGCCGGGAAGGTTGCGCCGGCGCCGGTGACTTCGGCGGACTGTGCGGGCGCCGCGGCCAGCGCCATCAAACCGGCGGCAAGAACAAACGTCTTTCGAATCATGCTGAGCCTTTTCGTATCGTCTTCCATTGACGGTAAAGGCTAGCCGGTCATTGTGACGCTGCCGTGACAGCCATGTGACGCAGCTTTGACCGTGGCAAGCCCGCGACGGCGGATGCCGGCGACGCGGGTCAACACGGCCCGAGCGGTGCCTCAGCCTGCAGGCGCGTAGTCGATGGTCAGCGGCGCATGATCGCTAAAGCGCTGCTCGGTGTAAATCGCGGTCTGACGCGCCCGCGCAGCGATCCCCGGGGTGGCGATCTGGTAGTCAAGCCGCCATCCGACGTTCTTGGCCCAGGCCTGGCCGCGGTTACTCCACCAGGTGTAGCGCTCGGGGTTCGGGTCGAGCGTGCGAAACACGTCGACGAAGCCGATCCCATCGAACACCCGGGTCAGCCAGTCACGCTCCTGCGGCAGGAATCCGGAATTTTTCTGGTTGCTCTTCCAGTTCTTCAGGTCGATCGGCTTGTGCGCGATGTTCAGGTCACCACAGACCACCACCTCGCGACCGCTGTCGATCAGCGCCTGCAGATGCGGCAGGTAACTATCCAGAAAGCGGAACTTGGCTTCCTGACGCTCCTCGGAGCTCGAGCCCGATGGCAAGTACATCGACACCACGGTGTAGTCGCCGAAATCCGCCTCGACATAGCGGCCTTCGGCATCGAACTCTGGATTGCCGAAGCCGGTGACCACCCGCTTCGGTTCGCGACGCGCATAGACGCCGACACCGCTGTAACCCTTTTTCTCGGCGAAGTGAAAGTGCCCGCGCATGCCATCGATGATGCGCATCGCCTCGTCCAGATCGGCGTCCTGCGCCTTGAGCTCCTGCACGCAGACGACGTCCGCGCGCTGCGCGGCGATCCAGTCGAGCCAGCCCTTGCGGGTTGCGGAACGAATTCCGTTCAGGTTCAGCGTGACGATCCGTATCATTCGGGTTTTGGCGCCGGGCGCCAGCTCATGGGACCAGGGGGGACGAACTTGTCTAACGGACAATCGCAGGAGTTTATCCGCTTCGCGCTGCAGGCTGGCGTGCTGCGTTTCGGCGAGTTCAAGACGAAGGCCGGGCGGCTCTCGCCGTACTTCTTCAACGCCGGACTGTTCAATGACGGTGCGCTGCTCGGGCGAATCGCCGACTTCTATGCGCAGGCGCTGCTACGGGCCGAGCGCGACGGGCAGATCGCATTCGACATGCTGTTCGGCCCGGCCTACAAGGGCATCACGCTGGCGTCGGCCACCGCGATCGCGATGGCGCGTGACGGTCGCAACATCGGTTTCTCGTACAACCGCAAGGAAGCCAAGGACCATGGCGAGGGCGGCAACCTGATCGGCGCGCCGCTCGCGGGGCGCGTGGTCATCGTCGATGACGTGATTTCGGCGGGAACCTCGGTGCGCGAGTCGGTCGAGATCATCACCCGGGCCGGCGCCAAGCCGGTAGCCGTGCTGATCGCACTTGACCGGCGCGAGCGCGGCGGCACTGCGGAATATCCGACCGAACGCTCGGCGGTGCAGGAAGTGCGGGCGCTGTACGGCATCCCGGTGGTGTCGATCGCGAATCTGGACGACGTGCTCGCGTTTCTCGAATCCGGCGTCGGCGATGCGGCGGCGCTGGCACAGTATCGCGACAAGGTCGCCGCTTATCGAGACCAGTACGGCGTCGCCCCCGACGCCTGAAGGTGACCAGTACGGCGTCGCTCCCGACACCTGAATCTGTAACCCGCTCAACCGAAGTAGGAGAGCTCATGGCACTGTGGCCCAAACTCAGCGACGAACAGGCGAGCCCGCAGGCACGCGCGGTGTTCGACGACATTCGCAATACCCGCAAGGCCGACTACATCAACGACATCTGGCGGGTGCTGGCCAACGACCCGCCACTGCTGGCGCGCACCTGGGAGCAGGCCAAGACCGTGATGGGCCCCGGCGTGCTCGATCCGGTCATCAAGGAGATGATCTATCTCGCCGTGTCGATGACCAACGACTGCGAGTACTGCATCAACACCCACACCGCCGCGGCACGTGCCAAGGGCATGAGCGATGCTCAGTTCGGCGAGTTGCTCGCGATCGTCGGACTGGCAAACCAGATGAACAAGATCGTCGCCGGCGTGCAGATCGAGGTGGACGAGAAGTACCGCGGCTGACCCGCATCACAGGCGGCGCTCGACGAAGGGCACACTCGCTCGGATGACGGAGGCGGGGGCGCTGGGCCCAATCGGATGCGTTGGGCACGCCGAGCGGACGAGGAAGCGCCCGCCCGCTCCAGGAGCGGGCGGATCAGCGGCTTCCGAAGGGAGCGAGGGAACCCCGCGCAGCGGAGCGGGCCCTCCGCATCCGATTGGGCCCAGCGCCCCCGCCTCCGTCATCCGAGCCGCCCCGGTTTCGCGGCGACGCGATAGCGCAAGTCAGAAGGATCGCTCCGGTCAGGAACCGAGCTTGCTGCGCAGCAGGTCGTTGACCTGCTGCGGATTGGCCTTGCCCTTGGTGGCCTTCATCACCTGGCCGACCAGTGCGTTGAACGCCTTTTCCTTGCCGGCACGAAACTCATCGACCGACTTCTGGTTCGCGGCGAGTACCTCGTCGATGATCGCCTCGATCGCGCCGCTGTCGCTGATCTGCTTCAGGCCGCGAGCCTCGATAACGCGGTCGGCGGCATCTTCGCCGGCGCCCGGCTCCGACCACAACGCGGCGAACACCTCGCGGGCGATCTTGCCCGAGATCGTTCCATCCTGGATGCGCGCTAGCAGCAGCGCGAGTTGGCGCGGACTGACCGGGCTGGCCTGGGCGTCCAGGGCGTCTCGGTTGAGCGCAGCAGCCAGATCGACCATGACCCAGTTAGCCGCCGACTTGGCCTGCGCCCGAGCCGACTGCGCATCAGCCGGCGGTATCAGCGCGGCGAGCGCAGCGCGGGTTTCGTCGAAGTAGGCGGCGACTTCGCGCGACGCACTGAGCGTGGTCGCGTCATAGCCGCTCAGCCCGAGATCGACCATGTAACGTTCGCGTAACTGGGCCGGCAGCTCCGGCAGCTGCGCGCGCACCGACTCGATCCAGTGCGACTCGATGATCAGCGGCGGCAGGTCGGGATCCGGGAAATAGCGATAGTCGTGCGCGTCTTCCTTGCTGCGCATCGAGCGGGTCTCGTCCCGGTCGGGGTCGTACAACCGGGTTTCCTGCACGACGGTGCCGCCATCCTCGATCAGCTCGATCTGACGGCGTACCTCGAAGTCGATCGCACGCTCCAGAAACCGGAACGAGTTCAGGTTCTTGATCTCGCAGCGGGTGCCGAACTCCTGCTGGCCCTGCGGTCGAACCGACACGTTGGCATCGCAGCGAAACGAGCCCTCCTGCATGTTGCCATCACAGATACCCAGCCACATGACCAGCGCGTGCAGCGACTTCGCATAGGCCACTGCCTCCTTGGCCGAGCGCATGTCGGGCTCGGTGACGATCTCGAGCAGCGGGGTGCCGGCGCGATTCAGGTCGATGCCGGTCATGCCGTGAAAGTCTTCATGCAGCGACTTGCCGGCGTCTTCCTCCAGATGCGCGCGAGTCAGGCGCACGGTGCGTTCGCGCGGCTCGCCACCTTCGTCCCAGACGATATCGAGCGTGCCACCGCAGACCACCGGGATTTCGTACTGGCTGATCTGATAGCCCTTGGGCAGATCCGGGTAGAAATAGTTCTTGCGAGCAAAGATCGAGCGCTGCTCGACCTTCGCGCCGATCGCCAGCCCGAAGCGGATCGCACATTCGACCGCAGCACGATTCATCACCGGCAGCACGCCGGGCAAGGCCAAATCCACGGGGCAGGCCTGCGTGTTGGGCTGCGCGCCGAACGCGGTGGACGCGCCGGAAAAGATCTTCGAGCGCGTGGCCAGCTGCGCATGCGTTTCCAGGCCAATGACCACTTCCCACTTCATGTGTCGATTTCCATGCCGATAGGGCCTACAGCCGGGCGCAGCTACCGCTGCGCGGATCGAACATCACCGGCCAGGCCTGGTCGTAGATTCCGGGGGTGCAACGGTTTTCACAACCATAGTGCGCCAGCGTGACCCGGCGCAGTTCCTGCCAGACCATCAGGCGACAGCCACTGCCGTCACGCGCAAGCATTTCCAGATGCGGGCCGCTGCGGGTCTGGCGAAACTCGGCCTGCTCGAAGCGACAGCTGCCACGCTGGCCGACCCACAATTCCCAGGACAGCAGCTGAACCCGATTGCCACTTACCTTCAGGCGCGCACGCTCCCGAAAGCCTGCCTCATCGGTCTGAGCGCAGTTGCCGTCCAACTCGATCGCGCGCTCGCTGGTCGCTTGCGAAGGCGCGTCGCCGACGCCCGCCGGGCCGGCACATCCGGCCAGCAGCAAAATCAGCGCTAGCCCCGCGGTCAACGGCCACGGCGTGCATCGGCCGCGCGCTGCGCGAGCCGGCTGCGAGCCCGGGACAATGGCGAACGAGATCGGGTGCACGCCGGCCTCAGGCCTGTTCCGGACGGCGCTGATGCCAGTCGGTGACCTGCTGGAACATGTGCGCGACGCCCAGCAGGCGCGACTCGGTGAAATAGTCGCCGATCAGCTGCAACCCGACCGGCCGGCCGCCATCGCCAAAACCCACCGGCACTGACATGCCCGGCAGGCCCGCCAGCGACGCTGGCAGCGTGTAGATGTCAGCCAGATAGTTGCGCACCGGATCGTCCGTCATCTCGCCGATGTTCCAGGCCACCGTCGGCGAGACCGGCCCGGCAATCAGATCGACCTGCTCGAATGCGGCACGAAAGTCGTCGGCGATCAGTCGGCGCAGCTTTTGCGCCTTCAGGTAGTAGGCGTCGTAATAACCATGCGACAGCACGTAGGCGCCAACCATGATGCGGCGCTTGACCTCGGCACCAAAGCCCTGCGAGCGGGTCTTCTCATACATGTCGACCAGGTCACGATATTCGGGCGCCCGATAGCCATAGCGCACGCCATCGAATCGGCTCAGATTGCTCGAGGCCTCGGCCGGCGCGATGACATAGTAGGCAGGAATCGACAGGCTGGTGCGTGGCAGCGAGATCTCGACCAGATCCGCGCCCTCTCGCTCGAAGCGGGCCAGTGCCTCGCCGACCGCAGCGCGCACATCCGGCGCCAGGCCCTTGCCAAAAAACTCCTTGGGCACGCCAATGCGCAGACCGGCCAGCGAACGCTGCAGCCCGGCGGCAAAGTCCTCCGGTTCGCGCTGCAGGCTGGTCGAATCGCGCGGATCGAAGCCGGCCATCGCCGACAGCAGCAGCGCACAGTCCTCGGCCGAGCGACCCATTGCCCCACCCTGATCGAGGCTGGAGGCGAATGCGATCATCCCGTAGCGAGACACCCGCCCGTAGGTGGGCTTGATCCCGGTGATGCCGCACATCGCTGCCGGCTGACGCACCGAGCCACCGGTGTCGGTGCCGGTCGCGACCGGCGCGAGATCCGCAGCCACCGCGACCGCCGAGCCACCCGACGAACCACCGGGAATCGCAGCCTTGTCCCACGGATTGAGCGCCGCCCCGAAATACGAGTTCTCGTTCGACGAACCCATCGCGAACTCGTCGCAGTTCAGTTTGCCCAGACAGACGGTGCCAGCCGCCGCCAGCCGCTCGACGACTGCGGCATCAAAGGGGCTGACATAGTCGGCCAGCATCTTCGAGCCGGCGGTGGAGCGCCAGCCGCGAGTCACGAAAATATCCTTGTGTGCGACCGGAACGCCAAGCAAGCTTCCGCGCTCGCCGGCGGCGCGACGCTGGTCAGCGCGCTCTGCCTGCGCCAGCGTGAGCTCCGGGCGCACGTCGATGAACGCGTTCAGATCGCTTGCCTGGATGCGCTCCAGGTACGCGCGAGCCAGCTCAACTGCGCTGAACTCGCCCTTTTCTAGGCCTTGTGCAAGAGCGGGCAGCGACATCCGGGTGATCTGCATCGCGGCGGCCCTCACTCGACGACCCGTGGAACCAGGAACAGACCTTGCTCGACGCTGGGCGCCGCCTGCTGGTTCGCCTCACGGGTGTCAGCCTCGGTGACCTGATCCTCACGCAGGCGCAAGGCCATGCTCTGCGCATGCGTCATCGGTTCGACGCCGTCGGTATCGACTGCCTTGAGTTGCTCGATCAGCTCGAAGACCGAGTTGAGTTTTTCCAGGGTCCGGCCAGCCTCCTCATCGGTCAGCGCGAGGCGTGACAATTGGGCGATGCGTCGGACGTCGTCGGCGGAAAGCGACATGCTCTGGGCCACCATGGGTGAGTTACAAACCGGAACCCGGCGAGAGCCGGCGCAACGGGCGGATGCGGGCCAGTTTCACCGACGGACTCGGGCAATTGCGGCACTGGGGCCACACGGCCCGGAACCGGGGCACCGATGCGACCGGTCGACGCGAGGGTCGAGTAGCGCGGAAAGTCGGCGAAAGGGCCGTGATTATACGGTATCATCGCGGGTCGTCACTGGCGACCGCCGGCGTTTTGGCTCCCTCGCGTCCGGCCGGTGGCATATTCTGAAGCCCCTATCTAACGGAACCGGAATGTTCGGTCTGTTTCGCAAATATTTTTCCACCGATCTGGCGATCGACCTGGGTACGGCCAACACGCTGATTTACGTGCGTGGGCGCGGCATCGTGCTCGATGAGCCATCGGTGGTCGCCATCCGCCAGGAAGGCGGCCCGAGCGGCAAGCGTACGATCGCTGCGGTCGGATCGGAGGCCAAGCAGATGCTGGGCAAGGTGCCCGGCAATATCGAGGCCATCCGACCGATGAAGGACGGCGTAATCGCCGACTTCACCGTCACCGAGCAGATGCTCAAGCAGTTCATCCGGCTGGTCCACGAGTCGCGACTGTTCGCACCGAGCCCGCGAATCATCATCTGCGTGCCCTGCGGCTCCACTCAGGTCGAGCGACGCGCAATCCGCGAATCTGCGTTGGGTGCTGGAGCATCCCAGGTATTCCTCATTGAGGAGCCGATGGCGGCTGCGATCGGCGCCGGACTTCCGGTGTCCGAGCCATCCGGCTCGATGGTCGTCGACGTCGGCGGAGGCACCACCGAAGTGGGCGTGATCTCGCTGGGCGGTATGGTCTACAAGGGCTCGGTGCGCGTCGGTGGCGACAAGTTCGACGAGGCCATCGTCAACTACATCCGACGCAACTACGGCATGCTGATTGGCGAGCAGACCGCTGAAGCCATCAAGAAGAACATCGGTTCGGCGTTCCCCGGGTCTGAAGTTCGCGAGATGGAGGTCAAGGGTCGCAACCTGTCCGAGGGTATTCCGCGCAGCTTCACCGTCTCCAGCAACGAGATCCTGGAGGCGTTGACCGATCCGCTCAACCAGATCGTCTCCGCCGTCAAGATCGCTCTGGAACAAACCCCCCCGGAACTGGGCGCTGACATCACCGAGCGCGGGATCATGCTCACCGGCGGCGGCGCCCTGCTGCGCGATCTTGACCGGCTACTGATGGAAGAAACCGGGCTGCCGGTCCTGGTTGCCGAAGATCCGCTGACCTGCGTGGTGCGCGGCTGCGGCATGGCCCTCGAGCGGATGGACAAGCTCGGCACCATCTTCACCAACGAGTAATCGCCCAGCGCGCCCGGCACGGGGCGCGCCTGCGTCGCAGCAATGGACCGCAGCCCCCCGTCCTTCTTCAACCAGGGCCCATCGGCGCACGCCAGGCTGGCATTTTTCGCGCTACTGGCGATCGTGCTGCTGATTGTCGACTCGCGCCTGGGATCGCTGGAACCGCTGCGCCAGGGCGTTGGCACGATGCTCTACCCGCTTCAACGATCGCTGCTCATGCCGCGCGAGCTGCTTGCAAGATCGGTCGCGCACCTGTCCTCAGTGGAGACTCTGCGCAGCGAAAACACCGAACTGCGCCGCATCGAGGTTGCCAACGCCCGGGCGCTGTTACAGGCACAGCAACTTGCCTCGGAAAACGCCCAACTGCGCGAACTGCTCGGTGCTCGCGAGCGCAGCGCGATGCGCTCGATCGTCGCCGAAGTGCTCTATGAATCCCGGGATCCGTACAGTCACAAAGTCGTCATCGATCGGGGCCTGCAGCATGGGCTGCTGGCGGGACAACCGGTCATCGATGCACGCGGTGTCATCGGCCAGGTCACCCGTACGCTGCCACTGTCCAGCGAGGTCACTTTACTGACCGATCGCAAATCGGCGATCCCGGTACGGATTGTGCGTACCGACCAGCGCATGATTGCGTTTGGCGGGACCGAACCGGGCATGCTTGAGCTGCGCTTCCTGTCGGGCAGCACCGACCTGCGCGAGGGCGACGAGCTGGTCACCTCCGGCCTTGATGGGGTCTATCCGGCGGGCATGCCGGTCGGAACTGCGCTTGATGTCAAAAGCGGTAGTCTCGGCACCTCGAGTGCGCGCGTGACCGTGCGGCCGGCGGCCTCGATCAGCACAAGCCGGATGGCGTTGGTGCTGCTCATCGATCGCGCCGCACTGCCGGCAGCCGCGGCGCCAGAACCGGAAGTGCCGATGCGCCGGCGCCGCGCTGGAACCGACTGAGCCATGCCAAATCGCGCCGAATATTTACTGCTGCCGGCGAACCGTGCGTTCATCGCGTTCTCGCTGGTTGCTGCGTTCTTGCTGAATCTTCCGCCCTGGGGCCGGATCGACTGGGTACCCGACTTCCTGGCGCTGGTGCTTGTGTTCTGGAGCGTGCACCAGCCACGCAAGGTCGGCATCGGGATCGCATTTTTATTCGGCATGCTGATGGACGTGCATGAGGCCGGACTGCTCGGCGAACACGCGCTGGCCTACAGCCTGCTGTCGTACGGCGCGATCAGCCTGCACCGCCGGGTCCCTTGGTTCGGCGTCGCCGGGCGGATGCTGCACCTGATGCCGCTATTCTTTCTGGCGCAACTGAGCACAATCCTGGTGCGCCTGCTGATCGGCAGCGGCACCCCGGGCTGGTCGCACCTGTTCAGCGCGCTGTCGACGACCGCACTGTGGCCGATCGCCGAATACCTTTTGCTTGCGCCGCAGCGCCGCGCGATCGAGCGCGACGAGAACCGGCCGCTATAGGGCTGCGCGGATGATCGAGGTACGCGACACCGGGCGCGAGCTACGCAGACTCCGATGGCGGCTGGCGCTGGCCTGGCTGCTGATGGCCAGTTGCTTCGGCCTGCTGTCTGCGCGCTTTTACTGGCTGCAGGTGCATCGCTATGAGGCGTTCCATGCGCAGGCCGAAGACAACCGCATCGCGCTGGTGCCGATCCCGCCGGCGCGTGGACTGATCTACGACCGCAACGGGGTGCTGCTCGCGGACAACCGGCCCGCCTACACGCTGGAGATCATCCCCGAGCAGGTCGCCGATTTGGAACGCACGATCGATGCACTGGCCATGGTGATCGAGATCAGCCCGCGCGACCGGCGACGCTTCAAGCGGCTGCGCGAGGATTCTCGCAGCTACGAATCGCTGCCGATTCGTACGCGACTGACCGATGAGGAGCTCGCGCGCTTTGCAGTCGCCAAGTATCGCTTTCCGGGGGTCGAAATCCGGGCACGTCTTTTCCGAGACTATCCGCTAGGCGCAAGCGCAGCGCATCTGGTCGGCTACATCGGCCGCATTTCCAGCGAGGACAAGCGCCGGATCGAGGAGCGTGAGCAGCAGTCCGACTACGCCGGCAGTACGCACATCGGCAAGACCGGCGTCGAGTTGTCCTATGAACAAGCGCTGCTGGGCAAGGTCGGCATTGAGGAAGTCGAAGTGTCAGCGGGTGGGCGCACGGTGCGATCACTGTCCCGCACGCCGCCGGTGGCAGGATCGAACCTTCATCTGTCGATCGACATCACGTTGCAGCAATTGGTCGAGCAGTGGTTTGGCGAGAGGCGCGGAGCGCTGGTGGCGATTGAGCCCAAGACCGGCGAGGTACTGACCATCGTCTCGAAGCCAACCTTCGACCCGAACCTGTTCGTTGACGGCATCGACCCGCAAAGCTGGGGGACTCTGAACACCGACCCGGACAAACCGCTGCTCAACCGACCGCTGCGCGGCACCTATCCGCCAGGCTCCACGTACAAACCGTTCATGGCTCTGGCCGCGCTCAGCACTGGCACGCGCACCCCGCAAAGCACGATCAGCGACCCGGGTTACTTTCAACTCGGGGAACATCGCTTTCGTGACTCCAAGCCCGGTGGACAGGGGATCGTCGACCTGCACAAGTCGCTGGTGGTCTCGAGCGATACCTACTACTACAAAACTGCGTACGAGATGGGCGTGGACGCGATCCATGACTTCATGAAACCCTGGGGGTTCGGTCAGCTGACCGGGATCGACCTACCCAATGAAGCCACCGGCGTTCTGCCATCCAGGGACTGGAAACTCAAGCGCTACCGCAAGAAGTGGTTTCCCGGGGAAACCCCCTCGATCGGCATCGGACAGGGCTACAACGCGTTCACGATGCTGCAACTTGCGCACGCCACCGCGACGCTGGCCAATGACGGACAACCGATGCGCCCGCATGTGGTGCGCGAGATCGAGGAGTCTGCCACTCGTGTGCGGCATCCGGCGATGCAGGCACAGGAGCCGAGCATCATGCTCAAGGCCGATCATTTGCGACGGGTGAAGGCGGCAATGATCGACGTCAACCGGTTTGGCACCAGCCGGATCGCATTTGCGAACACCGAGTATGTCGCGGCCGGAAAAACTGGCACCGCGCAGGTGATCGGTATCCGGCAAAATGAAAAATACGATGCCCGCAAGATCGCAGCGCGCCACCGGGATCACTCGCTTTACATGGCCTACGCGCCGGCTGAAGACCCAAAGATCGCGTTGGCCGTGATTGTCGAGAACGGTGGTTTCGGCGCGCAGGCCGCCGCACCGATCGCACGCCGGGTATTTGACTACTACCTGCTCGGCAAGATCGGACCCGATCCGCTCGCGGTTCCGGTCGCGGCACCCGGCGCAGCGGGTGCCGCAAGCGAGCAGGGTGAACAACAAGACCAAAGCGAGGAATTGCGCGACGTGCCGGAACGCGATCCACAACCCGATGAACCCGGCCCCGACACACCGAGCGAGCGATGAACATCGGAGTTCGTGACCTGGCCATCATGCTGCGTGCACGGATCGCAGTCTTTGACCCGATCCTGCTGATTGCGATCACGCTGCTGGCCAGCTTGAGCCTGGTCACGATGTACTCGGCGGCCTACAACTTTCCCGGCCGCTTCGAAGGCCATCTGCGCAACCTGCTGATCGCATTCGTCGTGATGTGGGCGGCGGCCAGCGTGCCGCCCGCGTGGATGATGCGGGCGGCCGTGCCGCTGTTCATCGGCGGCATCGCTCTGCTGATTGCGGTCGCGCTGTTCGGCGATATCTCCAAGGGTGCGCGGCGATGGCTCAATCTGGGATTTGGCCGGATCCAGCCCTCGGAGCTTCTGAAGATCGCCACCCCGCTGCTGCTGGCCTGGTACTTTCAGCGCCGCGAGGGAGGCTTGCGCTGGTTCGACTTTCTGATCTCGGCATGTCTGCTGGCAATCCCGGTCGCGCTGATCATCCGGCAACCGGATCTGGGCACTGCGCTGCTGGTGCTGGCGGCTGGCGCTACCGTGATCTTTCTGGGTGGCTTGAGCTGGAAGGTGATCGCCGGCCTGATCGCGGCAGGAGCGGCGGCGATGCCGCTGATCTGGACCCTGCTGCATGATTATCAGCGTCAGCGGGTGCTGACACTGATCGACCCAAGCGCCGATCCGCTTGGCAAGGGTTTTCACATCATCCAGTCGACGATCGCAGTGGGATCGGGCGGCCTGTTCGGCAAGGGCTGGATGCAAGGCACGCAGGCACACCTGGAGTTCATTCCGGAACGCACCACGGATTTCATCTTCGCAGTGTTCTCTGAGGAGTTCGGGCTGGCCGGAAACCTGCTGCTGCTCGCGATCTACATGCTGCTGATCAGTCGCGGACTATTGATCGCGGCGCGCGCCTCGAACGAATTCACGCGACTGTTCGCCGGGGCGCTGACCTTGATCTTCTTCGTCTATGCGTTCGTCAACATGGGCATGGTGTCGGGCATCCTGCCGGTGGTCGGCGTACCCTTGCCGCTGATGTCTTACGGTGGAACCGCGATGGTTACGCTGGGTCTGGGTGCCGGGCTGCTGATGAGCATCGCCCGGCACCGCTCGCTCGTTCAGACCTGAGCCGGTCAGCCGCCGGCCACGTTGAGCATGATCTTGCCGATGTGGGTCGAAGACTCCATCAACGCATGCGCCTGCGCGGCCTGGTCCAGCTCGAACACCTGGTGAATCACCGGCAGCATCTGGCCTTTTTCCAGCAATGGCCAGATCCGGGCGCGCAACTCGTCGGCCAGCCTCGTCTTGTCTGCCGGCGGACGGGCGCGCAGCGTCGAGCCGGTGTAGGTCAGCCGCTTGAGCATCAGCGGCATCCAGTCGACATCGACCTTTGAAGGCTGCAGGAACGCGATCTGCACCAGCCGGCCTTCAAGCGCCAGGCTGCGCAGGTTGCGCGCGATATAGTCGCCGCCCACCATGTCCAGGATCAGGTTCACACCGCGCTTGTCGGTCAGCGTGGCGATCTCCTGCACGAAGTCCTGGTTGCGATAGTCGATTGCCACATCCGCGCCGAGCGCCAGACAGGCCTTGACCTTGTCCTGATTGCCAACCGTGGTGAACACCTTCGCGCCCCAGGCCTTGGCCATCTGGATCGCCGTGATGCCGATGCCGGACGAACCGCCGTGGACCAGGAAGGTCTCACCCGCCTGCAGCCGGCCGCGCTCGATCACATTGGTGTAGACGGTGAAATAGGTCTCAGGCAGGGCGGCCGCCTGCAGCATCGTCAGACCCGCCGGCACCGGCAACGTCTGCCCGGCGGGCACCGCTACATACTCGGCATAACCGCCGCCGTTGGTCAGCGCGCAGACCGCGTCACCGAGCTTGAAGCGCGTGACACCCGCGCCAAGCGCAACCACTTGGCCAGACACCTCCAGGCCAAGATAGGGCGAGGCATCCGGCGGCGGCGGATAGTTGCCGCTGCGCTGCAACACGTCGGGTCGGTTCACCCCGGCGTAGGCGACGCGGATCAGCACCTCGCCGTCGCGGGCTTGCGGCACCGGGCCGGTCGCGGGAACCAGCACCGACGGGGCGCCTCCCTTGCCATGGTCGATGAAACGCATCGTCGCGGGAACGGTCATGCTGTGACTCCTTCGTCATTCAGGTGATGGGAACTACCCTCTATTGTCGCAGTTGCACGGCCGCGGACCGGAGATCGCGACCTGCGCATTCCGCAAGTCGAGCCGCCACGACGAGCACGGCGACGCCGCAAGCCGCTGACACGATAAGCTCAGCATCCCGCGCAACCCCGCGCAGACCGTGGCCGCGTAGTGAGCGACCGGGTCCAGCCGAAGGAGAACCTCGATGAGCATGCTGCACAGTTTCGACGCAGGCGGATATGCATTCCTGCAAGGCGGGTTCCCGTATTCAGCCGGGGTGATTGCGCTGCCCGGATTTGCGATCGTGCGCACGCGGCTGCAGCAGCCGATGCCGGTCGACGAAGGCTTCGCGCTCATCGAAGCGCAGCTGCGGGGCGCGAATCGCCCGCTGACTGCGCTTTGCGCGGCCGAACTACGCTCCCCGGAGCCATTCAGTTTTGCGGGTTTTCATGCCTTCAACGAAGGCTATGTCGCGGTGCTCACGCGCTGGGGAATCGTGCGTGACGGCCTGAACCCGGTCGCGCGCAGTAATGTCTGTCCGCAGTTCGCAGCGCCCGCCCAGCCGGTGTTTCATGCGTTTTGCTACACCGTGACGCTGGAACAGGCCGCAGCGATGGCCGGGGGCGATGCGACTCAAACCGGGTTTTCAGTCGATTCAGTCCATCGAGACTTCGTGGTCGCCGGCAGCGGCGAGTGGCCGGAAGACCAGCCGTTCCCGCAAGGCATCATCGCGCGCGGCGATCTTTCCGCCGACGGCCTGGCCCGCAAGGCGAGCTACGTGCTCGACACGATGCGCGCGCGCACCGAAGGCTTGGGTGGCGACTGGAGCGCGCTGACCGCATCGCAGATCTATACGGTGCACGACATCCACCCGCTGCTCGGATCGCATTTCTCCGCGCACCAGCTGACCGGCGCCGGCCTGAGCTGGCACCCCTGCAGGCCGCCGATCATCGAACTGGAGTTCGAGATGGATGTGCGTAGCGTGCGGCTCGAACGGGTGGTCGGTGTGGCCCGCTAGCCCTGGCGCGACGCCGGCGGGCGCGCGCCGAACTTTGCAAGCGCGGCGCCCAGAATGCCCTTGGGCATGTAGATGATGAACAGGATCAACATCAGTCCGTAAATGGTGGTATCCAGCCCGTGCACATCGTGGCCGATGAAGATGCGCAAGCCCTCGGACAGCACGAGCAGGAACACCGCGCCGACGGTCGGGCCGAGCATCACGAACATGCCGCCCGCAATCACGCCAAACACCATCTGCAATGAGATACCGATGCCGGAGACCGTCTCCGGATTGATGTAGAGCTGGTACTGCGCATACAGCACACCGCCCAGACAGGTCATCGTGGCTGAGATTAGCGTAATGACCATCTTGGTGCGGTTCACGTCCACACCAATCGACGAAGCGGCATCTTCGTCTTCGCTGATCGCCTCCAGCGCCATGCGCCGCATGCTGCAATCGACCGCGCGCCACACCAGCAAGGCGCCGACCCAACACGCCAGCATGATGTAGAACCAGACGACCTTACTGGAGAACTGCATCGCCGACAGCGACGCGGTGACACCGTCGTTCAACGCGCTCTTGGGGGTAATGCCCAGCGATCCGCCGGTCTGCTCCCTC